>Ga0209299_1000340_pt1 | contig 26507 bp, 28 predicted proteins | sample S_140806_MF_Meta_FD_187326 | JGI IMG/M metagenome (GOLD analysis project Ga0209299, IMG submission 187326) | Freshwater microbial communities from Lake Simoncouche, Canada to study carbon cycling - S_140806_MF_MetaG (SPAdes) (version 2) | ecosystem: Environmental > Aquatic > Freshwater > Lake ...
AGAATCTTGTCCGTGAGTTTCTCTTCGATGTCGGACTGTCGCAGAATGTAGAAGCTCTCGGCCCTGCAAAGCACTTTTGGGACTTTCTCGCCGACGAGAATGGTGAGCTTGGCGCTTCAGCTTACAATCGCCAGTGGCGGCGGTGGCCGGCATCCCGTCCAGGGTCTGAAGTGCCAAATGAGAGTTTAGTGACCGTGGGTGCTGTAGATCAGCTTGACCGTGTGATGCATCTTCTCCGTGACACCCCAAATTCGCGTCACGGCACTGTCATCACCACAAATCCCACCGCGATGAATGTGGCGTGCCCGCCCTGTCATCTCGCAATGCAGTTTATGCCTAGCAGTGGGTATCTCGATCTGATGGTCCCGGCCCGCTCGAATGATATGGTTGTGGGCTTCCCACTTGATATTGCCCGATATTCGATCATTCTAACGGTGATGTCACAGATGACTGGTTTCAAACCACGTTTCGTGTACATGCCTTCGGCGAACTCCCACATCTACAAGAATTGCTACGGTCTCGTGGACGAGTTGCTTGCTCGGGCCCCTCGGCCTGAGTGTCAGCTTCTTATCGGAGCCGAGGCGCCCTTTTCGAGCTGGGACGATGTTCAGCTCGACGACTTTGATCTTTTGAATTATGACCATCATCCCGCCATCAAGGTGGAGGTCAACTGATGGCCGAAAAGCGAATGTGCCAGTTGAGGAAGTGGCACAAGGTATGATCCAAAGGCCTTTAAATGTGGTATTATAAAGATATGGAAAACCACAAACCACACATCATACAACAATCATGACTGCAACCCCTAATGAGGAAATGATGGCTAAAATGGCCGAACTCGCTGCTGATACGGTCCGCGAGCGCATTATGGAAGAATTTGGAGACCTTATTCATGACGCTGTGGGTAATGCCGTAATTGAAGTCCTCGGTGAGGACTTTGTTAATAACTTGGTTGAAGAAAGCGAAGAAGCTTATTTCGATCTTATGATGGATCTTACAACTCGCATTGTTATCACGACTGTCTAATGAAAGCTTACGTAATGGTCGGAGCACCTGCATCCGGTAAATCCACTTTTGCTTCTAAACTTGCTAAAACTGAAAATGCTTTTGTCGTCTCAGGGGACGAAATAAGAGCCGAGCTTTATGGAGAGGAAGCCAACCAAGGCGATTGGGTCCAAATCCATGATCGAATAGAGGAATTGGTTTCTGAAGCGTGTGGGATGCCCGTCATTTTAGACGGAACCCACTACCTTGCATCTTATCGTCGTGAAGCCCTCGCGCTTCTTCGCTCTTACGGCTACGACGAGGTTGAAGCTGTGGTGCTAAACACCCCACTTGAAGAGTGTTTACTAAGGAATGCCGTTCGCCATCGCGGAGTGCCACGCCACGTCCTTCTTGGCATGCATCAAAAACTTCAAGCCTCTCTTGAATTCATCAACGTTGAGGGCTTCAATAATGTCGTCGTCGTGTGACAGTTCACAAACTGGCACAAGGCATAGGCAGAAGCCTTGAAAATGTGGTATTATTAAGACATGGAAAACAGCCAAACAGCCATGGCAAAACTCACTCCCGCTCAAGCCTACGCCCTTCAAATCAAGGCAGATCGCCGTGCTGCCGCTGTAGAGCGCCGTCAGCCTGAAATTGCAGCTGATAACGCCCGCTTGAAGGTGATGTATGCAGTGTGACACTTCACAAACTGGCACAAGGCTTGATCCAAAGCCTTGAAAATGGTGTATTATATAAGTATGGAGAAACACCTCCTACAAACCAACTCTCTCTAAACCAAAATGAACAAATTTCTTGCTACCGCCACAAAATCCATCCGCAATCCCGTTAACGGCCGCTTCACTCAAGTGATCAAGGGCAACATTTACTCAAAGGCTCAAATTAAGCCTTGGCTAAAAAATGGCATTGCTCCTGATTTCTTAGTTGACGGAAATCTTTCACATTTTGAAAGGTTTATCCGTGGACGAGTTAGTTTCCTTGCTTCACAAGGTCTTGAAAGCGACACTTATTATGCTGTCTGCAAGGCCATCGTCCACTTCTTTGGTGGCGACACTAAAGCACTTCGCAAATTCGGCCTTGGCGGTGGCACCGTCCAAATGGCCATGAAGCTTGAGCGCGATCTCAGCGAGCAGCTTGGCATTGCTTACGTGCCATGCGTTCACGAGGCTGACGACCCTCTTGCCTTCAGCCAACGCTCCTATGCTGGCTTCTACCCTTGCACCAAGCAACAAGAGGAGGCCATTATTGCTCTCACTATCAAGCACATCACTGAGCGCTATTCCTGATAGCGTACCCGCTGATGGGGGCTTCGGCCCCCTTTCTTCATCACAACTCATCGCTATGACTAGCCTTCCCTACCATCTAATTCGCATTACGCCCGGCTTCGACCTTTCCTCTCTGCTGGCGGATCCCGACTGGGCTCCCCATAGTATAGACGGTTATCGCCGCCACCAAAAAGTTCTCGTCTCATTCATAGAGTACTGCCTTGAAAAAGGCTGGACAGTCGATCTTCCGGTCTTCGGTGAAGATGCGGGGTGGGACTACGGCGTGGACATCTTCGTCAACGGAAAAGCGATCGACCTCAAGTCATTTCCTCTTCGTGAAGACGCTAAAACCAAAACCTTTGACAGCCCCGCTTATAACGGCAAAGGCACTCATCCGAAGTCGTTAACCGCTTGGTTAATTTTCGCACCTCCGGGAACTTCGGCTGAGGCCTGGGAAGCTGCCCCCTTCAAGCGGCAGCAGAAGTCGAAGTATGGTTTTGCTCCCTACTTCTGGAAGAAAGACGTTGTTTCTTTCTCAGAATTTGCTTCCACTCTCTGAGGTGTGTTTTCATACACCTCGACAAATGGTTTTCACACTTTTTATGAGTTTGACCTCTGTCCTATGCGACAGTTAAGGAAGTGGCACGAGGGTGGTCTTCAAAGCGTCGGGGCGTGGTAAAATAAAGTTATGAATAAAAACACAATCAAATAGGAGCAAATAGAAATGAGCAAACATTCAAACAAAATTGACGAATTTTATGCCACCTCCAAAGAAACTGCGCTTTGGCTTATTGAAGAGATTCGCAATAGGTATGACACAAAGGGTCGCACTGCTCTTGAGCCGTGCGTCGGTGGCTTTGTGTTTCCTAACGCTGCTCCTGAGCTAAAATGGACTACAAATGACCTTAATAAGTGGACAAGCCGGTCTCCAGACACACTGCAGGACTTTTTGAACTCGGACTTCCCCCATTTTGACTTTGTTATCACAAATCCGCCTTTCGGCGCTGCAAACAAACTTGCTTTTGACTTTCTAAAGAAGTCTTCTCAGTTGGCGAGTGTTGTGGCAATGGTTGTTCCGTCTTCAATGGGCAATTTCAGTCCCCGCTTACACAACTCGCTTCCTAAAGACTTCAAGTTGGTGTTTTCTGAGCGGTGCCCATCTCAAAAGTTCGATCTTCCAGATGGCACCACTCGTAATGTTCGAACTCACGGAATTATTTGGGAGCGGGTTGAGGATTATGCCCGTAAACCCCCTTTTAAACCTGTTATTGATGATCGCACTCCTTTCTTTACGTTTTGTAATGATGGTGACTTTGCGTTGCGGGTTTATGGTGATGGCCTTGGCGATATGAAACCTTGGAGCCCCTCATGCACAGGAACTTGGGCTCGGTTTAAGTGCATGTCAGGGAAGCAAATCGTATCATTGAAGCTCATTATGAGTTTTCCGTGGAGGCACGCTGTGGGCAGTTGTGGCAATGGGCGTGCACCTTGGGATGATACACCAGGTGTGGTGCCAGTTATATCGCCTAAAAAAGTTCTTCATTGGACAAATTGTGTAGCCGTGCTTGAAGGGCGCATTCCGCCATTAGAGGGTGTTGACTATGACGCATTTTATGAAGAAACCAAAGCAAAGCTGTTAGTGGGGTTGGAGCCTCCTTAGACCACTTCACGAACTGGCACATAGTTTGGTCCAGAGCACTCCAAATGTGGTATTATAAAGATATGGAAAACAACCAAACCACCATGGAAACCATCCCCAAAACAAACCCAGTCGGCGAGTGGATCGAAGAGTGCCGCAATGTTAACAGCAGCTGGGCCTGCATGATCCCCTCCAACATCCTCCTCTATCGTCTTGAGCTCGATTCGATTTTCTCAACCGATGAAGGTTGGTATTCGGAATGGTACGAAGAGTTCAACGACGATCATGGCACTAACTACACTGTCGAAGAGTTTGAAGAGCTAGTTCTCGAGTACATCATGCCTGAAGTTGCTGATTGGACCACGGAAAAGTTGGCTGAAATTAGCGTTGATGGTTGGCTTCAAACAATGGATCTGTACAACACAGAATGGGAGTACATTCGCGAAGCACTGAGCGCTGAAGGTGTTTCTGATGAGCGTCTCGAAGCACTCGATGAAGAACTAGCACAAAACTAGTTTCCAAACCACTCCGCTTAGTTAAAATAGAACTATGGAAAACCAAACACCTGACACACCCGAAGTTCCTAGCACCGTTCAGGACCTTCTCAATATTCAAAAAGGCCACAACGAGTGCGACCACGGCGAAAACCCGAATGAGTTTGCAGAGGCCGTTGATTGCCTCATGGACGACCTTCTTCCTGACCCAATGCAAACGCTGAGAGCAGCGAGAATGCTGGTCAAACGCCTTGCCATTTACCATTTTGACATGGTAGAAGATGACGAGATGGAGATGTGCAAATTTCAAAAGCGTCTCTGGAAAAAAGACTTCAGGTATCTCGAAAAAGCTCTTGAGCTTCTTACTCTTGTTCGTGAAGACTGATGAACAAAAACACTAACATTGTCCCAGTCAATGTCGCCGACCAGATGAAGGAGGACTATGGCAGTTACGCCATGGCCGTTCTTCTTGGCAGGGCGATCCCCGATCTCTATGATGGCCTTAAGCCAGTGCAGAGGCGAGTGCTTCAAACCATGTTTGAGGAAAACCTTAAGCCTGACGGAAGATTTGTCAAGTGTGCTCGGGTTACGGGCCTTACCATGGCCTATTTTCACCCACATTCTGGTGCTTATGGCGCATTGGTCAACATGGCAACACCATGGAATAATAACGTGCCATGGATTAGTGGATGGGGCAATTTCGGTTCTACTGTGGACGGCCCCGCTGCGGAACGCTATACGGAGTGCAAACTGCGTGAGTCCGCAATCGATGTCCTTTTGCAGGACCGCACTACCTGGGAGACCCGCCCCAACTACGACGGCTCAAAGCAGGAGGCTATACGCTTCAACACCACACTGCCCTCCGTCCTTCTCAATGGCGACTCAGGAATTGCCGTGGGATTTGCAACTACTTTGGCCTCTCACTCTCTTCGCGATATTGTCAAAGCAGTTGAATTCGTCTACAAAAAGGATTTGAAACGGGCGCGAGAAATTCTCCTTCCTGACTTCCCTACTGGTTGCGACGTTATCCAAGATGAAAACCTTACTGCTTATACTGAAACTGGCTCAGGCAGTATCCGTTGTCGTGCCCGTTACGAGTTGGGTATCCAAAAGAGGGACGGGCGGGCGAAAGATCGCTGCACTGTCACGTTCACTCACTTTCCTCCTCGGGTCAATCCTGAGAAACTAGGCGAGCAGATCAAGGATGCACTCGAGAGGGGCAGAATTGAGGGAGTTGCCGAAATCAACGATCTTTCTGATCTCAGTGGAGATCGCATTGAGGTTGTTGGAAAGCCGGGTGTTGAAGGTGAGCAGCTTGCTCAGCGACTCTTTGCTGCCACTGACCTTGACACCAAGTATTCGGCAAAGACGCTGGTTATTGACGGGACAAGACCCGTCGAGCTTAGCCCGACTGACATTTGTCAGAAATGGTTCACATGGCGGCTGGCTCGCCTGGAAGCAAAGTTTGTCAGAGAGCGGGACGTAGCCGAAACTCGTCATGAGATCGTCATCGGCCTGATCAAAGCCATCAACAAGATTGACGAGGTTATCAAGACGATTCGTGGAGCTGCAAACCGCAAGGAAGCCCATGAGAAACTGGTCGATCGCCCTTTGAAGTTCACTCCTGAGCAGGCCAAAGCAATCCTTGAGATGCGCTTACACCAACTCACCGGCCTGGACGCCGGCGAGCTCGAGGCAGAACGCGAAACTCTGGAAGCCCAACTCGCGGAACTGGAGAATCTTCTCAAAAGCGAGGATGCCCGGGCTAAGTGGGCGCTGAAGCAGATGGCGGAGTTTGCCAAACGTCATGGCCAGATACGCAGGTCGTCCCTGGTAGCACCTCCGACTCGTGAGGTGAAGATCCCTACATCTGACAGGTCCGGAGCTCCCCGGGTGTCACCTGCGGCTAAGCCCCGCTTCATGATCGTGGACGTTAAGAAAGGAGTTGTCACTCAGGCTAAGGGCCCTCGCGGGGCTATGGTTCTGGATCAGAAGGACAAAGTGATCTTTATCATGCAGTCAGGCTTTTTCTGCAAGGTGCATGCCGCCTTTAAAGGGCCGGTCGCTGAGAACTACATACCCGTAGTCCTGGCGAAGCGAGAACGCGAGATAGTGGAACGCAAGTTCCTCGTTGTCTTTACTCTCGACGATTCACTCAAAGCTACTGTTCTCGACGGTGCTGATCTGGCCCGTGTCACTAGCAAGGGGAAGTCGTTTCTGCCCGAGGGAGCAGAGCTCGTCCACTTTGGCGAAGGCTCCTATAAGGTGGAGTTCGCCAGTGCCCGGAAGAAACCTGTAGTTCTCGACCTCTTGACTAAGACCGGAAAGCCGGGCGGGAAGGGCATCAAGATAGCGGCCCTCACTGACCTGGCTAATTAACACTTTAGGCGGGAGTGACTTTGGCTTCCTCTGTGTAGTAACACTCATTCATGCATTTGGTTTTCACACAAAAAATGAATTTAACATCGGGTAAAAAAGTTTACGGCTTCCTATAGCCATCTATAATGGTTCTGTCAGCGTGAGAACATGACTCAGATTATCTACAGCACCAGCCGACTGCTTGCAAACCCTCGGATATTTGCAGCCATCGCAAACGAGCTTGAAGGTCCTGATGTTGAGACCCTCAAAGAGGCGTTTTTCGACTTACTTGAGCACACTCTTGAAGATTATGACGATCCTGACGAATGCGTTTTTGAAGTTACGGAGGTCTGCTTCAGATGTGAAGCAGACGGCGGCAAATGCGAAATCATTTTCGACTCGGGCATAATGAGCGTACTTGAGCCTATCGAAGGTGAGTTTCGCACGATGATTACCAATGATGGAGAAATGGCTGCCACTTCGGCTATCTACCAGCAACTTGTAAAGGCCATTGAAAACAGCAATCCTGAGCTAAGCGGAAACATAGCTCTTTGCTCGCCGCCCACTCCTGGCAATGGTTACCTTAGGTCTAGTGATGGTGACCGTTTCGAGGGAAGCTTCCACCTTCTGACCAATCCCGAAAAGCAATTTGCCTTTAATATCGAAATCATCGATGTTCAAAGCAATAATTTAAGGGCCATTATCAAGCCTATCTGAAATGACCTCCAACAACCTACTAGGAGCAACGTCCTCCTTAAGAAGTTCTGTGACATCCCTAAAGAAAAAAATGACCCATTTAAGGTCAAATTTAGAGTATTTGGGGACCGAAATAGACACACTGGACACTAAGCTTGATAAGCTTGTTACAGAGTCGGAAATTTACAGAGCAAAGTTAGATCGTGAGATGGGCCGCGAAGTTCGGAGATTGGAAAAAGAATTAGAGTTGCTTAGAAAGCAAATTAGCTCTTCTCCAGAATTAGTGCCATCCCCTGAAGAAGACCTTCGTATTGCAAGTACAATTGCCATCATTGAGTGCTTACTTAGGGTAATTTGTGGGCCTACTGGAGACGACTTCCGTCTTATCTCCTATGCTTTCATCTTCCCAGCTGTGATAGAAAGAGTGGTAAAAGGCACTGAAGATGCCTACTTTTTAGAGGAGATACCAATTTCCGCAGATGTTATCATTCGAAGAGGGCAAGAGTATATCGCATGGATTAGAAGTGAATGTGACACACACCTCACTGATCCTCAAGCATGGAAGGTCTTCTCTCCACAAATTAGTGATTGGTGGCGAAATGATGCGCTCCCACTCCTTTATGGGAGTCGTGATGAAAATTGGGACATTGACGAACCATTATCAAATCTCGAAATGATTTCATGGAGAGATGATGTTGCTGAACGCCCATTTCAATTTCCAAGTGTGTTTGACGCTTATGATGTTTATAGGCGCCATAAAGACGAAATTTACAAAAGTTCAGGCATTCAAGACTTTGAAATGAAAACATTCTCCCACGAGGCAAACTGATGCTAACGACACGAGAAAACTTTTTCCATAACATCGGGAAGCCTGAAGCACTTCAGCGAGCAACAAAGAAAGACCCTAATCCCCGCGCAATGAAAAAAGCTGACTTTTTAATGAAGAAGCTTGGCGTGGCCTTTGTTGAAGCAGTGAAGAGTTCGTATGATGCTTATTTGGCTGACCCGAAAAATTTAAAAAAAGCCGCTAACTATTGTAAATGGCGATTGCGCCTCCACATTAAATTAAACAATGACCGAGATCGTCTTGAGCTCCTTGACAACTATAGGGGTCTTGGACTCAATGATGATGGCCCCGGTCCTCTTTGTTGGGACTATGAGATACCTTTCCAAGGGTAAAACTCATTAACTCTGCGCGCTCGGTACCGTGATTCCAAGGACCGTAACAATGGCAAACGAGGTTGCTAATACCTTTTCAGCACCTCAACTTGCCGAATATGGCAACATCATTCTCAATGGTTACTCTGAAACTGTCGCTAACACAGATAATGTGAAAGCATGGCAGTACCGTGAGACGAATACTCCTCCAGTCGACTTGCCTTCTGTTCAGCAAGTAACTCCTGCTCTTAAGGGTTGGTCCACCAACTATATGGAGTATTACACACAGCTCATGCCTAACGCCTATGGCGTTAACCCTGGCGATCCGACGATGTTCCACTACAGCGTCAATTCGTTTGTGGCTGGACAACCTAAGTGGAATCAGGTACCCCATCGCTTCTTCCAAAACCAAGTTGCGCCGTTTGTGCCGCCTAATAACAACTCTCAGGCTATTCCTTACAGTTATGTATATTCAATTGTTAATAATCTCACTTCGCCCCCGATTGGTGCCCTAACTGGCGCAACTCCGCCGCCGCCACCAGCAATTCCAACTTATACTCTATCAACAACTCCGACAGCAGCAACTGAAAATACCGTAATCTCTACAACTGTATCAACAACTAATGTCACTGACGGGACTTTAGTTTATTGGAGGATGAACGGCAGCGGAATCACCTCCTCATTCTTTACTTCTAATGTTTTGCAAGGTTCGGCAACTGTTACTTCAAACACAGCCAGCTTCGCTCAAACTCTAGCCGCATCTTTGCCCGCTGGCGGTCCTTATACACTTGGCGTAACACTTTATTCCAACCCCGGCTACACTCAGCAAGTCGGGACTACAAGTGTGGTTATCTCAATTACACCAGGGGTTACACCCTCTACCCCGGAGCTTGGGGTGTATATTGACCTTTACCAATACCGCAATACTGGCGGCGTTTACCCCGATGGTTCCTACGTCGGACTCAACCCCAATATGCGGGCAGCCAACATCAACACCCTCTTACCTTCACTCGACAAGTTCTATATCCTCATCGAAGCTCAAATTTACTCCGACGGTAAGTTATACTTCGGTACGAATGTTGGCAACTCTGCCGCTTTAGTGTTAAATGCTGGCGGTACTGATTGGGCAGATAATACTGGGTCAGTGTCTGGTGGTTATGTTAGCCCAACTAATCCAGACTATGCCTATTCTGCCTACGCAATTAAGAATTCAATTTACTACTTATCTCAACAAACTGCCTGGACAACCAAGAACCTCATCCTGTCAGTTGGCGGATACAACTTATCTCAGTACATGGACCAAGCTGGCAGCAATGCCGGCCTGGCCCAAACTGCTGCCAACCAGATTGCGAAACTTGTGCAGATCACTGGAGCTGTTGGCGTCGATCTTGACTACGAACCAGTTGGTCAACCTTGTGTTCCTGCCAACATGGCTCTTCTCTGCCAAAAAATCCAGACAGCTGTTAAGGCTTTGGACCCCACTTACGAAGTCCACCTCACTATCATTCCGCCCCTGTCTCTGGCCGATCCCGATCTAAAGATAAGCACAGCACTTGCATGTCAAGGTTACGTTGATCAAATCAATATCATGACCTACGATGACCCGAACAATCTTGACCAGTCCCCATATCAACCCGGAAATGCCACAGTCTACAACCACACCGGCGTGGGTCGCTCAGTTCAAAGCGTTCAGTGGTTCCTTGACCAGGGTGTAACTCGTGATAAACTTGGTATGGGCATTGCAGGATATGGACGCAATAGTGCTAGTGGTCAAGCATTTACTAATAATGGAACCCCTTATGATCAAATCGTTCGCATTGCCGGTTCTGGTGGTGCGGCTGATCCACAATTCATGCTTGGTCGCCTCAATGCTGCTGTTCCTATAGTCAATCCCAACCCTACAACTCAAGGCAACTTCTACTATAGCCCAACAACAGCAGTTTGGGGCTTCGACTCTGTGGATACAATCGCTGATAAAGTTCAAGCATCGTCCAACCTGGGTATCCGAGCTGTGTTCATGTGGCAGCTGTCGAATGACTACTCCAACCCCTCTTCTGCTCTGCCTGCTGGCAACCCGCTAGCCAACTTTGCTCTCGTTAAGGGTGCCCAAGCTGCCATTGCAGCTCTCTAGTTTACACAGCCTTGGGTCGCTTATAATAAACCACAACAAACTCATCGTTCTATGGAATTTACCGCGCTTGGCTACCCAGTTATCAGTGACGATGTTCACACCCGAGTATTTGGTAGTGAAGCCCGGCCTGTGATGAGTCGCCTTAGCCAACAAAAAGCCACGGGTTTGCTAAAGCAATTCGGTGTACCCGTCCCAGTTGAATACCCTTCAGGGATGTATGACGGCCCATTGCCGTTGCCATCTTTGGAGGGTTTTGACATTAAAGAGCACTTTGAAAACATTGCAAAAAAGCAGGTAGGCCATTACAAAAAGTGGGCCGATGCATTCTCCACAGCAAACCTTGCACCGTTGCCGCCTATTGAAGTACTTCGCTTTGAAGCCGGTTGGACGCGATATACTTGGGTTGAAAATGATGCAGCTGCGGGTTGGTACACTGAGCAAGTGCCATTCCCTGAAGAAGATGCCTTTACATTTGATACTGAAACGTTTGTAAAAGGTGGGAATTTTCCTATCATTGGCACTGCACTCTCAACCGAAGCTGCTTATATCTGGCTCGCTGCTGAGCTTATCGACCCTACATTGCCACAAGATTTATGGGATCAGTATTCCCTTATTCCTGTAGGTAAAAACAAGTTTATTGCAGGCCACAATATTTCATTCGACCGTGTTCGTGCACAAGAAGGCTATGATCTCGAAAACACGGCACCTGAAAACTTTTACTTTGACACATTATCAGCCCACATTGGCGTTGCAGGACTTGCAGGTGGCCAAAGGTGGCTTTATATTCTAGCAGGGAAAGACCCAGAAGATCTCACTGAAGAAGAAAAAAGAAAGCTAAGGTTCGCACCAAAATGGCTAGATGAAGGTGCTACAAACTCTCTTGTGGAAGTTTATAACTTTCATGTTTATTCCGTCAAGAAATACTTTGGTGATGATACAGTACAGCCACTTGGGGCAGGTGATAAAGAAACGCGAAACATTTTCGTTGATGCTGAGAATCTCGGTCAAATTCGCCAGATGCTCACTGAATGTCTTGACTATGCACTGAAAGATGCTTTTTATACTGCTGAGTTATTTCAAGCGCTGTGGCCGAAGTATCTTGACTCTACACCTTCAATGGTTGCTCTGGCAGGTCACCACCATCTCAATGGTTCCGTAATTCCACTTGTGCCAGACTGGCCTCAATGGATAGAAAATGTAGAGAAGGTATTTGATAATTATAACGAGGAAATGACTGAAGTGTGTCAAAAACTAATGAATGACACTTATTCCACATGGCAAAGTTTTGAGACAGACGAAGAGCGAGCGGCGTGGGTTGCTGCTGATCCTTGGGTATCTCAACTTGATTGGGAAATAAAGTCAAAGCGGGGTGTTTATGCAAACGTGCCAAACTGGTTTCGCCCATTCCAAAAAGAGCCCGAAAGGAAAATTGGCGTGCGAACAGTGCTTGCACACTTGATGTTAAGGCTAAAATGGGAAGGGTCGCCAATTGTTACCACTAAAGAAAACGGCTGGTGTTATCACAATGCTGATGCCGAACTAACAAAAATCCCGCATCCAAAGGGTAAGGGCGAAAATGTTGGTGGGGTATTGTCAAAAGATTTCGTAGGCGACATGGAAGTCGGTGTACTTAGTTCTGATATTCCTGAAGCAAAACGTGCTCTCGACATTGCGAATGCCATTTCTTATTGGACATCGGTGAGAAAGCGGGTGATGTCACGCATCTTTCAAACAGTGAGCAATCCTCATGGTAAGGATGCTATTATGTGCCTGCCTGAGATTTTGGCACATGGCACTGTTACTCGACGCACTGTTGAACCGCTTATGGTTACAATGTGTTCAACCAAAAACTGGCGCATTGGCACAGAGTTGAAAACTCGAGTGACAGCCCCTGACGGTTGGAAGATTGTGGGCGCTGATTTTGATGGCCAAGAATTACAACTTGCTTCAATTTACAGTGACAAGTGGGAAGGTGGCCACATTGGCTGCTCACCATTTGGCTTCAATGTGTTGTGTGGTTCGAAAGAAAATGGCACAGATGCACACAGTGTTCTTGCAAAAAATGCTAGCATCGACCGAGACACTGCTAAAGGCGTTGGCTTTGCCATTCTCTATGGTGCTGGTCTTCGCACAGTGATGGGCACAATCAAACGGAAATTTCCGAAAAAAGCTGACTCTGAAGTTCGCCCATTTGCCACAAAAGCCCTCGAAGGCAAAAAAGGTGTAAAGCATAATGGCATTTATGAAGGTGGCACTGATTCTGGTTGTTTTAACTTGATGGAGGAAATCGCTATGAAAATGCGCATTCCTCAACTCCCATGCCTTGGCACCAAAATTTCAACTGCAATGCGTCCTGCTGCAGTTGGAAATGACTTTCACACAAGTCGAATAAATTGGACGATACAAGCTTCGGGCGCTGAAATTCTCTCGGTGATTCTTACTGCAACTCATTGGTTAGCTGACGAATTCAAAATTCCCTGTAGATTCATTATCAGCATACATGACGAAATCTGGTGGATGACCCCCGAGAAATACGCCGAGCAGTTTGCTGTGTTATTTCAAATAGCACATCTCTATACCTGGGCCCTGTGCCAAAGCGCCAATGGCATTCCGGATGTCCCTCTCAGCCGCGCATTCTTTTCTTCAGTTGCTATTGATGAGCGCATTCGCAAATCACCTCGCGAACGCACTGTCACGCCATCAAACCCTAACGGTGATGCTGAACCTAACGGTGTCGAACATTCAATGAAAGAACTTGCTGACATAGGCGCTATCGACAAACTCACTACTCGCTACAAAGCTATTCAAAAAGGACTTATCAAATGACTCGCAAATCCCGCACTTCCTACGCCCTCATTCAGACTTTTTTGGGAAAAACTAACGCCGAGGGAAACCATGAAGTTTACTATGGTGTAGTTGCCTATGATAAAAAGGGCCGCGAAATACCCTCTTCAGTGAATTGTTGCTTTAATAGTGACTATTATTCAACTGATCAAATACTCCCACTTGCTCAAGCTCTCTAACGATGGCATTCCCTCTTCCAGCTGATCCTGAATACCGAAAAGAGGTAATTATGCTCTGGCTTGATGATGTTGAGGATCGACTAAAAGCTTACTCAGTGTCAGATGCAGAGAAAAGTTGGAAGATTGCTCAATGCATATATCTTAGTCTTCCTCCTGGAGGAGGCTCTAACGAAATAGAATCAGCTCTAGTGAAAGCTAGGGTAAAATTAGACAAACTCACTGAATCAAAAACATGAGAACAGTTTCAGACGACAACGCCAAACCTACAACAGTAGCTAGTGCTGCCGCTAAAGTAAAAGCACTCGACACCTTCTCAACAGTTCTAAAGGATGGTCGCACTATTACCATTCGCGAAATGACCGGTCGTGACCTTCTTTATATGGAGAAGGACCTGACTAAAGCCGGTGATATTGAGAAAGGCATGCGCATCATTGAGCGCCTCATTGTTGGTGATGACAAGATCACCTATGATGAAATCCAAGACCTAGGCGTAAAAGACTTTAAGAAACTTAGCGAACTTGTTGCTAAGGCAAACGGTGACGAAGACTCTGACCCAAACTAATAGTAGAAGACCAAGAGGATTTCACCTATTTGGTCTTCATTGATGATTATCCGCCTATTCATTTTCGGGAACTTTGTCCAAAGGATTTTTACTTTGCACAAGTTTTGAGAAATAAAGGAGAAGGGTCACTTGCTCTTATGGAGAGAGTCACTCTAAACTTTGAGGATCTTCTTGACCTTCCCTCACTAAAAATGCAAAGGATTGTTCGTTGGGTCTCAGAAGATCTCTTTCATGAAAAAATCATGACGGTTGAAAATTGGTTAAGGACTTCATTCCATTTATGCAAACAAAGATGGGATTCATCTGTAGAGTGGTTAGAGTCTCAACCAGTAAGTAAAGTGTTCTTAATGATTGACATTCTCAAAGAACATCACGACGAAGTTGAAGACCAAATAAAGAAAGCCAGTAGGAAATAGTATGTTTCAGCTCAAGTTCAAAGGCAAAGGGCTTCGCCCTATGAACCTGAAATGGTGGCCGCCTACTCAAAAAGAGTGGGCACCTATCTTAATGAATGAACATAAAGCCAGTTGGCGTAAAGAATCAGATCCTACAACTGGGCGACCTTGGGCTTCTCTCACTCCTCAATACGCCATTGAAAAGGCCAAAACCTGGCCTGGACAGACCATCCTTCGTGCTTCTGGCGCAATGCAAGATGGAGCCAAAATTGTTCCTTTTGATGATGGCTTTAACGCAGTTATTCGTCCATACGGAATATACCATCAGTTTGGTACTAAAAAAATGGTTGCAAGACCATGGTTAGGACTTCCTGATACGGCGCTTAAGAAATTGCCGCCTATTGCCTGGAAACACATTCTCTCACTAAATAAGTAACACAATGACACGCTCACGCACTCAAACCGCCAAAGAAGATAGCACTTCCCCTGTCAATATTGAATTGGTAACCCTCTCTGAGGAGCCCACTGTAGCACCAGTTGCCCAAGAGAAAGAAGCCATTCAAACTGACGTCAAAGCTAAACTTGCTCGTAAGACAGACGCCGAAGACATCTTTGTTCCTGCAAACCCCGTTGCCCTCGAAAAAGCCACTGAAATCGTGGCTGAAAAAGATGGTTTTGAACTTACTCGAGGCACTTCCATTGGTGCTCGCTTGATTGCTCGCTCACGTAAACTGGCTTAATCATGATCACTGTTCCTTTTCAGCAGCAGTTTACTTGGCGAAAGCTCGGATATCTGTATTATACGAATTCGCTAGATTACCGTGCTGTTTTGGAACAGAATCCGCAATGGACTGTGACTGAATTACCACCTTTAGGTGCCACTCTGAGCCTACCCAATGTCAAAAATACCACAGGGGGTTTGGTTCAATCATCTTTTGTTTTTGGACTTCCTCAAAATACTACTGCGGAAGAAATTTATCCTTTCAATACTCAAGATGAGTATGCACAATCTTTAGTGCGTTATACTGTTGCGGGTGTTCAAAATCGCGTTGCATTAAATGGACTTACTTTAGATTCTGATCAAGCCGTGTACGGTTTTCAATGAGGGTAAAACACTTAAATAAGCTTTGCCTCTTCGGAGACCACGCCGGAATCTATCCCAGCCAGTAGCGAAGCCGAAAAAGAGGGTGCATAAAGTAAAAACATGGCAACATTTTCATTGGGCTCAGGGAACACACCTGGAGCTCCTGGCGTTTATATAAACGAACAAGCTGGCCTTGCTGCTTCAGCCGCCATTGCTAGTTTCAGCACCGTTTACATGTTGGTTGAGACCGAAGAGTCTGTCCCTGTGACAATCTTCCCTTACAACACACCTGTTCCCGTCACTTCATTAAACGACTATCTCGTTTTGAATGGCGGCGTTGTTCCTACTGAGCGCATTCCTGCTCTTAGTTATGAGTGCGTAAACGAATTCTTCCAAAATGCCCAAGTAGGTGACCTTCGCGTTGTTCGTGTTGGCACTCCTAACCAGATCGTAGAAATTGAGTTCCTGCCTAGCGGAACCAAAACAAGCTCTACAGGTCTACCTTCTGCTTTGATGGCTGGCGATTTGGTGTATGTCCAAATGCTCATCAATGGCAACCGCCTGGTGGCCGGCGATGGTGCAACTGGTTTTGATGCTAATGGTGAATGGCTTGGCGTTCCTGTGACAATTCCCGTCAACTATGTTGCCGGTGATGAAGTCAATAACCGTAAGATCTCTCGTGCTATTGCTGTAGCTGTGGCTGCTGCAATTTCCAGCAATCCTGCTGTTAGTTCTTCAGTGTATGTGCGTGACTTTGGTCTGCTGTACGACTTAGACCCCACTCAATATGTTCTGTCTGACACCTCCTATGTCAGCATTGCCGCAACAATCTTTGATGGTAGCGTCACGGTTATCACTGAAGTAGTCCCCGTTGGTAGCGAAAATGTGTTCATGCAGAACACTTATAACATCGCTAACATTATTGGACAACAAGGCAACCTGCTGCGAGTTCCTCAAGACTACATCCAAACAATTGGTACAGCATTTGACGGTCAGCAAGATCAAGGCTATTTGGTAACTCCTACTGCCTATGCTCAATTTGATGCTGAGGGTCGTTCTGCTGTTGGCGCTGCTGCTGCTGCACACTGTGCTAGCAATAATTACAAATGGATGGCCCTGGCTGATCCAGGTCCTTTCCTTGTAACAGGCATCAATAAGTATCTGAACTTCACACCCCACCAAGCTGCTGCTAATCTTGTTACTGGTCTCAGCTATTTGGTAGATAATGCTATCTATCAGTGGACTGGTGCTGATGTTGCCTACAATCGTGCAACTTATCAGTCATTGGTTTCTGGTGTTTCAGCTCAAACTGCTGTTACTGAGTCTACGAATTCAGTTTCTGCTTCCACAAAAATTGGATTGCTGGATTCCAATCTGTTCACTGCCGTTTCAACTGCTGGTCAGTCTGACTACGGTGTATATGAACTTAATTCTACTGACTTCTGGCCGGTAACACTGCCGATTCAGAAAGTTACTTTGAGCGGTGCTGGTTCTTCTACAAACGATCTGTATCCATACAATGGCACAGAAGTTTATGTGATTGCCCCCAGTTACACACCTCTGACAACAAGCACTTATTCTCAGAACTACGTTTATCTTGCCACTAGCGCATCTGCTGCTTCAGCGATTCTAACTCAAGTGAACAATGCTGGTGGTACTGCTGCAGCTATTGCTGCAACTTTGACCCCCACAGGTGCTATCTTGCCTCAAGGTGGTGTTGGCACTGGCTCGACATTCACAGTGTCGTACGCTACTCCCTATTGGGACTTGCCTGTCACTATCAATGGTCAAACTTCTGATCTCATTCAGAATGTTACAAGTGGCACAGTTGGTGTGAATACTTTGCATCTTCCTGGAACTTTGCAAGACCCCACTAATACTTACCGTCTTAACTTTGTTAGCCGCACTATTCTCAACCCTTCAGTGGCTGTTGGTGGTATTGCTCCTGCTGGCAATGTTGGTCCTGTGGCTTCAATTGGAGCCATCATTGGTGGTTCTGCCTACACACCTGGCACTTACACGGGTGTTAGCCTGCTTGGCGGAAATGGTACACTTGCTGTCGCAACAATCACTGTTTCAGCGACAGGCACTGTTACCGCAGTAGCTGTTACTACACCTGGCACTGGCTATTATGTTGGCGATACGTTGACTGCTGCTGATACTGCACTTGGTGGTGGTGGTGGCTCAGGTTTCTCCTGCAAAGTGGCAACCGTTACTGGCCAAGTTAATAATAAGTACACTGGTGCTATTAAGTTTAACATTGTTGGGCATGGTTTGACAGCTGGGCAAAAAGTGTTCTTCACTCAGCCCATTCTTGCTGGTGCGACTCAAGTCATCAAGAACACTACAAAAGTTGTTCAAAATGCATATTATGCGACTCCGATTGACGCTAACAACTTCGTTGTTTCAAGCTCACTGAATAACTACACTTCACAGTCGTATATTCAATTCGTTAACCAAACTATTTCGAAGTTGCCTACGATTTTGTATTCCAATACGATTGGTGGGAACATCACTGCAGCAACTCTTAGCGAATTGACCACAGTGCCTCTGGTTCGTGCTCGTAAGTATGCTTTCGACTCTAGCAGTGTATTCAGTCAAGCCGCAAGTTCGGCTGTTGCCCCTACTACAAGTGCTTCAGCACCTGGCGTGTCTGTGTACTTCAACACTAGCGCTGTTATTCTTGGCAATACTTTAATTTCGCCCTTCGGCGAAGATTACGCAACTGCTGGTTGGCTACCTTCGTTAAATCTGCCTACTCCCACAGTAACACCTGTTGCAACAGTGGATAACGCATACTGCGTTCCTACAGTTGATCAAAACTTCGACTCTGAAGCATTCTTAGTTCCTGCCATTCAAGCCATTAATGGTGGTAACTACAGTGCGGCTGTTACAGGTACTCTTGGCCCAATTCTAACATTTGGGGCCATCACTGTTGGTTCAGGTTACACTCCTGGCACTTACACCAATGTTGCTCTCACAGGCGGCACTGGCTATGGGGCTACTGCAGACGTCACAGTTGGTGCTCTTGGCACTGTTACAGGAGTAACTCTTGTTTCTGGCGGTTGGGGTTACACAGTTGGTGGTTCACTGACTCTGGCTTCTCCTTTTGCCCTTGGCGCTGGTAATTTGTTCTCAGTGTTGGTTGGCACAGTCAATGTGTCTACAACTGGCTCATTGACAGCTCCTACAGCCTATGTTACTTCCAACTTCCTTGCTGCTACAAACAGTGCAAACTCCCTCCAAGCTGCTAAGTCTGCTTTGGTAGGTGTGTACTTCACAGTGGTTGGTTCAGGCTTTGCACCCGACGGCACCACCTCTGTTGCGGCTGGTCAGTTCCTGACTGTTGTTTACAATGGCGTGAACTACGCGTGGGACGTGATTAATTCAGTGGCAACAGGCGGAGACCTCACAAGCATTGGTCAAGTGTGCTATGGCGCACAAACTGCGCTTGTGTTCACACCTGAGCAAGCACCCCCAACAAATCTATGGCGCTTTGATGCCATCACCCCAACTGAAATCATCAGCGATGCTTTGCGTGGCGTTGGTTTCAATGGTGTGCCTCAGGCCAAATTTGTTGAGCGCGGCATTGCCTCTGTTAATGCGTTATCAACCGACAGCCAGCGTTATTTCAACCCCTTTGGCTTCATTGCCTATTATGGTTCATACATTCAGAACGCGGCTGGAGCGTTTATTCCCCCATCACCTTATGTGACTGGTGTGGCAGTTCGCCGTTATCGCGCTGAAGGTTATCAGTTCCCTCCTGCTGGTGTTAAGTATCAGCTCGTTGATGCTGTGGCTGTGCAGATTCCTATCAACTCCGCTCAGCAAAACTTGCTGAATCCCGAGGGTTGCAATGCAATTCGCACACTGCCTGGTTATCCTCAAACTGCTGTGTTCATCTGGGGCGGTCGCACCCGCGTCAACGCCAAAGATGCTCAACAGAAGTTGTACCAGTTTGTGAACACACGCGTTATTCTGAACGTGGTGTATGGTTCATTGCGCAATGCTTTCGACAGTCAAATCTTTAATGTGATTGACGGTTTTGGCGTGGCATTCAACCAAATCATCTCGGTTGGTAATAGTGTGCTGAACCAACTGTATGTCCAAGGTGCTTTGTACGGCGCTCGCCCTGCCGACGCTTTCCAAGTCATTTGCGACAGTCGCATTAACACACCTGATACACTTGAGAATGGCATCATTAATGCGAAAGTGTTTGTGACGCCTGTTCCGACTTTGGAACGCATTCAAATTGACCTCATTCGTGTGGCGATTGGCCAAATGTCCAACGAACTCAGTGCACGTGGCCTAGGCACTGGTAGCAACTGATGATAAAAGAGAGCACAATGTACAGGGATTTAAACCTCCGCATCCCGAGCGCTCTCCTTTTCTCTCTTGAAAAACGGGCGACAGAGCAAGGTTTGTCACTTGATGAACTTTGCCTGTCGCTTCTTTCAGGCCAAGAAATGGAAAAACCTTTGGTGGACCCAGACTTCTATTCTTCTTTAAGTCATGCAGACTTAAGAAATGAAATACGTTTGGTCATTGAAAGTGCGCTCCCAACCCAAGAGACACGAAAGCGTGTCAACGCTCTACAATTTCTTATCACTAAGCGTTATATAAGATGAGCCAACCGGTAGTTTTATCTCCCAATATTCGAGGATTGAGTTACCCACTAAAGGTGCTCAATGGAAACCTCTCAGTAAGCACAGACTATGCGCTCGTTACTCAGCAAATTCGCAGTGTCATAGAGACTCGTTACTACGAGCGGGTGATGAGGGCTAGTTATGGGATTGGTGACTATGTTCTTGAGATTTTGAACCCTCCTCAAATCAATTCAGCAATTCAAACTTCAATCTACCAAAATGTAGACGGTCTTACAAATCTCAGTGTTAACGGGGACTGGGAGACCCAAGGAGAAAACGGGTTATATAAAATCATTATTTTGTATGAAGTGCAGGGTGTTCCACAACCCCCACTTAACTTCACTCTGGCCAGCTAGGGTAAAATCAATCAACAGAGGCAAACTCTAAGAGGTATGGATGGCGAATAGATTTAAGACGGCGCCAGTTCCTAATGGTGAGGTTGCACGTTATACGAGCGATCCTTACAATTTATCAAGCATCTACATGTTTGGTTCGTCCTCACCTTTTACTGGTCAGGGCAACACCATTGTGCGTCCAAATGATGACCTTCTTATTCAAAAAGGCGGAAACAGGGCGTTATCAGTTTATCAACGATTGTTGTTTGATGAACAACTACAAGGGTGCTTCTCAAAACTTCTTCAAGAAGTAACATCGAGGCCGTGGTTTATTCAACAATACTCGGATAAGCCTGGTGACATGGCTGTTCGTGACTTTGTTGCTGAAGTCCTTGAAGAAATGCCCTTGGACGATATCTACAAGGGCCTTGCAGAGTGCCTCATAGTTGGTTTTTCTGTAGGGGAGGTGATGTGGAAGAAAACTACTCGTGGTGTTATTCCTTATGACGTTCGAATGCGTGACCAGCGCCGGTTTGTGTTTCAAGAAGAGGAGAACGCACAAACGGGTTTCACAATGCGTTGCTTGACTTTCAACCGTATGTTCGAAGGTGTTGAGTTACCGCAACGTAAGTTCATCGTGAATCGTTATTGGGTGAGTCATAATGGCGATCCTTACGGTTCATCACTTGGCCGTATTCTCTACCCTCTCATTAAGTTTCGTCGTCGGGCTATTGAATCTTACGTTTTATACGGGGACCGCTATGCAACTCCTACAGCTGTTGCTAAAGCTCCGCTAAGTGCTAGCACACAAGAACTTGATACACTTTACGACCATCTCTCTAATTTGTCGCAGGAAACTGCAATGATTTTGCCAGAGGGTTATGAGTTGGACTTTGTGGAACCCCATGGCTCTCCAGACGTGTTCAAAAACCTTATTGACTACATTGATAAAGAGATCAGTGTGTTAATTTGTGGTGAAAATGAAGCAGGTCAAGCAGAGCATGGATCGCGCGCTTCTTCGCAAGTAGCCAATGTAGTTCGTGTGGTGAAAGCCTCGGAGTTGTCCGAGATGATTTCACAGAATCTCACTCAGTCGCTAATTCGTTGGATTGTTGATCTAAATTTTGGAACAGATGTTGCAGCACCTTTGCTGACTCGAGAGTTTCGTATTGAAGAATCACCATTACAAATGACGGATGTAGCTCTGATGATTCAGTCAGGGTTTACACCAAGGAAACAATGGATTGAGCGTCACTTTCGAGTGGAGCTTGAAGATAAGAAAGAGGCTGCACCTCCTCCTCAGGAAAACACCACCACCTACAATCCCGACCAAGACAAAGATCTTTTTGGGTCTGTGTTTGGAAATTCACAAGATAGTCAATCAAAACCTTTCGGGGATGAAGGTGTTTCTGAAGACACTACAGCGGACGACGCAGATGACGATGAAGGGTAAAACTGAAACACCAGGTCACTTTAAGTACTGTGTTCACAAAAAAGATACACGTCTTCAAAGCCGGTGATCAGACCTCTGCTCAAGGCGTCCAAAGGAAATTTACTCCTAAGGAACTTAAGCAAGTCGTTGACAACTATGACCCGTCTATTCATGAAGCGCCCTTAGTTCTTGGCCATCAAGGAGACAACGACAGTTTGCCTTCTTTTGGTTGGATTAAAGGTTTTCAAAGTGATGGTCAGAATCTGTTTGCTGAAGTAGCATTCACAGATGTTGCCAAAGATCTCGTCAAAGACGGCCACTACCGCAAGGTTTCAATCTCTTTCTACTCCCCTGACTCCCAAATCAACCCACACAAGGGTGAGTGGAGTGCCCGTCATTTAGCATTGCTTGGAGCTTCACCACCAGCTGTGAAAGGCCTCGAGCCTTTCTCTTTTGCAGAATGGGGTGACTGCTTTGACTTTGCTGTTGCTTTGTCTCCCGCTGACCTCTTTGATGATGAACTTGGACCGACGATGATCGTCGATAAAAGTCCACTCGAAATGTTGAAAGAAAAGCTTGAGGAAGTCCGTAAAGACGTCACGTCTGCCGTGTCTGATTTACAGGACTCTCAACAAGACCAAAAAACACAACAGACTGACGAAGTTGCTGCCTCTGGCGGATCTTCAGATGACGCCAGTCCAGATAACCCAAGCCAACAGTTTACCGAAAGGAAACGTGAAGGCACTGAAATCGCTCAGCAAACGGCTGAACTTGAAGACAATCTCCCCGAGGACCAATTTATGGAAGATAAGAACATCAGCCGTAAGCGCACGCCCGGTGCCAACGGCCAAGTGATGCAAGTTGTAGAAAATATCTACAAAGAGCCTCGCAAAGAGCGCAAAGCCGCCGCTGACCGCTCAGAAGAAGCCAAACGCCAAATCAAAGAAGGCAAGTTTGGCAAAGCTCATGAAACTGAAGAGCTCGAAAAGGACGAAGACGCCAAAATGTCTGACGATCATAAAGAGCTGCACCCTAACCAGCGCAAGCTTGACAAAAACAAGAATGGCAAACTCGAGGCTGAAGACTTCAGGCACTTACAAAAGCACGGTCCTTTGAAGAAAGGCGAACACCCTGATGACAAGGCTGACCACTCTGAGCATGACTTTGACGAAGTGTCGGTGAAAACCAACCCCTCTCCTGGAGTTGTGAAGTTTGGTAAGAAGTCTGAGCCCGATGACGACGACGATACCGGTCGTTTTGAGACCGCCCGATCAACTAAGAACGGCTATGAAGACCGTATGCAAACTGGTAAGTCTGGCGATGGCAGCGACACAGGTCGCTTCAAAACCGCTAAAAGCAGTGCTCAAGATGTTAATCGTATGCAAACTGCGATGAATGGCGAGCAAGACGCCGACCGTGTGAAGACTGCTAAAGAAGCCGAAATGGCCGAAGATGGCCCTGAGCGTTGGGCCGGTCAATCTGACAGTTATGAACGTGTTAACAACATGGACCAATATGATGTAGATGCCAAGTCTTACGGTGTGAATGCACCTAAAACAGCCTCTGGTGCAAACCCGGCTGGTCGTGAAGACTCTGCCACTAAGTTCCCTACAGAAACTGAAGAGACCCCCGACAACGAAGTGTTTGCTGTCAGCACTATCAACGTCATGTCTGACGGTTCAATGCGGGTTCTTCGTCAGAAGAGTTCTGATGGTCGTAAAGCTGTCAAAGGCGGTGCCATTGACCACGCTGAACCCGAAGCTGCTGAAGTTACTGGCCCTATGGGTGTTTCAACTCATGCTGAAGGTGATGACGAAGACGAACCCGGCAACATTAAACAAGGCAAAGTAAAACTAAACAAGGGTCAACTGGTTCCCGGTGAATATGAAGGCGGTGTAGCCCAAGTTGTTGGTCCTGACGGCGCTTTTGCCGAAGTTCCCAGTGGTGAGAAGAAAGCTACTAGCAAGCAGCTTACACCTGGCGCAATGGACGCAGTTGACGAAGCTGATCAAACCGTTGGTCCCGATGGTGCTTTCGCTGAGGATAACTTGAGCGGCACTTTCCAAGGCGGCCCCAACCAAACGACTAAAAAGTCTGGTGGCGTGTTTGCTGAAGAGCATGGCGAGAAGAAGCCCTACACCAAAACTGGTTTTGGCTCCACTTATGACGAAGATGGTGGTGATGACGAAGGCGGAGACAGCGATGCTGACTTCAATGAACTCTCTGCTGACCACTGCGGCATGAACTACAACATGGGTTCTTCAGGTCAAGCCCGTTCAGTTGGTTTCCCCGAGCAAATGTACGAAGAGCTTCAGTCACTGAAGAACAAGTATGCTGAACTTGAGCGTAAGCACGCTGAAGAGAAGATGAATGCTCGCCGTGAAAAAATGGCTGGTGCTATTGGTCATCTTTATACCGAGGGTCGCCTTACTGACGGCATCATGCCTGAGCAGGAGCTCATTTCCTACTGCGAAGGTCTGGAGTTTGGTACTCTTGAGTTTAGCGAAGGCGAAACTCCTGCCACCAAGCTGCTTGGCTTATTGAGCAAATTGCCTCCTATGGTTTCCTATGGAGAAGTAGTTCAAGGCGGCACATTCCAGTTTGCTGAAGAAGATCTTGACCCTCATGCTAAGGCATTGAAGATGGTTGAGTCTTCTGAAGGCAAAATGGACTATGTTGAAGCCCTGAAGAAGGCCATGTATTCCTGAGACGATAATGGACCTCCTTTCAACTGTAGGACAAGCTACTAAGCGAAGGGAGGATTACTTCTCACAAGCCAAAGCACTAGCCAAAAAGTACAAGACTCAGGAAAGTCTTGAAAGCATGATGGCAAAAGATGCAAAGGTTATCGTCAAAGGACTTCGTGATAAGCAAATGAGATGGGATGAGTATGAGCGAACATTGCTCGACAAAACTCTCATCTCTGCGCTTGCGGCGGTTTATCTTGGTGCTGGAAACAGCAAACCAGACGATAAAATGGAGAAGGCATGGCCCACTATCATAGGTGACATGCTGCCGCCACTTGTGAAGTTCCTCTCTGAAACAAAGATGCGCATCGATGACGGCATACTACGCCTTGGGGACAAAACAATGGATTTTGCAGACTACGACGACACTGACGATGACTATGACCTTGAAGGAGTCATCCCTGGGGCAGACGACTTAGCCAATGATGAACTGCTAGGAACCAACCCCGCAGAACAAAATGCTATCAAAGCAGCGAAAAATGCTGGAATGGGGGCAACCTGGATTGGACTGGCCGCGCGAGTTATCCGCTACATTGCAAACCCAACTTACTCTTTTTTCAATCTTGGCAGCTACATGAAGCACCAAGAACAAGGTTATAAAGAAATGCGCCGGGTTGGAGTCCAAGACAAAAAGACATGTAAAGACTGCACTCGATACCATGAGGCAGGTTGGCAACCCATTGGGTCATTGCCAATGCCAGGAAAAGGGTGCACGTGTTTTGACAATTGTCGGTGTTCGATTGAATACCGTTAATGGGTAAGATTCTTTATCTAAACTGGGTACCAAAAACCAGTCCCAGAGCAAACAAACATTTGAAGTCCATTCTATAGGATAAAATCATGGCAACTAACGCCGCGCCAATTTACGGAAAGCAGTACATCCGTTACGCCGAAACATTCGAAGCTCCTTCTAACACCCAAGGTGGTGCTGTTGGCACCGTTGAAATTGGCGAACTCCGCGCTGTTTCTTACTCCACTTGGGCCGGCCCTAACACGGCTGCTGCTGGTGATGCTTTCACCGTGCCCCCTACAACAATCGTTGGTATCAACCAGGCTTACATGCCTTCGGCTCTGGCCCAACCCTACACCGCTCGTCAGCTGACTGTCGCTACTAGCGGCCTGTTGCTGGTTGAAGTGGATCCCACCGTTCTGGTTGACATAACCCTGAACACCCAACTGCAAATCAATGTGCTCGGTCAAGCTACCAATGCCGGCACAGCTGTGAGTCTCGACGGTACAACTCCTTTGATCCGTGAGAACATTGGCATTGGCGGTCGCAAGCTCGTGCTTGTTTCCTTCGCCTAATAGCTAGGTTGTTAACTGGTGGCTGGGCACTTGTAGTTGCTGGGCACATAGCCCAGAGAGACGTGAGATAAGTCCCAACCCTGGTTGCAACCATTTGAAGTCAAATTGCTAATTTCGGAGTTTACCTCCCATGATGAATCTCTCGCAAACCTATGCGGGCGTAGATCCTATCTTGACTACGCTGGCACAAGGTTTTATGCTTCCGGCGACTAATATCGCCAACTTTATTGCCCCC
>Ga0209299_1000342_pt1 | contig 26447 bp, 14 predicted proteins | sample S_140806_MF_Meta_FD_187326 | JGI IMG/M metagenome (GOLD analysis project Ga0209299, IMG submission 187326) | Freshwater microbial communities from Lake Simoncouche, Canada to study carbon cycling - S_140806_MF_MetaG (SPAdes) (version 2) | ecosystem: Environmental > Aquatic > Freshwater > Lake ...
ATGCCGACCGGGTCTCGGCCTTCGGGGGCATCGTGGCCCTCAACCGGCCCGTGGACGCCGCCGCCGCCGAGCACCTGGCGGGGCTGTTCCTGGAGTGCGTGGTGGCCCCCGCCTTCGAGCCCGCCGCTCGGGAGCGGCTGGCCGCCAAGGCGAACCTGCGGCTGCTGGAGCTCGATCCCGCCGCCATCGCCGCGGCCACTCGCCAGCAGCTGCGCAGCGTGCTCGGCGGGGTGCTGGCCCAGGATCTCGACGACCAGCCGATCGATCCGGCCACCTGGCAGGTGGTGAGCCAGCGCCAACCCACGGAGGCCGAATGGGCCGACCTGCGCTTCGCCTGGCGGGTGGTGCGGCACGTGCGCTCCAACGCCATCGCCGTGGCCGCCGCTGGCCAGAGCCTGGGCATCGGCGCCGGCCAGATGAACCGGGTGGGATCGGCCCAGATCGCCCTGACCGCCGCAGGGGAGCGGGCCCGCGGCGCCGTGCTGGCCAGCGATGGCTTCTTCCCCTTCGACGACACCGTGCGCCTGGCGGCCTCCCACGGCATCAGCGCCGTGATCCAGCCCGGCGGCAGCGTGCGGGATGGCGATTCGATCCAGGCCTGCAACGAACTTGGCCTGGCGATGGTGACCACCGGGCAGCGTCACTTCCTGCACTGACTGTCCAGCACTCGACCGGCTGCCCTGAACCTCCTTCCCTGATCCACCTGCAGGGGCCTGGCTAGCGGTCATCGGCCGAGCGGAACGCCCTGCGCGCGGTCGTCTTGAGGTCTGCTCCCCATGCTCTGTAACGTTTTCAGCGGGGACTCAGCAGCCCCACCCAGCAGCAAGGCATGGCAGCAACGTCCGCAACCGGGAGCGCAGTAGTTTCATCGCTCTGGCCGCCTGCCGCTTTCCTGCCATGCCCCTCGAGATCCCCAGCTCCGTGGCCTTCGGCCTGAGCTTCGTGCACCCCGCACTGATGTGGGTGCTGCTGGCCCTGAGCGGCTATGGCCTCTACCTGGGGATCAAGGCCAAGAAACTGCGCACCGCCACCACCGCCGAGGAGCGCAAACCCCTGATCCAGGGGCAGTTCGCCCAGCGCCATCTGAAGATCGGCCAGATCATCCTGGCCGTGATGGTGCTCGGCACCCTGGGGGGCATGGCCGTGACCTACATCAACAACGGCAAGCTCTTCGTGGGGCCCCACCTGCTGGTGGGCCTGGGCATGACCACCCTGGTGGCGATCGCCGCCTCCCTGACCACCGCCATGCAGAAGGGCAACCTGGTGGCCCGCAAGGTGCATGTGGGCCTGAACATGACGGTGCTCACCCTCTTCCTCTGGCAGGCCTTCACCGGTCTGCAGATCGTGGCCAAGATCCTGCAGCCCGAGGTCTGAGCAGACATCAGGGGAGCCACCAGAGCGGGGACAGATCCCGGTCGGTGCAGAAGCCGACCGGAACCGGATCAGAAGCGCGCTCTGCGCCGCGGCGGGCAGGGGATGCCGTGGCTGGCGTGGAAATCCTCCTGCACCTTCCAGGTGAGCCGGCGGGACACCTGCCGCACGATCTGGCGCAGCAGGTGGTCGCCACTGGTCTGCACCAGACCTTCAGGCAAGAGGCTGATCATCGCGGGCAGCTTGATCCACACGGCCAGATCAAGGTTCCAGCGCACCAGGGTGTGGGCCATGAGCGTGTCCACCTCCTCGACGGAAATCTCAGCGGCAGCCTCCTGATCCGTGGCCTCATCCAGCCGCAGGGCGGCATTGAAGTCCACGTCGTAGAGGGCGGAAAGGGTGGCATCGGCACCGGGCGCGGGCACCGTTTGGATGCGATAGACCCCCGCCGCCTGGGGCAGCAGTTCGAGTCCGATCGTGGGCTCCACCTCGAAGCCGAAGTTGCCGAAGCGCCCAAGGGTGAGCACGTAGCCATTGCGATCCAGTGGCGTGACCGCCATCGGGGCGGCACAGCGCTGAAACCAGCCCTCATGCCGGTCAAGGTAGGCCTCCACCACCGCCGCGGGGGCGCGCATCTCCATCAGATCGGCGAAGCTGCTGCCATAGCGCCGCACCCGCCCATCGGGACTGTGGCGGAGCGGATCGGGGTCGGAGACGCTCTCAGTCGGTGCGGAAGAGGCCAGAAGGGTCAAGGGCGACGGACTCGTCGGAAGGGACTGGGAGGGGCCGGCCTGGAAACCGACGGAGGACCGGCCCGGCGGATCGAGATCGCGAAGCGAGGCCAGTGAACGCACACCCCAAGCGGAGTTATGGAGCGAATCTAAAGCCCCGGGGGGCTGCTGCTGTCGCCAGAGTTGCAGCGGCTTGGGCCGGAAGGGGTGCCGAATTCAGGCGGCGGTGAGGTCGATCAGGCGCTGAATCACATCCTCGACCACCCGATCGGGCGTGGAGGCGCCAGACGTGATGCCCACCCGGATCGGCCCCTGCGGCAGGAAGGGATCCACCACCTCCAGCTCACCGCCGAGCGGCATGTGCTCGATCCGGTTCCCCGGGCCGATCCGCTCGGGGGTGTCGATGTGGAAGGAGCGGATACCGCGGCTCACCGCGATCTCCTGCAGGTGGGTGGTGTTGGAGGAGTTGTAACCGCCGATCACCACCATCAGGTCGAGGGGCTCGTCCACCAGGGCGAACATGGCGTCCTGGCGCTCCTGGGTGGCATCACAGATGGTGTTGAAGGCCAGGAAGTGCTCATGGAGCTCGGTCGGACCGAAGCGCTGCAGCATCGTGCGCTCGAACAGGCGGCCGATCTCCTCGGTTTCGCTCTTGAGCATGGTGGTCTGGTTGGCCACCCCGAGGCGGGTGAGATCCCGGTCGGGGTCGAAGCCGGGGGAACTGGCCTTGGCGAAACGGGCCATGAAGGCCTCCCGAGCGGCGACCCGCTCGGCGGGATCGGCAGCGGCGGGATCGGCAGCAGCGGCACCGCCGGCCAGGATGTAATCGCACACCATCTGGGCCTCAGCCAGATCCAGCACCACCAAATAGGTGCCCGCAAACGAGCTGGTGGCGAGGGTTTCCTCGTGCTTCACCTTGCCGTGGATGATCGAGGTGAAGGCCTGCTTCTTGTGCTTCTCCACCGTGTTCCACACCTTTGACACCCAGGGGCAGGTGGTGTCCACGATGTGACAGCCCCGCTCGCTCAGCAGCTGCATCTCCTGCACGGTGGCACCAAAGGCCGGCAGGATCACCACATCACCGGCGGCCACCTCGGAGAAGTCCTTTACGCCACCCTCCACCTCGATGAACAGCACATCCATCTCGCGCAGGTGGTCGTTCACCGAGGGGTTATGGATGATCTCGTTGGTGATCCAGATCCGCTCGGTGGGGTAATGGCGGCGGGTTTCATAGGCCATCGCCACGGCCCGCTCCACACCCCAGCAAAAGCCGAAGGCCTCGGCCAGCCGCACGCTGAGCCGGCCCTCGCGCAGCTCATGGCCGTTAGTGCGCAGACTGGCGATCAGATCGCTCTGATAGGCGGTCTGGAGGCTGCCGGCCACCTCCTCCCCCAGGCCGAAGCCGCGGCGGTTGTAACGCTCCGAATGGTGCAGGGAGCGCTTGAAGGCACGGGTATCCACGGCGGCGGGCGCGATCTGCCGTGACTCTATGGGGCCTGCCGGTGATCAGGTGGGCTGGCGCTCCAGCACCGAGGCCAGTCCCAGCCAGTGCACAGCTTCGCCCGAGAACTCGAAGATGCAGGGAAGCACCTCCACGCCGGCGGCCAGGGCCTGGCGAAAGAGCTCGCCGTAGCGGGGATCGGCGGCATCGCCGGGCGCGAAGCGGCTCACATCAGCGCGGCTGAGGCAGGGCAACAGCACGGCCCGGGCCGTGGGCAGCAGGGCGGCGAGCTCCCGCAGGTGTTTCTGGCCCCGCTCGGTCACGGTGTCGGGGAAGAGGGCCAGATCCCCCGCGGTCCAGGTGGTGTTCTTCACCTCCACATAGATCGGCCGCGGATCGGCCGGCGGGGCGCCATCGGCTCCGGGGCCGGGGGTGAGCAATAGGTCGATGCGGCTGCGGCGCCCCTCGCCGTAGGGCACCTCGGCGCGGATCGCCGCGATCGGGCCGAGCCACGGCTCGAGGCAACCGGCCTCGATCGTGGCCCGCACCAACCGGTTGGGCAGGGCGGTGTTGATCCCCACCCAGACCGGCGCGCCATCGGCGCCGGTGGTTTCGGCCTGCTCCCAGGTCCAGGCGAGCTTGCGGGTGGGGGAGGGGGCATGGCGCAGCCGCACCCGGCCGCCGGGGTGGAGCACCCCGGTCATCGGGCCGGTATTGGCACAGTGCGCAGTCACCACCTGGCCATCGGCCAGTTCCACATCGGCCAAGAAACGCTTGTAGCGCTTCAGCAGCACGCCTTCCACCAGGGGTTCGAGGGCGAGCACGAGATGGGGCATCACGGAACTCCTGGATCGCAACGGGCGATCCGGGCAGTCCAGCAGGCCGGACCCCGCGGCTGCGGCCGACGCCACCAGTTCGCGAGCCGCCGGGCAAGCCGTGCTCTGCGCATCCCCTCCGGGCGGGTCGCCGGGCCGCCGCCAGCTTGCGGAGAAAGCGGAGCCAGACGAGGGCCATACTGCCGAGCGACCGAATGGGCCCCAGGCCCGGCCCGATGGCGAAATCACTGCGAAGGATTGCCCTTGTCGTGGCGGTGGCCACCGCCCTCAGCAAGGTGGTGGGCCTGCTGCGCCAGCAGGTGATCGCCGCAGCCTTCGGGGTGGGCGCCGCCTACGACGCCTACAACTACGCCTATGTGCTGCCCGGCTTCCTGCTGATCCTGCTGGGGGGCATCAACGGGCCGTTCCACAGCGCCATGGTGAGTGTGCTCTCCCGGCGCGACCGCAACGAGGGCGCCCATGTGCTGGCGGCGATCAACACCATGGTGGGGGCGGCCCTGCTGGCGGTGACCCTGCTGCTGGTCGTGGCGGCCGATCCGCTGATCACCCTGGTGGCCCCGGGGCTCGATGCCAGCCGCCACGAGCTGGCGGTGGTGCAGATGCGCTGGATGGCGCCGATGGCCCTTTTCGCCGGCCTGATCGGCCTGGGCTTCGGGGCCCTCAATGCCGCTGATGAATTCTGGCTGCCGGCCGTGAGCCCGCTGCTCTCGAGCCTGGCGGTGATCGGCGGCATCGGCCTGCTCTGGTGGCGGCTGGGCAGCGGGATCGTGCTGCCCCAGTGGGCGATGCTCGGCGGCATCGCCCTGGCGGCCAGCACCACGGTGGGAGCGCTGCTGCAGTGGCTGATCCAGCTGCCGGCCCTGGCGAAGCAGGGCCTGCACAAGTTCGAGCTGGTGTGGGACTGGAAGCATCCCGGTGTGAAGGAGGTGATGGCGGTGATGGCCCCGGCCACCCTCTCCTCGGGGATGCTGCAGATCAATGTGTTCGTGGACCTGTTCTTCGCCTCCGGGATCGTGGGGGCGGCGGCGGGCCTTGGCTACGCCAACCTGCTGGTGCAGACCCCCCTGGGCCTGCTCTCCAATGCCCTGCTGGTGCCCCTGCTGCCGGTGTATTCGCGGCTCACCGCCCAAGCCGACCGGCCCGAGCTGATCGCCCGCATCCGCCAGGGCCTGATGCTTTCCAGCGCCAGCATGCTGCCGCTGGGGGCCCTGATGGTGGGCCTGGCGGTGCCGATCGTGAGGCTGGTGTACGAGCGGGGCGCCTTCAACCAGGGCGCCGCCCAGATGGTGGCGTCGCTGCTGATGGCTTATGGGGTGGGCATGCCGGTGTATCTGGCCCGCGATGTGCTGGTGCGGGTGTTCTATGCCCTCGGCGATGGCACCACCCCCTTCCGCTGGTCGGTGGCCGGCATCGGCATGAACGCCTGCTTCGACTGGTTTCTGGTGGGCGGGCCCACCCCCTGGGGACTGCAGCTGCCGGCCCTGAACTTCGGGGCGCCGGGCGTGGTGCTGGCCACGGTGAGCGTGAACCTGATCACCTGCCTGGGCCTCACCTGGGCCCTGGCCGCCCGGCTCGGCGGGCTACCCCTGCGCGTCTGGAGCCGCGACACGCTGCTGCTGCTGCTCGCCGCGGTGGCCGCCGGCGGGGTGGCCTGGGGGCTCTCCACCTCTGTGGCGTGGCCGGCGGGCTTCCTGGGCCTGGTGCTCCAGAACGCCCTCTGCGCCGGTCTGGCCCTCGCCACCTATGGCCTGATCGGCAGCCTGGCGGGGGTGCCGGAGGTGCGCCAGTTACTGGCGATGGCGCAGCGTCGCCGGCCGGCCTGATTCGGGCTTCATGGCCAAAGCGCTGTGACGGGGCGCGCGGGAGGAGGCCCGCCAGCCTCTGCAGCCGGGAGGTGCAGGGGATCGGGACCGTGCAGCTGTTCGGGGTTGAGGCCGCAGTGGCGGACGATCAGCCCAGTGATGCGTCGTGGCGCAGCCAAGAACCTGCAATGGCCTTTACATCCGCAGACTTGCGCATCAACTGCAGTGTCCGTCACAGTTACGGACTGAGCAAAGGAATCGCCTGCCTGCCATGACGACGATCAATGTGGAAATCACTATGGGTGGTGAGAAGCAAAGGTGAGTCAAAGATCCCAGCGAGACGAATCAATACAGCGTCAGCAAGTGAAGCGGAAACCTTTCCATAGCGCTTGAACAGTGAGCTGATAGCACCGATCTGCTCCTGAAAGGCAAACGGCAATTGAACAACTCCTAGGTCGATGAATTGCAACGCCAATGAAGAATCAAAACCGGAGCACTTCAGCAAAAAGCAAGTCTCAGCGACCACAGCCTCACAACTGAGGAATGGAGGAGGCAACAGCCTGAACTGCTCAATGGCCCATCTGTGATGTGTATCGTTGCGGCTTAACAGCGCAACCCAAGGGGCAGTATCAAGCAGTACCGTCATGCTCCATGAGTTCCGAAGCCAGACAGGTACGCAGGGTTGGATGACAGATCAGCTGGCCCACCTTCACAACAGCCCACGAGATCAGCCAACAAGTCCAATGCGGATGGCGATGCTGAGACTTCCATGCCCTGCTCTGAGGTTTGGAGGAACGCGGTCAACGCGCGTCGAACCAATTCAGACTTACTCAGCCGGCGACGTTGAGCCTGCTCTGTGAGCTGCGCATCAAGGTCTTCGCTCAACTTGAGTGAGATCACCGCCATCGCAAGCACCCCGCCGCATTGGCCACCATCCTGCCAGCTGCCAGGCGGTGTTACGACTCACCCTGGCCGGTGGAGCTCGGAGCAGGCCTTATGAGTCTTCTTATTCCAGCACGATCGGAGATGTCTGCGCGGTCTTCCGATCTTTCGAACGCTGCCCTTGGGTGACAGGCAAGTATATTAATGCGAATGAATAGGCTTCTTGGTGAGCTGCCCACTCGAAGGGCATGCTGGCCCTCACTACGGAGACAATTACCATTTTACGATTCCCAAAGTCACTTTAACTCCTCCGACAAATATTGAGCCCCCATAATCTTTAGCAAGTCGCAGCAGTGTTTCGTGGAAGCCCAAGTTTGGGAACGCAGCTTCGACTCTTTGAATTTCAGATTTGCTTATACCCTTGCGAAGCATTCCCTTTGAAGCGTCGATCCAGTCGGCCTTGCGGCAGGCCTCAATGACTTCTCTGTGAGGACCGCTGTAAGGAAGAATCTTATGGTGCCAATGGATGGCTCCACGCAGCAACTCAGGGTCCAACCCTAGTCCAAACTTGATGTTGTCGGCTATCGCCACAGCCTCGGATGGCTCCAAATAGGCCAATTCACGATCTGTCCAGAGACCGATGTCATGATATACGAACGCAGCCTGAACCAGCCTTTCATACTCTTCTGCATTACCTAGAAAATGCATTGCATATGTGATTGTGCGATAAACGTGGTTTCGATAGCCGGGAAAATCTTTGCCGATTAGATTTTCGTATCGCGTCAACAGTTCTTCGACAAAGGGGCGTTCCAGTTTGATCGTGATACCTGACATCGAACGTGACTCCATGGTTAATGCAACTGCGGCTGAGCGTCTCGAAGAGAGGGTGGCTAACGCTATGTGGGTGGTTTCCGTGAACAACGGTACTGCTCCAGCTGCTTTCCGAGAACCACTTCCAAGCAGGAGCGCCAACTGTAGGAACCGCAGGCGCTTGCGGCAATTTGTGTCCACCGAGAACAGTGGTGATCGGACCTGATGTCCACCTGGTGCCGTCACTACGGCCTGCTCTGCGGGCCGAGGAAGCAGCCGTCCCTGGCAAGCAAGCATTGCCGAAGTTGTGGATATAGCACTGCCTGACATCGCGTCGGATCGAGCAGCGGCTCGGGCTCAGGCCAACGCCGCAACGATGGATCCCTCGTCGCGCTGTGGATGCGCTGGCCGTCATCTTTGCTGGCAGAGGGGGCGCTGGCCTTCGTCGCTAAGCGACCGCTCCTACCGCAGAAGTGCCTGCCCCATCAGCCCAACGCAACGCCCAACTGCTGCCGCAGCTGCTCTTTCGCCCCCGCCAGCGCCCCGCCCAACGCAGCGCCATCCTTACCGCCGGCCTGGGCCAGGTTGGGGCGGCCGCCGCCGCCGCCGCCGCAGGCCTTGGCCGCCGTGCCGATGAAGGCGCCCGCCTTGGGGCCGGCGGCGATCACCGCCGCTCCGAAGGCCGCCACCAGCACCACCTTGCCGGCATCAGCCGGATCGGGCAGGCCGCCCAGCACCACCGCGGCGCCCTCGCCGAGCTGATCCACCAGGCCCTGGGCAGCCGCCTGCAGGCCGGCCCCCTCCACCCCATCGAGGCGCTCCACCAGCAGGGCAAAGGGTTCGCCAGCGCGGGCAGAGCCGGCCGGGATGGCCCCCAGCGCCTCGGCCCGGGCCGCCAGCGCCGCCGCCTTGGCCACCGCCAACTCACCGCGGACCGCCGCCAGGGCCTTCTGGTTGCCCTTGAGCTCCTCCTGCAGGGCCGCCACCCGCTCCACGATCTCGCCGGGCTGGGCCTTGAAGCGATCGCCCAGGGCCCGCACCACCGCATCGCGCTCATTGAGGTAGGCGAGCACCGCCGGCCCGGCCACGGCCTCGATGCGGCGGATGCCGGCCGCCACGCCCGCCTCGGCCACAATCTTGAACAGGCCGATCTCGGCGGTGTTGGCCACATGGGTGCCACCGCACAGCTCCATCGACACACCGGGCACATCCACCACCCGCACCACATCGCCGTATTTCTCGCCGAACATCGCCACCGCCCCGGCGGAGCGGGCCTGCTCGATCGCCATCTCCTGAACCTCCAGGGCGTGGGCAGCGGCGATCCAGCCATTGATCAGGGCCTCGATCCGCTCCAGCTCGGCGGGCGTCACGGCGCGGGGGCAGTGGAAGTCGAAGCGAAGCCGCTCGAAATCCACCAGCGAGCCGGCCTGCCCGATCGCGGGATCCACCACCTGCTTGAGGGCGGCCTGCAGCAGGTGGGTGGCGGTGTGGTGGGCCTGCACCCGGCGGCGGCAGGCCCGGTCCACGCGGGCATTCACCAGATCGCCCACCGCCAGGCTGCCCCGCTCCACCCGGCCGCTATGCACGAACACGCTGCGGTTGCGGCCCACGGCCTCGATCGTCACGATCACCCCCTCATCGGCAGGGCCATCGCCGCTGCCCGCGCCGGCCAGCACACCTCGGTCGCCCACCTGGCCGCCGCCCTCGCCATAGAAGGGGGTGGAATCGAGCACCAGCTGCACGGCATCACCGGCGCTGGCGCGCTCGGCCGGATCGCCATTCACCACCAGGGCCAGCACGCAGCTGGGGTGCTCCAGGGCCTCGTAGCCCTTGAAGGCGGTGGCGTCGAGCTCAGCGGCCATCTGCTCGATCGCCCCCTGCAGGGTGAGGTCGAGGCTCACCGCCGCCGCCTTGGCCCGCTGGCGCTGGGCCTCCATCGCCGCCTCGAAGCCCGCCAGATCCACCTTGAGGCCGTGTTCCTCGGCGATCTCCTCGGTGAGCTCCAGCGGGAAGCCGTAGGTGTCGTAGAGCTCGAAGGCCTGCTCACCGGAGATCTGGCTGGGCTTGGCGGCCAGCGCCTCGGCCAGCAGCTTCTCGCCCCGCTCCAGGGTTTCGAGGAAGCGGGCCTCCTCGCGCTCCAGCTCCGCGAGAATCACGCTGCGGCGCTCCAGCAGCTGGGGGTAGGCCGCCGCCATCAGGGCGATCGCCGCCTCGCCCATCACAGGCAGGAAGGGTTTGTCGATGCCGAGCAGCCGCCCATGGCGCACCACCCGCCGCAGCAGGCGGCGCAGGATGTAGCCGCGGCCCAGGTTGCTGGCGGTCACGCCATCGCAGATCAGCTGGGTGATGGCGCGGCTGTGGTCGCCGATCACCTTGAGGCTCGTTTTGCCCTTCTCATCGAGGCCGCGGTACTCGACCCCCGCCAGGCCCGCCGCCGTTTCGATCAACGGATAGATCAGGTCGGTTTCATAGTTGTTGGGCACCCGTTGCAGGATCTGGGCCATGCGCTCCAGGCCCATGCCGGTGTCGATGTTGCGGTTGGCCAGCGGCGTGAGGGTGCCCTCCGCATCGCGGTTGTACTGCATGAACACGAGGTTGTAGAACTCGATGTAGCGCGAGTCGTCCTCCAGATCGATGGCCTCGTCGCCGAGTTCGGGCTTGAAGTCGTAGTAGATCTCCGAGCAGGGCCCGCAGGGGCCGGTGGGGCCAGAGGCCCAGAAGTTGTCGGCCTCATCCATGCGGATGATCCGTTTGGGGTTCACCCCCACGCCATCACGCCAGATCGCCTCGGCCTCATCGTCTTCGCGGAAGACGCTGACCACCAGGTTCTTTGGCGAGAGTCCGAACACGCCGGTGCTCAGCTCCCAGGCCCAGGCGATTGCCTGGGACTTGAAATAATCACCGAACGAGAAGTTTCCGAGCATCTCGAAATAGGTGTGGTGCCGTGCCGTACGGCCCACGTTCTCGATGTCGTTGGTGCGGATGCACTTCTGCGAGCTGGTGGCCCGCGCCGCCGGCCGCTCCTGCTGGCCGAGGAACACCGGCTTGAAGGGCAGCATCCCGGCGATCGTGAGCAGCACCGTGGGGTCCTCCGGCACCAGGGAGGCACTGGGCATCGGCCGGTGGCCCCGCTCCTCGTAGAAGCGCAGAAACGCGGTGCGGATCTCGGCGCCGCTGCGGGGAAGGAAGGGGGAGGCGGCGGCCATGGGCGGCGAAATCAAGCGCTTCGGCGCCCATGATCGCGCAGGGGCGGGGCGGGGCGGGCGGCAAGACGGGCGACGATGAACGTTAAGCGGTGATTGCTGATGCAAATTACTCTTGTACGCGTTCAGTGGTCGGGAAGCCCCGCCGTGGGACTGCATGCCTGACAGCTCATCGCTGAGCGATCAAGATGCAGTGCACTGTTTTGCCGAACTCAGGGATCGGGCAGCATTGATGGCATCACCCCGCCACGGTGATGGGCAATCCAGGCCTGCTCCAGTAACTGCCAGACATCGCGGCCCTGTTGTCGCAACGTGGTCGTGACGATGAGCAGACGGCTACGGCAGATCGCACCCTGCCGTGATTGAACACCATGGCTGATCTTGCGTTGAATCACCGATTGGCGCAGGGCACGTTCGACAACGTTGTTGCCGCCGGCAGCAGTGGCCCACCCGCCGGGCGGGACTCCCGCTCGAGGTTTTCGTGCAGGTGAGCGTTGAGGGCCGCCAGGATGGCCTGCGGGTCGGCTGCGCGGCGCCGCAGTTCCTCCGAGAGGGCGCAACCACAGGGTCTCCGTCGCCTTCCCGCAGGGCCAGGCAGGACAGGAAGTGACGGCGCAGCTCCAAGGCCGTCGCCGCGTCCCACCCCGGCGGCTGCGGGCACCGGGCTCCGGCTGCGGCTGCGTCTGGCTCGGTGTGAAGCGTGAAGCGGCTCCTCAGGTGGAGCATCTCAGTGGGTTCCTCGAACCAGAGGTAGGTGACCCGGGTCCCCTCGGCATCGAGTGCCTCGAGCAGTCCGGAGGGCTCAGGATCCACAGCCAGGTGCCAGTGCTCGAGTGCCGCCAAGTTGTCGCCCCGCGGCCGCAGCCGTACCCGCTGGGGGCCCAGTCGCACGGGCGCTTCGTAGGTGTAGCCGTGGTTTGCTGCACCTGGAAGCGCATGGGCCGGGAACGCAGCCCGGCTCCGGCCGGGTTGTGTGATCATTCTGATCGAATCCGGGTGCCCGGTCCTCGTTGGGCATCTGCGGCAGGGAATCAGTTCAGCTCGGTCGCCGTAACTACAGCACAGACACCCTGGTCGGCTGGCTCTCAGCCCTGCTGGGGTTTCCCGAGCGCTGGGGGTCTTCCCGCCACCATGATTATGTTGTTGGCTTTGCCGCGCAGGATCGGCCAGCCGGCCCTCAGCGGAGAGGAGGTCCGGCGGCTGCTCGACACGGCCGTCGAGGGGTGCAACTAGGCCAAGTTCCCCGGCCGCATTAAGAATTATTAAAACATCGTCAACCTTACCTGTTTCTAGTTAGAAATAAAAATATATATTTGAATAAAATCTCGTGACTACAAAACTTGCTATTAATTTATTAACTCAATCTCTAAATAGCCTGGCGGCAACTTTGGCTGGATTGGGTTTATTGGGCAATGGGGAAACGATTAATACCCTGAAACAAAAGCTTGATCTGATCATTAAATCTGCTTTTGAGGAACAGCATAAACTTAGTAGCAAGGTTGACATAATTGACGAGAAAATACTGCAGAGTAACGAGAAATTAGGCTTAGCTGTTAGTCATTATACGACGGAACAGGAGCGATTGCTGAATCTCAAAAAAGAACAGGGTGAGATGCAAATTGCGGTTAAGACATTGGAGGATAAGAAAAAAATTCTGGGTACCGATGGGAATGGGAAGAAGGCTGATATTCAAAACGAAATAGTGGCGATTAAAGACAACATTAAGAAAACAGAGACTGAAATTAAGAAGATTGAGGGGCAGATTACGGATGGAGTGAATTTAGTTGCTCGTTATGGTAGTTTACTTTATCAAGCAAAAACGGCACAAGATAATGCAGACTATCATGGCCAATTTACTCGAACATGGGGGATTGTTGGATACGATAAGAGAAGGCGAGGTTTTAAGATCTACCATGTAGCTGTCGAGGGATGGATAACGAATCAAGCCGAGGTCAATCTAAGGGATCAATATCAGAATCAAGCGAATCAGTTAAATGCAGAAGCTAATAATATTCAAAGTCAAGTTGATGATTTTAATAAGAATGAATTTACCTTGCAGAAAAATAAAGGTAGTAAGAATGCTGAGCTTTGGTTATATATTCATGAGTTGGATGCGAAGCAGAATTTGTTGTTGTTTGTGGGTACGCAAAGTGATAATGAATTGGCATTAGTTGATCTACAGATTCAGCAAGCACAAGAAGATTTACAGCAGTTACAAATAACGGAGATTCCCAATCAGGAAAAGGCAGTTGAAGGGACAAATCGGCGTGTTATTCAGATACAGTCTGAGTTAGATCGGTTAAGGTCTGATAAGGGATCTGCACAGAAGGATTTAGATATTTTTGTCAAGGATAATCAAGAGTTGCTGACAACGGATCTATCTTTGGGGTTGCTGAAGGATGCGATCGCTAAGGTTCAGGGAACTATTGCGAATTTACAAGGGGATTTGGCTAAGCCTAATCAATCGGTGAATGTGATTGATGGATTGAATAAACAGATTGGTGTTGCGCAAGGAAAGTTAGCGCAATTAAAGCAGCAATCTCAATTTTTGGCGTTAGAGGAGCTAGGCGTTAATCAGGAACGTTTGGAGTCTTTGAATGGTCAACTGGCTTCGGAGGTTTCGGTTAATGGTGGGGTGAAGATTAATACGATTGAGGGATATGTGGTTTTGGTTCCTCAGTTGGTGCAGCAGTTGACGGGGTTGAGTGATATTTGGGTTGGTAATTTAAAGGAAAATCATCGCTGTACGGTTGAGGTTAATGATTTATTTCTGAAAGATATAGCTACTTTTGAGAATTTGACGGATTATATTGGGGATAATTTGGCTGATCCGTATGAGGATTATGTTCTGAATAAGGTGCAGTTGGATGAGGCGATCGCGCTTCAGGATTCTCAGGTGAAGTATCGGGATGCGTTGGCGAAGGCGGTGGATGATTTGGGGGAGAATATTGCGCTTCAGAAGAAGTCGGTTCAGCAGTCTGATGAGCTTTCTGGGAAGTTGGAGCATATTCGAGATTTGATTAGGTATGAGAAAGATTATGTATTGATTAAGTCACAATCACAACCATCGAATCAGGATTACACATCGTCAATACGCACAAAATTGATTAATAAATTAGATGAGGAACTTACTAATAGAATTGCTGATTTACCGAATCAGATTGAGTTGAGTTTACCTAATAATATTTCCACAAATCCTGCGAACAATCATAGTTACGTCTTAGTTACTAATCAAGACACGTTGACAAGGCTGATTAATTTAGGAGGATATATTGTAAGGGTTGATAATGAACTTGAGCGTTCATGGTTAATTGATAAATTTGGGACTGAAAGTTTTTGGCTAAAAAGACTACTTCTTCCAGAAATATATAAACAATATGAGCCTCCCATTGATGAGGCAAATCCTAGAATCATTGAAATTGACTCTCAGCAGATTGTAGATTATAAATTAGATCAGCAAGAACAATCGATAGAAACATATTTGCAGAAGTATGTTGAAGATACACAGAACAAAATACTTGATGCTAAAAACCAGCAATTAAAATCTGTTGATGTAACTCAAACAAATCTGGCTTTTAGTTCTCAACAAGATGGTTTTAACGCATTTAATATAACCTTCATAGGTTTTGGGCTAGGATATGATAACCGTCATCGTTTCATGGCAGATGTAAATGGAGATGGAAGGGCTGATTTTGGTCGTTTTGAGGGTGGTGGAAATGGTACTCCTATTTCTCTTTACTTTAACCTTGCAGGAGAAAATGGATTTACGAATCTAGTTTATCAATTAACTCCTGGTACTGATATTGGATATGATAACCGTCACCGCTTTATGGCAGATGTAAATGGAGATGGAAGGGCGGATTTTGGCCGCTTTGTTGGTGGTGGTAATGGAGCCCCTATTTTTCTTTCCTTCAACCTTGCAGGAGAAAATGGGTTTACGAATCAATCTTATCAATTAGCTCCTGGTACTGACATTGGATATGATAACCGTCACCGCTTTATGGCAGACGTAAATGGAGACGGAAGGGCAGATTTTGGTCGCTTTGTTGGTGGTGGTAATGGAGCCCCTATTTTTCTTTCCTTCAACCTTGCAGGAGAAAATGGGTTTACGAATCAATCTTATCAATTAGCTCCTAGTACTGACATTGGATATGATAACCGTCACCGCTTTATGGCAGACGTAAATGGAGACGGAAGGGCAGATTTTGGTCGCTTTGTTGGCGGTGGTAATGGAACCCCTATTTCTCTTTCCTTCAACCTTGCAGGAGAAATTGGATTTACCAATCAAATTTATCAATTGACTCCTGGTACTGACATTGGATATGATAATCTTCCTCGTTTTATGACAGATGTGAATGGAGACGGAAGGGCTGATTTTGGTCGCTTTGTTGGAGGTGGTAATGGTACTTCTATTTACTTATCTTTTATTTTAGCAGGTGAGAATGGCTTTAGTTCAAATCAATATGCTTTCAATACTATAAATGCAGGTTTTGATAAAGGATACGATAACCGTGATCGTTTTATGGCAGATGTAAATGGAGATGGAAGGGCTGATTTTGGTCGTTTTGTTGGGGGTGGTAATGGAACACATATTTACCTGTCTTTTAATTTGACTCAATCTCCTCAAAGTGAATTAGAACTTATACAACCCATTGAAGAACAAGCAATCTCTAACCTCAAAAATCTCCGTCTAGAAACTGCATACTTAACCCTGCAAGCTGAAAAAGATCCAGATAAGTTAAATAATTATTTACAAAAGTATCAGTCTATATTAAACACAAAAGATAAAAAATTGGCATCTTGGCAAGAAAGCAATCAACCTACTATTGATGGGACATTTAATGTAAAAGCATCCTTTACTCCTGGCCCCAATTATTTAGTGAAGGCTAATAACTACAACTATCAAATAGGAGACTTTAATGGAGATGGAAAGACCGATTTAATTCACTTTGATGTTAATAATTATGTTCATCTCTGGTACTCTCAAGGAGATGGTACTTTTACGATTAAAAACTTTACTCCTGGTGGGGGCTATGGAGTTGGCGTTAGTAACTACAATTACAAAACAGGCGATTTTAACGGAGATGGAAAGACCGATTTAATTCACTTTGATGTTAATAATTATGTTCATCTCTGGTACTCTCAAGGAGATGGTTCTTTTGCCATTAAAAATTTTACTCCTGGTGGGGGCTATGGAGTTGGCGTTAATAACTACAATTACAAAACAGGCGATTTTAACGGAGATGGAAAAACCGATTTAATTCACTTCGATGTTAATAATTATGTTCATCTCTGGTACTCTCAAGGAGATGGTTCTTTTGCCATTAAAAATTTTACTCCTGGTGGAAATTATGAAGTTGGAGCAAATAACTATAATTATCAAACTGGAGATTTTAATGGAGATGGAAAAACCGATTTAATTCATTTTGTCAATAGTGGTAAAGGATATGTCGTAGTCTGGCTATCCAAAGGAGATGGAGATTTTGATGTTAAAAGCAGTTTTACGCCTAATCCTAGTTATGGAGTGAATAACAATAATTTTAACTATAAAACTGGAGATTTTAATGGAGATGGAAAAACCGATTTAGTTCATTTCATTGATCCGGGTAATGGATATGTTAATGTTTGGAACTCTAACGGGGATGGAACTTTCGATGTCAAACAATCCTTTACTCCTAGTCCTAGTTATGGTGTAAATAACAATAATTTTAATTATAAAGTGGGAGATTTTGATGGAGATGGTAAAACAGATTTAATTCATTTCATTGATCCTGGCAACGGATATGTTGATGTTTGGAACTCTAACGGAGACAGTAAAACAACTATTGAAACAGAAGCTAATACAGCTATTAACAATCTTCGTACCCAATACTACCCCGATCTCAACCAAGCCGATACCCTCTCCAAACTTCTAACCCAAATCAACAAAGAAATCGGCGAATCCGAAAAACAAATCGAAGAACTCAAAGACAACATCACCCAAAAACAAGCCCAATCCAACGCAGCCCTCGCCCAAGCCGAATGGTACGAAAAACAAGCAAAAATCCACTTGGAGCTAAGCCACAAACAAGGGCCCACTTGGGTTGAATGGCGTATCCACAAAACTAGAACTAGATGGGGAAAAGTCAAAAATAATTTGGTTCCCGTCACCCACGTTGACCACGATTGGATCATCTGGAATACCTACACCCAGCAAGCCGCCGCCCTCAAACAACACTCCACCGACCTCCTCCAAGGCATCGCCACCGACACCACTAACCAAAACACCGCCAGCGACATCCTCAAACAATGGCAAGCCGCCAACGCCGTCGCCGATGAAACCGCCCTCACCCAAGCCCAACTCACCACCCTCCTCAACCAACTCGAAGCCAACCGCCAACTCACCGCCGACAAAAAAAAACAAATAGCCGACTGGGAAAAACTCCTCCCCACCCTGCAAAGCCAACTCCAACAATCCGTCAAAGACGCAGAAATCGCCAAAAACACCGTCACCCAAGAATGGACAGAATACCAAACCAGCCAACAAGACTATCAAACCGCCCTCGGTGAAGTCCTCACCCGTCGCGCCCAACTGCAAACCCAAGGGCAAATACTCCTACAGGAAATCAACGCCGTCAACCAATGGGTCAACCAACAAAACACCCTCCTAGCCGACGAAATCAGCCAAGTCGAAACCCTCATCACCCAACTCACCACCCAAAGGGATGCGATCGCCCTAACCCCCCTTGATAAGGCTGGCGACGAAAACCTCACCAAAAAAGCCCTACTCGTCCAATCGATCCAACTTCTCACCCAAAAACAAACCGTCCTCACCTCCCAACAAAGCACCTTCATCCAAAAACAAACCCTCCTAGAAACCCAGAAAAAAGTCATCCAAACCCAATATCAACTCCTCGATGCCTACCTAGACAGCCCCGACAACGACACCAGTAGCCTCGAAAAACTCCTCACCGACACCCGCGCCACCCTCCTCGAAGTCCAAAAACTCGCCGAACAAGCCGAAGCCCGCAGTAACGCCCTTACTGCCCTCATGGACGACGTACAAACCTCCCTGCTCCTCCAAAACGACAAATACCTCAGCGCCATCAAAGACAAACAAGAAACCCTACAAGACCTCCTCAAAGCCGCAGAACTCAAAGAAAACGACACCCTCAAAGCCACCCAAAAACAACTCGAACTTAACAACCTCGAAGCTCAACTTATTCCCATCCTCCAAAAAGCCAAAGATGCAGGAAGCCAAGAAGCCGTCAAACTCCTAGAAGTTGCTGCCCATAACAACTTTGCCACCGTTGCCGAACTCTATTACCGTGACTATAAAGATCTTGCCAGCGATCAAGGCGGAGGTTGCGCCGGAGGCATCGCCCGCCCCGAAGACCTCCAACTCGCCAACTACTATTACGGCGAAATGCTCAAATATCGGCAACTCAAAGCCGAAGCCGGGGCACAAGTCGCCGAATTCACCCAAATTCGTACCCTAGCCGATAGCCAAGTTGCGGCTATTCAACAACAGCAAACCCTCGCCGCCCAAGAACTAGCCCAATTAAACAAAAATATCGGCAACTCCCAAGAACAAATCGAAGCCAAACAAGAAGAACTCGCGATCGCCCAATTCCGCATCGATGCCCTCGCCCAAATTCGCAATTGGACAGAACAAACCGTCGCCCAACTATTATCCGTCGAAACTCTCAACTTAGCCCAAGCGCAATTAGAACAGAATATTGCCCAAAACCGCCAATATTTAATCGATAATACCGTTAAAGCTGCCCTCGATAAACAACGGCTAGACATAGAACGCGATCGCCAGATAGCCGTCACCAAACTCGAACAACTCAACCAAATCAACACCGAAAAAGCCCTACTGACTGCCATCAATGATTTACGTTCAGATTTAGGCGTAAATCCCCTTGAAGATATTATCCAACAAGCCGAATATAAAGGACAACTAGCCGGAATTTTAGCCGATTTAGACACACTCAAGCAACAACAGCCCAACTTACCTGACAGCCTTAACACTTTACTTACGGCTACAACCAAAGACATTCATTCAGCTTTACAGGGAAAAGAAGCCAAAACCATACAAGGAAACCTACTCAATACCGCCACTGCCTTAATCGAGCAATCCAATAAACTCAACATCGAAGTTACCAAATTAGACCAAGAAGAACAGAAATATATCGGATTACTCAAGCAATCAGAAACCGACCTTAAAGGCGCAACCAAAGCTCTTTACGAAGAGATTCAGCGATCAGGAGTATTAGACAAAGAAAAACAGTTAATCAACGTCCAAAATCTAGAGATACTTTACAGGATTGGCTATGCCCAAGGTGCAGTTGATTTATCCAGCCAATTGGCCAAGGAATCTCAACAGATTCTAAGTCAGATTATTGAAGGAAGGATAGCAGAAAGAAAAGTCAGAAAGAAAGCATTTGTTAATGAACTATTAGGGACTGCTACTTTAATTATTGCTGTTGCCGCTACCGCTATAACAGCAGGTGCTGCCTTATCTGCCTATGCAGGGGTAATTGCCGCCGGAGGAACTACCGCAGCAGCATCCACAGCAGCCACAGCAGCCATAGCAGCAAACGCAAGTATTGTAACTACCTTACAAACGGTCGGAGCCTCTTTAAGTGCCGTTCAATATGCCTATAATGATGATTGGAAAGGAGCAATCTTTAATGCAGGAATGGCAGCATTAGGGGCTGCTGAACTAGGTGGGATTCAATTACCCGATATAGGATTAACTAATGCAGTCAAAGATTTGGGATACCAGTCATTTGAAGGTTTTCAGAATTTCGGGCAGGTTCGACAATTTGCATCAGGAGTTTACAATGGCTATCAAGCAATTGAATCAGGAAATACCTTAGCAGGATTTACCAGTATAGTCCAAGCAGCACTTGTGCCATTTAAGGAATCATCTTATAGCTATTTGTATAGAGCCAGTTCAAGTATTTATAGTGGGGTTGAATTAGTAAAAGAAGATAATTTGCTAGGAGCAACCTCTAGTTTTCTAAATGCAGTATTTACTTTGGGTTCTAATCTTTCAAAAACTTTAGGGGAACATTTTTCTGTTTCTAAGGATGTTCTTGATATTATTAGCAATTTAGAATTGGGGGTTAATGCTGCTTCAGCTATCAAAAACGTTCTTAATAATGACAGTTTGGAAGGATGGTTGAGCGGGATTCAGCAGGTATCTGATGGTTTCATTAATTACGTTAACGAAAATACACCACCACCGCCTCCTCAAACTCCAATTGATTTAGAGCAGTTTCTAAATATAGAAGATGCAATTGACAGAGTAAATCAAGAGTTTCAAAAATTAAAAGAATCTGCAAATGGAGACAAGATTAAAATAGATGCTTTGTCTCAAATAGAATTTCAAATAGTCACGTCACTTAAACAAAATAAAGGAGCTTTAAAGCAGGCTGATTTTGAAGCATTCCGTATAAATTTTCTAAGTAATACGGATGTAAATGTTAAGCAATTTTCGGAAACATTAAACTTTTTTAAAGCGAAAGGCATTGAAGCTTTTCACAATGCAGAAAACGACGATCTAAAGAAATATTATTCCGAGGAGTATCCTAATTATAAGCAACTGCCGGGTCACCACAAAGCTGTTGCTATTATGTCTATAATGACAGGCATTGATCCAAAGGTTCTATCTGATTACTTGCCTGGCTTGGGTATTACTGGTGTCAAGGGCTTTAATTGGTATTCAAGTTTTAGTGACAAAATATTGCTTGGAACTGCCTTGCATGACGTTACTGATTTCCTTGATGATGCACTGAAAAATCAAGGTATTGATAGTTGGAATAAATCAGTATGGGGAATCTCTAACAGTACCGTATCAGCATTAAAAATGTTTTCTGATGCTGTAGGCAAAGAAGTTTCAGATGTTGTTAAAGAAACTGTCCAATCCGCTCTCAAGCCGATAAACTACACCACAAAGTTATTAGATCCTCTAATTGTCGACTTAAGTAATGATGGACTGCAACTCATTAGTCTGGACATTTCCTCAACTCGTTTCGACATAGACGGAGACGGCTACGCCGAAAACACCGCCTGGGTATCCCCTCAAGACGGCATCCTCACCATCGACCTCAACCACGATGGAACCATCAATAACATCACCGAAATCTTCTCCGAACGCTACAACAACGGAACAGCCAAATCAGGAATAGAAGCTCTCGCCACCCTCGACAGCAACCATAACGGCATTATCTCCGCCGCCGATCAGCAATTCAATCAAATCCTCGTCTGGCAAGACCTCAACCAAGACGGCATCAGCCAACCCGACGAACTCAAAACCCTCACTCAACTCGGCATCACCAGCATCACCCTCAGCGGCATCACCACAGAAACCCTCCAAGACGGCAACATCATCCGTACCCGCTCCATCTTCAACCGCAACGACGGAACCCTCGGACAAATCGCCGACGTCGCCTTCCTCGTCACCGAAACCGGATTTAAAGTCATCCAAACCCCCAACGGCATCCAAATCATCGCCGAAAACAACAGCGCAACCTCTCTCAGCATCTTCAACGACGACCTGAACCACACCCTCAACCTAGCGGACGCCAAGGTACAAGTTGCCATTGGAAGTACAGGTAACGACAATTTCTACACCACCGCAAGCGAAGGCGTCTTCCTCTCTGGCGGAGAAGGCAACGACACCCTCACAGGTGGAAGCGGAAGCGATTGGATTATCGGCGATACCGGAGCCGATCAACTTTTTGGCAAAGCAGGTAATGACATCCTCTACATCGACGCACAAGACACCAAAATCGATGGCGGAGAAGGACAAGACATCGCCATTGTCGCCACCTCCCAAGCAGTTACCCTCGATCTCGGACTCAGTAACCTTGAGACGGCACTGGGTAACGACGGCAACGACACCTTTACAAACTCAGGTGCAGTTAATGTTGTCATCGATGGCGGCAAAGGCAACGACACCCTTCAAGGGGGGGCACGTGACGATGTTCTCCACGGTGGAGAAGGCGATGACAAACTTTATGGAGCAGATGGCAACGATCAACTTTATGGGAACGAAGGCAATGACGAACTCCACGGCTGGAAAGGTTCAGATACCCTCTACGGCGGTTCTGATAACGACATCCTCTATGGACAGCAAGATAACGACTTTCTCTACGGCGAAGACGGCGATGACCAACTCCAAGGGAATGAAGGCAACGACGAAATTCAGGCAGGAAACGGCTCAGATTCTCTCTATGGGGGGTCTGGCGATGACAAACTCTATGGCAATTCTGGCGATGACAAACTTTACGGCGAAGATGGCAGCGATCAACTCTATGGAAACGAAGGCAATGATGAACTCCACGGTTGGGACGGCGCTGACACAATATATGGGGGTACTGACAATGACACCTTATACGGACATCAAGGCAATGACTCACTTTTTGGGGATGCTGGGGATGATAAACTTTACGGAGACCCAGGAGATGATGTAATTCAAGGCGGTGAAGGCCTAGATTGGCTCTATGGCAACGTCGGGAACGATACTTTAAAAGGCAATGAAGGGAATGATGTCCTTTACGGCGAAGATGGAAATGATTACCTATACGGAAACGAAGGCAATGACGAGCTTTATGGCAACCTTGGCAATGATGTACTAGAAGGTTCTGATGGTGATGATAAACTCTTTGGGGAAGAAGGAGCCGACAGCCTTAATGGAGGCACTGGCAACGATACTCTAGATGGCGGTGCTGGAATCGATACCCTAATCGGTGGCTTAGGTAATGACATTTACCAAATTGACAGTACCACCGACATTATCACCGAGCTCGCCAATCAAGGAACAGATACGATTCAATCCGCTGTTACCTTTAGCTTTGCCAACTTAGCCAACATTGAGAACCTAACCCTCACCGGAAGTGGCAATCTTAACGCCACAGGTAACACTGCAAACAACATGCTTACCGGAAATAGCGGCATCAACATCCTTAATGGCGGAGCAGGAATCGATACCCTAATCGGTGGCTTAGGTAATGACATTTACCAAGTTGACGGCACCACCGACATTATCACCGAACTCGCCAATCAAGGAACGGATACGATTCAATCCTCTGTTACCTTTAGCCTCTCCAACTTAGCCAACATTGAGAACCTAACCCTCACCGGAAGTGGCAATCTTAACGCCACAGGTAACACCGCAAACAACATCCTTACCGGAAATAGCGGCATCAACATCCTTAATGGCGGAGCAGGAATCGATACCCTAATCGGTGGCTTAGGTAATGACATTTACCAAGTTGACAGCGCCACCGATACCATTACCGAACTAACAGATCAAGGAATCGATACGATTCAATCCAGCGTTACCTTCAGCCTAGCTGCCCTTCCGAATATAGAAAACCTAACCTTAACAAGCTCTGCTGCTATCAACGGCACAGGCAATACCCTTAATAACACCCTCACAGGCAACAGTGCCAACAACACCCTTAATGGTGGCGAGGGTAATGATATGCTCAACGGCAGTGCAGGTATCGATACCCTAGTAGGAGGCTTAGGCAATGATACTTACCAAGTTGACAGCACCACCGATACCATTACTGAACTCGCCAATCAAGGAACCGACACGATTCAATCCAGCGTTACCTATAGCGTTGTCGCGCTTACCCAGGTCGAAAACCTAACCCTCACAGGCTCTAGTGCCATCAATGGAACCGGAAACACAGCGAATAACACTATCATCGGTAATAACGCGAACAACATACTAAGTGGAAAAGCAGGAAAGGATACACTAACTGGTGGCGGTGGCAGCGATCGCTTTGACTACAAAACCCTTACCGACTCCCTCCTCGCCAACCTTGACGTCATTACCGGCTTCAACGCCAATCCAGGCAATGACCTATTGCTCGTTACCACAGCCCGCTCAGGCTTCACCAATGCTGGAGCCGTCACCGCCTTAACTGCCACAGAGATTGGATCCAATTTAACCCCAGCCAACTTTGCCGCTAACTATGCCGCCCAATTCACCTTAGGAACCCGCACTTTCGTCGCGATCAACGACGCAACAGCAGGCTTTAACGCCACAACCGATGCCCTCATCGAAGTCACCAGTCTCACTGGAACATTAAACCTGAATAACTTTGTTACGATCTAATGAGTCAAAGAAGAGAAAACGCCGCAATAGAGAGCCATCCCAGGCGTCTATCCGCTGTGGGGCTGGTCTATTTCCAGATATTCCCCAATTTCGCGAAACCGTACTGGAGTATCTAGCAGTAATGAATGACCCAACTCAGACCCTCAGAAAAGCTTGAATAAACCATCTGGAAAGCCGTTATGTACCAGCAACGACTCGCAACTCCTAATGATGCTCTATTAATTGCCCCGCTTTGGCATGATTTTCTCGAACAGCGATCGCAATTTGACCCATCCCTGAACCTTAAGCCCCAGTTTGACTATGAAGCCTATGTCCGGCGACAACTCCAGCAACCTTCGACCTTCGGCTTTCTGTTGGAGCAGATCGAGAATCAGAATATAGTCGGATTTCTATTCGTTTACGTTCACGATGACATACCCACAGGGGATTTTGGTGATTCCTTGGCGATTCCCTTTGTCAGACGACGAGTCGGGGGCGTGATCGGTTTGTATGTCCAAGAAGCACACCGTCAACCGGAGGCGATTGGTTTGTTGGTCGAGGCTGCGATCGCAAAAGCCGAAGCGCTAATGGTGAGCGATATTGACTTATTGATCAGCGTTGAGCAAACAGGAATTCATCGGTTACTAGAGCGGTTTGGCTTTACCAAAGCAGCGATCCAATATACAAAACATTACGAATTCGCGGAGAAAGACCTACCTCCATTAAAAACAACCGTATCGGAGGGAATTGCGGTTAAAATACCAAGTCCGGGACTAATTCCCCTCAGGGATCCCCAGACGCAACAAGGGGTATTGAATTTTAAGGGGGAGCAGGTTTTTCTGCATCCAGTTCGTAATGAAGCGGGGGAAGCATTACGAAGTAGTGACGGTTTGCCCATTTATCCAACTCCACTACGCGATCCTAATACACAGGATTGGGTTTTTGATCTGTTAGGGGAATTAGTGGTTTGCCCGGTGCTATTTGATGAGCAGGGAACGGTGGTGGAGGAAGGTGGAATTCCTCGTTTTAAAATGCCACTATATGAACAGGTTGAGGGAAAATTGAGGTTACGGCAGGATGAGGAGGGGGATTACTTATTTGATGAGTCGTAACGCTGGTTACGATGGGAATTGATGGTGAGAATCTAGGCCAGGCTTTTCATCTCGATTTTTTCCAAGTCAACGATTCATTAAGGGATTTACCAGAGACAGGTTATTAACCAAGCCCAAATAAGGGAATCATACAAAAATCTCGTCACTATATGCATCTGAAAAGGGAAGTAATCTCCTTCAATCTTTGGTGCTTTACCCGGATCGCACGGGAGGCAGGTTTTTCACGCGAAATACTGTACAGCGCTCTCTCTGGAGATCGAAGCCTGAATGCCAAAGTTTGTGCGCCCGATTCTGATCCTGCACGTTAGAAGAATCAAAGGAAAGGCGGTAGTGCAGCAGTCTTGCCGCCTTAACGCCAAAGGGCTAGCGTTGAGGAATGGATGAAATGAAACGGGCCACCATTTACTTCGATGCGAAAGTTAGTCGTGCACTGCGCCTAAGAGCTGCTGCATGTAAGCGATCAATATCTGACATCGAGTCGCAGCGCGTTCATGGCCAGGCTGGGGAGCGTGGCCATGATCTGGACGCCGTTGACCTCGCGGTATCGGTGGGCATCCTCCTTGAGTTGGGTGTCGCGGGCCCAGTGCCAGGAGTTCTCGATCGACCAACGGTCACGCACGTGACGCAGCAGAGCCTCCGCGCCAGTTCGCAGACTCGTGTCCTACCGATAGGTGCGCTCAGCAAAGACGTAGTACCGAGTCTCGTCGGTTGACTTGCCATGGTAGCGCCCCTTCGAGTGGTGTAACTCAGGAGGTCCTGTGCCCCTTTCTGGAGGGTGAACAGGAGCAGTCAGGGGATGACTGCTTGGAAGCTGAATGCTCAGCTCCATTTCTCCATTATGCACCGTGATCACTGAATATGCAACTCAGCAATCACGGATTCTTGTTGATCAACGACTGGCTCGGGTTCGATCAGCTGCTGGCTAGCGCCACGGCTCCGGCTGGATCGTGCTCAGAGAACCCCAGCGGCTCCTCCGGATCGGGGATCTTGGCCATGGTGGCCTCGGAGAAGAAGCGGCGGCGCTCCAGCTGCCATTCTTCCTGCTGCTCCTGCAACTGGCTGCCAACCAATCGCACGATCGCAGCGTCGTTGGGGAAGATGCCGACCACGTTGGTGCGGCGTTTGATCTCCTTGTTGAGGCGCTCAAGCGGGTTGGTGCT
>Ga0209299_1000346_pt1 | contig 26344 bp, 16 predicted proteins | sample S_140806_MF_Meta_FD_187326 | JGI IMG/M metagenome (GOLD analysis project Ga0209299, IMG submission 187326) | Freshwater microbial communities from Lake Simoncouche, Canada to study carbon cycling - S_140806_MF_MetaG (SPAdes) (version 2) | ecosystem: Environmental > Aquatic > Freshwater > Lake ...
AATGTCGAAAATTGCAGGACACTTGAAGCTCGGAAGAACATCTGGAATCATGTTTGGTTGGTTGGTTGGTTGCACCGGGGGTTGGTTGGTTGCACCGGGGATTGGTTGGTTGGTTGGTTGGTTGCACCGGGGTTTGGTTGGTTGGTTGGTTGGTTCAACATTAACGCAAAGCGTAAAAAAACCTGAGTGCACATATGTGTAGTGACCAGTTTAGCCAGTCCAGACGGTTTAGACAATTTACACGGTTTACACGGTTTACACGGTTTTGTTTCGAAAAGTTCGGTTTAGATTATTTACGCGTCGAGCAAGCCAAGACTGTTGTTTGTGGTGTCAAACAACCACATTTGTGTTGTCGACTCTTTGCGTGCACACAGCACAAACTGGTTTGCATCGCCGTACTGCCAGGCACTGGCGTAGACGAGCCAGCCGGTGAGCTCGGGCAGCAAAACTCGCTTTTGGCCTACTTGCACCGACCAAGTGTATGCATTGTGGTCTTCGCACCACACCCACAGCACGTGTTTGCGACTAGCGCTGACCGAATGAGCCGGCTGTGCCTCCACGACTTGCATGGTGGCTGCGTCGTAGATGGTGCGCATGTAGATACATTCATTGTTGTTTGTCAGCAGCATCTTTGTCAGAATACAAAAATGCTGTCTGCCAACCCAGAAAGCATGAGAGCACTCTTCAAACACATGCTCGACTGTTATGCCAGTTGGCTTGCATGTGTACTTTGTTAATACAGTGTGTTTGACTTTCAGCAAGGCAACATGCTTGCAGGTCTGGCCAACCACAACCAGGATGTGCGCGTGATCCGGCGAAGCAGCAATTTGAATTGCTGTTTTGGCTGTTTCGGCTGTTTCAGCCGGTTTAGCTGTTTGACCAGCTGGCTGTGCTGGAACGTCAATTACGAAATCAAAGTTTTTCAAACAGTAGTGCTCGTCGTAGTGTTCGTGAAGCTTATCGTACGACGCCAGAAAGCCGCCAATCCGGTTGGTTTGTTTAGTTTGATCCAGCCAGCCAACAAACAACGCAGTACTGGTTTCACTAATGTATCCCACGCCGTATGTTTCGTGGTTAAACAGCTTGCAGGATTCCAAACCAAGTTTCTGTTTGGCCAGATTGGTGTCCTGGTGGTCGATTGCGCTTTTCAAAGCAGACTGGCAGCTGTAAAAATAACACCAGTAGTTTTCACTTTCTGGCGAAAAGCTTTGCATCAGCAGTATCATTGCGTCGCAAAGCAGTTCCAGGCTCAGCAACGATTGGTTGTGCATAGTAGTAATTTGGCTGTACATGTTGGTGCGCAGATCAGCGTTGCTGGGCCAGATGTTTTGTTTGACCAGATCGACAAACGCCTCGGCAATGTGCTTGCACAAGTCGTACATTTTTAAAAAGTCTGAAATCGCAATCATAGCTGCAACCAGGCTCAGGTTGGTTTTGGCAGTTTGCTGCACCAGCTGCCAAACTTGATCAGTCTGGTCGGTCTGGTTGGTCTGGTTGGTCTGGTTTGTCTGGTTTGTCTGGTTTGTCTGGTTGGTCTGGTTTGTCTGGTTTGTCTGGTTTGTCTGGTTTGTCTGGTTGTGCAAATCAAACAGCTGCTGTACGACAGCATGCTCAGCTTTGGACAAACTAAACTTGTCTGGCAGCTTGTCGTGTGGCTCAGCAAACATGTAATGACGAATCTGCACTTTCTTTTGATCAACAGTTACGTACGTGTCGGCATTGAATCGAAAGCCATACAACCAGACGTCTGTTTGGGCCGGTTGTGCTGGTTTGGCTGGTTTGGCTGGATTGGCTGGTTTGGTTGGACTGGCTGAATCGGTCGACATGTTTGTTTTTACTACAACTTGATAATTGCTTGTCAAGCATACAACAAACGCAACAAACGCAACATATGATGGCAACAATAAATTGTCGAGTTGGTCAGGCTCGTATTGTTCCAAACTCGTCGATTCACAGTGCGATGCATTACGCACAGACGCAAACCATGCCAAACCATGCAAGCAACAATGCAAGCAACAATGCAAACAGCGAGCCTGGTCCAGTTGGTCCAGTTGGTCCAGTTGGTCCAGTTGGTCCAGTTGGTCCAGTTGTTGGTCCAAACACCAACAAAGCGCCATTCAGTGCCAGTTGGTTTATAGCGACAACTTTTCTGATTCTGACTGACGAGCCAACGTATCGCCGCAACTATGCAAGCAGATCGTTTGGGCGCAGACTCGGGCATCAGATGCTGTTCATGCCTGCCATCATCGGGTTCAGCGCTACGAGCGAGATGACTGGGCCTGCCTGGTATGTCGGGGCTGGCATCAGCACTATTTTGATGAGCTTAGCTCACAACTTGTACTTGGTCGACAACTTGACCAGTTACATGGTTGGTCGAGTTGCCGGTCGATGCGCAGTGGACGGCTCAGCAAGATTCGCAGCTTTGGTCCTTGGTGCACATTTGGCAGACTTTTCGCTGCAGCAAGCCGGTTTCAAAGATTATGCGTAATATGGTCAGTTGGTTTGATTTGGTTTGGTTTGGTTTGGTTTGGTTTGGTTTGATTTGGTTTGGTTTGGTTTGGTTTAGTTTGGTTTGGTTTGTAAAATAAACTACTGTGTTTAGAACACAGCTTGCCAGGACAAGTCGGCAAGTCTGGTTAGCCGAGTAACTCAGTTGGTCTAGAGTGCCAGGCCCATAATCTGGAAGTCATACTTCAATTCCTATCTCGGCTAGTTGCACTTTTTGTGGTAGGCCTTCATGGCTTTGTCAAACATCTTGTCGACTTGCTGTGCATCTTTTTCAGACAGGCTGGCATGCTTGCGCAGCAAAGGCAGGCTGCCAGTTGGCAGCGAAGTGCAGCGCACCGCTGCAATGGCTTGCATGCCGTGCGCCAAGTGGTAGTGGCTGGTGGCAGAACCTTTGTCGCCAGTCCAGTCGTTGGGTATTTCGCGCGAGACGCGCAGACTGCCGTCTTTGATGAGTTGCTTGCACTTTTTGCACTTTGCTCGACCAGTCGGCGCGTAGCTTACCAAAAACTCGGTTGTGGATTGCTGGTTGGCGTGCTTTTTTGCTGAACCCAACTTGCCAATCCGACCAATTTGACCAATCCGACCAATTCGACCAAACCAAACAGGTTTTTTGTACACGATCTGGCCAATCTTGGCGTGATATACTGTTTTGTTCTTGGCGCTCCGGCTTGAACGCTTTGACCGACCAACTTTGTGCAGCATGATGATGTACCAATACAACCAATACAACCAACCAGTTTTTCAAACAACTACAAGTTTCAGCATGACATACAGCTTGGCAGCGAAACATATGTAGAGCTAACATATTGTTCAATCACCTGGCCTGTTGTTGGTTGCACCGTGGGTCGGTTGGTTTGGTTGGGCAGTTGCGCAGTTGGTTGGGTAGTTGCGCAGTTAGTTGCGCAGTTGGTTGGGCAGTTGCGCAGTTGGTTGCACCACCAGTCGGTTTTTGAACTATGCGCGATTTAGCAATCAAACTTGCCAAATGCAACGGCGTGTACGTCACACCGCAACACGCCGTCAAGACAGAAAAGTACACATGCCCGTGTTGCAGCACACACGTGGTTTTGAGAAAAGGTCAAAAGCGCCGGCCTCACTTTGCGCACAAACCGCATAAATCAACAAGTGATTCAGAGTGTGATTCAGAGTGCGAAGTTTTGCGTCTTGGCCGTCTCGGACAAAGTGAAAGCATTGACCACTTGCTGGCAAAGTTTCGTGTTGCAGATGCAAAGCAGTTGGTACTTGTAAAGCAGTGCAGAACCTGCAACATACAGGCCGCTGCAAAGACTTTGCAAGTTGTGCGCTCTGAGACTGAAAAAACATTTTATGTAAACCAAAAGTGCTTTCGCGTCGACGTGTTTTTAGAAGTTGCTGGCCAGACGCCAGATTCGGCAGAACCTATCATTGTTGAGATTCTGCACACTCATGCAATAAATGAAAAGTACGACCTGTTGTCGACAGTCGCACCAGTGTTTGAACTGCGGGCTGCCGATGTCTTGGCAGCAAACACAGAGTCGGATTGTTTGCTCGACACAACGACGTGGAAGTGCACAGACTGTATTGAACAAGCTCGACAAGCACAACAGCTACGACAACAGCAACAGCATTTACAACTACAACAACAGCAACAACAACAACTACTACTACAACAACAGCAACAACAGCAACAGCAACTACAACAACAGCAACAACAACAACTACTGCAACAACAACAACAACACACTTTGACAGATCACCAAAATAGCCCGCTGAACGATGCCAGCCCGGAAAAGCGAAAATCCGACTTTGTGCAAGAACCATCTCGAAAAGTTGTGTGTACAGCTGCGACCAGCAAGACGATGCAAGACTACAAAGTCTACTTGCATGTCAAAAAACTATTAGCCAAGCCAAGTGTGCGCAGACTAGCATGGGAGGAGTGGCGCGCGCATGAGGTTTCGTGTGGCATATCACATACAACCGACTGGCCTTATTTGGACGAGTATGACAACATGAAGTTGGACATTCCGTTTGACAAAAAAGACGACGCCAAGTCGAGGTACGTCGACGCATTACATGGCTTGTCCTTCCAAGACCAAGCATGGTGGCCTTACGACAAAGAAGAACGCCAAGTTGTGATTCATTCGACCAGACCGGAAAACTATCCGGTTTGGTTCGAGTACAGTTTCATGAACCGCGTGTACGTTGAACCAGACCGCAAGGTGTTCAAGTTTGCAAAACAAGCCGGAATGGTCACCGAGCGCATAGTCGAAAACAACAAACCCAAGTTTATGAATTACTTCCGAGGCAAGCATGCAGCCAAGCTCGCGCGGACATACCATACTGGATGTGTGCGTGTCAACTTGTGTATCAAGTATGCTTGCAAAGACCACGCCAAAACGTTGCAACGTGTGTTTTGGGACAACACGCTAAAGACGTGGTACACATGTTGCCACATGACGTGGGTGTGTCGCCGCTATGCATACGGATTCCCAAGTTACGCACATGACAGAGATGACAGTGATGACAGTGATAATGAAAATGACAACGACTGTGTGGTTGTTGGTACAACCGACTAGTGCTGCGTGGTTTCTGCAAGTTCCTCGATGTGGCCAGCGCCATACTTGGCTTGTTTTGGCTCATTGCGCGTCATGTTGATCAGCGCCTGGCAAGCAGCTCTAATCACAGCTGGTTGGTTGGTGCTGTGCTTGACAACCTCGACCATGGCGTCGACGCTGCGCGCGACTAGGCACTTTGAGACCGCGGTTTTGTGATGGCTGATGTTGCGAAGCGCTTTGCAAGCAAGACGAAGCACCGCCGGCTGGTTAAGCTGCTTTTTGACCAAATCCACCAGTATCTGGATGCCGTCTGCATCGACACATCTGGCCTGGTTTTCATCAATGCGCATCATGTTGCATAGCGCAGTGCAGACCATCCGGATGAGGTCGGTCTGATTGACAAGACTGTACTTTGCATAGTTGTCAAAACAGTTGACGCCAGCAGTATTACGTGTATTGCGTTCATTGCGTTCATTGCGTTTATTGCGTTCACAGCTCAGTTGGCGCAGGCTTGACGGGTTGGCGCTTGGATGGTCAAGTTCGTGCTTCAACGCATTCAGCAGTGCTTCCACCGCGCCAGCTTTTCCACACATTGCAATGTTATGCTTGTCATGCTTGGCGATGCGGTCGAGTGCCCAGCAAGCATTGCCAACCAATTCAGCAGCTTGGCCGACTCGGCATACCAACACATCCACCAGCGCGTCGACGCCAGCCATACAACACTCGTATGTGCTGTGCTTTGCAAGGCTGCCCAGCAACCAGCACGTACGTGCGACTAGATGTGCTGGATGCTTTTTGTGTTGACGGACCAACTCTATAACAGCCCAGACAGTTGTTGGGTACTTGGCATTGCTGGCATGCACGATGCGGCACATCAATCGACACGCAATGTCGAGCAGATTTGGCGATGCGTCGTGTTTTTGCAGAACCGCGGTGACAGCTTGGCCGACAAGCCACAAGTTGGTACTGTTGCTGGTAATGCGAAGCAACACTCGACATGCCGTGCTGAGCATCTTGTCTGTTTGGACATTCGAACCAATGCCAGCCAAACAAACCTGACTGGTTGTGCGTGTTGTGCGTATTAGCAGCTGTACCAGCGTGTCGACTGTGCCAATCATTAAACACTTTTCGACATTGTTGCTGTCCTGGCAAGCATTTGCCAAGACTTGGCATGCATAGTTGAGCAGATTTGTGCAAGATTGTTGTTCAATGATCCTCAGCATCACTTCCAGCCCGCCAGCCATGTTGCACCGCTGTGCGTTGATGCCAAACATCGTGATGTTGGCAAGCACTTTACAGGCTGCTTCAAGCACTTTGGTTGGTGCGCCACGCCTGAGAAGCTCGATGATGAGCTCGACGCCAATTTCGCCACACTTGACTCGGTTTGTCCTTCCAGTGACAAAACACGTTTGGCGCACAAGCGCGTTGCACACTTCGAGTATGGGCTGGCAGACAATGCCTGGATCAACTTCGGCCGACTGGGCTGGATGCGAATTATCCAGCCAACATTTGACTTGGCTAATCAGCGTCTCGACGTCCTGGTGACTGTCAGTCATGATTGGACAAGTGTTTACTGACTGGTTGGCTGGTTTGCTGGTTGGCTGGCTGGCTGGCTGGTTGGCTGGTTTGGCTGGTTGGCTGGTTGGCTGGCTGGCTAGGTTTGTATAATGTTTGCACAGGCTTTTTATTCAAACATATGTTTACTAATTATTGGTCCACGATGTTACCACGATCCAAGATCAATGTTGCTTGGTCAAAACTGCTGCTGATGCTTTTGTTGGTTTTCAAGCACACAACAGTCTGGCCTGTCAAGTAGAGCTGAGGATTTGCGTTGTACTGGTTGACTTTGTCAAAGTTGGCATAGCCGCATGGTTGCAGCGTGACGATTGCTTGGTTTGGATTTGACTTGTTTGCAACACCAAGCCACATACTTGCCATGATGTTACCCGTGTTGTGCACTAGTTGCAAGCTTTGTCAGGTCGCAAAGTTGCAAAGTTGCCAACTAGCACGAACGACACAAACTGACAACACAACATATGATGGTTTGTGTTTGTTGCATAGCAACGTAGCTTTGTTGTGAATCTAGTTGTAATTGACAAAATGTTTCGCCACGACTCTGATTCCGAGTATAGTTCCCAACACACTTCACTAGAATCGGACGATTCGTCCAATGACTCTGATGATTCAAGCCAGCCAAGCCAGCCAAGCCAGCCAAGCCAGGCAAGCCTGCCAAACCGGACAAACCGGACGAACAGGACGAACAGGACAAACCAAACAGCCGGAATGCTAGATGCACCAACGCCAGATGGTCTGGACGCTGAGCAATCGGCTACAAAGCGTGCGTGTTTGCGCCCAAATCTGAACCGCAAAACGTTTCGGCTTGGCGAGCTGGTGTTGACGCAAACACAGCTGGAAAAGTCAAAGCTAATGACCCAGCTCGTCAACTTGGTCCAATCTGACCAATCTGACCAATCTGACCAAATTGTAGTGGACATTGCTTGCTGGCCTAGCTATGTCCACACCAAGTGGTTGACACTGTGGTTTGCAAGCAACTCGGTGCACCAGATCTACCAGCTGCACGGCCTAACTGCACTCAACGAGCTGCTGGCAGCTGCTGATTGGTTGGGCATCTCGGAATGTGTCGACCAAATCGTCGTTGTCGGCATTGCTGCCATCAAATCGCATACTGCCAAGCTGAACAATGCAGACCTTGTACAGATGTACATGTTGCTGGTCGAGCAAGCCGACCTTCCGCCTGTGGGTCTGGCCTGGCCTTTTGTGCGCCAACTATGCTGGTTGTGCTTAGCTGTGCCGACCATCGTGACTCGCAATCTGGAACGCATGTTTGTCAAAAAGCTGTTTGGCGAAATCGATCAGTTGCGTATATGCCGAGTGACTGGCAAAATGCTTGGTTCTAGGACACAGCGAGATGTTGCTTGTCTGAACATTCGGGGCTGTGACTGGTACGACACTGTGGTGGTCAACAAGATGTGCGTTTTGTTCAAAACCAACGCAGTGTACTGGGCGCGCGACCTGCAAGCACTGCAAGTGCAAACAACTGCAACCAACCAAACCAGCCAAACCAGCCAAACCAGCCAACCCAACCAAACCAGCCAAACTAACCAAACCAACAAGACTGGGTGTGACCAAACTAGTCAACCCGATCCAACTGGCCAAACTGGTCAACCCGATCCAAGTGGCCAAACTGGTCAAACTGGTCAAACTGCCCAAACTGGTCAACCCGATTCAACTGGTCAAACTGGTCAAACCGATCCAAATGGTCAACCCGATTTAACTGGTCAAACTGGCCAAACTGGTCAAACTGGTCAAGCTGGGTTGGTGCTGGCCAGCCTTGCGTGTTCTGACTCGGCAGTTGCGTTCCTGACAATCTCTGGTTGCGCAAAGTACATATTGTGGCAGATTGACGAGCCGACAAGCCGGCGCTTCACAATCTACTACCTGGAAACTGGCCAAACTATGCGCCTTTGCCAACTGGGTATCGACGAGGCGCAGGCCGACCAGGTGTGGTGGCTCGGTCGTGGCCAGCTGGCCTACACCACGACCGGGTCAGGTGTGTTTCGTGTTGCCCAGCTCGGAACACCAAATACACCACATACCAGCCAGATTTATATTGGCGAAGCAGCAAGGCAGACTTACAAGGCAACTGTCGCAACGTTAGTTTGCAACAAGCACACCATGGTCAACATCCGGCTGGGCACATCAACGCGCAGGTTTTGCTTCAACCATGAATTCAAAGTAGAGTTTGCTGACCGCAGCAAAGCATCTGGTCTGCACTTTATTGTGCGAGGCAAGTTCAGATCTGGCCAGACTGCCTCGACATACAGGCGGCTCGGCATTAGTGTGTCAGGAATCCTGGGCGGCACAATTCATGCGGTTGAGCTCGAAAGCATCGACTTGACAGCCGATCAGCTGAACAAGGCTTGTTATTCGGTCGTCTGGAAATGTCCGATGTTTGGCAAGTACATTGGCACTGAGAAGCATGTCAGCCAAGCAGAGACAATGGCTTTTCGGCGTCTATCTTGAATTGTATAATTCATTTGAAAAGATGACCAAACTATTGCGCCGAGTCGGCAGAGTCGGCAGAGTCGGCTTGGTCAAAGCCAAGCACAAACCCAACAAACCAATGACAAAAACGTTAGCTAAAACTAAACTTGCCAAACTGTCCAAACCGACCAAACTTGCAACACTTGCCAAGCGTGCAAAGCGTGCAGAGCGTGCAAAGCGTGCAACACGTGCAAATACCAAACCAGCCAAACCAGCCAAAACAGTCAACCAGGCCAAGCGTGCCGCGTCGGCCACACGCGCATGTTTGCGAGGTGGCAACAGCTGCAAGTTCCAGTCGTTTTGGGACTGGCAGGCATTGCAGCATCGTATGGTGTACCGAACTGAATGGCAGCCCACCAGTGTGGCAGGACTGCACAAGCAAAACAAAACAAACTGGAAAGTGCTGACTGGTTTGAGCTTGGTGCAGCTCGGCCTGCCCGATGCAATTCAGCTGGTTCACCCGGTACGGCACGTACTGGTGCCGCAGCAGCTGGTTGTTGTGATGTCCTGCAGTTTGGTCGACCATGCAGGCAAGTTGCACAACATGTCGTTTGGATTCAACCTGCTGAACTTGGCTCGCCAAGCCGAGCAGTTGGGCCAGCCAGGCCGACTTGCTTGCCTGACCGGGCTGATAAACCCAGTCACCCAGCTAGCCTACTCGGCCGACCAGTTGAACATGTTTGCCAACAAACTGAGAGATGTGTACGATGTGGACCAACAAACCAGTTTAGCCACTATGTCCAACAGTGTTGTCAGCATGTCCAAGCGTATAGTCGGTGCGGCGTCTGCTGTGCTGACTGGGTCGTGCATCGCCAGTCGTTTAATTGCCTGGTTCGGCATTGACGAGACTGTGTTGCCTGTTGTCATGCAAGCTGCAGTTGGCGCGCTGTCTGCGCTTGCCTACTTGGCATCGCAATACGGCACCGAAATCTCGCTGGTTAAAGAAAGCCTGGCACTGGTGCTGCGAAACATGAATTCATCTGCTAGCCAAGCAAGTTTGGCCAGCCAAGCAAGTTCGGTTAAAAGTAGCCCATGGCGAGCCAGTTTAGCAAGTTCGGTCAGTTTGTCAAAAAGTGCCGGACCGGTAAGTCAGGCAGAATTGGACAGTCGTGTCGGCAACTTGGCATTTGGCCTCGCTGTGGCGCGAAACGTTGCCAAGCAGGCAGGTCATGAACTTAGCATTTTGACTGATGCGTGGAACACACTGGGTGCAGCCCGTATGGCGAGGTCGGTAAAGTCGTTTGTCAGTGCATCATTCGGTGGTGCAGATGCTGAAAAGGTTGAAAAGTTTGACGTTGTGGTGGCAAAGGCGATGCGGCGTGTAGAAACAAATATGTAATTTTAAACCGACATGTTTGAACCTGTCTGACCAACAATGAAACCAAACAAAACCAAACCGTCCAAACCAAACTAACCAAACAACCAACCAACCAACCAACCAACCAACCAACCCAACCAAAACAACCAACCGACCCAAAACATCTTGCATGTCAGACCCAGTTGTGGAAGCTGCCGAGCCAGCCGAGCCAGCCGAGCCAGTTAAGCCAGCCGAGCCAGCTTGTGCGAGCAAGCAGTTTGTGTTTGGATCGTTGCGGCTGACTGCCGAGCAGGTCAAGAAGTCCAAGATGCTGGCAAACTTGGCTGGACTGGATGGTTCATCTGACCAGTCGGATGGTTTAGAAGAACGTGTGGTTGACATTGCAGGATGGCCTGGCTACGTGGTGGAGGCAACCAAATGGCTGGACATGTGGTTCAACTGCTTTTCGGCATACTACATCTGCAAGATGCACGGCATGGCAGCTCTGGACCAGCTGCTGGCAGCTGCCAACTGGCTGGACATGCACGAATGTGTCGTTGAGATCGTCAAGGCTAGTTGTGCTGCCAGCAAAGGTGCTTGCGAGTTGGCTGGTCCATACATGGCAGACATCTACGACCAACTGGTCGGCCGAGCAGATTTTGCGCCAGTCAGCCTGGACTGGCCCAACATGGCCGAGCTGTGCTGGCTGCTGCATGCCATGCCGACCATTCTGAGTCGCAAGCTGGAGAAGATGTGGATTATCAAGATGATTGGCATCAAGGAGCTGTTTTTGGTCGGCAAGCAAATGACCGACTCGGACGGCAACGTGCTTTGCGATGTGCCGACTGAGGCGATTGTTGGTGCTGATTGGTACGGCGTGGCGTGTTGCTCGGACGGCTGCTGCCTCATCAAGTCCAATGCTGCTCGCTACCAGCAGCACGTCCAGCTGCTGCGTCACATCCCAGTGGGCGTTGTTGCAGATCTAGGCGTGGACGTCGTGGCGAGTTTTGCTGGTCAGTCGGGCTACTTGGCGGTCTCGCCTTGCCAAAAGTACATTCTGTGGCGATGCAGCAACAACACCAACGGCATGGTCAACATGGTCATTTGCTTGGAAACCTACTGCGCAGTCGAGATGCCTGATCTAGCTCGCCACGCCAGTTCCATGTGGTGGCTGGGCGACGACCAACTGGCATACCGCCCGCCAGGCAACAACGTGTTGCACTTTGTACGGATTTCCGACACGAGCTCGGTGTTTGCCGTCTTCGGCTCGGCAGCTGCCGAGTCGCCAGCGTATACAGTCACCACCATCAAACACATAGCTGGCAAGACTATGGTGACTGTGTGTAATCGCCAGACCTCATGCAGCAAAATGCACTTTTTTGCTGAATCGTTCAGTGTAGTGTGTGCAGATAAGCGCGATTCACGGGGACGCTCGTTTGTCGTTGAGTTCCGGGATGGCCATAATACGCTGGAAGTTGACCAACACCTTGATGCACAGCTTTTTGGCAAAGTGTCGTCTGTCGCGATGTCGGTGGTGCAAAGGAAGAGTTTGTGGAAGGCTGGAAGTTGGCGACCACGCTGATGCAGAGCTGTTTGGCAAAGTGTCGTCTGGCGAGCTGGGTGCTGCAAATGAAGAGTTTGTGGAAGCCTGTAAGCAGAGTTTGTTTGGCAATCTGCTAGACTTTGGCATGTTTGTTTTATGCTAATATAATGCTTCCAAAACGGCCTTCGACCAGCCATTTTTTTTCAACCGACATGTTATGCCAAGCCGGCCGAGCATGCCAAACCAGCCAGTTGCTTTATTACAACAGCTACAACACCCAATAATTAAACCAACCAACCAAACCAAACCAACCAGACCAGCCAACCAAACAACCAGCCAAACAAACAACAAACCAAAACAACCATGGACAGTTTAACCAACCAACAAGCCAGCCAACCAGCCAACCAGCCAAGCAGTCTACCAGTCTACCAGCCAGCCGACCAATCTACCAGCCAACCAATCAGCCAACCGGCCAGCCAACCAGCCAGCCAACCAGCCAGCCAACCAGCCAGCCAACCAGCCAGCCAACCAGCCAGCCAGTCTGCCAGCCAGCCGGCCAGCCAACCTACCAGCCAACCAGCCAACCAATCAGCCAACCAAACAGCCGAAACCATGGACACTACCCGCAAACGAGTGCGCTTGGAAGCAGCATCTGACCAGCAAGCAGTGTTGGGTGAGTCTGTGCGGCCAAAGCTGTGCCAGACGTTTGTGTTTGGCAGTTTGGAACTGACTGGCTACCAGGCCAAAAAGTCCGTCATAATGGCCAATCTGATCGGGGATGACCAGCCAGACCAGCCAGACCAGCCAGACCAGCCAGTTGTGTTTGACATTACTGCTTGGCCGGGCTACGTGGTGGAGGCGACCAAATGGCTGGACATGTGGTTCAACTACTTTTCGGCAAACTATGTCTTCCAGATGAGCGGCCTGGCAGCTTTGGACCAGCTACTGGCAGCTGCCAACTGGTTGGACATGCAAGAATGTGTCGACCAGATTGTCGAGACTAGTATTGTGGCAAGCAAAACCAGTCACTGCGAGGCGTTTGTTTCGGATCATTTGGTCAGGATCTACGACCAACTGGCGAGCCAGTCCGACTTTGCGCCAGTCAGCCTGGACTGGCCCAACATGACCGAGTTGTGCTGGCTGCTGCACGCCATGCCGACTATTTTGAGTCGCAAGCTGGAAAAGCTGTGGATTTCCAAAATGATTGGAATCAAGCAGCTGTGGCTGGTCGACAAGGTGCTGTGCGACAGCCCAGACGGCAAGATCAAGCGCCAAGTGCCGACTGGGGCGATTGTCGGCGCCGACTGGTACGGCGTAGCGACTTGCTCGGACGGCTGCTGCCTGATCAAGTCCAATGCATCTCACTACCACCGAGACATTCATTTCGCCAGCCAACCAGCCAGCCAACCAACCAGCCAGCCAGCCAGCCAGCCAGCCAACCAGCCAACCAACCAACCAGCCAGCCAACCAGCCAGCCAACCAGCCAGCCAACCAGCCAACCAACCAGCCAGCCAACCAGCCAACCAACCAGCCAGCCAGCCAACCAGTTGTTGTTGCGCGCTCGACTGGCCAGTCGGTTGATCTGGCAGTCTCGCCTTGCCAACAGTACATTTTGTGGCGATGCAAAGACACAAAATACCGCAACATGGTCATCTGTTTGGCAACCCACCAGCCAGTCGAGATGGCACGCCGGATGGAAATTGCCTCGAAGATGTGGTGGCTAGGCGACACGCAACTAGCGATGCGTACAGATGGATTTGAGATGATCGGTGTAGCCTGCCCACGGAAGCTGGATGGTGCACATTTGACGACAATGCTTGCCAAGTCGGCCTCGCAATCCAAGATGGTGACGATTGGCACAATCCAAGTCCAGGGACGCACCATTGTGACGACAGACATGCGTGGTGGACCGTGGGGCGCACATCAAGTGGTGGATAATCAATTTGACGTAGTTTGTGCAGACCCAGCAGACACGACCGGATTAGTGTTCATAGTCAAGATGGGTGACAGCTTTTGGCGCCTGGTTGTTGAAGTGCATCCCGGAACGACTGGAGTCAAAGTGACGACCAAGCTCAAGTCTAGTGAAGTTGCAATGCTGAACCGCAAGTTGGTTTGGAAGTTGGATTAAAAGCCAGCCAGCGTTTAGAATGCTTGCTGCATGTTGCAACTTTATCAAAACTAACTAAACCCGGCTTAGCATAGCGGTTTATTGCATCACACTTGTAATGTGGAGGTCCTGAGTTCGATTCTCAGAGTCGGCTTTTTTGCAAAGGCTGAGTTGTAATATATTGCTGGCAAGCCTGACCAAACATGACCAGACGATGCTGGCTGTGCTGGCTGACCCGGCTGACCAAACCTGCCACATCAACACACTGCTGGTGGGTGCAAAGTCGTAATTGTTATGATGTTGGGTTGTTGGGTTGTTGGGTTGTTGGGTTGTTGGGTTGTTGGGTTGTTGGGTTGTTGGGTTGTTGGGTTGTTGGGTTGTTGGGTTGTTGGGTTGTTAGGTTGTTGGGTTGTTGGGTTGATGCTGTTAAGCGGTGTTTGCTTGCCAGGGAAACTTGTCCGTGTTGAAGCGCGTCACCATTACCTTGGTGCCTGGTGCAAGGTCGCCGAACTTGATTTGTGCGGGCACTGCCACGTAGTAGTCATCCACAAACACTGCAAGCTGGTCACACACCAGCTGCTTGGCAGCCGATACGTTGACAGCCATGCTGAACGCCGGGTGGTGCTTGCCGATCTTCACTAGACACTCTGCAATCACAGGCACCAGGTCTGCGCTTGCGTCGCAAAACACCAATGTTGTGACGCAGTTGATGGTGTGGTCATGCTTGTCTGCATTGGGTTCTGTGTTTAGACGTACTTCCAACACAAAGCTCGACATAGTTGTTGTTTGGTTGTTGGGTTGTTTGGTTGTTTGGTTGTTTGGTTGGTTGTTGGGTTGTTTGGTTGTCTCACAGTTTAATGCATACCACAACACCACTGTTTACAAGTTGTGCAATCGGTTTAAAAATAAAGAAATTGCTGAAAAGGCATGACGATTTTGGCGTACGTCATGTGCTGGCGTACGCTGCCAAGCTGTTTGCTTGGCATCGTATGCCAAGTTGTTTGAATCAATCTGACCAATAGGCTGGTTTTGGCCAGTTTGGATGGTTGGTTGTTTGGTTGTTTGGTTGGTTGGTTGGTTGGTTGGTTGGTTAGTCGGAACCAACACCAATGAGCGTGTACTGCTTGTCTGCGCCTTGCTTGCCACTGTCTTGCTTGATCGCGACAGTCTTGCTTTTCTTCAACATCCGGCCAATGTACTTGACCATGCCGTGACGAGTCTTCCACATGACATCCGGACGGTGGCTTGCCAGCCAGTCTGCCACCTCGCACGTCGTAAAGGTCTTGCCTTGCTTGCCGACTTCTTTGACTGCCACTTGCACTGCGTCGAGCTTGACCAGGAAGTAGGACTTGCCGAGCTGGCTGCCTTGCTGGCCAGATTGCTCAAATGCTTGCCGCTTGTTGGCCGGGCTGCCATCACCATGGCTGCCACCACCACCACCACCACCACCACCACTGGCACTGGCACTGGAACTGGCACCACCACCACCACCGCCACCACCACCGCCGTCATGGCTGCCACCACCACCGACGTCATGGCTGCCACCACCACCGTCATGGCTGCCACCACCGCCATGGCTGCACTCCTCCAACTTGCGCTTGGTGTTTGCTTTACCAGCTGCTTGACCAGTCAAAGTCGCCAGAATCGACGTGGCTGACATCACTGGCAAGTTGGATGCCAACACTTGGACACCGCATTGCTTGCGAAGGCAGGCCAGGCAATCTGAGCACTGCTTGACCATGTCGCTTGGCCACTTACCAAGCACGATGTCGCCCATGCCGCCCATGCCACCAAGCAGACGCAGCGCCTCGTCGATCTCAATGCTGCAAGCCATGAACTGGCGCGTGTCGGCTCGGCGAAACAAGCCTTTGATCCAGGACAACAGGCGCGACACGACTTCGTGGCAAACGGTCAGATGCCCGACAACACATCCGGTTTGGCGGTGCGGCGTGGTCTTGCTGTACTTGCCATGGCCGGCATAGCACAGCATCAACTGGCATGCGACTGCCAAGTCGGTCTTGATGTCGGCAAGACTGCGCCGCATGTTTGGCGTGTGTTTACGATCATTCGACCAGTCCAGCAGTTGCTGTGTTGTAAAGCAGTCCAGACCGTCGAGCACTGGGGTGTCATACATGTCCGACATGTCGGATGGGTTGGCCTGGTTGGTTTGGTTGGCTGGGTCGGTTTGGTCGGTTTGGTCGGGCCGGCCGGGCTGGTTGGCTGGGTTGGTTTGCTCGGCCATGGTTTGTTTGCAAGCAACACAAGCAACACAAGCAACACAAGCAATGCAGAGTTTTGTTGGTTGTTTGGATGTTTTGGATCATCAGTGTCTTGGATGACTGATGGTCAACATGCCAAATGTCGGTTTGAAACTTTATATTGGTTTAAAATTATCGCAGCATGTAGAAAACCTTGACCAACATGGCCAAGCACGACCTGCATGACCCGGTCAGTCCGACCAACACCAACTTTGCGCAACCTCAAATAGAAAAGCAAGAACTTGCTCAGAAAGCAACCATTTCAGGATATGCCGTGTTGGTGTTTTTGATTACTCTGCTGCTGGCGCTGCTGGTTGTCTACTGCAAAACCAAGCAGCCGGTGCTGGACAAGTACTGGCAAGACGTGTGTCTGTGGCTGGCGAGCATGATCGTGTTTTACCTGCTGACACTGGCGTCCATGTATGTGTTTTCAGTGTAAATTGTAATTCATCGCAAAGCCTGTTTAAAGCCGTACTGCCCTGCTCGTAGTGGTTGATTGTGACTAACTGGGTTTCTGCAAAAACACTACTTTGAACGCCACGGCTAGCTTGCCTCTTTTGTCGACCAAAATAGGAAAGCCATGACCAGTTGGTCCATTTTGACCAGATTGACCAGATTGACCAGATTGACCAGACTGTCCGGTGCTGGCGCACACCACGCCGTTGGGCGACAGTGTCGACCAGTATGGCGCTTTTTGGGTGATGTAGGCACACTGGCCGAGCCAGTCGGACGCCTGGTTGGGCACTTTGCGGGCGTGCCGCACAGTTTGCTGGTAGGCTGGTTGGTCGAAAAAACAGTACTGGCCAGAATCTGGCTGGTTGGTCGGTTGGATGCTGGCATACTTGCGCGTCTTGTCGGCATAGTCTGCGTGGCAGACTTCCAAACTGGCGATGGTGTCGCCGAGTCGACCTATCGTCATGGTTGCAATCTTGGCCAGCCACGTTCCGTTCAAACAGGCAACAATCTGCGGGTCAAAGCTCGCCGGGTCGGCACACACCATTTTGGAGGACTGCACCATGAACGTCTTGGTTGGTTCATTGTTTGAACCAGCCGAACCAGCCGAACCAGCCGAACCAGCCGAACCAGCCAAACTGTCCTGACCAGACTCGGCAGGCTTGCCAGACTTGCCAGACTTGGCATGATTTGCTGGTGCATGATTTGTTGGTGCATGATTTGCTGGTTTTGCTTGTTTGGCAGGTTGAGCCGGTTGATGCTTGGTTGGTTTGGCAGGTTCAACACGATTTACAAGCTTGGTCTTTGCGAGTTTGGCTGCTTGGCCATGGCGTTGCTGTTTAGTCTTGTCGGTCAAACTTTGCGGGCGCTTGACTGGTCCAGATGTGCTGGCCAGTTTGGCTGGTTCGGTCAGTTTGGCTAGTTTGGTTGCAGACATTGTTGGATTGCTGAATGGCTTTCACAGGCTTTTTAGCAAGGTAGTTTTTCTGTCCAGACTTGTAAGTTTGTGCATAATATTTACTTCGTCATATGTTTTGCATGCAAGCAACAACAAGTGTATCTATATGTATTACACTATCTGTGGCTGCACAATGTGATTTACTATTAAAAATCTGTCATGTCGTTCCAGTCGGCCAGCCAAATCAGCCAATCTGACCCAACCAGCCAGTTTGGACAGTCGGTACAGTCTGGCCTGGAATCAAACCACACCAAAACCAGGCCAATGAACCCGCTGGTGATTGTCATCATTGTGTTGGTGATTGTCATTTTGGCAATCGGCGCAGTCACAGTGTGGCTGGCCACCAAACCTGCATCAACTGGTCCGGTTTGTTCAAATGTCCAACAAGCGCCCGGCGTGACGTGCACCACAGCCAACAACATCACAACGTGTGCACCAAACGTCAATGCGTATGTTGTGGTTGGCGACAATGGTCAGTTAAAGCCAGCTCCCGCATCGTGTGTAGCGCCGGGTCAACAAGACTTGAACGGCGTGTGTAGCGACTCTGGATCGTTGACTTGCGGTAATGGCACTAAACCGGGCACTGGCGCTGACAGCAACACATGTGTTGTAAACCTTGGCGCAACAGCAACCATCGATCCTACAGGCTTGGTTGTAGCCAGTGCAGGCGCATGTGGAACAGGCACCAGCCAAGGAGCAGACCATGTCTGCACCGCCACCACGCCCGGTACAACGTGCATACAACCCGGTGCAGCTGTCAAACTCGACCCCCAAACAAATACCTACGTACCAGCCAGTCCAGCATGTGGGACAGGCACGACTTACAATGGCTCAACATTTACCTGCACTGCAACTGGCCCTGGCACGTCGTGCCCAACCTTGCTGGCAGGCGTGAAAAAAGTTGCCAACACTGTTGTACCAGATTTTGTTGACTCTACGTTGTTCACAATTGACGCGCAGCACCAAATCGAGCCAGCCCAAACGGTTTGCCCAACTGGAAGCAAGCTGGATCCTAAAACGTTTACTTGCTCGGCACCAACTGCAAACTGCCCGAAACTTGGGACCAATGTGGTCAACACTAACAATACGATTGTGCCGGCCCAGACAGTTTGCCCGACTGGGAGCACGTTGGATCCAACAAAGTTTACTTGCTCTGCTGCAAAGGCGTACACAAACAAAACCAATACATACGATCCAAGCGATCCACAGACGTGGGTGATGATTGATAACGAAAACACATGCCGCGGCACTTCCTACATGTCAGGATCGTCGTTTTGCGCCGTTGTGCCTGTGAACCTAGTAGGCGAGTCATACTATTATCACAACTATGCGTTCGTGAGTGGAGCTCCCAACTTGGACAACATCACAAAGGCCCAGCAAGCTTTGAGTGGCGAAATAGACACTACAGACAAAAACTGGGGAGGAATGTCTGGATTTTGCAAAGACAGTAACAATAACTGCATTGGTGTGGATGTTTTTTACGATTCCAGCAACAACACATCGTACTATTTGCCTTGCCAGTTCGATGCGAACCGCGAGACCAAAGATGGAAAGCCATCAATGTTGCAAGACACTGCAGTGCCAGGCGTGAAGTGGTTCAATAGTGCCAACACCAACACTGCCACACAGTTGCATTATGGCGCGGTAGTCAGCAAAAACTTTGATATCAACAATCCAGATTTGCCCAAGCCAAAACAATCGCTTGGCAAAACTGCTGCAAAGCGCAAACTGCCTGGTTGGGACTAGACAACCAAACCAACCGGCCAAACCAGCTGACCAGCTGACCAGCAAACCTGACCAGCCAATCATTTTGGCGTTTGACAAAACATGCTTGCATCAAACTTGCAGCATCATTAAAAAACATAGTTTCAAAGCAATTCACAGGTTGCAACAATTTAAACAATTCAAACAATTCAAACCAATTTGAAATGGCTGGCCAGATTGACCACATCTTGTATGTCGACCGCAGCGCCATCAGCCGCGTGCTGGTTGAAAAGACGCGCATGCTGGGCACGTTTTGGGTGCAGGACGTGACAACTGGTCAAAAGGTGCCGCCAAATGTAATCAACAACACGCCGTGCATCATCTGTCTGCGCACCAAGCAGGTGTTTATGCCGCGCGAAGTCGTCGCCTATGTCGAGCGGCTGCTGCGCAACCAACATACTGGTTCTGGCCAGCCAGGTCAATACCACCAACCAGGTCAGCCTGGTCAGCCTGGTCAGCCCAGCCAGCCAAGTCGGCCGATTCATGTCTACCGCGAAGTGGACAACCAGTACACTCGCATCGAAAAGCTCGACGACCCGCTGCGCGGCGACAACCAGCCAGGCGCCTACTCGTTCGCATCGGCCTACCAGAAGCGCTACCGCATCGACGCGCAGGGCGAGGCTGGGCGAAGCATGTCTGGCCAGATCATCGACCAGCTGCTCAGAGCAGAGCGCGAGTCTGGACCAATCCGCAGCATGACAGACACCGCGACTGCGCGCGAAGAAGCCGAGATGATGGCGCGCCGAGCCGCCGAGGAAAAGCGCCTGGAAGAAAAGTCCAAAAGCGTTCACTAACATATGTTTTATAATTTAAAAAAACGTATTATGTTGGTTGTTGGTTGTTGGTTTTGAATTGTTTTGTTGGTTTGAATGATTTTGGTTAGCATAATCGTTTAGCCAATTATTTGTTAGTTTGTCTATTAAAAAGTACTGCCACATCATGCAGCATACTAGTACTCGTCCGCAGGAAGAGGCTGGGCGGCGATCATTGGGCATAAGCTACAACCTAAATGAACATGGTGGCAACGATGACGACCAGGACAGTGGTGGTGGAGGTGGTGGAGGTGGTGGAGGTGGTGGAGGTGGTGGAGGTGGTGTAAGCGACGACTGGGGTAGTGCCGATGCGGCCGGGTATGATGGTGGTGGTGGTGGTGGTGGTGACGGCCACAGGTATTACAGGGCAATCTGGGAGCATAATGGTGCCGGTGCCTTTGATAGCGATGACGACAGCTGGGTTAGTCGCGGCGGTGGTGGTGGCAGACGAAGTTACACAAGTGGGTTCAGTTCTGACGTTGGCCGCGCACGCCGGGATGACGGTGGTGGTGGTGGTAGTACCGCGTATGATGATGATGATGATGATGATGGATTGCCGGCGTTGGTTCCAATTGACCAGCCACAAGATGTTGAAAGCACATCGTTTGAGAAACGTCATTTTCAAACCAAGCGGTTGGTCGTCGATGTCAAGCTGTCGCGCAACGCCAGCAGCTTGTTTGTGCTGTTTGCCGACAGGCTGCACATGTACAACCTTGACAACCAAAAACTGTACAGTTCGGCCAAGACTGCCAGACCAGACAAAGTAGTCAACAAGTCGTACAAAAACGCCACTGCCATGCAGCTGCTGCCAGACGAAACTGGCATCGTTGTCTCGGACGAACGCCAAGGCTGGCTGACTGACTTTAATAACAACACAACCACCAGGCTGGATGCCGGCTTGGCGCAGTGCAGGTACCTGGCGTTTTGCAGAGACGATGATCCAAACCAACCAAACCAACCAAACCAGCCAGGCGACTCGGATCACATGGTGGTGTACTACGTCAACCAGTCGGGTCTGTTTCGCAAAGTCTACCAGCAAGATGCCAACCAGACGTTTTTTCGGCCGTCCAGAATGTCCATCTACACGCTGATTGCCCAGAATGTGAGCCACATGGCAGTGTCTGGCAAGTACTTGGCGTTCAGCCAGCACGGCTTTGTGGTGCTGGCTTCAACCAAGCACAACAAGCTGGAAACATTTTGGCGCAGTCGCAGAGTGCGCGATTTAATCACCAGCTTGGCCTTCCAGCCAGATGTGGCTGGTCCAGCGTCACAGCCAGCTGTGTTGGCCAGCACCATTGTTGGCTCGAAGCACCAGATTGTGCACGTTACAGAAAACGACCAAAAACCAACAGGCGTTGGCGTGGCGATATCACGGTTCAATGTCCAGTTTTCGACACATGCGACGCTGTGCAACACAAAGCTGAACTTGGTTGGTTGTGACAAGAAAATGGTTTGGTACTTTGATCACAAGGTTGATCAAGCACCGCTGTGCAGTTCAGTTGGGCACAACAAGCTGGGTGTTTATCCTTCTCGGTTAGTGTCGTGCAACAACCTGACAAACTGGCGTGTTTATACTGACAAGATGAAACCTTTGCGTGGATTTGCATTCGACGCAAACAGTGTCGGTAATGACGACACCGCCGTAACAACGAAAGGCATCGTGTCTAGCATGTACAAAACAGACGACAATTTGTATCACTGGGTCAACAAGGACGGGTTGTGTGCATACCAAGATGAAACTGTGAATATTGAAAAGAAATTGGTCATCTGTGTGGCAGCAACAAGCCAACATCACGTTGTTGTGTTCAAAAATCTGCGCGCTCAGTTGAAACCCAACGCGGTTGTGCATGGCACGCCTCCTAGCCAGGATGGTCAGGCCAGTTTTTGGACAGATTTGGCTTTTGCACCAACATGTGCAGCGCTGTTGGGCCAAACATTGTACTACGGCAATGCGCAAAACTTTGCAAGCTACGACTTTGACAAAAAACGCTTTGCTAGGTTTGGCCAGTTCGACTGCCGCCAGATTGTAGTGTACAACGATGAAATCTGGATTGCCAAGTACAACCACGTGGTGCGCTACAACCCGCGCAGCCATGAATTCGAAATCATGTGGCGCGATGCAGGCTGGCTGACCAGTCTGGCAGTTCAGAACCAGCGCATTTATGTCGTTGCCAAGCTGGCCGACCAGACCCGCATCGTGTTTCTCAGCTTGGACGGCGACACCGATTGCCGAGTCGCTGGTTTATACACTGATGCGTTGGCAAGCGTTGAGCGTATCATGCCGAAAGTAAAAGCTGTTGCCAAAAGCTCCGCAACTCGCACCGACAAAATACAAGCAACCAAGAAAAGTGCGGAACAAAGCATACTTGACCAGAACGACGACGAAATAAATAATGCAATGGAGCAGTTAAACAGTCTGGCCGAGCAAGCAAAGGAACTTTGCAAAGACATACTCACAAACTCTGCTGAATTAGAGAGCATAAAACCGACAATCCGTAATGCTTTCAACGGCCCGGCTCTGCATAGAATTCATCTGCGAATTCGTGAGATAGTTTATAACGCGACAAGGGCAAGCGAAAGGTTAAATAACATGGGCGCGTTGGCTACCCAACATCTTGTAACAATTAGTATAGCCAAACAACGGCACCAGGAAGCAATTGACCAGCAACGGCGGCTCGCAGAACATGCTATTGAACAAATCAGCACACATGTTGACAGAATAGCACACTGCAGACTAGAAATCAACGCATCATTGCACACAGCCCAGCAAGCAAATATTGTAGCTGCGACAACTGACATTCAAGATTATATCAACAATCTTGACAACGTTGCAAACCAAGCAGCAGAGTTTCTACGTGCTGCTGAACAGGAACGACAATTAATCAAAGACAATGTTTCAACGGCGTTTGCTGAGCAACAAGTCCACACTGCAACCCAACAAATTGAACCAGCCCAACGTGTCGCTGATGAAGCCGCAAGACTTGTGCAACAAGCGCAGCAACGGGCCGGCTTTGCCGAAGCAGAACGAACAGATATTAATCAGCAAATCGCATTAGCCACACCGATTGTGGCTGATGTGCGGCGACTCTTCAACGACGTCAAACAAGACTTTCAAACGCTGAGTGAACGGTGCCGAAACATGTTGGCAGCATCAACTCGCGCAGAATTTAGTGAAACAATAAGACGGCGACTTGAAGAGGAAAACGAACGCTTACGTGCGCTTGAAACTCGAATAGTGCATTTGGAACAAAACATGGAAGAGCCATGCAACCGTTCAACAGACGCAGTGAATCTGACACTTGCAGCCGAGCAGTTGTTCACAGACAGCAAGACTGCTGAAGCTCATCATAGTGATCACTTTGCCGACATCGATGGGCTTGTCGAAACAGAGACGCAGTGGTTGGAGACAGAGCGGGCGGCAGCAGCCGCGGCGGCCGAGGAAGAGCGAACGCGGGCAGATGCAGCGCGGTTGGCGGCCGAGCGAGAAGCGGCAGCGCGGGCGGCCGAGCAAGCAGAGGCAGCGCGGTTGGCGGCAGAGCAAGCAGAGGCGGCGCGGTTGGCGGCAGAGCAAGCAGAGGCGGCGCGGTTGGCGGCAGAGCAAGCAGAGGCGGCGCGGGCGGCCGAGGAAGAGCGAAGGCGGGCAGAGGCAGAGCGGGCGGCCGAGGAAGAGCGAAGGCGGGCGGAGGCAGAGCGGGCGGCCGAGGAAAAGCGAAGGCAAGCAGCCGAGCAAGCAGAGGCAGAGCGGTTGGCGGCCGAGCAAGCAGAGGCAGCGCAGTTAGATGCAGCACGGTTGGCAGCAGAACGGGTGGCCGAGCAAACTCGGTTGGCCGGACTTGCAACTAATGCTGTTGGTAATGCAAATACTGCTATGCAAAGTATAAACACTTTGAGACAACAAGCAGACATTGAAAGTCTCGACCAACCGACAAAAAACAAACTTGCCGAGCATCTTGTCAAAGCAACGACTGATTATACAAATGCCCGACAACTTGCAGACCAACTTGCAGAATCAAATATTCCAGTTCACCAGTTGAACCAAATTCAAGAACTGGCAGCCAGCGTGCAAGAGGACTTGCAGCGTGCACAGCAAACCATGCAAGATGGGCTAAATAATAAAATTACTAGGCTGCTCGAAGGCAGACGTCAGAAACATGCTGAAACAAACCAATCGTACGTAGACAAATTTGATCAGTGGCAAGCTTTGAAACACCGTGCTGGTATTGAACCACAAACTAGTGACGATGTCAACAGCCAGTTTGAAGCTGCACGCACCAGCTTGGAGGCTGCAAGCACAATTTTGGATGGACTGCCGATTCGTGGCGAGACGTTGGAAGAAGCAACAGAATCATTGACCAGTGTCAAAAGTGCTCAGCAACCATTTAGTAGCAAGTTGGAGTCTGCCAAGCAAGCTTTGCAACTCGCCAACAACAAGATGGTGGCTGCAACACAACAGATTGAAGAGTTTGGTAGACAACTTGCAGAACTCATCCGGGCGGCAAATGCTGCAATTGAAGTGGCGACAGACGTTGTTGATCGACAGCAAGCAAGCAACACAGCACATGAACAGTATACTGGCATTTATGACCAGCTTGTCGGTTTGACTGACCAAGCGAAACAAACACTGCAACAAGCAACGAATCGATTGAATGTTATGGAAGCAGTGTCCAGCTTGGCTGATGCCCAGCCAAGTTTGGAACAAGTCCAACAACTTGCAAACCCGACCACGCCCATGCTAACGCCATCCGGGGCTACTGCACCGCCTGGTCGACATGGCGCTTCCAAGTTTGGTGAGAATCGTTCGGGTGATCAAGCCGGTTTGGACGATGACAAAGACAACCAAGCACCGCCAATCCCGGCAAATGTGGCTCCCGTTTTGTCCAAACCGTTCGTGCAACCACACACACCCGAAAGCAATCCGACCACGTCCGGCACAACTGCAACACATTCAAGTGATTTTGGTGATGACAGCAATGATGATAAGGATACGCTATCAAGTGGCGAGCCCGACGTTAGTGACTACAACGGCAATCCGTCTAAGCCACAGACGAGCAACAACGACGCCCCAGCTGATCTTGGTTCGGCAGGTGATCCAAACGGTTCGGATACGTCGCATGGTTCGGATAGTGCGCATGGGAGTTCGGATGGTTTGGATGGTTCGGACAGTTTGGACAATTCTATTAGTTCAGCTGGTGCAGATGATTCAGTCAGTTTGTCAAGTAATTCGGTTGGTTTAGATGGTTCGGACAGTGTTCATGGGCCGCGAGGATCGGATGGTTCAGCCGGTTCAAATGGTGCAGATGGTTCAGACAGTTCAGATGATGCGCATAGATTCGATGGTCTGGATGGTGAAAGTTCTCATGACACAACCAATCGCGAAGATGACCATCCCAGTGGTTCAAACAATTCGCATGCCAGCACTGACGATTCGCGCGTGCAAGTGGGACCACTTGGGCCTGCCATAAATGTTTTGAGATCAGTTCCACCAGAACTCGAACAGCCAGCAAGCGCGCCATCAACCGTGCCGCAATCTGGGTTTGCCAGCGCTAACCTGTCTGGAAGCTTGCCCAATAGCGATTCGGCTGGGATAAGTGGTCAAAATGGTCCGGCTGGTTCGGACGATGTGGAACAAACCAATCTTGGCAAACCGGAATTACCCGACGGTTCAAATGGTTTAGCCGGTGCAACGGTTATTGGCGCGCCTCGCGATGACGGTTCGAAAACTAATTCGCCAGGCTCAATACCTAGTAAATCATCACAACGAATTGAACCACGAATACCAACACAAAGTTCAACACAAACACCACCAGCAACGGCACCATCGCCAGCAATGGCTGCAGCACAAACACCAGCACAAACCCAACCAACAACAAATCCACCGGCAACTGCACCGTCACCATCGCCAGCAATGGCTGCACCCCAACCAAAACCACAAACATCGCCGGCACCGGCGCCACAAACACCAGCACAACCCCAACCACCAACAAATCCACTGGCAACGGCACAACAAAAACCACAAACACCAGCACAACCACCCCAACCTACAAC
>Ga0209299_1000347_pt1 | contig 26288 bp, 31 predicted proteins | sample S_140806_MF_Meta_FD_187326 | JGI IMG/M metagenome (GOLD analysis project Ga0209299, IMG submission 187326) | Freshwater microbial communities from Lake Simoncouche, Canada to study carbon cycling - S_140806_MF_MetaG (SPAdes) (version 2) | ecosystem: Environmental > Aquatic > Freshwater > Lake ...
CCATCACCGCCGTGGCGGCACAGGCTCCCAGACCGAGAAGCACCACGAAGGTGGTGCGACCGCTGCGCATGCGGGGAATCCTTGAAGGGGACAGAAACTCCCTTCAAGGTAGCGCCGCCGCTTGCCCCCCTCGCGGGGGTCAGGGGTCAACCCAGCGGCCGTCCTCCTGGATCAGGGCGATCAAGGCTTCCACCCCCTCGGCTTCCTGCACCCGGCGGATCTCGTCGCGTCCGCGGTAGAGGGAGATGGTGCCAGGGGTCTTGCCCACATAGCCGTAGTCGGCATCAGCCATCTCGCCGGGGCCATTCACGATGCAGCCCATCACGGCGATATCAAGGCCGGTGAGGTGGGCAGTGGCGCTGCGAACCTGATGCAGCACCTCCTCGAGGTTGAACAGGGTGCGGCCGCAGCTGGGGCAGGCCACGTATTCCACCATCGTCTTGCGTAGGCCGAGGGCCTGCAGAATCGAGTAGCAGACAGGGATCTCCTTCTCCGGCGCCTCGGTGAGCGAGACGCGGATCGTGTCGCCCAGGCCCTCGGAGAGCAGGGTGGCGATGCCGGCGGTGCTCTTGATGCGGCCGTAATCGCCATCGCCGGCTTCGGTGACGCCCAGATGGAGGGGGTACGGGAATCCCTCGGCATCCATACGGTCGGCCATCATCCGGTAAGACGCCAGCACCACCGGGGCACGGGAGGCCTTCATCGACACCACGATGTTGTGGAAGTCGAGGCGGTCGCAGATGCGGATGAACTCGAGGGCGCTCTGCACCATGCCCAAGGGCGTATCGCCGTAGGTGAACAGCATCCGCTCGGCCAACGAACCGTGGTTCACTCCAATCCGCAGGGCCTTGTCCTGCTCCTTGAGCAGACTCACCAGGGGCTCGAAGGTGGTGGCGATGCGCTCACCGATAGCGGCGAACTCTTCGGGGGTGAATTCACTGCGATTCGGATCGGGCTTATCGAACACGAACAGGCCCGGGTTGATGCGCACCTTGTCGACGTGCTGGGCCACCTCCAGGGCGATCTTCATGCCGTTGTGGTGCACATCGGCCACCAGCGGCACCGGGCGGTAGCTGTCTTCCAGGCGCTGACGGATTTCGCCCATCGCCTTGGCATGGGCCAGGGAGGGCACGGTGACCCTCACGATCTCGCAGCCGGCCTCGTGCAGGCGGCGGATGCCGGCGGTGGCGCCCTCGATGTCGAGGGTGTCCTCATTGATCATCGACTGCACCACCACCGGGTGGTCGCTGCCGATCCAGATGTCACCCACCCGCACGCTGCGGGTCTTGCGGCGGCGGATGGTGGTGGCGTAGCGGGGGTCGTCGGCCCAGGCCGGCACGGTGGTGTCGGGGCGGGACGGGGCGGCGGTCATCGCGGGGGCTGCGCTGGGGCAGTGGCGTGTGGTCAAAGCCTGTCACAACGGCCGTAAAACTGGCGAGGGAATCCGGGGAGGACCACACCCCTCCCAGCGCACCCCTTCGTCGTCGCCTCGCGGCGCAGCTGGCAGAGGCCGTGGCGTTCGGCTACCTCCTGCTCGCTCCGCTGCTGACCGCGGCCAACCTGCAACGCCAACACGGCCAGGCCCAGGCCACGAACCTCCCTTGCCGCTGTTGCGCAACCGGATCGAGGCCCTTCTCGAACAAGTCGCCGCCCGGATCGAGCGCGCCCGCAGCGGCGTGGCCATGAGCCCATGGCCAACCTCAGCCTCGCCATCGACGACGCCTTGTTGCAGCGGGCACGGGAGACGGCGCTTCGGGAACACACCGCCGTGCATGCTCTGGTCCGCGACATCCTCGGCCGTTATGTGGCGGCCCGCTGTCGCCGACTGGATGCTCTTGAGCAGTTCGAAGCTGTTGCCACCGGCAGCCAGAGCGCCAGCCGGGAGCCCTGGAGCCGTGAGTCGCTGCACGAACGCTGCTGCTGCGGGCGTTCATCGACACCAACCTCTGGGCCTACCGCCTCGATCGGCGGGAAGCGGAGAAATCCGAGCGGGTGCGTGGATGGTTGGCGGAACTCATTGCCGAGCATGAAGGGGTGATCAGCACCCAGGTGTTGCTCGAGTTGCGCTCGGTGGCCAGCCGCAAACTGCAGCCGCCTCTGAGTGATCAGCGGATCACCGCGCTGCTGGAGGCGCTGGCTGGATTTGAGGTGGTGGGCAGCGACGTCAACCTGATCCTTGATGCCCACCAGCTGGCGATCCGTGAGCAACTCAGCTGGTTTGATGTCCTGATCGCCGAGGCCGCCATGTGCAGCCGTTGCGCCCTTCTTTTCTCCAAAGACTTCCGCCATGGACGCAGGATCCCCGGTGTGGAGGTGGTGAATCCGCTGGTGGGTTGAGTCTGCTCAGCGCGATCGGCATCGGCGATCTGCCACCGCTCCTGGCGGCCATCGATGAGGGCGATCAGACCTGTTTCCCGGAGGCTTCCGACCCCTCGCTGGCCCAGGGATCAGCCAGCGCGGTGGGAGGCTCCGGCTCCTTCAGGGCCTCGGGGGTTTCATCCGATGCCTCCCAGATCACCTCCTCCGTGACCGGATGGCCGGCGGCGCGGGCGATGGCAGCTACAGCGGCGGCATCGGCGGCGGTGGCCAGGGCCTGCTGGAGGTCGGGATCAAGCTCGGCCTGGCGCAGGAACGACTCCAGCGCCGCCGGCGGCCAGGTGTCGCGGTCGTCGGCGGCGCTGGCTCGAGTGGTGGTGGAGGCCCCTGCGGCAGTGGCCGTGGCGGAAGCCATCACGGCCTCACCGGCCTCCGGGATCCCGGAGACCCCGGGATTGGCATCGGCGCCGTCCATGGAGGCGCCGGCCATGGAGGCCCCGTCCATGGAGGTGCCTTCCATGTTGAGGGTGTAGCTCACCACCTCAAGCACCAGCGGCGGTTCGTCACTGGCCTCCCACACCTCCTCAGCCGTCACGCCGTAGCCGGCGATGCGGGCCAGGGCCGCCACCCCCTCCGCATCGGGCGCCGCGGCCAGCACCCGCTGCAGGTCCGGATCGAGCTCCACCTGCTGAAGAAAGGCATCGAGCTCGGGCTGGGGCGGATTCACCGGGGCGGCGAGCCACTCGATCACCGCCACCACCTCCGGCGGCTCCCCGGTGGCGGCGAGCAGATCCTCGGCAGTCACCGCAAAGCCCGCCTGGTGGGCGATGGCCGCCACGGCCGACGCATCGGGGGCCGCGGCCAGGGGGGCCTGCAGGCTGGGATCGGCCTGAGCCCGCACAAGAAAGGCTTCGAGTTGCTGCAGGGACATCGGCTCGGCGGGCTCTGCCTCCATGCCTAGCTACTTCGCTTCGTGCCGCCCAGCCCCTGCCCCTCAGCCGCTGCAAGCCGGGGCAGCCACTGCCGCATCCAGACACCGTCGCACCGCCATCAGGTCTGCCCGGGTGTGCCAGCGGGGGGAGCCCTCCGCCTCGGAGGCGTTGCGCAAGAGATACGAGGGATGGAGCAGGGGCATCAGGGCCCGGTCCGCCAACAGGGGCCCTTCGCCGGGCCGCCACTGGCCCCGCAGGCGGGTAATGCCTCCCTTCACCCCGAGCACCGCCTGCAGCGCCGTGGCCCCCACCAGCAAGATCAGGGCCGGATCCACCAGGGCAACCTGCCGCTCCAGCCAGGGGCGGCAGGCAGCCAGCTCGGCGGGGGTGGGGCGCCGGTTCTGGGGCGGGCGGCATTTGATCGCATTCACGATGTAGAGATCGCGCTCAGGATCCAGGCCGGCGTCGGCCAGCAGGCGATCGAGCAGCTGGCCTGAGCGCCCCACGAAGGGGAGGCCCAGCCGGTCTTCTTCGGCGCCGGGGGCCTCACCGATCAGCAGCAGCCGGGAAGAAGGATTGCCGCGGGCTAGCACCACCTGGGTGCGTTCCTTCGCCAGGGGGCAACGGCGGCACCGGCGACACTCCGTCTCCAGGAGGTCCAGGGACTCCATCGTTCCGTCGTGAAACCGCGGTGCCATCCTCTACCGGTCGGCCCGTGCATGATGCAGGATGACCCGATTGCACGATGCGCGCCCGCTCAATGCCGGCCCCGATCACGCTGTCCGCCCGGGCCGGGGCGCTCCAGCCTTCGCTCACCCTCGCGATCACCGCCAAGGCCCGCCAGCTGCGCGCTGAAGGCCACGATGTCTGCAGCCTTTCGGCCGGCGAACCGGACTTCGACACGCCCGCCTTCATCCGCCAGGCCGCCAGCGAGGCCCTGGAGAGCGGCCACACCCGCTATGGCCCGGTGGCCGGTGAACCCGCCCTGCGGGCCGCCATCGCCGTCAAACTGAGCGACGAAAACCAGGTGCCCACCAGCAGCGACCAGGTGCTGGTGACCAACGGCGGCAAGCAGGCCCTCTACAACCTCTTCCAGGTGTTGCTGGATCCAGGTGATGCGGTGCTGCTTCCGGCCCCCTACTGGCTCAGTTACCCGGAAATGGCCCAACTGGCCGGGGCTTCCGTGCAGTTCATCCCCAGCGATGCCGCCAGCGGCTTCCGATTCGATCCGGCTGCCCTCGAAGCGGCGATCACCCCCGACAGCAGGCTGCTGGTGCTTAACAGCCCCTGCAATCCCACCGGCATGGTGCTGGGCAAGGCCGAACTAGAGGCAATCGCCGCGGTGCTGCGCCGCCATCCGCGGGTGGTTGTGGTGTGCGATGAGATCTACGAATTCCTGCTGGCTCCGGGCCACAGCCACCACAGCCTGGCGGCCGTGGCACCGGATCTGGCCCACCGCATCTTCATCGTGAACGGCTTCGCCAAGGGCTGGGCGATGACGGGCTGGCGGATCGGCTGGCTGGCCGGTGCCCGCGAGGTGATCGCCGCCGCCAGCGCCCTCCAAAGCCAGAGCACCAGCAATGTGTGCACCTTCGCCCAGTACGGAGCCCTGGCGGCGATCACCGCCTCGCGCGACTGCGTGCGAACCATGGCCCAGGAGTTCACCCGCCGCCGCACGCTGCTCAGCGATGGCCTCCAGAGCATCGCGGGGCTGGAGCTGCTTACGCCGGAGGGGGCCTTCTATGCCTTCCCCGATGCCAGCTCCTGGGGCCTCGATTCAATGACCCTCTGCAACCGGCTGCTGGAGGAAGTGGGGCTGGCCGTGGTGCCGGGGATCGCCTTCGGCGACGACCGCTGCATCCGCCTCTCCTGCGCCGCCTCCGATGCCACCTTGCTGGATGGCCTTGAGCGGCTGCGGCGATTCCAGGCCAGTCTCTGAGCCGCTGGTTCGCGACAAGCAAGGGCGAAGGAACCAGACCCTGCCTGTTTGATCGCTCCGCTGGAGCGTCAGCAAGCCTATGACAACAAGTCGCCTGCTGCGGTGAGCGAACAACAGCGCAGCGCGGGCGATTCCGCTGAACACCCCAGGCTGACTCAGCCGGGGTGGGCCGATGGGCCGGGAGTGGCCGCCTACGTGCACCTAACCTGACGCTCCAGTTTCGAGACCCTCCGCCCGTGCAGCTCCAGGCCCTGCGCTCGGTTCCCCTCCACCTCGGAGCGGGCAGCGACATCCGCCGCAGCCTGGAGAGCCTGGCGGTGGAGCTCAACGCCAGCGGCTTCGTGCTCGGCGTGGTGGGCAACCTCTCCCAGGCATCCTTTCAGTGTCCTGGCCAGGCCGGTCCCACAATCCTGGAGGGCGACCTCGAGATCATCACCCTGCAGGGCACGATCTCGCCCCAGGGAGTGCACCTGCACCTGAGCTTCTCCGATGGAGCCTGCCAGGTTTGGGGCGGCCACCTGGAGCCCGGCACCCTGGTGCAGAAGGGGGCCGATCTGTTGGTGGGGCTGTTGGAGGGGGGTGAAGGAAACGAGGCACCGTCTGCCGGTTCCAGCCCCCGGCTGCCGGCACAGACAAACCCTGCCGGTGCCGCCCCAAGCCTGCAGGAAGCGGCACCGATCAGCTCGAACGCGGCGGGCAGCGGGGGCCAAGCCGCACCGGCGAATGGCGACCCCCGGGTGGAAATCGCCGTGCTGGCCGGCTGCCCCTACTGCGCCCGAGCCCTGCGGATGCTGCGCACCCTCGGCATCGCCTACAGGGTGGTGGCCCCCAGCGGCGGCGGCTCCCTTCCCCAGGTGCGCATCGATGGGGTAGCGATCGGTGGCTACGACGCCCTGGCCGAACTTCATGGCCGCGGCGACCTAGAGGCCTTGCGCCGGAGCTGAGGCCATGGCGGTTGTCGAATCAACCGGCGCCGCATCTCAACCGATCATTTGTCCAGGAAGGGATCGGGCACCTGGCTGGCCTGGATCCGGGCCGGCAGAAACACATACCAGGAGAGCAGGGAGGTGCACTGGGCCGTCTGGGGCTTGCAGCGACCCTCGGCTCCTACCGCCTGGGGCCCTTCGGCGAGGCGGAAGTCGGTAGGCAGGGCCCGCATGATGCCGATCGAGGAGAGCGAGCCGTCCACCGAGTCCTTGATGATTGCCGAGCGCAGCGCCTGCACCGAGGTGCTGCCCATGCTTCGGTAGGGGTAGTAGTTGAGCGTGGCGGTCTTGAGGAAATCAGCGCCGGCGTTGGAATACAGGTAGCGGCTCACAGCCCGCAGATCCACGTTGTAGCTCTTGGCCAGTCCGGCGCGGACCTCCTCGGCGGTCCAGCCGGAGCGGTTCAGGCCGCCTTCTAGGCCGCGGTCGGTCACCTCGCCGCGATCAACGAAAGTGTCAAAGGCCTGCTGCTGGGTCGACCACACAGCACCGCCGGTGGTCCAGCGCACGGGATTCTCAGCGGCAAAGGCTGGTGCCACGGCGATCAGACCAGCGGCGCCAAGCACGGTGAGGGCGCAGAGATTCTTGAACACGGATTCAAGGCGGAGATCCTTCTCAGCGTATGCATCGCTATAGGCTTTGCTAGCGGTGGCAACTTCACTTGCGCCGCATTTAGCCACTGATTCCCCTCAGCCACCGGAACTCAGGAACGGAAGCCCTGACCCGTGTCCTCCAGCCGCTCCAGCACCACGGCGGTGCCGGAACCCGGCACCTCAACCCGGCACCTCGGTGGCGGCGGCGCTGCCGCCCTGCATGTCCGAGCCGTCGTAGCGGCTGCCGACGATCGATCCGAGGGTGGGGAAACGCACCACGATTCCCCGCACGATTCCCTTGTACTCGCGGATCGCCTAGCCCTCGAGCGTGAAGGTGGTGGTCACGGCAAAACAATGCACCTTAGCGACGGAACGGCGAGGGGGCACGCCTGGGAGGGGAAGTCAGGGACCAGTCGGAACGGAGCTGCTCCTGAAGGCAGAGATTGCAGGCCATCCTGGCGATCCTTTGCATGGAGGCGGTCGCGGCGTGGATGGAGGGAAACCATCGGGCGATCAAGGCGAAAGCGTGACAGCCCATGGCGGGGAGTTGCTGCCGCGCTGGCAGGTTGATCAGAAAGATCCAGAGATCGAATTCCGGCTCCGTGGCAGCGATCACACAAATGGGCGCCGCGGGATTGGGGAGCCTCGGAAGATCGGAGCGGACCATGGCAGCGATCGGCCCGACGCACACTCCAACCTGCGCCGCTAGGAGCTTCCGCTTGGATGTGGAGAGGGCTGGGCGACTGGGGCTGACCAGGGATGAAGGGGGCCCAAGGGGGGGAGGGGGAGAAGATATGCACGGATTTCCATGCTGATCCGGCCTGGATCCCGCCCGAGGGGCTTGGAAACGGTCCGATGATTGGTTATGGTTGTGTTGTCGTAATCGAACAACAAGCATGCTGACCGGAAGTGAGCTCCTGACCAAGGTCAAGGAACTGGGCGATGTCTCCAAGTCCGAACTGGTGCGGGGCTGCGGCTATGTGAGCACCAAGAAGGATGGGAGCGAGCGGCTCAACTTCACAGCTTTCTATGAAGCGCTGCTGGAAGCCAAGGGTGTGAGCCTCGGTGAGGGCGGCGGAGCGGCCAAGGCCGGCCGCAAGCTCAGCTACGTGGCCACTGTTCAGGGCAACGGCAACCTGCTGGTGGGCAAGGCCTACACCGCCCTGCTTGATCTCCACCCCGGCGACGAGTTCGAGATCAAGCTTGGCCGTAAACAGATCCGTCTGGTGCCCGCCGGCTCCGTGGAGGAAGAGTGATCGGTACGTAATCGATCAACAGGCCCGGAAGCTGGATTCAGGTCCGCACAACTGATCGCTGCCACCGATCCACCGATTCTCGAGCTCAAAGCATCCTCAGAGCATCGCGGATCATTCGGAGATCACAATCGCTCCGCTCGCCCTCAGGCTGGCGGGGCTTTGGTCTGGTCACCCACCCAGGGCTGTGGTTCGGATGACAGGGCGGCCCCTGCCATCCCCATAAGGTCTGATCGAGACGATCGAGATTTCCGCCATGGCCAACACCTGGGCCTTACACCTTCCGCGACACCAACCACGCCGCCAACCTGTTTGCCCTCAAGGAACTGGGCAACATCTACACCCGCATCATGAATCCCACCCAGGCGGCGGTGGAGGAAAGGCTCGCCGCCCTCGAGGGAGGGGTGGGTGCTCTGCTGGTGTCGAGCGGCCAGGCGGCGGAAACCATCGCCCTGCTGAACATCGCCGAAGCTGGCGATCACATTGTCTCCAGTCCCTCCCTCTACGGCGGCACCTACAACCTGTTCCATTACACGCTGCCCAAGCTGGGCATCACGGTGTCCTTCGTGGACAACCCCGATGACCCCGCCTCTTGGCGCGCCGCGGTGCGGCCCAACACCAAAGCCGGCAGTAGCCCATGAGGTGGGGGTGCCCCTGGTGGTGGACAACACCGTGGCGACGCCCTACCTGATCCGGCCGATCGAATGGGGGGCCGATGTGGTGGTGCATTCCGCCACCAAGTACATCGGACGCCATGGCACCGCCATCGGCGGCGTGATCATCGACAGCGGCCGCTTCGACTACGGCGCCCATCCCGAGCGCTTCCCGAACTACAACCAACCCGATCCCAGTTTTCACGGAAAGGCCCGCGTGCAGTTGCTGCGCGATCTGGGCTCCGCCGTGGCGCCATTCAATGCCTGGCTGATCGCCCAGGGGCTGGAAACCCTCTCGCTGCAGATCATCCACAGCCTGCGCGGCCACGACGGCTTCCTAGTGGAAGGTGATCAGCTGGCTGCAATCGTGGCGATTGCGTTGCACCGCGAGGGCGGGACAAGCCTTGATCAAATCTGATCAGGGACAACAGGAGCGAGAACAAAGGGTGCGGCATGAAACAGGCGCCGAGCACGAGAGAGCCCGTGATCGGCGCGTGGGTCAGGCGAAGGGCCACGCCCAGAGCGGCGGGCCGGCCGAACCGGGAGGGCTCTCTTCTCACCAAGGGACTCGCAAAAAAGCTGATTGGCCTGCAGGATGGCGGCGCCTTCAGCCACGGTGAACTCAGGATCGCGTACTCGATCCATCTAGTTCCGAGGCCACAACAGGTTCGCAACCCCGAGAAGAGAGACATCGGTATCGGCAGACACGCCCAGCAGGGCCGACGCGAGGGGATTGCAGCAGCGGGCACCAAGCAGCGGTTCATCGCCCGAGCGGTAAGGTCTGAATCACATCGGAGGCTCGGGGCGAAGCGCTAATAACGATGGGAATCCCTTCCAGTGAAGCTGAGACCGCAGCAATTGATCGCAGCCGTACCCTGACCAATTCGGGCGGGCGTGATCGCATGAGGGTGCTGTTCGAAGCCGTGTTCAACGACCAGGGTGTGGCGCTGTGAGCAAAGAGGGATGGAATCTGGGGGAGCTGGTCGACTCCCTGCGGGGGTGCCGCGAGCGTTCACCGCTCAACAACCGCAGCACCATCAAGCCGGCGGCGCTGCCCTCGCCGAAAGTGCTCACCAAGGTGATGGAGTCCCTCACGGCGGCGCTCTATCCCCGCCGCCTCGGTCCCACAGCCGCCGAACAGGGAGCCCTGGCCCTGAGGGAGGCCCGCATCGATGAATTCGTGGGCCTCACCCTCCACGACTCCCTCTTGGCGCTTCGGGATCAGATCTGCATCGAACTGGTGGCCCGGGCAACAACGGACGACAGCCCTGCTATGCAGGAACAGCAACAGGCCACCTCGATCACCAGCGGCTTCGCCGCCCTGCTGCCCCGCATCCGCACCCTGCTCGATTCCGACCTGGTTGCCGCCTATCGGGGCGATCCTGCGGCCGAGAGCCTTGATGAGGTGCTGGTCTGCTACCCGGGGATGCAGGCGATCATCCATCACCGCTTTGCCCATGCTCTGCATGGCCTCGGGGCCCCTCTGGTGGCCCGCATCATTGCCGAGATTTCCCACTCAGCCACCGGCGTGGATATCCATCCAGGCGCCTCGATCGGCGAAAGTTTCTTCATCGACCATGGCACCGGTGTGGTGATCGGCGGCACAGCCGTGATCGGCGATCGGGTGCGTCTTTATCAGGCCGTGACCCTTGGGGCGAAATCCTTTCCCCTGGATGATCAGGGAGTGCTCGTGAAGGGTGAGCCGCGCCATCCGATTGTCGAAGATGATGTCGTGATCTATGCAGGGGCGACGATCTTGGGCCGGGTCACGATCGGCCAAGGCGCTCAGATCGGTGGCAATGTGTGGCTCACTCGCAGCATCGCGGCGGGCACCACGATCACCCAGGCCAAGGTGATCTCTGAGACGTTTGGAGAAGGCGGCGGGATCTAATTAGAACAGCACGCCCGGTGGGGGCAGTTCGGCGCCAAGCCCCACCAGATCCGCACCCAGCTCCCAGAGCGCGTTGGCCAGCTGATCGTCGCGGGCCTCGGCGCTCGGCTCCGCGGGCTCGAACCGCAGCCGCCCCGGGCCCAGCACGCGATTGGCGCGATAGCGAAAACCATCGTCCGCCACGGGTTCGGTGGCCAGGGCCGCTAGCAGGGATCCGGCCTGCTGCGGGCTGGCGGTGATCCGCAGCAGGTCGCGGGCCATCAGGGCAAAGAGCCGCTGTCCCCAGGGGTTGTGGCGGCGGCTGTAGCGGAAGAAGCCGCCTTCATCGCGTGGGATCACCAGGCCCGGACTCCAGGCCAGCACGGGCATCGGGGTGCCCCGTAGGCGGAGGCGGCGCGCCAGCTCCCGGGCGAATAGCACGTTGCAGAGCTTGCTGTCCTTGTAGGCCTTCTCGGCATTGAAGGCCGACTGGCCATCCAACATCAGGAAACCCGCCCCGCCGCGCAGGCCCTCCAGGTTGGCCAGGCCCGCCGGCAGACCCACCCGACCGCCGGCCGTGCCGGGATCATGGACCTCCGAGGCGGTGACCACCACCCGGGGGGAGCGGACCGCATCCAACAGGGGCAGAAGCCGCTGGCAGAGCGCCTGGTGGGCGAGGTGGTTCACGGCGATGGTGAGCTCGTGGCCCTGGGCGGAACGGCGTGGTTCGGGGGCCCCGGCCTCCTGGAAGCCGGCATTGAGCACCAGGGTGTCGATCGGGGTGGCGCGCGCCAACAGCGATGCCGCGCAGCGCTCGACGCTGGCCAGGTCCGCGAGATCGCAGACGGGTGCGTGAAGGGTGGGGGAAGCGTTGTCGCTGGAGCAGGCCGCCGTTAGCCGCTCCACGGTGGCCGCCGCAGTGGCCTGATCCCGGCAGGGCAGGGTGAGGGCATGCCCCCCCAGCAGCAGCAGCCGGGCGGCCTCGAAACCGATGCCGGAACTGGCACCGGTGAGCAGGATGCGCCGGGGCTGGGGAGCCGAAGGTTGGGGATCCGGAGGTTGGGGATCTGGAGGTTGGGCCGTCATGGCGGCACCCTATGCACAGCCCAGCGAGATCGGGTGATCTCAGCCGGTCAGCAGTAGCTCCAGGGCCAGGGTGTAGCCATCGGCTTCCGCGGTCGGCCGCGGCCGCAACTTCGGGACGCTGAGATTTGCCGGTGAGGGGCAGGGCCCGCTGGCCGCCCCGTTCCAGCAAGGCGAGGGCCGAATCGGGCACGGAATCGTGGAACCGCTGCCTAGATTCCCGCCTCTGGAAACTGGAACCGCGCCGCGATGGGAAGTCAATGGGAGAACTTCCTGCTCAACCTGGGGGAGTGGCACGGCTCCTTCGCCTCCCTCGATGCCAGCGGCACCCAGCGTGAGTGCACCCCCTCGATCCTCAGCCTCAAGCAGGGCGACGGGGAGCGGCTGGTGCACTTCAGCCTGCGCCGATTCGGCAATGGACCTGAGGCCCCACCCACCCGCGAGATCAGCCAGGAGTACCGCTCGCTCGGCAAACAGGTGGTGTTCTTCGCCTCGGGCTCCTTCTGCAAGGGCTCCCTGCAGGTGGCACCCGGCACGGCCTTCGGTGCCGAATTCGGCTTCGTGGCCGGCGACCGGCGCCACCGGCTGGTTCAACTCCACAGCCCCGAAGGGGTCTTCGAGAGCCTGGTGCTGATCCGCGAGTTCCGCGCCGGCAGCGGCGCCACGGAGCGACCAGCCCTGGAAGCCGATCATCTGCTGGGCTCCTGGAGCGGCGAGGCCGCCACCATCAGCGCCGACTGGCCGGAACCGGATGGTTCCCCCTGCGCCATCGAGATCAGCCGTCATGGCAACGGCGTCCTCGCCATTCGCACGCGAATGGGAACGCTTGAGGAGACCAACGGCACCGGATCCGAGCGGATGGTCCTGCTGCCCGACAGCGGTTACTGCCTGGTACCGCTGCAGGTGAGCCACCGCGAGGCCTTCACGGTGGAGGCCGGCTGGCTGCCCTCCCCTGGGCGGCTGGAGCGGCTGATCCGCCGCTATGACGCCAGCGGCGCCTGGATCTCCGCCACCTGGATCAGCGCCAAGGCTGACTGAAGAGCTCAATCGAGCAGATATGGATCAAGGAAGCTCAACGGCCGGGCCATGGTGGCGGAGAAGCCGAGGATGGCGCGGTCGCGGTAGCAATAGAGCAGTGAATCATCGACCTCCAATAAGAAGGTGCCGCCCCGCTGGGTGAGGAAGTCGTCCCGCGGCACATAGGTGCGCCAGTGGCCGAGCACCTCGGCCATGTTGGCCAGCCGCACCGTGGCCAGCTCGAAGGGCCGCTGAAAACCGCTGCCCCCCGCCCTGGCGAAGAAGGAACCCTTCAGGGGAGGCAGCGGACCGGCCTGGATGGTGGTGTCGTCGGCGATGCGCTGGGGAGCGGAGCGATCACCGGTGTAGCCGCGCAGTACCTCGGCCAGGGTGCCGGGCGAGCCGATGCCCGCGCACATCAACAGCAGGGCCGGCCAGGCGCCGCCGGGGGTGGCCAGGCCCCCATAGAGCCCCAGGGCTCGGTGGAGGTTCGGCTCCGCGTCCACCAACAGCCGCTCGCGAGGGAAGCCGGTGTAAACGCAGAAGCGCTCGGCACCAGCCTCGTTGCCGATGGCGATCGCCAGCGGGCTGATGGCAGCGGCCTCCAGCCTGGGCAGCAGCGGCACCAGGGCCTGGGCGTATTCGAGGCTGTCGAAATCGCCGAGCTGGCTGAGCAACAGCACCAGACGGCGACGGCCAGAGCCCATGCCGTTCAGCGCGGCGAGGCGTTCCAGCAGGGGAGGGGGGGCTTGCATGGGGGCCACGGTAGGGGGCGCGGAGGGAACACCCCATGGGGCCCGGGCAGCAGCAGGTGTGACCCTTGAGCAGAGCCTGTGAGGAACGCTTCAGCCCGGAGCTTCAGAGCAACGGATGCCAGTGGCAGAGCGGCCCCTGGCCACCACCGATCGCCAGGGCATGGCGCAGGCCGCCCTCCACATAGGTCTTGGCAGCCACCACCGCATCGGCCAGGGCAAGGCCCCGCGCCCGGTGGGCGGTGATCGCAGCGCCGAGGGTGCAGCCGCTGCCGTGGGTGTGGGGGGTGTCGATCACCGCACCCACCAGCCAGCGTCCGGGTTCCTCACCCGCCAGGAGGTAGTCGCGGCCCCGCAGCTCCGCCAGCCCACCCCCCTTCACCAGCACCGCTGCCACCCCCTGCTTTCGCAACGCCGCAGCAGCCCGTTCCACATCGGCGGCCGAAGCGATGGGCAGGCCACTCAGCAGGCGAGCCTCGTGAAGGTTGGGAGTGAGCAGGTCGGCCAGGGGCAGCAGGTGTTCGCGGTAGGCCTGGATCGCCTCGGGCTCCAGCAGCACCGCCCCGGCGCGCGACACCATCACCGGATCGATCAGCTTCGGGATCGCCAGTGGCGCCAGGGCCCTCGCCGTGGCCTCGATCAGGCCGCGGTTGAGCAGCATGCCGGTCTTGAGGGCCGCCACCTTCAGATCACTGAGCACCGCCTCGATCTGGGCCGTGAGCGCCTCGGGTGGCAGGGCATCAACCCGGCTGACGCCGCGGGTGTTCTGGGCGGTGATGCAGGTCAGGGCCGAGCAGCCGTGAACCTGCAGCGCCGTGAAGGTCTTGAGATCGGCCTGGATGCCGGCCCCACCGCCGGAATCGCTGCCGCCGATCGTGAGCGCGATCGCTGGTGAGGCGCCTGCGGGCTGTCCCAATGGCTGGGGTGAATCCTGGGCCATCAGGTTGCCTCCAACCGCCACAGGCTTGGTCAGGGCCATGGTGGCAGGGTGTCGGGAGCCTGAGGGTGATCAGCAGCCGCCTCGTTGGACGGGCCTCAGGCCGCCTGCAGGTCGAGCTGACGTTCGCGGGCGAAGAAGCCTTCCCGCCAGGCATCGCCCTTGCGGGCCCAAATCCAGTGGTCACCGTTGAGGCGGCTGGAGAAGAAGCTCAACTGCTGCACGGTGATCTGATAGCCGTGGTCGGCGGCGATGGCCACGATGGCTTCGGGGGTCTGGGCATTGCGCAGCCGGTCCTGCACAGCGGCATTAAAGGTGGCCAGTGCGGCGAAGAGATAGAACTGATCTGACGCCATGGTGGTGCGTTGAAGTGAACATGCCGTCAAGGTATGCAGCGCCAGGGCGCCGGGAGGTGCCTGAATTCACCGCCGCCCATCGCTGAAATCACCCGAGCGGGTGGTGGTGATGGCCGCGGGCTGTTCCGGCTCTGTCCGGGTGATCGGCAGAAGCCCGCCTGCGGGCCTACACCGCGGCGGAACGTCCTGTCCGGCAGCGAGGCCACCCGGCCCTCCGCATCGGCCACGCTGAGGTGCAGGCGGAACCCGTTCACCCTGCTCCTGCGGCAGGCCGGCCAGGACGAGCAGCAGATCGCTGCAGGGGTGCGGCGAAGCGGGTCGCGCTCCTGATGGCCGGCAAGACCAGCGAGGGCTTCGGGAGTCTGCTGCTGCTGCTGGTGGTGGGGATTGGGCTGAGTTGATCACCCTGGCGCAGGCCCTGAGAGTGGCGAGGTTGCGCAGCATCGCCAGAGCGGCCGGTCCTGGAGACAGATCACCGCGCTGCTGGTCTGGGCCAGAAGCCGCAGGGTCAGGGCTGGATCGGGCGGAGAGGCCGTGACGACCTGATGGGCGGCGCAATCGATGGGGGGGGAAGGGTAAGAACTCCGATGGGGGTCCTGGCTGCCAGGCAGCACGGAGCCCCAACGATCAGCGGTTCCTGTCGTGACCGCCCCCAGGCCGGCGGATCCGCTCCACCACGAACAGGATCCAGGGGATCACCCCTCGGCCCTTCTCTCTTGTGCATCTGAGCATCGGCTGCAAGCTCGACCTTCGCTGCGAGTCGGCCACCCCCCTGCTGGCCCTGGTGCATCCCCACACCAGCCTGATGAGCGACCTGGTGACCCCGGAGCGCCTGGAGCTGGACCCCGAGCGCACCTTTGAGGTGCTCACCGACCAGAGCGGTAACCGTTGGTGTCGCCTACTGGCTCGCGGGGGCACCACCCAGCTCCGCTACGCCGCCATGATCCACAGCCCAGACACAACTGATCCCGTGCTGCCCGCGGTGGGCGCCTGCCCGGTCGAAGCCCTGCCGATCAACAGCTACCGCTTCCTCAACGCCAGCACTTACTGCGATACGGCTGCCTTGATGAAGCTGGCCTGGAGCACCTTCGCGGGAATTCCACCCGGCTGGACCCTGGTGCAGGCGATCTGCGACTGGGTGCACGAGCGCATCCGCTTCGACTACAACGCGATCCATCCCCACAAGCGGGCCAGCGATACCCTTGCCGAGGGTGCCGGGGTCTGCCGCGACTATGCCCACCTGGCGATCAGCCTCTGCCGCTGCCTCAACATCCCGGCCCGCTACTGCACCGGCTACCTGGGCTACACCGGCATTCCCCCGGCGGAGGCTCCGGTGGATTTCTCCGCCTGGTTCGAGGTGTTCCTGGCCGACCGCTGGCATGTGTTCGATGCGCGGCACAACTTCCCCCGCTGCGGCAGGGTGCTGATCGCCCGTGGGCGCGATGCCGCCGATGTGCCCTTCCTTCGCTCCTTCGGCGCCCACCAACTCGACGGCTTCACGGTGATCACCGAGGCGATCCCGCAGGGATCCTCCGAAGAGTCGGCCCACCAGGCCGAGCCGCACCTATCCAACGCAGCCACGATCGGCTCCTAGGCAACTCCCTCCGCTTTTATGTAGCGACCATTGCATCGCAAGGCACCAACCCTTGTGTTGGCTTATTCGGATTCCTCTCCTCCCGCCCATGCCGTCTCCAGCCCGCCTCCAGGCCCTCCAGACGATTCTCCAGCGGCCTCCCACGCCGGTCGAACCGGCGGCGCCCCTGGAGGAGATCTGGGCCAGCGATGTCTTCGGCCTCGAATCCATGCGCTCCGCGCTACCCAAGGGGGTGTTTCGCTCGATCCAGCGCTCGATCCGCGAAGGCAGCAAGCTCGACCCCTCGGTGGCCGACGTGGTGGCCCAGTCGATGAAGGACTGGGCCAGCGCCCGCGGCGCCCTCTATTACGCCCACGTTTTCTATCCCCTCACCAACCTCACCGCCGAGAAGCACGACGGCTTCATCGCGCCTCAGTCCGACGGCAAGGCGATCGCCGAGTTCTCCGGCAAGCTGCTGGTGCAGGGTGAGCCCGACGGCTCCTCCTTCCCGAACGGCGGCCTGCGCACCACCTTCGAGGCCCGCGGCTACACCGCCTGGGATGTCACCAGCCCCGCCTGGCTGATGCGCACCCCCAACGGCGTGACGCTCTGCATCCCCACCGTATTCGTGAGCTGGACCGGCGAGGCGCTCGACAAGAAGACGCCGCTGCTGCGCTCCAACGCCGCGATGAACAGGCAAGCCCAGCGGCTGCTGAGGCTGCTCGGTGAAACCGAGATCGCCCCGGTGAACTCCAGCTGCGGTGCTGAGCAGGAGTACTTCCTGATCGATTCGACCTACACCGCCCTGCGGCCCGATCTGCTGCTGGCCGGCCGCACCCTCTTCGGCGCTCCGCCGGCCAAGGGTCAGCAGTTCGACGACCACTACTTCGGGGCCATTCCGGAGCGGGTGCAGGTGTTCATGCAGGACGTGGAGGCCCAGCTCTACCGGCTCGGCATCCCGGCCAAGACCCGCCACAACGAGGTAGCGCCCGGCCAGTTCGAGATCGCCCCCTATTTCGAGGCCGCCAACGTGGCCACCGACCACCAGCAGCTCACGATGACCGTGCTGCGCAGCACGGCCAAGAGGCATGGCCTCACCTGCCTGCTGCATGAAAAGCCCTTCGCCGGCGTCAACGGCAGCGGCAAGCACGTGAACTGGTCGATCGGCAATGCCACCCAGGGCAACCTGCTCGATCCCGGCAAGACGCCCCACGCCAACCTGCAGTTCCTGATCTTCTGTGCGGCGGTCATCCGTGGGGTGCACCTCTTCGGCCCCCTGTTGCGGGCCGTGATCGCCACAGCCAGCAACGACCACCGCCTCGGAGCCAACGAGGCCCCTCCAGCGATCATCTCGGTGTACCTCGGCAGCCAGCTGGAGGATGTGTACAACCAGATCCAAAGCGGCCATCTGGAGGGTTCCGCCGAGGCCGCGCTGATGTCCCTCGGGGTCGACACCCTGCCGGAGCTGAACAAGGATCCCGGCGATCGCAACCGCACCTCCCCCTTCGCCTTCACCGGCAATCGCTTCGAGTTCCGGGCGGTGGGCTCCGGGCAGTCGGTGGCGGGCCCGCTGGTGGCGCTCAACACGATCCTCGCCGATTCGCTCCAGTGGATCGGCGATCGGCTGGAGGAGCAACTGAACAGCGGGGTTCCCCTCCAGGAGGCCGCCTTCGCCGTGATGAAGCGCACCATGGACGAGCACGGCGCCGTGGTCTTCGGCGGCGACGGCTATTCGAGCGAATGGCACCGCAAGGCCGTGGAGGAGCGGGGCCTGGAGAACCTGCGCACCAGTGCCGATGCCCTACCGGTGCTGGAACGCCCCGAGATCCGGGATCTGTTCCAACGGCAGGGGGTGCTCACGCCGGTGGAGCTCGAAAGCCGCTTCGAGGTCTATGCCGAGCAGTACATCCTCGCCATCGAGGTGGAGGCGCGCCTAGCCCTGCGCATCGCCCGCACCCAGATTTATCCGGTGGTGATGCAGAGCCTGGAGCGGCTGAGCCGCTCCCTGCGGGATCAGGAGGCAATCGGTATCGAAAGCGATCGGGGCCTGGCCACCACGATCGCCGACCTCAATAGCAAGCTGGTGCAGCGATGCGGCGCCTTGGAGGAGGCCCTCGGCCATCCCCCCCACGACACCCATGGCCACCTGCGCCACTGCGCAGACACCCTGATGCCGCTGATCGGCAGCCTCCGGGAGGCGGTGGATCGCCTCGAGACCCTGGTGGATGACGAGCTCTGGCCCCTGCCCACCTACCAGGAGCTGCTGTTCGTGCGCTGAGGCGGCGGCGAACCCGGAGCGAGGCGACCGACCCAGCGGGCGCCTCGCTCCTGTGAACGCAAGATCTAGGCGCTAGGGCGGGGTGCCGGGAACAGGCCCACATCCACGCCGAGGTGCTGATCCGGGCGGCCTGTAATCAGCAGTGCTGTGCGTTGGCGGGTGGCGATCTGCCACATCCATTTGCTGAACAGCGCGATCCGGTTCTCCGTGTCCGGAATGAAGGCGAGGTGGGCCAGGGCCCACACCACCCAGCCCACCAGCCCCGTGAAATGGAGACCGCGGAGATCGGCCACGGCATACCAGGACCCGATCACCGCCATGCTGCCGAGATCCAGCCAGCGGAAGGGCTGGATCGTCTGGCCGCGTAGGCGCGCCAGGAGGTCGCGGGCCACCCACGCCCCGGCCTGCACCGCCGGACCCGCCATCCCCGCCAGGGGGCTGCCAGCAGGGGTATGGGTATGGGAGCAGAGATCACCGACCGCCCGAATCTCGGGATGGCCCGGAACCGAGAAGTCCGGCTCCACCACGAGCCGCCCGCCGCGATCCACCGGGCAACCGGTGTGGCCGGCCAGCAGGCGGCCACACCGGTTGCCCGCACCCCGGCGGTCCAGCAGATCGTGGCCGCCTCCAGCTGGATCTCGCCGGCCGCATCACTGAGAGACACACGCCCTGGGGCGATCCCCTCCACCTTGAGCCCCAGCCGCAGGTCCACCCCGGCGGCCCGCAGGTAAGCAGCGGCGGCCTCGGAGAGAACCGGCGCCATGGTGGGCAGCACCCGATCGACAGGATCCACCAACACCACCCGGCAGTCCTCGAGGCGCAGCTGCTTGAAGTCGCGCCCCGCGGCTCGCTGCATCAATTCGATCAGGGATCCGGCCAGCTCGCAGCCGGCGGGACCGGCCCCCACCACCACCACGGTCTGCAAGAAGGCGCGCTGGCTGGGATCACGGGTCTGCTCGGCCTCCTCAAGGGCCATCAGCAGCCGCCGACGAATTTCATCGGCGTGCTCGAGGATCTTCATCGGTGGGGCCAGCGAACGCCACTCCTCCCGGCCGAAAGTGGTGCTGCCCGATCCGGTGGCCAGGATGAGCTGGTCGTAGCTGAGGTGCTGGCCGTTGAGCACCACCTGGGAGGCCTCGGGATCGATGTCGACCACCTCCCCCAGCAGGATCTGGATGTTGGGGGCCTCACCCACCATCTGACGCAACGGCGAGGCCACATCCGCCTCGGACACCAAACCGGAGGCCACCTGATAGAGGAGGGGCTGGAACAGGTTGAAGTTGCGTTTATCGATCAAGGTGACGCGCACAGGCTGACGGGCCAGGGCATGGCAGACCTTGAGCCCTGCGAAGCCGCCTCCCACCACCACCACGTGGGGCCAGCTGGCCATCACCTTTCGGGGCGGTTCGAGCTCCAGAAAAAACCGTTCCATAGGCTGGCCTCAGCCGCCAGAGGTTCAACCCTATGGCGCATCGGCTGGCCGCTGGGTAGCGGTTCCAACGTCCACCTTTCGGCAGTTGCGCCAACGGCGGCAGCGGTCCCAGGCTGAAGACGACTGACCCCTCCCCCGCCTGCATGCTCCCCTGGCTGCTGGCCGCCATCACCCTGGCGGCCGTTGCGCTCACGGCTCCCGCCCTCGGGCGTCATTTGTTCGAAGTGTTTGATGAACGGCCCCAGCCGGCCTGGGACCGCATGCTGAATCCGATCGAAGCCGGCCTGCTGCGCTGGATCGGGGATAACGGCCGCAGCGCCGACTCCGCGATGGGCTATCTGCTGCCCTTGCTGATCAGCAATGCCCTGTTCGGGGCCGTGGCGCTGCTGCTGCTGCTGGTTCAACCGTCCTGGCTGAACTCCATGGGTTTTGGTGGTCTGCGCTGGGACCTGGCGCTCCACACCACGATCTCCTTCCTCACCAACACCGACCAACAGCACCTGTTTCCTGAACAAAGCCTGGGCAACCTGGCCCAGCTAGGGGCCATGCAGTTTCTGATGTTCGTGTCAGCCGCCACCGGCCTGGCGGTGGGCTTCGCAGTGATCCGCGGCTTCAGTGGCCGGCCGGTTGGCAATTTCTATCGCGATCTGCTGCGCGCGCTTACCCGGGTGTTGATCCCGGCTTCGCTGTTGCTGGCTCTGTTGTTCCTGGTGAGCGGCGTGCCCATGACCCTGGCCCCGCCGCTGGAGATCACCACGCTGGAAGGCGCCAAACAGTTCCTGCCCCGGGGCCCGATCGCCCTGTTCGAGGCGATCAAGCAGCTGGGGGAAAACGGCGGTGGCTTTGTGAGCGCCAACTCGGCCCATCCCTACGAAAACCCCACCCTGCTCACCAACCTGGTGAGCACCTGGGCGATGTTGATCATCCCGGCGGCCACGATCGATGCCTTCGGGCGCTTCGTGGGCAACCGGCGCCAGAGCAACTTGTTGCTGATTTTGGTCTTCGCTCTGCTATTGATCGGCACCGCCGTCGCCATGGGGGCGGAGCAGGCCGGCAATCCGCTGCTCGAGCAGTGGCTGAGCGGCGGCAATCTGCAAGGCAAGGAGCTGCGCTTCGGGCCGGCGCTCACCGGCCTGTGGGCGGCAGTGACCACCGGCACCATGACCGGCGCGGTGAATGGCGCGATCGACGCGGCGATGCCGCTGACGATCCTCACAGCTCTGTTCAACCTGTTTCTGCAGGTGGTGGTCGGCGGCCAGGGCACCGGCATCGCCTACCTGCTGGTGTTTGCTCTCTTGGCGGTGTTTCTCACCGGTCTGATGGTGGGCCGCACGCCGGAATTCCTGGGCCGCAAGGTGGAAAAGCCCCAGGTGGTGTGGGCCAGCTTGATCCTGTTGATCCACCCCCTATTCGTGCTGATCCCGGCCGCCCTCACCCTGGCGGGTGGCTCGGCGCTGGCGGGCAACAGCAATCCGAGCTCCCACGGCATCAGCCAGGTGGTCTACGAATACGCCTCGGCGGCGGCCAACAACGGCAGCGGCCTGGAGGGCCTCGGCGATGGCACCCCCTGGTGGAACCTCACCACCAGCGTGAGCCTGCTGGGCGGCCGCTATCTACCGATTGCCGCGCTGATCGCCCTGGCCGATGGCTTCCGCCGCAAGCCGGCCCTTGAGCCCAGTCCCGGCACCCTGCGCACCGACACCGGCCTGTTCACCGGCGTCACAGCCGTGGTGCTGATGATCCTCGGTGCCCTCACCTTCTTCCCGGTGCTGGCCTTGGGGCCCATCGCCGAAGCCCTCACCCTCGCCTCCTGAAGCCGCCGCCATGACGACAACAGCGCGTATTCAGTTCCCCCGCATGCCGCGGGGCCCGCGCCAGGAGCGGCGCTACACCGAGCGGCCCCGCCAGCAGGGGTTGGTACAGAGGGCGATTCAGGAGGCGTTCCGCAAGCTTGACCCCCGGCTGTCGGTGGCCAATCCGGTGATGTTCGTGGTGTGGTGCGGCACCGTGCTCTGTCTGCTGCTCACCCTGGTACCGAACCTTCTCGATGCACGGGCCGCAGCGGCGGAGCGGGGCTTCAACGCCCTGATCAGCCTCACGCTGCTGGCCACCCTGCTGTTCGCCAACTTCGCTGAGGCCCTGGCCGAAGGCCGTGGCAAGGCCCAGGCCGATGCCCTACGCCGCACCCAAGCCCGTACCCAGGCGCGGCGCCAGCTGGCTGATGGCTCCATTGAACAGGTGGACTCCTCCACCCTGCGCAAGGGCGATCTGGTGCTGGTGCAGGGCGGTGATGTCATCCCCGCCGATGGCGAGGTGATCAGCGGGGTGGCCTCGGTGGATGAATCGGCAATCACCGGTGAATCGGCTCCCGTGCTCAAGGAGGCCGGATCCGACGTGGCGGGCAAGGGCTTCATCGACCGCATGATCGCCCTGGTGGAGGGGGCCGAGCGCAGCAAAACACCCAACGAGATCGCCCTCACGGTGCTGTTGGCAGTGCTCACCCAGGTGTTCCTGATCGCCGTGGCCACCCTCTCGCCGGTGGCTGGTTTTCTCGATCAGGCCCCCTCGGTGGTGACCTTGGTGGCGCTACTGGTGGCATTGATCCCCACCACGATCGGTGGCCTGCTGAGCGCCATCGGCATCGCCGGCATGGACCGGGTGGCCCAGTTCAACGTGATTGCCACCTCGGGAAGGGCGGTGGAGGCCTGCGGCGATGTGAACACCCTCATTCTCGACAAAACCGGCACGATCACGCTCGGCAATCGGCTGGCCGAGGAGTTTCTGCCGGTGGGCGGCCACAGCAACGCGGAACTGGCGGAGGTAGCCCTAGGGGGCAGTTGCTTCGATCAGACCCCGGAGGGGCGCTCGATCGTGCGGCTGGCGGAGAAACAGGGTGCGACGTTGCCCTTCAATGCCGCAAGCGCCAGCGGCATCGAGTTCTCGGCCCGCACCCGCATGAGCGGATCCGATACATCGGAAAGCCTGGAATTCCGCAAGGGGGCCGTGGATTCCATCAAGGGCTTCGTGCGCTCCCGCGGCGGCATGGTGCCCGAGGGGCTCGATGGTCAATTCGAGCAGGTGTCGCGGCTGGGGGGCACGCCGCTGGCGGTGTGCCGAGGCGGCGAGGTGTTCGGGGTGATCTACCTCAAAGACATCATCAAACCGGGCATTCGCGAGCGCTTCGATCAGTTGCGCCGCATGGGCATCCGCACCGTGATGCTCACCGGCGACAACCCGATCACCGCCAGTGTGATCGCCCGCGAGGCCGGCGTGGATGACTTCATCGCCGAGGCCACTCCCGAGGACAAGATCGCCGTGATTCAGCAGGAGCAGAAGCTCGGCAAGTTGGTGGCGATGACCGGCGATGGCTCCAACGACGCCCCGGCCCTGGCCCAGGCCAATGTGGGCGTGGCGATGAACTCCGGCACCCAGGCCGCCAAGGAGGCGGCCAACATGGTGGATCTCGATAGCGATCCCACCAAGCTGATCGACATCGTGACGATCGGCAAACAGCTGCTGATCACCCGCGGGGCGCTCACCACCTTCTCGATCGCCAACGACATCGCCAAATATTTCGCCATCCTGCCAGCCCTATTCGCCGGAGTTGGCCTGGAGGCGCTGAATGTGATGAGGCTGGCCTCACCGCAATCGGCGATTCTCTCGGCAATGGTGTTCAACGCCCTGATCATTCCCGCCCTGGTTCCCCTGGCCCTCAAGGGGGTGCAGTTCCGGCCGCTCAGCGCCGAACAGTTGCTGCGGCGCAACCTGCTGGTGTTCGGCATCGGGGGTGTGGTGGCTCCTTTTGTAGGCATCAAGCTGATCGATCTGGCAATCGGCGCCCTTCGGCTGGTCTGATTCCTGCTTCCTGCTCCTCGATCCCCGTTCCCCGCGATCCCTGTTTTCTGCAATCCATGGCACGCATGCTACCTATCCGCTTCTGGCTGCCACTCCTAATCGTGGCCGGCACCCTCGTCGTCGCCCCTCAGATGCGCCATAGCCAACCACCGCTCCAGAGCCACACCCTGGCCCTGCTCCTGTGCGGCACCGTGGCTCTATCGGGTTACCTGTTCGCCGTGATCGCCCAACCGGAGAAGTTCTGATGTCTGCCACCGCCCAACTGTTCCGGGGCTTGCGCCTCACCCTGGTGCTCTGGTTGCTCACCGTGGTGGTCATGACCCTGCCCATGCTCGGGCTGGCCCGGCTGGTTGCACCCGATGCGGCCAGCGGCAGCCTGCTCCGCATCGGGGGCCGGGTGGTTGGCTCACGCCTGATCGGTCAGAGCTTCAGCTCGGCGCGCTACCTGCAGGGCCGCCCGGCCGATGCCCCCAACCTCGCCGCCAGCAATCCAGAGCTGGCGACACGGGTGGCCGCTGCCGCCAGCCGCTGGCAGAGCGCAGGGTTGGCCCAACCCGCAGCCGATCTGCTGCTGGATTCCGGCTCCGGGGTTGATCCGCACATCAGCCTGGAGGCTGCGCGCCAGCAGCTGCCCGGCCTGGCCCGCGAACGCCAGCTGCCGCTGGCGGAGCTGGAGCGCCTGATACCCCAGCACCAAGAAGGCCCCCTAGGCCTGCAGGCGATCGAGCCCGTGGTGAACGTGCTCGGGTTCAACCTGGCCCTCGACCAACTGGCCTCTTCATCCACCACGCAAAGCCCGCCGGCCCCCGCGAGGCCATGATCCGCTCCACCCACCGGCGCGGCCGCCACAAGGTATTCATCGGCATGGCGCCAGGTGTGGGCAAAACCTGCCGCATGCTCCAGGAGGGCAAGGAGGCGCTGCGGGAGGGCACCGATGTGGTGATTGGTCTTCTGGAGACCCACGGCCGCAAGGACACCGCCCGCGAGGCTGAAGCCCTGGAGCAGATTCCCCGCAAGCGCCTCCGCTACCAGGGGGTGGATCTTGAGGAAATGGATGTAGCCGCAGTGCTGGGCCGCCATCCGCAGCTGGTTCTCGTCGACGAGCTGGCCCACACCAACGTGCCAGGCAGCGAACGGGAGAAACGCTGGCAGGACGTTGAGATGTTGCTGCTCTCAGGCATCGATGTCTATTCGACCCTCAACATCCAGCACCTGGAGAGCCTTAACGACCTGGTGGCCGAGCTCACCAGCGTGGTGGTACGTGAACGCATCCCCAACCGGGTGCTGGAGCACGCCGATGAGGTCGTTCTCGTGGATGTGACACCGGAGACGCTGCAGGAGCGGCTCAAGGAGGGGAAGGTCTACGCCCCCGAAAAAGTGGGCCAGGCGCTAACCAACTTCTTCCAGCGGCGCCATCTGGTGGCCCTGCGAGAGCTATCGCTGCGGGAGGTGGCCGATCGAGTCGATAACGACATCCTCCCTTCGATCACGCCCCTGCGCGAGCGGGTGATGGTCTGCCTCGGCCACCACCACACCAACAAGCGCCTGCTGCGCCGTGCCGCCCGCCTGGCCGCTGCCATGGACGCGCCGCTGCTGACGTTGACCGTGCAGGATCCCAACCGCTTTCTCAGCCGCGAAGAATCGCTCCTCCAAGAGGAATGCCGCCAGTTGTGTGAGGACGTGGGAGGAACCTTCCTGCGCGAAGAAAGCGCCGACATCCTTCCCACGATCGCCCGCATGGCCCAGGAACACCGGATCACCCAGATCGTGCTGGGCCAGACGATGCGTTCACGCTTCAAGGCCCTGTTTCGCAGGCCCCTTTCGGAGCGGTTGCAGCAGCAGCTGCGAGGGCAAAGCATCGATCTGCACCTGATCTCCGATGGGATCCCGACTCAGGCCCAGGAGGACCTCGGGGCGTGAGGGTCTCAAGGGCTTCGAGCGCTGTGGTGTGGGCGATCTGGCTGCTGATCCTGCTGCTAGAGCTGGCTACGCCTCCGGCCGTCGTGCTTGGAATTCTCTATGTCGTGCCATTGCTACTGGGGGCATCCCAGCGCACCCCCACCCAGGCCTGGCGGTTTCTGCTCATCTGCTGCACCTCAACACTGCTCAATCTGCTGGTGCCGTTGCCGGTGCATCACAACATCACCTCCGTGCTGATCGACCGCCTGCTGGTGTGCCTGGGCCTGGTCGTCACGACGGCTCTGGTGGTGCGCAACCAGGAGCTGGAGCGTCAGCGCATCGCCATCGAGGTGGAGCTGGGGCAGGCGAATCTTCGCGGCGACGTGATCGCCACCCTTGCCCATGACATCACTTGATTACCCATAAGCCTCCGCGACCCTGAGAGCCCGCTCCGTGCAGGGCATGCAGCAGCAGACCGCATTGGCGATCCGTGCAGTCATCTCAGCCAGTGCAAAGCGCCTGTTGAAGCGGAAGCAGTAGCCCCCCAGGTAGCGCCTTGCGTAC
>Ga0209299_1000348_pt1 | contig 26276 bp, 20 predicted proteins | sample S_140806_MF_Meta_FD_187326 | JGI IMG/M metagenome (GOLD analysis project Ga0209299, IMG submission 187326) | Freshwater microbial communities from Lake Simoncouche, Canada to study carbon cycling - S_140806_MF_MetaG (SPAdes) (version 2) | ecosystem: Environmental > Aquatic > Freshwater > Lake ...
GTGGGCGAAGCCCTGCTGGCCGGCCAGGGCGCCGAGGCCATCGCCCGCGCCGATGCCCTATTGGCTGCCAACGAGCCCGCCCTGAGGATCGTGGCCGCCCTCACCAGCCAAATCCGTGGCTGGCTCTGGGTGAGCCTGCTGGAGCAGCAGGGCGAGCAGGACACGGCCGTGGTCGCCAAGGCGGCCGGCATCGCCAACCCCAAGCGGATCTATGTGATGCGCAAACAGCTGCGGGGCCGCCGCTCCGGCCAGCTGCTCACCCTGCTGACCCAGGTGCTGGAGGTGGAAGCGGCCCTCAAACGGGGAGCCGAGCCCGGCGAGGCCTTCCGGGATGGCTTCCTGGTGCCAGGAACCGCCGCTTGAATTCGGTCGATCGAGGCCTGGCGGCAGCCAAGCCGGCATGGTTCGGGTCGCCCGGCGATGCCAATCCGACCCGGCGACGCCGATCCGACCCGGCCGCCAAGAACCGTTGATCTCTGGCCGTAGCCGGGAGCCTGGACAACGGAGTCGGCACCAGCCGCCTCCGATAATCGCGACAGCTCATCGCCCGATCGCGATCCACCGCCGATGGCCCTGCTCGTTCAGAAATTCGGAGGGACCTCCGTGGCCGATGTGGAACGCATCCAGGCGGTGGCCAGGCGGATCGCCGCCAGCCGGGAACAGGGCCATGACCTGGTGATTGTGGTGTCGGCGATGGGCCACACCACCGATGAACTCACGGGGCTGGCCCGGGCGATCAGCGCCGATCCGCCCCGGCGGGAGATGGACATGCTGCTGGCCACCGGGGAGCAGGTGTCGATCGCCCTGCTGGCGATGGCCCTCCATGCCCAGGGGATCCCGGCGGTGTCGATGACCGGACCCCAGGTAGGAATCGTGACGGAATCGGCCCATGGCCGCGCCCGCATCCTGGAGGTGCGCACCGATCGGCTGCAACGCCTCCTGGAGGAGGGCCAGGTGGTGGTGGTGGCGGGGTTCCAGGGCACCAGCAGCGGCGCCGCGGGCACCCCTGAGATCACCACCCTCGGCCGGGGCGGCTCCGACACCTCGGCGGTAGCCCTGGCGGCGGCCCTCGGCGCCGACGCCTGCGAGATCTACACCGATGTGCCCGGGGTGCTCACCACCGATCCCCGCAAGGTGGCTGACGCCCAGCTGATGCAGTCGGTGAGTTGCGACGAGATGCTGGAACTGGCCAGCCTCGGAGCCGCCGTGCTCCACCCCCGGGCCGTGGAGATTGCCCGCAACTACGGAGTCCCCCTGGTGGTGCGCTCCAGCTGGAGCGAGGCCCCGGGCACCCGGCTCACCAGCGGCGCTCCTAGGCCGATCGGCAGCGAGGGGCTGGAGCTAAGTCGCCCGGTGGACGGGGTCGAACTGGAAGAAGGACAAGCCGTGTTGGCCCTGGCCCATGTACCGGATCGGCCGGGAGTGGCGGCAAGCCTGTTCGAGGCCCTGGGGGAGGCGGGGCTGAATGTGGATCTGATCGTGCAGGCCACCCACCAGGGGAACAGCAACGACATCGCCTTCACCCTGGCCGAAAGCGAGCTGGCGCTGGCGACCACGATCTGCCGCCAGCTGCTGCAGGAATTCGGGGCGGATGGGGCCCAGCTCAGCGCCCAGGCGGGTATGGCGAAGCTGAGTATCGCCGGCGCCGGCATCATGGGGCGCCCCGGCGTGGCGGCCCGGCTGTTCGACACCCTGGCCCGGATGGGCATCAACCTGCGGCTGATCGCCACCAGCGAGGTGAAGGTGAGCTGCCTGGTGGAGGGGAGCCAGGGGGGCAAGGCCCTGCGGGCCGCCGCCACGGCCTTCGAGCTGGCCGACCATCAGGTCAGGCACGGCGCCGGGCCCTGCAACCCAAACAGTCCCGCCGTGAGAGGAGTGGCCCTTGACCGCGACCAGGTGCAGGTGGTGGTGCGGGGCGTGCCGGACCGGCCGGGCGCCGCAGCGGCGATCTGCCGGGCCCTGGCGGATGCCGGCATCAGCCTCGACGCGATCGTTCAGTCGGAGCGCACCCATGGGGTTCCGCCGGAACTCAGCCGTGACATGAGCTTCACCCTCAAGCGTGATGACCGCCCCGGCGCCGAACGGGCCCTGGGGCCGGTGCTGGCCGGCTGGAGCGGCGCCGGCTTCGAGGAAGGACCCGCCATAGCCCGGGTGAGCGCGGTGGGGGCAGGCATGGCCTGCACGGCGGGAACTGCGGCCCGCATGTTTCGCAGCCTGGCCGAGGCCGGCATCAACATCGAACTGATCGCCACCAGCGAGATACGCACTAGCTGCGTCGTGGCTGAAGCCGACGGGATCCGGGCGCTCCAGGCGGTGCATGGGGCCTTCGGCCTCGGGGGCGAGGTGCTCAACCGCGCCGAAGGCAGCGAGGCGCCAGAAGAGGCCTGAGCTCCAGAGCAGGCCTGAGCGCCAGGGGCAGCCACTGAGAAGTGGCCGCGCTACCCATCAGCCGAGCTCCCGATCAAACGAAGCCGCCATCGAAAACGGTGGCGACCGGAGTCGTGGCCTCAGGCAACGATCGCTCCGGCCTGGAGTTGAAAGGCCCCTTCTCGATGCCAATCAAGCATCGAGAACGGCACATCGGAACCATGGCGTGGGTGCTACCTCTTCCCCACCAACTTCTGACGCAGCCCCTTGATCCGGTCGCGCAGATTGGCCGCCTCCTCGAACTCCATCTTCTTCGCCGCCGCCTTCATCTTCTCCTCGAGCTGCTGAATCAGCTCCGGCAGGGCATCGAGAGGCACCGCGTTGTGTTCGGCCTGGTCGACAGCCTCTTCGAGTTGGTCGTCGTTGAGCCGGCGCGACACCTCCAGGAAGGACAGGATCGCGTTGCCGGCCCGCTTGCCGGCGGGGGTGGGGGTGATGCCGTGCTTGACGTTGTGGGCGTGCTGAATGGCGCGGCGGCGCTCGGTTTCGGAGATGGCCTTGGCCATCGAATCGGTGAGGTTGTCGGCGTAGAGCAGGGCCTTGCCCTCGATATGGCGGGCGGCGCGGCCGATCGTCTGGATCAGGGAGCGTTCAGCCCGCAGGAAACCCTCCTTGTCGGCATCGAGGATCGCAACCAGCGACACCTCCGGAAGGTCCAGACCCTCCCGCAGGAGGTTCACCCCCACCAGCACGTCGTAGGCGCCATTGCGGAGATCCTGGATGATCTCGATCCGCTCGATCGAGTGGATCTCTGAGTGCAGGTAGCGCACCCGCACGCCGTTTTCGGCCAGGTAGTCGGTGAGGTCCTCCGCCATCCGCTTGGTGAGAGTGGTGATCAGCACCCGCTCCTGCTTGTCGGCCCGCAGGCGGATCTCGCCCAGCAGGTCATCCACCTGGCCGTCGCTGGGGCGCACCTCCACGATCGGATCGAGCACCCCGGTGGGTCGGATCACCTGCTCAGCCACCTGGCCCTGGCTCTGGGCCATCTCCCAGTTGCCGGGGGTGGCGCTCACGAAGATCGTTTGCTTCGCCTTCTCCCAGAATTCATCGCCCTTGAGGGGCCGGTTGTCGGCGGCGCTGGGCAGGCGGAAGCCGTGCTCGATCAGCACCTGCTTGCGGCTCTGGTCGCCGTTGTACATGGCCTGCAACTGCGAGCAGGTGACATGGCTCTCATCCACCACGAGCAACCAATCGTCGGGAAAGTAATCAATCAGGCATTCAGGCGGCGTGCCGGCGGGACGACCGGCCAGATGGCGAGCATAATTTTCAACGCCGTTGCAGTAGCCCACCTGCTCGAGCATCTCGAGGTCGTAGGTGGTGCGCTGCTCCAGCCGCTGGGCCTCCAGCAGCCGCCCCTGGAGATTGAGGAGATCGAGCCGCTCGCGCAGCTCGGTGCGGATCTCCTTGATCGCCCCCTCCAGCCGCTCCTTCGGAGTCACAAAGTGCTTGGCAGGATAGATATTGATGCTTTCCAAGCTCTGCAGAATCTCACCACTGGTGGGATCCACATAGCGGATCGCCTCCACCTCATCGCCAAACAATTCGATCCTCACCAGCCGATCTTCATAGGCGGGCCCGATCTCGAGCACATCGCCACGGACCCGGAAGCGACCACGGGAGATTTCGATGTCATTGCGGGAATACTGATTGTTCACCAGCTCCCGCAGCGAACCGCGCAGGTCGAGGGTTTCGCCCACCTGGAATTTCACGGCGGCCTTGAGATATTCCGAGGGAATACCGAGGCCATAAATGCAGCTGATCGAGGCGACCACGATCACATCCTTGCGCTCAAACAACGAGCGGGTGGCGGAGTGTCGCAGCATGTCGATCTCCTCATTGATCGACGCCGTCTTGGCGATGTAGGTATCCGAAACCGGCACGTAGGCCTCGGGTTGGTAGTAGTCGTAATAGGAGATGAAATATTCAACGGCATTATTCGGGAAGAACTCCCGCAGCTCATTGCAGAGCTGGGCCGCCAGCGTCTTGTTGTGGGCCAACACCAGCGTCGGCCTGCCGGTGCGAGCGATCACATTGGCGATCGAAAAGGTCTTGCCGGTGCCGGTGGCGCCCAGCAGGGTCTGGTAACGCTCGCCGGCCTCAACCCCAGCGGTGAGGGCGGCAATCGCCGTGGGTTGATCCCCCTTCGGCTCGTAGGGGGCGTGGAGCTGAAACGAAACCATCAGGCCATTGTCCTTGAATCGGGAGTCCGCCGTGGTTTCGAGCCAACCGGAAGACCCTCCCCAAGGCCTTTGCTTCGGGATGGCCCACGCCTGGGGCAATCAACGCTCGCCCACGGTGGCCCAGACGGAGAGTGGATCAGCCCAGTGAGGATCCTGAGTTGAACAGGGTCATGGCCCGCAGCAGGGGCACCTCCAGGCCGAGAGAGCGCAGGGCGATGAAGCTGAAGACGCTGTAGGCGAGGGCTCCGAGGGCGGCGCTGAACAGGCCGTTGCGCAGACGGAAGCCCTGGATCAGCCAGGCCGTGAAGCCAAACAACAGGATCGAGATCAGCCACTCAAACAGGAAACCCACCGGGATCAGGCCACCGAGGGTGGTGACCATCCTGAGCGGGGCCAGGATGAGGCGGAGGGGCCAAACCAACAAGGTGCCGGCCAGGCTGATCACCAGGGCCGACACCAGGGCGATCGGAAAGTTCACCATCTCCACCCCGATCGGCAGGCGGGTGATCAGCAGCAAGATGGCTGCCCTTACGGGCCACTGCAGCAGCCACACGAGGCTATGACCCATGGAAGCCTTTCGCGATCGGAAACGACTTCCACGGTAGCGGCTCAGACCCTGGGCACAACCCACAGGAACCCAGCCCCGTCAGGCCAGCCGCCACGCTCAGGCAGCGGCTGGGTGGGGCTGAGACCGGGGTGTGAGATCAAACCGAGCGCCGTTGGGACAGGGCGGCGACCGGAGCCACGGCATCGATGGCCTCCCGCAACCCACGCACCACCGCCACCATGGCCAGCTCATCGCTGAGGCGATTCACGGCGGAACCGACCCCCACCCCGGCGGCACCGGAGGCGAGGGCCATCGGCACGGTCACCGCGGAGAGGCCCGAGGCGCAGAGCACGGGCAGGGGATCGACGCAGGCGGAAGCCAGGGCCCGGCTGATGGCATGGGCGGCGGCCAGGGTGGGGGCGGCCTTCTCGATCAGGCCGAGGCTGCCGGCGCTGAAGGGTCGGGCGCTGGTGCCCCCTTCGGTCTGGATCAGGTCGGCACCGGCGGCCACCAGATCCACGGCCAGCTGCTCCTGCTGGTCGAGGGGCAGCACGTGGGGCACAGTCACCGAAAGCACCACCTCCGGCAGCAGGGTCCGGGTGCGGCGGGTGAGGTCCAGCACCTCCTCGGCCCCGAAGATGCGGCCCTGGGGATAGAAGGCATCGAAGTTGCCGATCTCCACCATGGCGGCGCCGGCGGCCACGGCGGCCGGGAAGAGATCAGGGTCCACGGCCGACACACAGATCGGCAGCTGGGGACAGGCCTCCGCCACAGCGCGTACCAGGGCGGGCTCGCAGGCGATATCCACTAGATCGGCGCCACCGGCGGCAGCGGCACGGGCGATCTTCAGAACTGCAACCGAATCCAGGTTGGTGAGACCAGCGATCACCTTGAGCAGCCGGCGGCTGGTGATGGCAACCCGGAGGGACGTAGGCAGGCTGGTGGAACGCATCATCGGACCGGATCGGCAGTGCTGGTGTGATTCTCCCATCCGAGACCTCTCCAACCCGGTGGAGCCACCACCATCAGCGCCTGCACCGTCACCTGCTGCGCCATCCGGAGCTGCTGCCCGCTGGGTCGTCGCTGCTGCTGGCCGTGTCGGGAGGCCAGGATTCGATGGCCCTCACCGTGCTGCTGGCCGACCTGCGCCGCCTCCACCACTGGCAGCTGGTGCTGTGGCATGGCGATCACGGCTGGCGCGCCGAGGCCGCCCAGCAGGCCGGGGAGCTGCAGGCCTGGGCCCAAACCCAGAAGCTGCCGTTTCTGCTCGAGCAGGCCGCGGAGCCGCCCGCCGGTGAGGCGGCCGCCCGCCGCTGGCGCTACGACTGCCTGCGACGCCAGGCGGCCGCCCTTGGCATCCCCCACGTGGTGACGGGCCACACCGCCAGCGACCGAGCCGAAACCCTGTTGCTCAACCTGGCCCGGGGCAGCCACCGGCGCGGCCTGGCCAGCCTGAAGCCCGTACGCTCCCTAAACGCAGAAACCGGGCCTGACCGAGACCCGACAGGCCTCGGAGATGGCGACCGAAGGGAGCCCATCCGGCTGGTGCGGCCCCTGCTGCCCTTCAGCCGGGAAGACACCGGGCTGTTCTGCCGCGAGCTGGAGGTGCCGATCTGGGAGGACAGCAGCAACCTCGACACCCGGTTCGGGCGCAATCGGCTCCGGGCCGAGGTGATGCCCGTGCTGGAGGCTCTCCATCCCGGCGCCGTCCGGCGGATCGGCGCCCTGGCCGGGCGCCTGGAGGAGGAACTCGCTGCTCAAGATGAGCTCGTGGCGCTCGCCCTTCAGGGCCTGATCGCTGCTCCAGGGGACAGCAGCCGAGTGCTCGGGCGTGATGGTCTGAGCAGGCTCGGCCGCGGCAACCGGCGGCTGCTGCTGGAGCGCTGGCTGACGCTGCATGGTGTTCCCGCCCAGCCAGCCCGGGCGCTGGAGGATCTCGCCAGCCGGCTCGCCGGGCAACGGGGTTCCGGTGCGTGGAATCTGGCCGACGGATGGCAGTTGCGCTGGGACCGGAGCACACTGGTGCTCCAGTTCTCCGCAAGCCCCGATCCCGGCCATGGCCCCATCCCCTCCGGCGAATGACCCTGGCGAGCGCTACGCGGAACTCGAGCGGGCCTACATCGAAGACCGCTGGCCGGATGTGCTGAAGCAGGGAGGCCAGCTGATCGCCGATCTGAGCAACGATCCCGATCCCGTGACCGCTGATCTAACGAGCCGGGCGCACCTGCTATTAGGCCACGCCCACCTCTATGGCCTCCGCGACCCGGCCGCCGCCCTTCCCTTCTACCAAGCACTGCTCGCCGGGCCGGCGGATCCGGACCTGCGGCGGATCGCCGAGGAGGCCCTGCCCTACTGCCAGCCGCCTGTCGAACCAGCGGCCCCCTCGGCAAAGCAGGCCACTGAGGTGTTCACCACAGCCACTGCGACTGACGCCACCCCCTGGCTGGATGCACCGATCCGGCTGGAGAAACCCATCCGAGTGGAGAAAAGCATCGAGACCGAGGTGGGCGGCATGCTCGCCGCACCAAGAAGGACCATCGGGGAGGTGGTGCCCAGCCTTGAGGTGGAGGTGGTGGAGGAACCGGAACTGGTGGAGGTGGCGCAGGCTGATCCGAGCCTGGCCGAGGAGCTGGAGGTCGAACTCTCGCGGATCCGGGAGCGTCGCGCCTCCAGCCGATTCGAGGCGTCGGCGACCGAGAAGCTGGTGACTGCGGCCGCCTCCGTTGAAGCTGCCCTTGAGGAGCCGGACGATCTGATGGAGGACCCGGAGCTTCTCGCTGGCCTGCTCCGGGTGGTGGTGACGCCCTGAGGCCGGTCTAGCCGGCCACGGCGGCGGAGCGACGGCGGCGGGTCCGGCCAGAAAGCTCGGCCTCGTCGGCACTGCTGGCGGTGTCCTTCAACTCAGGCGCAGCGGCTGCGGGAGCTGGTGTCACCGCGGCCACCCGAGCGGGATCCCGCACCAGTTCCCGAGACAGCTCACGGCCTGCCTCCCGACCGCCATCACGGCCAACCTCCCGACGGCCGCGGGGGGCGGGGCGGTTGTCTGGCTCGGCATCGGCGCGGCCCTTGTAAGCCGGCGTGCCGGCTGGGGCGGGTTGCACCAGACAGATGATCAGGGGCTCCACCTGGAGCTCCCGGCGCAGGCGGCGCTGCAGGCCAAGCTCCACCTCCCGCTGCACACCCACCCAGTCGACATCGGGGGCCTTGCCGCCGGTGTTGCGGGAGAGCTGGCTCCAGCGGTTCTCGAGCACCCAGGTGATCTCGCGCTCGGCCCAGATCGAGAGCTTGCGGGCATCGGCGGTGGTGACCACGCCGCGGATGTTCACCCGGGGCGGCGCCGCCATCACCCCATCGGTGGTGATCACGGCCAGCAGGGTGATCACACCGTCCTCGGCCAGCTGCTGGCGCTCCTTGAGCACGCGAGCGTCAACGATGCCGTTGCGGGAAGCATCGAGCAGTTCAATACCGGCCTTCACCGGATCCCCCTTGCGAATCGAATCGGGGGTGAGTTCCACCACATCACCGTTGTCGATGATCAGGGTGTGGTCGGCCGGTATCCCCATCGACTGGGCGGTTTTGGCGTGGGCCACGAGCATGCGGTGCTCGCCGTGCACGGGCACAAAGAACTTGGGCCGCGCCAGGGCCAACATCAACTTGTGGTCTTCTTGGAAGCTGTGCCCAGACACGTGAATGCCCTCTCCCTTGCCGTAGACCACTTTGGCGCCGAGCATCATCAGCCGGTCGATGGTGTTCACCACGGAGATGGTGTTGCCCGGAATCGGGCTGGCGGAGAAGATGATCGTGTCACTGTTCTTGACCTGCACCTGGGGATGTTCGCCGCGGGAGATGCGGCTGAGGGCGGCCAGAGGCTCCCCCTGGCTACCGGTCATCAGCAGAAGGGTTTCCCGGTCGGGCAGATCACGGATCTGCTTGATCGGCACAAACAATTCATCCGGGGCACGCATGTAGCCCAATTCGCGCGCCTTGGCGATCACATTGAGCATGGAGCGGCCCAGCAGGCCCACCTTGCGGCCGTTCTTGAGCGCCAACTCGAGAATCATTGACACCCGATGGATCGAGCTGGCGAAGGTGGTGATGATGACCCGACCCTCAGCCTGGGAGATATGGCGATCCAGGTGGGGGAACACCGAACGCTCCGGCGGACAGAAGCCCGGCAGCTCAGCGTTGGTGGAGTCACTGAACAGACACAGCACACCCTTCTCGCCGTAATGGGCAAGACGGGCGATGTCGAAGTGTTCGCCATCCACAGGCGTGTGGTCGAACTTGAAGTCACCGGTGAAAACGATCACGCCAGCCGGTGTGGTGATCGCCAGCGTGTAGCTGTCGGCCATCGAGTGGGTGTTGCGGATGAACTCCACCGAGAAATGCTGACCCACCTTCACCACCTCGCGGGGGGAGACGGTCTGCAGGATGGTGCGGTCCATCACCCCCGCTTCCTCCATCTTCCCGGTGAGAATTGAGAGGGCGAGGCGGGGCCCGTAAATGATCGGAATATTGAAGTTCTTGAGGTGGTGGGGAATGCCACCGATGTGATCTTCGTGCCCGTGGGTCACGATCATGCCGCGGATCCGTTTCTGGTTCTCGCGCAGGTAGCTGGTGTCGGGCAGCACCACATTCACGCCGTGCATGCCATCGCTGGGGAAGGCCAGGCCGGCATCCACCAGCATCAGGTCATCGCCGTATTCGAAGACGCAGGTGTTTTTGCCGATTTCATGCAGGCCGCCGAGGGGGATCACCCGAAGGGCGGGCTGGCCTTTGGCTTGGCCGTTGTTACCGGGCTGGGATCCGTTCAAATTGCTCATTTAGGAACCGGAGAGTGAAAAACTTGATCTGGGCTGGTGCTGGATTGGGATCGGACCCGTTCGGGCTGTCCTGAGGGGGACCGATGGTGAGGGACTGGCGAGGATCGCCGAGCCGTTGGGAGCCGTGGCGTCAGGTGGGACGCAGGGCAGCCAGGATTGAGGAGAGGCGTTCACGCACGGTGCTATCAGCGGCGACGAGGGGAAGACGGGGGGCACCCACCGGCCAGCCGCCGAGCTCCAGGGCGGCCTTCACGGGGATGGGATTGGAGGTGCAGAAGAGGGCCTGGAGCAGGGGCAACAGGGCTTCGTGCCGGGCCAGAGCCAGGGTGTGATCGCCGGCCAGGAAGGCCTGGATCAGCTCGCGGATCTGCGGTCCTGCCACATGGCTGGCCACACTCACCACGCCCACGGCGCCCACGGCCAGCATCGGCAGGGTGAGGGCGTCATCGCCGCTGTAGATCGCCAGCCGCTCTCCACCGCAGAGCAGGCGCAGGCGGCTCACCTCCTCGGTGGTGCCGCTGGCGGCCTTGTAGGCCACCACATTGGGCAGATCCAGCAGGCGGACCGTGGTCTCGGGCGCCAGGCTGCAACCGGTACGGCCGGGGATGTTGTAAAGCATCAACGGCAGGCCGGGGGCCGCCGCCGCAACGGCCCGGAAATGGGCCTCCAGGCCTTCCTGGGGGGGGCGGTTGTAATAGGGCACCACCACCAAGGCGCCATCGGCGCCGAGGGCGGCCGCCTCGGCCGTAGCCTCCACGGCTTCGGCAGTGCAGTTACTGCCGCTGCCAGCCAGCAGGGCAGCCCGGTCGCCCACCGCCTCCTTCACGGCGGCGAAAAGGGCGTGCTGCTCGGCCCAGCTGAGGGTGGGGGATTCGCCGGTGGTTCCACAGAGCACGAGGCCATCGGAGCCCTCCCGCACCAGATGGTCGGCCAGGCGGGCGGCCAGATCGAGATTCACCGAGCCGTCCAGGGCGAAGGGGGTGACCATCGCTGTGACGATGCGGCCGAAAGGCGCCTCGGTACCGGGTGCCGTGCTGATCGTGGCAGGGGAGATGGCGGTCAACCCTCGTCCTCCCCGCAGAGCAGTTCGGCGATCTGAATCGCGTTGAGAGCAGCCCCCTTGCGGATCTGATCGCCGCAAAGCCAGAGCTCCAGGGCGTTGGGTTCACTCAGATCCTGGCGGATGCGGCCCACGGCCACCGGATCACAACCGGTCACATCGGTGGGCATCGGGAAGCGGTTAGCGCCGAAGTCCTCGATCAGTTCCACACCGGGGGCCACCGCCAGCAGGGCGCGGGCCTCCTCCACCGGGAAGGGTTCGCTGAATTCGATGTTCACCGCTTCGGAATGGGCCCGCAGCACCGGCACCCGCACACAGGTCGCCGAGAGGAGCAGATCTGGAAGGTCCATGATCTTGCGGGTCTCGTTGAGCATTTTCAACTCCTCCTCGCAGTATCCACTCGGCTCCAACGGCGAGTTGTGGAGGAAGAGGTTGAAGGCCAGGGAATGGGGCAGCACGCTGCTCACCGGCTCCCCGCCATCCAGCACAGTGCGACTCAACTGGCGCAGCTCCTCCATCGCCCGGGCGCCGGCACCGCTGGCCGATTGGTAGGTGCTGATCACCACCCTGCGGATCGACCGACGGGCCGCCAGGGGCGCCAGAGCCACAGTGAGCAGGATCGTGGTGCAATTGGGGTTGGCGATCACGCCGCGGTGGCGGAAGGCCGCCTCGGGGTTCACCTCAGGCACCACCAGGGGAACCTCGGGATCGAGCCGGAAAGCACTGGAGTTATCGATCACCAAGGCCCCGGCGGCCACCGCTTCGGGAGCCCAGGCCCGGGACACCGAACCCCCGGCCGAAGCGAGCACCAGATCCACCCCGGTGAAACAGCCTGGCTGCACCGGTTGCACCGTGAGGCTCTCGCCCTGCCAGGACACCTGCTGACCGGCCGAGCGGGGAGAAGCCAGGGGCAGAAGCTCCGCAACCGGAAAGCCGCGCTCCTCCAGCAGGGTGAGGAGCTCCTGGCCCACGGCCCCGGTGGCGCCGAGCACGGCGACCCTCAGGGGACGGCGGGGAAGCCGGGTTTCGGGGCTCTGGAGGGCGGAAGAAGATGGGGCTGTCAACGGACTTGGAATAGAAGGAAGCAGTGAGGGTTGAGGGCTCCGGAGGTGGGGCCGGCGATGGTTCGGGGTTGGGCTGGCTGGCTCAGTGGGCGTTCCGATGATGAGTCAAATCAGGGGAGCGCAAGCTTTGCGAGCTGCCGAGATCGAGGTTGACGAAAACGAACGCTGGGTCGGGATTGGCGGGCGCTGAGGAAAGGAATCGAGTGGTGCTTGTGGAGAAATCCGGACTCGGCGGGAGCCTGGAGAGAATCGGTGCAAAAGCCCTGATGGAACCCTGGGGCCCTCGGATGGCTTTCACCGAACTGGGATGCGGCTTAAACCGCACCCTTTGGGAAGAGTTCTTCTCCCAAACAGATCGGCAGCGGATGGGGATATCGACTCGCCTGTGCGTCGAAGTCACAATACGCGCCCCGGTGCCGAAACGGCCACTTTCTAGGATTGGGGATTGCTCCGCCGACCGGCCCCGTTCATGAGTCCTGCCGCCAGCTCCGCTCCCGCCGCCTCGGCCGCCAGCCCGACCGGCACAGGTCTGAAGGTGAGCACCCAGCCGCGCCCGAACAGCCGCCTGGCGGTGGAGGTTGCGGTGCCGGGCGGCCGCTGCCGGAACAGCTACGACCAGGCCCTGGAACAACTGAGCCGCAGCGTGAAGCTGCCCGGATTCCGCAAAGGGAAGGTGCCCCGAGCAGTCCTTCTGCAGCAGATCGGTCCCCTGCGGGTTCGGGCCACCGCCCTGGAGGAGCTGGTGGACAGCGTGTTCCGCGAAGCCCTTGAGCAGGAGAAGATCGCTGCCCTGAGCCGGCCGGTGCTGGAAGGGGGTTTCGAGGCGGTGCTGGAACGGTTCGAGCCCGGCAGCGACCTCAGCTTCACCCTCGAGCTCGATGTGGAACCCACCCCGACCCTGAAGGCCACCAAGGGGCTGAAGGCCGAGGCCGAGGCGGTGACCTACGACCCGGCCCGGGTGGATGAGCTGCTGGAACAGTCCCGCCGCCAGCTCGCCACCCTGGTGCCCGTGGAGGGGCGCCCCGCCGCCAGCGGGGACGTGGCCCGCATCGCCTTCAGCGGCAGCTTCACCGACACCGGTGCCGCGATCGAGGGCGGCAGCAGCGATGGCATGGAGGTGGAGCTAGAGGAGGGCCGGATGATCCCCGGCTTCGTGGAGGGAATCCTGGGCCTGGCCACGGGCGAGACCCGCACCGTGAGCTGCACCTTCCCGGAGTCCTACCCCCAGGAGGATGCCGCCGGCCGGGGGGCCAGCTTCGAGATCACCCTGCTGGACCTCAAAGGGCGCGAACTGCCCGCCCTCGACGACGCGTTCGCCCAACAGGCCAGCGACCAGCCCACCTTGGCCGACCTGCGAACCGACCTGGAAACCCGCCTGAAGGAGGACGCCGAGCGGCGCCACCGCGGCAACCGCCATGAGGCCCTGCTTGAGGCCCTGGTCGAGCAGCTGGAGGTGGAGCTGCCCGAAACCCTGGTGCAGGAGGAAGTGCGCGCCCTGATCGAGCAGACGGCCGGCCAGATCGCCCAGCAGGGCATGGATGTGAAGAAGCTCTTCACCCCGGATCTGGTGCGCAGCCTGGTGGACACCTCCCGGCCGGAAGCGGAGCAGCGCCTGCGCCGCAACCTGGCCCTGAGGGCCCTGGCGACCGCCGAGAAGATCGAATTAGCCGAAAAGGATCTGGAAGCCAAGCTGCGGGAGGTGAGCCGCGACCTGAGCGACGGCAACCGCATCGATCCGGCCCGCCTGCGGGCCGCCGTGGCCGACGACCTGCTGCGCGAGGCGCTGCTGGAGTGGCTGGAGGCCAACAGCACGGTCACGGAAAAGGCGCCGGCCGCGCCTGAGGATGCGGATGCTGAGGCGGCCGAGGCCTCAGGAGAAAGCCCGGCGAAATCGGCCAAGGAGAATCAGCCTGCGAAGGAGAAGGCCACCAGCAAGGAGGCCGACAAGACAGCCGCCGACTGAGCCAGGCGGCCCCGACCGCCAGAAGGGAAAGCCGCCCCAGCGGCGGAGCCCATAGATTGACGTCAGGTCCTGCCCTGCGAGTCCCCGCCGCGTGATCCATCCCCGCACCGACGACCGAACCCCCACCGCGAGCCCGCTGGATGCCAGCGGGATTGTGTCGACCGGGGGAATCGGTGGCCTCCGCCACCACCCGGTCCACAGCCGCTGGGCTGGATCGCGCCCCTGGAACGGCCTCACCCCAGCGCCGGTGGCCAGCCCGGGTGTGCTGCCCACCGTGGTGGAGCAATCCGGCCGGGGCGACCGCGCCTTCGATATCTATTCCCGCCTGCTGCGGGAGCGGATCATCTTTATGGGCACCGGCATCGACGACCAGGTGGCCGATTCCCTGGTGGCCCAGCTCCTCTTCCTCGAAGCCGAGGATCCCGAGAAGGACATCCAGATCTACATCAACTCCCCCGGCGGTTCGGTGACCGCAGGCCTGGCCATCTACGACACGATGCAGCAGGTGGCCCCCGACGTGGTGACCATCTGCTACGGGCTGGCCGCCAGCATGGGCGCGTTCCTGCTATCGGGCGGCACCAAGGGCAAACGCCTTGCCCTGCCCAATGCGCGGATCATGATCCACCAGCCTCTCGGAGGCGCCCAGGGCCAAGCCGTGGACATCGAAATCCAGGCCCGCGAGATTCTCTTTCTGAAGGACACCCTCAATGGCCTGATGGCCGAACACACCGGCCAACCCCTGGAAAAGATCGCCGAGGACACCGACCGCGACTACTTCCTTTCTCCAGCGGAAGCGGTTGAATACGGCCTGATCGATCGCGTGGTCGACGACTCGGCCTCCTGATCGGAACCATCGATCCCAGCGCGCCTCGATCCCGGCGCGCTGGTGACCCGCCTGGGTGACTTTCTTAAGGAACCGCTGACGACCCTCGCTTCCAGGTGATGCTGAAAGCAGGAGTGGCTCCCCCCTTCCGGACCCCACCCCCACCAAGGCTGCCCTCCCATCTCCTTCCCACCCGGTCAGCCGCCGCGTCGCCACCGCCCGTCACCGCTCCCGCTGCCTGATGCCGAAGTTCGATGCCCACCTGAAGTGCTCCTTCTGCGGCAAGTCGCAGGACCAGGTGCGCAAGCTGATCGCCGGCCCCGGGGTCTACATCTGCGACGAGTGCATCGACCTCTGCAACGAGATCCTCGATGAGGAGCTGGTGGATGGTCATGGCCATCCGGCCGGCCGGCCTGCCCCGGAAACGAGCCGCAAGGGGGCCAGCAAAAAACAGAGCAAACCGGCCCCCACCCTGGCCCAGGTGCCCAAGCCCCAGGAGATTCGCGGCTTCCTCGATGCCCAGGTGGTGGGTCAGGAGGACGCCAAGAAGGTGCTGGCGGTGGCTGTCTACAACCATTACAAGCGCCTGGCCTGGCAGGGCGATGGCAAGGGCGAGACCGACCGCAGCGCCACCCGCCTGCATAAATCCAACATCCTGCTGATCGGCCCCACCGGCTGCGGCAAGACCCTGTTGGCCCAGTCGCTCGCGGAGATGCTCGATGTGCCCTTTGCCGTGGCGGATGCCACCACCCTCACCGAGGCGGGCTACGTGGGCGAAGACGTGGAGAACATCCTGCTGCGGCTGCTGCAGAAATCAGACATGGATGTGGAGCAGGCCCAGCGGGGGATCATTTACATCGATGAGATCGACAAGATCGCTCGCAAAAGTGAAAACCCCTCGATCACCCGCGATGTCTCAGGTGAGGGGGTGCAGCAGGCGCTGCTGAAGCTGCTGGAGGGCACCGTGGCCAACGTGCCGCCCCAGGGGGGGCGCAAGCACCCGTACCAGGACTGCATCCAGATCGACACCACCCAGATCCTGTTCATCTGCGGCGGCGCCTTCGTGGGCCTGGAGGATTTGATCCAGCGGCGCATGGGCCGCAATGCGATCGGCTTCCTGCCCGAGGGCGGCCAGAGTCGGCCTCGCCACGGCAAGGAGCGGCAGGCCGCCGAAGCCCTGCGCCACCTCGAACCCGACGACCTGGTGCGCTACGGCCTGATCCCGGAATTCATCGGTCGCCTGCCCGTCACAGCCGTTCTCGAGCCCCTCGATGAACGGGCCCTCGAGGCGATTCTCACCGAACCGCGCGATGCCCTGGTGAAGCAGTTCCAGACCCTGCTGAGCATGGACAACGTGCGCCTGGAGTTCGAACCCGGCGCCGTCGAGGCGATCGCCACCGAAGCCCACCGCCGCAAGACCGGCGCCCGCGCGCTCCGCGGAATCGTGGAGGAACTGATGCTCGATGTGATGTACGACCTGCCCTCCCGCCGCGATGTAAAGAGCTTCACAATCACGCGGGAACTGGTTGAGCAGCGCAGCAGGGCCCAGGTGGTGCCCCTGGGCGGCGGCGAGCGGGAGGAGCAGGCGAGCGCCTGAGGAGCTGGGCCAGGGCAGGAAAGCTTGGGCCAGACCCGAGCCGAGGTGAACCCTGAGAGGGCTCGTGGTGGACCTGGGCTGAACCTGGAAACCGATGGGGAATCGGCCACGGCGGCAGGCGGGAGCTAAGGGTGGAACAGCAAGCTCAGTCAGCAGATCAACTGGGCGCATACAGCTGGGAGCATGGGTCGTCGTTGAAACGCTGAGCCGTTGCTGGGCTGAGGTGGTGCAATCCCCACCGGCGCTGGGGGGCCACGGCGGCCGGGATCGGGGCGATGCTGGGAAGCGCCCGACTCCCGGAGCCAGCCCCAGCCTTGGCCCTCGCCGACCACCTGCAGGCCCCCCGCCAACACGGCCTCTTCAACCACCACGGCATCGACCTGGGCGACGGCACCGTGGCCCACTACCTCGAAGGGCGCGCCATCCTGCGCAGCCCTCTAGAGGAGTTCAGCCGCAGCCAACCGATCACGGTGGTGGACTACCCAGGGGAGAGCGTCTCAGCGCCGGGCGTCACCGTCCGCCGCGCCATGGGACGCCTGGGAGAGCAGAACTACAACCTGCTCTTCAACAATTGCGAGCATTTCGCCCACTGGTGCAAGACGGGGCGCCATCGCAGCTCCCAGGTGGAAGGCTGGCTCCACACCGGCAGCCTGGGTGCCTTGGCCTTCGGCCAATTCGTGCCGGCCGCCCTGCTCACTGGGGTGCGCATGTTGCTGCGGCAAGGCATCACCGTGGAGCCGGAGCAGCTGGAAAAAGGCCGCGACCTGGCCCTGAAAAGCCTCGAGCAGCTCGATGGCCTGCGGGCCAAATTGCAGGAGAAGCTGGAGGAGGAACTCGCCAAGGCCGAACTGCGCTGGGGCAGCACTGAGCAACCCAGTGATCAGTTTGTGCAGCTCCGGCTCGCCGCCCAGAAGCTGGCGGACCAGCTCAGCCAGGTGGAGGAGATGGAGGCGAGGTTGGAGAGGATGCTAAAGGGAGAGCAAGCAAACAACTCAATGCTAGAAAACAAATCAATAGCGAGTTCAGGCGAAGCCTGAGGCCAGGAGACATGGCACAGCAAACTGAATGGATAGAGGACGTGTCAACCTGTGTTTCCTTCATCAGCCATGGGGCCTAAAAGGCTTGATCAGTGGTCAAGATGAAGTCAAACCAACGGCTTTAACATTGACCGAATGCGTCCCTGAAGTTCATAATAACGATGAAGAAGGACAAGCCGCATCAGCCACAGCAACCCCCTGGCGCCGTACCGCCCCCTCAACAGGGCCTGCATTTGCGTATATGTTTTACAGTTGATCCAAATCCAAATGGCATAACGCAATTCACTGGCCACAAAATCACTTCGCAAAACAATAGCGCCTACACTGTCAGAACGCTCTCGAATGCACACCAGTGGAGCAAGGAAATTGACCACATGACTAATACTCATGCCGACAATGATAGAGTATTCAAACCGCATTCCAGGTCGATCCTGTGGCAACAAAATATCTAGATATAGAGCTTAAGCTGCTAAGGCTCATCCGCATTCCAGATGCATTTGCGAAAGAGTCGTCATGTCTTGTGTACTGAGTCTTCGTAAACTCTTTCTGTGGACGCATGCATAAAGAGTCGTAACGAGAAAACCACGATTCATGACGGGCGAGATCAGGAGAAGCACCATTACTGAAAACTTTATAGTCACCCAAGCTAACCCAATCCGAACGAAAATTCAGCCAGCTTTCATAATCCAAGCCATCAAAACCCTTTTCATGCATAATGTCATCATGACAAAGCATAAAGACATGGGCACATGAAGTGACCCCTAGACTCTTAAAATATTGATTCGCAATAAATCTCAAATGCCTTGCGGAAGTCAGGCTCTTGCGTGTCTGTAAAACCGTAAGATCACATATGCGTGCTAGTCGAAGCGTGGAGATTTGGTCATCACTTATATCCGCTCCATCAAGACCGATGATGACTCGGCTAAACCATGGCAAACATGGAATGACTGAGTCGACAGCCTGAGAGAAGAAATCTCCACCTTTGTACACAGGGATGAGCAGAATAGGAAGCGATTTGCCAATCGACATTGCCATAGCTTAATTGACTAGAAATACACCCCAATAAATCACAGATAATTTGCGGGTTTTGCATTTAAGAACGACCAAGAGTGGCAAAACCTGATGAATAGCCTAGAGGGGGGGTGGTGGTGACAAAAAGCTTCCTTGCCAAGGAAATAGCGATCAGATCAGCCAGCAGCCCAATGTTTGTAGCGATGCCTGTGGAACCAAGCCGGTCATGGAGCGGCACACTTGAAGCAAGGCTAGGGAGTTGGACAAGGTTAAAATTTTTGAAATAAATCAATCTCAAACGAGCACAAGCAAGGGCGTCACGAGAATTGGTACATATGACGACGTTTTCATCAATGAGATACGTGGCAACCAAATCAAGAAACTTCTTGTAGTCTGTTGACTCATCGGAATTGCGAATACGAACACACACGTAGTCTGCGAGTAGATGCTGTATCCACTTCAGCAACTCTTAACAGATTCTTGGTGTTAACTTTAATCGATTGAGCGCCTTCCAACCGTGGGAATCATCAGCCTGGTTGGCCACCACCAACGCACGAAGGGCTTGCTCAGCTTCACCAAGGCGGCCTGCGAGTCCAGCCCGCAGGACATCATCTTTTTACTGGGCGGTGAAATCAACTAACAGGAGATCAGCGAGACCGATAAGCAATGGCTACTGCAAAAATGGGAGGAAAACCCAAACAGCAGCAACATCCTTGCCAAAGCTGCTTTGCTGAAGCGCCTAGTGGTTGTGAGTGAAGGGCATCTGATGGCCGAATTAGTACGTGATTATCAACTCGGCGAGGTCGTGCGGGACGATGATCTCGCGAATATCTATCAAACTCTACTCACTATGCTATAGCCAGGCTATCTTTATCAACTCAGCAAAAGAGCCCGCTGGCAGGATTATGCCGATCGTCAATCGGCCGACAGGTTGCCGCAGGCTTTTCAATAACTGCTGGGAGTTCGCTGAACGTCCGCTCAACGGTGGAACCAGGCAGCACCCACCCAGCCAGCCCAACAGCGCGCCAGCCGGAAGGGGAGCGTCAACAGCTTGACAAGGGCATTGGGCTGCAGCGTTGCACTGCTATCTTGATTAGAGCCAGGATTCCAAAGATAGGCAATCAGAATTAGGCGCAAATCCTCAGCAATGGAGCCCATGACCCTGAGGCCATGCGCAAATGAATCGGAGCGAGCCAGTAACACCATTTTGAATTCAAGGCCTGCGGACAACTTGCGAAGCCTGACTTCCCATAAAGCCGCCACGGATTTGGTCCTGATTGAAGACTGAATGATCCGGGAGGTGACGGAGTCGCGATGAACGCGATAAAGGGTGAGTTTCTCCGGCAGGTAAAGAAAACGACCCTTACCCGCCAGCAAGGACCAACACAGCTAGTCCTCAACACCTTGCTTACCCACAAAAGAAAAGGGCACCTGATTGAGTACATCCGCTCGCACCAATGAAGACGAGAGCCAAATCCTGTTGCGAACAAGATAATCCTTCTGACGGCGGAACCAATAGGGGGGTCTCAGGGCTAACCGAAAAGACCGCTTCATAGAAAGCAGCCTGATCAAGATCACCGATCACCTCCACCGCGGTATGACACATCACAATCTCGGGATCGCGCTCAAACGCCTCTAGCTGCCGTTCCAGCTTCCTGGGAGCATACAAATCATCGGCATCCAGGAAAGCAATGCACTCACCAGAAGCATGGGCCACCCCAAGGGCACGGGCCATGCTGGCGCCATGGTTTTCGTTGCCCGGATGCGATAAAAGCCTTAGGTGCGGATAGCGGCTTTCCTGGAGTTCGTGCAACAACTGCCAGGTATGATCGGAAGAGCCGTCATCAACCAGGGTCACCTCTTTAGGTGGCAGCGTCTGAGCGGCAACCGATGCCAGGGTTTGGGCGATGGTGGCCTGGCAATTAAAACAAGGGATGACGACGGATACCGAGCCGGACTTCATACCGCAATCAATCGGTTATTCACTTTAACCACGCGATCGATGAAATGTCAAAACTATGCCCTTCGGCAATACAGTAAAGAGTTCCCAGATTCATCGGCTCCAACACGCCACGAACCGCGAATCAGATCTGCATCAAGAAGCAAGAAACAAACCCTGGGTACGGCCTTAAACAAGTCGAACACGGCATCCATCCCGCCCGCGCTGTTACTAGCGCTGATCAGGAGCTAAATCCACAGCGATTCACAAGGAATCCTGCACGCCTTTTCTTCCCTACGTGATCACAGTCTCTGTTCAAGCAGCGAACCAGCGATCCGTGGCTCTACGCGAGAATGCCCCCATGACCAAGGCCTACCAACCCCTCCACCACAAATACCGCCCCCAGCGGCTGTCGGAACTGGTGGGGCAGGAGGCCATCGCCGCCACCCTGGGCAACGCCCTGCGCACCGGCCGGATCGCACCGGCCTACCTGTTCAGCGGGCCCCGCGGCACCGGCAAGACCTCCAGCGCCCGCATCCTGGCCCGCTCGCTCAACTGCGTGGCCAGCGAGGGGCCCACGCCCGAGCCCTGCGGCACCTGTGAGCTCTGCACCTCGATCGCCGCCGGCAACGCCCTCGATGTGATCGAGATCGATGCCGCCTCCAACACCGGCGTGGACAACATCCGCGAGCTGATCGAGCGCTCCCGCTTCGCGCCGGTGCAGGCCCGCTGGAAGGTGTATGTGGTGGACGAGTGCCACATGCTCTCTACAGCGGCCTTCAACGCCCTGCTCAAGACCCTGGAGGAGCCACCGCCGCGGGTGGTGTTCGTGCTGGCCACCACCGATCCGCAGCGGGTGCTGCCCACGATCCTTTCGCGCTGCCAGCGGTTTGATTTTCGCCGTATCCCCCTCGAGGCCCTCGAAAAGCACCTCACCTGGATCGCGGCGCAGGAAGCGATCGGCATCACCCCCGAAGCCCTGCAGGTGGTGGCCCAGCGGGCCCAGGGGGGCCTGCGCGATGCCGAAAGCCTGCTGGATCAGCTCAGCCTGCTGCCGCCACCGATCGAGCCCCTGGCCGTCTGGGAGCTCCTGGGGGCCGTGCCCGAACAGGAACTGCTGCTCCTGGCCCGGGCCATGGCCGAAGCTGAGCCCCTGAGGGTGATTGAAGCCTGCCGCCAACTGCTGGAGCGGGGCCGCGAGCCCTCCGCCGTGCTGCAGGGCCTGGCCGGCCTGCTGAGGGATCTGCTGCTGGCCGGGGTGGCACCGGATCGGCTGGAGCTCACCCGCGTGTCGCCGGCGCTGCGGCCTGAACTGCCCGCCGTAGCTCGATCGATCGGCAAGGCGCGGTTACTCCACTGGCAGGCCCAGCTCAAGGGCAGCGAGCAGCAGCTGCGCCACAGCGTTCAGCCGCGCCTCTGGCTTGAAGTGCTGCTGCTGGGGCTGTTGGCCGAACCCCAGGCCAGCCCTGAGCCAAACCGACCCGTCGATGGCGCCCAGGCCCAGATGATGAGTGGAGCAGCGGCTGCGGTGCCGGCTAAAGCGCCTGCAGCGGCGGCCGGCGCCCGTGCAACGGAAGCGCCAGCCCGGGGGGTGAGGACATCAGGTGCACCGGAACCCATGCCCTCCGATCCGCCCGAGCCGACCAGCAGCCCGACGCAGGGCAACCGGCCGGAATCCGGCGTTCCAAGCGACCAGGGGCCACCAGAAACTCCCGCCCCAGGGACGGCTCCGGTGCCGTCAGCCAGCTCTCAGAACCTGGGAGAACTCTGGCAGCAGATCCTGGCGGGCCTGGAGCTGCCCTCTACCCGGATGCTGCTCTCCCAGCAGGCCCATCTGCATCGCCTCGACGACCGCCGTGCCGTGGTGCGGGTATCCGGCAATTGGATCGCCATGGTGCAGAGCCGGCTTCCCCTGCTGGAAGGCGCCCTGGCCAGGGCCCTCGGCAGCCCCAGGCAGGTGACGCTGGAAGCCGGAGACGCAGCCCCTCCGACTGGCCCACCCCCGGCTCCGGCACCTGAACGGCCACCGGTGGTCGAAGCGGCAACGGCACCGGATGCTCCGGCTGGATCAGGCACGTCCCCTGCCGCCATCAACGCTGTGGGGGCAGGCGAGCCGCCGGCCGGCCAGCAATCGGCCCGGCCCGGACCCTCCCCAGTCCGCGCGGCACCGGAGGCGGGAACCGCCCCTGCGGAGCCGGCCGGAAGGACTGGGGAGCCAGAAGCTCCACTCCCAGCACCTCCAGGGAAGCCGGCCTTCCAGGAACCTTCGAGGCTGGATCAGAAAGCCCGCCAACTGGCGGACTTCTTCAATGGTGACGTGGTCGACGCTTCGTCCGGTCCCTGAACCGACCGTGGGCAGCCTCTGCCTGAACGATCGCGGCACCGGCGAACCGATTCATGGGCCCTCCGCCGCCAGAGGAATGACCCCATCGGAGTCGAGGCTCTCCTCAAGTGCGCCGACCAGGAGGTCCTCCTCCTGCTCCCAGGCGTCCTGGTCCGAACCTGCCCCATGCGCCGTCTTCGCCCAAACCAGCGTCTTGGGCAACAGCGCCATCTTCAGCGCCACCCACGGGATGACGACGAACCAGTGCATCAGATAACCCATCGCCAGGGCGATGTTGGCCGGGGTGGGTTTGGGCAGCGGTGGGCCTTCAGCTGGGCGTCCGCAGCCCGCAGCGATCGAAAAGCCTGAGAGGCCCAGCGCCACCACCGAGAAGGGCCACATCCCGGGCGGTGTGCCAGTGAGCAGGGCACCGGCAAGATCCGCCACGGCCATCACCGGCAGCACGTACTGGAGCACGAAGAACGCGGCCAGGTCGCGCTTTTGGTCGCCATTGAGGCGGTCGGAAACCAGCTGGACGCCGTAATCCAAGAAGCGCTGCAAGCCCCCTTCGGCCCAGCGCTGACGCTGGCGCCAGAGGGCCGGCAGGGTCAGCACGGCCTCCTCGCTCACGGGCGGATTCCAGAGCATCCCCACGGGCTGGCCTGCCAGCAGGAGGCGAAAGCTCAGATCGAGGTCGTCGGTGATGGTGGCCTCGTTGAAGCCGCCGGCGGCGTGCACCGCATCGCGGCGCAGCAGCTGGCCATTGCCGCGCAGCTCAGCCACGCCACCGCGGGCGAGGCGGCCCTCCTGGATGAAGGCATCGAAGACCATCTCCATCGCCTGGGCGCGGGTGAGCCAGTTGGCCTCGGCGTTGACTTCGGCCTTGCGTAGCTGCACGGCGGCCCAGCCGCCCGCCTCGGCGAAGGGAATCAGTCGTTCGAGCAGGTCTGGTTGGAGATCGGCATCGGCGTCGAGCACCAGCAGCCAGCGGCCCTGGAGTTGCTCCAACACCAGATTGAGGGCGCCCGATTTGCCACCGCCTGCATCGCGTCTGCGGCGCAGCACCCTGAGCTGGGGATGGACGGTCTGGAGCTCGGCCAGACGCTGGGGGGTTCGGTCCTCGCTGCCGTCGTCGATCACCCAAAGGCGCAGCTGCTCGGTGGGCCAGCGCAGCCCCAGAACCCGCTCCACCAGCCTCGCGATCACCGCTTCTTCATCACGGGCAGCCACCACCACATCCACGGCCGGAGGCGGCACCGGATCCCGGGCAAGCGGAGCAGCCGATGGCCCATCCAATGCGGCCGTGGTGAACGCAGGAGCTCCCTGCGGCCTCAAGAAGACCGTGCGCACCACATAGGCCCCCAGCAACCCCGCCAGGCCCAGGGCTGGCAGCAACCTGCCGAGGGGGCCCAGCCCATGGGGCAGCACCCCTGCCGCCCCACAGGCCAACAGGAAAAGGGCGGCCTTGGGGCGGCGGCGATCGTCGGAGCTGCCGCCTCCCATGCCTTCCACAAAAGTGGATCAACTTTAAAGCTCCCCCGCCGGGGGAGTGCAAGGCTGCTCCTCATACAGGCACCGGAGCCATCCATCCAGACAGGGGCTGAACCTCCCAAAGTGAGGCCATAACGGCGATGTGGTGGGTCGTGGGGCCTGGAATGGGGATGGGGAAACGTCTGAGCTCTCGGGATCAACCCCCGCCCTGCAGGGCTGCTTTGATCGCCTCCAGGGGCTGCAACGCCGTACCGGGGTAGTAATGCTGCAAGATCCGCTCGCTGCTCCAGCCGCGGCTGGCCAGATCGATCGCGCCGGCCTGGGAGAGGCCAGCCCCATGGCCGAAGCCTCCGCCCTCCAGACGCCAGATCCCCTCACCGGCCGGCGTGAGGGTGAACAGGGTGCTGGGCAGCTCCCGCAAGGTGCGGCGGATCGCATCGCGCCGCAGCACCACCCGGCCCGCGCTGCCACCGATCTCGAGGGCCACCACCCGACCGCTGGCCCCGCGCTCGAGCACCCGGAGGCTGCGGGCTGACCCCACCGGGGTTCCCCGGGCCGCCAGGGCCTCGGCGAGGCGGCCGGCCGTGAGCTGCCGTTGCCAGCGGAAGCGGGGATGGTCGGCTCCATAGGCCCCGCCATCGCCCTGCAGCAGGGACGGCAAGGCCGTTGCAGCGAGGGGCAGGGGCCAGCGGAGTGCCGCGGCAGGCGGTGCGTCCACGAAGGGACGCAAGTAGGGGACCGGCTCCACCTCCCAGGCCTCCTCCAGGCCCGCCGCCACACCGCCATTACTGGCGTGATACACCGCCTGGATGGGGCTTCCAGCGGCGGTGAGCACCTGGCCCCGGGTCGCCGCGATCGCCGCCCGCACCGTGGCACTGGCCTGGCTGGGGTCGCTGTACACCTGGCATTGGGTGTCGGCGCAGAGGTGGTAGCCATCCACGCCGTAGCGGATGAGGTTCTTCACGGCCCAGGTGCGGGCCAGCACCGCCTGGGCGGCCAGGGCGGCCGGCGGGGAGCCGGCCCCGATCTCATGGGGCACCACCCCCTCGAGATAGCGCTCCAGGGGCACCTCTTCCAGCAGGGTCCAGCCGCCGTGGGCATCGGCCTGGAGGCGGAAGGGTCCGCCATAGCGGCCGTCCTGCCATCGCAGTCCGGCAGGGGCCGCGATCCGGATCGGCCCCTGCAGCACCACCGCCCCCTCTGGACGACGCAGTTCCAGCACCAGGCGCCGGCTCTCGCGACGCTCCACCAGGCGGGTGGAGAGATCGGCGGGAACCGGGCTGTCGGGCGCGGCCCACACCTCCCACTCCGCCGGCCGGGCGATCCTGGGTTGGGCACCGGCGGCCGCCCAGCGGCGGGCCGCCGCCTCGGCGCTCTCGTAACTGGCGAAGGGTCCCAGCACCCGACGCCGCACCGTGAAGGGCTGGGGCATGGTCTGCCAGCGCCAGTGCAGCGTGAAGGCCGGCGCCACGAAACGCTGGCCGGCTCCATCCACCAGGCTGAGCTCTCCGGAGGCGGCACGGAGCCGCAACGGTGCAGCCCGGGGCTCGGGTGAAGCAGCGCCATCGCGGGGCCCCAAACGGGATGCCAGCGCCACCCAGAGCACGGGGTTGCCGGCCTGAACGGCTGGCGGTGGCGGCACGGACCAGTGGAGAGGAGCCGGATCCGAAGTCACCATCGCACCACTGCCGGAGGGAAGGGGTGGCGGCAGAACCGTTGGGAGGGGAGGGCGATCCGAAGCCTGGCAGCCACCGTTGAGCAACAGCACCAGCCCCAGCAGCCAGCGGAGCGACCTTGGCCCTGGCACGGTGGCTGAGAGGCTGGGACGGTGTGGGTGGCAGCGGGCCATCAGACGGGACTTGGTGAAGGGTTCTGTCGCGTCGTACTCTGCTTGTTTGTGCCTGCGCCGATCGCAATGCCGAAGCTCAAGACCCGCAAAGCGGCCGCCAAGCGGTTCAAGGTGACCGGCAGCGGCAAGTTCGTGCGCCGGC
>Ga0209299_1000355_pt1 | contig 25983 bp, 59 predicted proteins | sample S_140806_MF_Meta_FD_187326 | JGI IMG/M metagenome (GOLD analysis project Ga0209299, IMG submission 187326) | Freshwater microbial communities from Lake Simoncouche, Canada to study carbon cycling - S_140806_MF_MetaG (SPAdes) (version 2) | ecosystem: Environmental > Aquatic > Freshwater > Lake ...
TCATTGTGTGGTGGTATTAAGTTTGATATTGCCCATTGGGTTAATTCCAATGCCCGTTTATAACCTTCTGCATAACCATCGTCATAACTCATTTCCTTTTGTCCCTTCTCCATTTCTTTGGCTTGTCTAATTACACCTTTTGATAGTTGGTCGTATTCACGCTTACTTATAAACCCCGCCATATAGTCAAAAGTCAAACTTGCCAATTTTTCTACCAACCATTCAACTGCCGTTTGTTGTTTATTGTTTGTCATTCTTTATCTCCTTGTAATTTAATGATATTATCAGTTATTTCTTTCAAAAGTTTAATTACATATTCTTGATTATAATATATCATACCGCAGTTTTTTCCAGTTGTTACATCGTCAACCTCTATTTGAGTTTGTTTGTGTTTTACTCTTATTATCATTTTTTAACTCCTCCGTAGGTTTTTACTATTTCGATTAACTTTTTAAGACAAGCAAGTTCTGCTTCTTCGTATGGTTGATACTTCATCTCCCATTCTTTAGGGTCTGTATTATAATGACCAATAACAGAAATATCCCACCAGGTAGTTTTGTTGATTAGTCCTCCAATATAATTGATTTGACATCTAAGATTATGCTTCTCTCTAAACCATCTAAATGCTTGTGAGTAGGTTGGTGCTGATATGTAATGAGATGGAATTTCAGAATTTTTACAAGTTCTAAAACCTGTGATGCGGTATTGATCATTATCATCCACCATAATAGGTGAATTTTCATGATATTCTACTTGATAAAAAGCAAAACAAGGTTCATCAAATCCAAGTTGCTTTAACTCTAAAGCAAGTTCGTATGGTATGAATTCTTTGTTCATCTCCGTCTGTTGTTTATTGTTTGTCATAGTAAGTCTGTTTTAATTAGTGTGTACTCTACTATCTGGTCTTCGCCCTTCCATGTGTATACATTGGCCGACTTTGTGATAATCTCCCCGTCCTGTCCGTGGTAATGGTTGATCGTGTCCAGAACCTCATCCTCGGTTGGATCGGAGTCGAAGGCGAATACTATCTCGTCTACGTTTGATACTACCCATACATGTCTCATCGTGCTCTGTAGTATTTTACCGTGAGGTATGTGAAACGTACGAATCCAATGCCTCCGAGTACTCCGAGGATTAGAACGATTGACATTGGTGAGTAGATCGCCCATGCTACAAAGATGAGGCCGATGATTACAATTAGTGCTGTGATTAGTGCGTTAAGCATTGGTCTATTTTTATTGTGTCCCCTACATTTTTCTCTTCCAACATCATCAGGCTGTAGGTCTTTCCTGTGGTGTCCTTGCATGCGTACCTGTACCCACCGCTCGGGTGTGGCATCGACGCTAAAATGATTAGTACTATCGTTGTGATGCTTTCCATATAATTCTACTTAAGTATTTCTGTCCGACTACAAGGCCACACGCAGTGCGTATGAGCCAGTAGTGTGTGCACTGATATCGTGTAACCTCCTCGTCATTCTTCTTGTCCCATGCGATAAGCCTATCGCCTATCCATGCGTACACGTATCGTTTCTTTAGTTTCTTCAATAATCGTGTCTTCATTTCTCCGCGATGTTTAGTGTGATGTCTCTGCCGTCCACCAGAACCACCAAGTACATGTTGTCGCAGGCCATCATCTCTGAGTACTGCATTATGTAGTTTGCCGTGTCTTGCTTTAAGTTGTCCTTGGTCGTGTGCTTGGTTGTTCCCTCTACCCACTTGTACTCGGCTGGCATCGGTAGAATCTGGCCAAAGCAGAAGTCATACGCAAATCCATCCTCAGACAAATTGTCGAGTAGTTTTACGATGTTCCCCTTCTTGGGCTTACATGTCTGACAGATGACGACCTTGTGGGTCTCGTCTATCGGGTCTGAGATGGCATGTCCGTCACCGCATGCACATGTGTGCAGTGCTAGGATGTCTGACTGGGTGCCATGGATTTGAGCGAGAAGGCTTCGAGCCTCTGCTGAGTTGGTTGCGTAGTATATCATTCTTTACAAATTGCTAGTTCTGTTTGTGAAATGAACTCGGAGAAGTATCCGTGCTCAAATAAAAAGTTGTCAAAATCCTCTGAGTTACCCACGCTGATTGATATCAGTGGGAATCCCTTGGAGTCTTTTCCGTTAGATGTAACGCTGAAGCATTCAGCGTAGGCCATGATGCATGGCTCTTCCACTATCACGATTGATGGGAAGGTTTCGATTAGTATATCTTTGAATTCCATATTGCTCTTTAGTTTAAAGAGCAGTCCAACACCTGCTCTTTGCATGAATTATAAAAAACCATGGTTTCACAGCCTATATCTGTGGGGCTATTGTTGGATAGCCTTTGCGGTCTGGATAAGATATGAGCCTATCCCAGACCAAGAGCGACCCAGCAACTGCTCTTTTACAACAAAACACAACAATATTTCACAACCTTTCGTTGAGGGCTAGTGCTGGCTAGCCTTTGCGCACGGGACGGGCTTCGAACCCTGTCCCGTGCTGTTCACCGCATCACCTTGGCTTGTGCCAATTTAAGTACTGGGAGTCAGTCCAGTGTGCGTACATAGTGGTCAGTCATTCGACTGCCAAATTACTTTTCCAATATGTCAAAGAACATGGCAAGACATTTATGTCTTGTCCTTAACCCCAAGTCGATCCGACTTGGCTTAGTACACGGGACTCGTGTAGGTGTTGTACTAGGTTGGGGATTAACCCAACTCTAGTATTTCGTATTGCGATACATCGCTTGATGACTCAGCAATAACGTTGTAGGCGTGCTCAGAGGCCTCTTCCTTGCTAGGGAAGAACATCTTCCTAGTCCATAGGTCGTTACCATCCTCGTCTTGGTATATAATCTTAAATTCAACCATGTCTTAGAATTCTTAAGAAGTCTGCTGGGCTGATGAATGTTACTGCGTCGCATCCACGAAGGTTGTCGATGACTGCCTTTGGCTTAGCAAGAGGAGAGAAGAATACAAGGTCACCCCTTCTTTTCTCAAAGATAATCTCGTAGCATACCTCGAAGTCTCTGACTATCTCGTATACGTGCACCAGTTCCGCTCCGCATAGTGCGTGAACGATTTGGCTGTCTAGTGGGGTCTCGATGCCGTATCTTGTACCGCTGAAGTCGTGACCATCCTCGCAAAGAGACTCGCTCTCGTCGTCGTGTAGTTCATAGACCTCGTAGTTGGCCTCGTGTAGGTACTTGGCAACCTTGGGTTGTAGAACGTACCATGTAAATCCGTCTTGTGTTGTGAATGTGTTCATATCTGTATGCAATGTTAGTTACTATCTTGTGTATAACCTAATTTATTTGTCAAAGAAATGTAAAATTTTATTTCTCTCTAGGCTGGTGATTACGCAGTAGTCCTCCCAGCCCTTCAGTTGTTCGAGCAGTTCATAGATGCCGTCCAATGAGTCTATCTCAAAGATGTCAGCATCGTTCTGCTTGATTAAGTTTACTACCTCTTTGTAGTCGCCCTCAGCATAGTAGTGAATGGCACGTAGCCCAGTTAGAATGTATTTCATGACAATAATTTTTTTAAGTAATCTCCGCTATATATACTAGGCCCATTGCCCTCGTTGAATAGTTCAATTGTGCCCCTCTTGATTAGGTTTGTGATGCCACCACACTCTATCTTGCCTCGATATTTTTGGCCATCGATGGTAACGTAAAACCACACATTCCCGTTCGGTGCGTCATCATCCCAAGTTAGTATTGTGCCTTGTGGAATTTGCAATGACGTGGTGTTTGGGTTCATTGAGTGCGAGCCAATGCCAATTGACATGTTCTTGCTGGCCACCCATTGGCTTCTAAGTTTGATTGTTTGCATGTTCATGATTAGTCCTCCCATCCATTAGACCAGTACCTTACAGCGTTGGCGTACGTTCCCTTTGTGCATCCTTTCAAATCGTCCCGTGATGGGATGACGTTTCCGTAGTAGTCGGTGAATGATTTCTTTGGTAGCATGCAGATGCCCATCTCGAGCAGTCGCATTGCCTCGCGTCCCATTGAGCCTTCCATCTTCCAAACGGATCCGTTGTTGATGAGTCGTTGCATGTAGTCAACACCTGCTGACTTTTGTCTTGAGTAAATTGTTTGTATGTTCATATTTTGTTTTCTTTAACCCATATAACCATAAGTTCGTTTATTTCACCAATGATTGTTTGTCTATATTCTGAAAAGAATTTTGTTAACATCTGATTGCAGTCCTCATCATTTAATGATGGAGGAATTCCGTTGGCCATTTCAATTGCGTTTCGCATGTCATTGGCGTGCCATGATAGGCAAGAGTCGGTGATAAAGTTTTTGTTGTTCATGTCTATTTGTTTTTTATTTGAACCACGGAGGGGAGTTGAACCCCTCTCGTTTCCTTTCGTGGTTAGTCGATGATGAAATCTTCTCTCAAGTTGAGTTGGTCAATTTCTTTTTCGCTGATGTTTACACCGCTTACAATAAAGGTATCGCAAGGATTTGGGAATAGCCATCCTACGCCAGGTCTGTAGTCAAATGCGTTACGACCTATCAGTTCGTTTAACTCGTTTACATAGGCTCTAGCATCCTCAAAGTCGCCATTCATATTTGTTTCGACGTTATGGGTGGTCTCTTCCCAATTGTGCGTTAGCATCTGAGCAAGTGCCTTGTGCATGTCGATTGGGATGAAGTCCTCGACGTGGCTGTACTCTTTCAACTTGCCCTTGATGTGCCATACTAGGTCTTGCAGTTCACTAGACTCGTTAGGGCTGGGACTGATAGCCTCGATGTTGACGTCCTCTTCGATGATGTTGCACTGCTCCAACTCCTCGTGGTACACCTTGTTTTGGTGGGTGTCTAACCACTCGTGTACCTCTTGGATGTTCTCTGCATCTACTACCAACTCTGTGGCGTAGGTTCTGCTAATTACTACGTTGTATTTCATTTTAGTTTGTTGATTAAAGTGATGATGTTGTCCAATTGGGTCATGTGATTCTCGTAGTACTCTCGGAAGTCGTTCGAGGCTGAGTGGTTGTAGATTTGAGAGAACTCGTCCATCGCCACGTCCAATGTGTGTAGCATGGCATCGAAGTCCTCGGTCTTGTAGGCACCTAGGCCAGCCTCTTCTGGCTCGTCACTTTGACTCGGCAGTCCAAGACCTTTGTTGATGCCTAGGAACATTGCCTTTGACTCTAGGTCATCCAAGAACCCGACCTCGATTCCATAGGTTGATGACTCATTCAAGATGCCGTTCTCTACTAGGCTCTCGCTGTTGTCCTCGTGCAGTTCGTACACCTCCTTGCTCATGTTCATCAAGTCGGGCACCTCTGATGAAAGTACTTGTTGGTAAATGAATCCATCCATGTCATAATACGTTTCGCAAGATGCCAAGTTTAGATTTTTCTTCTGGGTGTTTGTTAGTTTGTTCATGTCGTTTGTTTTGGTTAAGACATGGATGAGTTTGCTATGCTCACCCATGTTTCGGATATCGAATCCTCGTCAGTTAACCTTGGTCTCCCTCTCTCATTAATCTGTACTCTGAGCCCGATGCACAATCCCATATGGCCTCTTGGTCATGTTGCTCGCCCAATGCGATGGCAATCTCCTTGGTCTGCACGTTCTCAGAAATGTCGAAGATGAATCGGCCAGCATTGACCCAACATCCCATGTAGTAGTTCGGGTCGGCCAACTGCTCAGCATGGCGGAGGAAGTAAGAACGTCCGAATGCGATAAGGTCGCAACCACTTGGAGCCGTCTCCTCGTATCCCTTGATGGATACCATGAATCCATGGTCGGGGTTGTGGTCGCCCGTGTTGATGTTGTAAGAGAAACCGATGTGGTTTGTTTCAGCGTTTCGCAAGTGTGCGATGAGGGTGTTTGGTGTTTTCATGTCTGTTGTTATTAAAGTGTTCACAATGTTAGTTATTAGTTTTGTATTATGCAAATTTATTTTGAGCAAGCGATAATTATTTCTTCTTCGCTCTTGTATAGAAAGTGCCCGTTGTGGTATATATTCCCATGTCTATCGAGCATGATATCGTCATGGCTCAACTCGATTGATTGGTACGTCCCCGTGCGTTGGCCGTAATTGTCTTCGTCGCAAAAAAAGTAGGTCTTCATGTTCTTGTTATTTTAGTTGGGCGATTACCTTGTTGGATAGGCTCACATACATACTGCTATGGACACAAAAGTTGTTGTACTTCTCGGGGTCTTCGGCTATGTCTTGTAGCGTTAATTCCATGATTTTCTCGATGCGCTCAGTTAAAAGTGCAACCTCGATGGTGTCAAGGCTCTTGATTAGGCCTCTTAATTTTTGTTCGTTGGTCTTGTTTTTCATGTCTTTGTTGTTTTGGTTAAGAGGGCTGGATGTCCAGCCCTTTCGTCTATTAAAGACTCTTCAGTTAACCTTTTCTTGATTCTATCCAAAGTTTAGAGCGATAGTTCATCTCTGACTCAGACATTACCACGTCGATGAAGTCGGTTCCCTCTAGGTTCACCACGTTCAACTCTATGATTTGGTTTCCCTCGTCGACTAGCACATGGTATCCGTTCTCCTCGAACCATAGCCATGCCATCTGAAATTCAGTCTTGCTTGGGGCTTGGCTCATGACTTGGTGTAGGTCGGTATCTTGGAAGTGCATCTCGCTTCCGTCCAAGAAGTACAAGGTCTGGCGTGTCCCGTCGATGGTCTCCACAATGTGGGCTCTGACCTCGCCGTGCTCGATTACTTCGTACATGCTGTCGTCCTCGCTGGAGATGATGTAAGGCCATTTTACTTCTGGTAATTTGTTTAAGTGCTTCATGTCTTTGTGTTTTGGTTAAGACATGGGCGATTGCTCACCCATGTTTCGTCCATTTAGGACTCGTCAGTTAACCTTATTTGAATAGTTCGTGCCCTACTCGGAAGTTGCGCCTCTCCTCTCTCTCGCCAGCCTCTGAGATTTGAAATTTGGCGTTGTTCAAGAAAGTGATGAATTCCCTCTGGCTATCGTCGTCCGTGAATCCCCATGTCATGAGGTAGGTCTCGTTGTAGCGAACTTGAGCGATGATTTGAACGCTTGGCAAGGAGCCCCTCTCGTGGAACTTGGTTCCATAGGATAGGCTGAAGCCGTCGTCAGATTTGAGGGTGCCGTTGCTCTCAGCGTTGCGGGTGTACTGGCTCCATGTGATGTTGGAGATTGCCTTGATGAATTGTTGTGAAGTTTCCATGTCTGTGTTTGTTTTGGTTAAGACGCCCGAGGGCGTTTCGGTCATTCAGACCTCGTCAGTTAACCTTATTCGTTCGGGCTCCCAAGTTCTCCCATCTGCAACTGGCCGTCCTCGTTGAACCATGGCTGGTACTCTCCATGCTCAGCAATCATGTCGTCAGTCTCATAGAAGCCAGAGTAGTCGGCTAGTTGTAGTTCGTGGCAAGCGCAGATGATGTCGCTCTCGTCTCCCAATGTTGGGTGCTCGAAGAACTCAATCTGCTGTCCTTTGTCGTTCATCATTACCCCATAAGAGGTAGGGTTGTGGCTCATCAATTTGCTGTAGTTTATCATATCCGTTTGTGTTTTATTACAATACAATGTTACGACCGATTGTTGACAACACCAAACATGTCAACATTTATTTTCAACTTTGTTTACGGATTTTCGCAACTGATTTGAAAACCCTCTACGGATTATCGCAACTGACTATCAAGGCCTTGCAGATGGCAGATTCATGATGCGACCATGGGCGGGGTGCAATGGAAACTCTGAGCGTTTCCGCAGTTTCCACGGGCTAAGGGGCAGTCGCAGTATGGGACGGGGCACCCACCTAGGGCACGGGCGGGCGGTTCCACCCATGCGGGGCACCCACCCAAAAGGCCAAAAATTCGGGGCAAGGCCGACCCTCCGATACCCCATGGGGCAAAAAAGATCGGTTTTCCCCACGGCCGGGCCAACGCAATATGGGGGTATTACCCAAAACCTCAGCACATATGGTACTCATCGGTATTGTACTCATAGGTATAAACCACAGGGTCGATTATTAACCTATAGGTTGATAATTGGCACTTATAAGTCTGGTCCCTTATGCTTACTTTTGCCACATGGCTATAGAAATATCATTACTTGTACCGGATGCGATCTTACTTGGGATCGAGTACTTTGAGTCTAACTACCCCGGAGAGACAAACGAGATCGACGTCAACTTGTTTTTCTTCCGCATCACTTTCATGTGGTAAGTTAACCTTGTTGTACGATGTACAATAAGTAAGATCGCCTAAAGGCACCCTGATTTGGGTGCTTTTTTGTGTCGCTTTTCGTGGATAAGTGTCGGTTTTGTGTTGACAAGTGTCGATTCTACTTAAAGTGACACTGTAGGTGACATGGGTTAACTCATTGATCTTTAATTTCTTATCTCTTTTGTGTCGTTTTTTCTCTGTTCAATACTAATAAAAAAAAATATATATAGAATACAGTTTTTATATATATAGAGTAGGGACACCAAAAATCGACATATCGGTATGGAGACGTTTTTCATGTCTCCGTGCTGATTGATCAACATTTCTTATCTTTGAACCATGGCTAAGAATAATCCACCAAAGAAATTGACAGCCTCTGGCAACATGTATGCTGAGGGAGTAGGACGAAACATTAACGCTGGGGCGTCTGGCTCCTTAAGAAAGGGAAATACCAGATTAAGCGGGAACGTGAATATGGGACCCGGGTACCGCTCTGCTGACATTGGCGTGACACAGCGGATCAAGAACAACCTAACGGTTAGTGCTGGTGTAGGATCTGGAAGGTCTTACAACTTGGGCGTGTCTTTGAGAGTTCCTATCGGAAGTAAAAAGAAAAAGTAATATGGAAATCACAAGAGAGACCGTCATGGCTGCATGCTATAAATTGGGTCATAAGTATTTTGAATCGGGTTCTTACAACATGAATGTTATTGGTATCAGAAACTCTGATCCGGGGAAGAAGGTAACGAATGTCTTCGACGACTGGATGACATTGTCTTACAAGGACGACAAGGGCACTTGGCATTTCCACAAGTGGGCATGCACAACTGACCCGGGTACTAAGGCGATGAAGGAGTTCCACAATGCTGGCGGTGTCGCTAGGGTTGTTCCTGGGCAGTACCCTGCCTCACATGCTGTTGGTCTTCACCAAGGGAAGTACAAGGCTCTGAAGCAGTGCGGACCGGTAAAGGTTTACAGGGACTCGAACAAGGACATGGTATTCGACGAGACCAAGACAGAGACGGGAATATTTGGCATCAATATCCACCACGCGGGTGCCGACTCGGCGGTTGTGGAGAACTGGTCGGAAGGATGTACGGTGTTTAAAAGAATAAAAGATTTTGACGCTTTCATGGTTATTGTAGAAAAAAGTGCTAAATTGCATGGCAATAGTTTCACCTATACCCTAATTGAAAGCAAAGATCTGTGATTGGAATTGAATTGATGCCGGACTCTCCTGGAGTATACATGATCACATCCCCTACCGGGAACGTGTATGTGGGTGAGTCTGTATCAATCAAAAAGAGGACTAAGTATTACTTGACTCCTTCAAGGGTAAAGGAACAAAGGGCAATTTACAACTCGCTATTAAAGCACGGAGTTGAAAACCACTCAATAGAAATTTTAGAAACATGCGATGTTTCAGTTCTCAAGGAAAGAGAAAGGTTTTACCAAGACAAGTACAATTCTGTTTGCAATGGATTAAACTGCAAGCTTACACACACCAAAGAAAAAAAGGGAGTGTTATCTGACGAAACAAAAGCGAAAATATCAGAGTCTCACTTAGGAGACAAAAACCCATTCTTTGGTAAAAAGCATTCTGCCGAATCATTGGAAAAAATATCAAAGGCTTCAGCAGGAAAGAATAATCCAAATTATGGTTTCAAGTATAAGAGTGATGAGTACATGAAAAAACAGTCAGACTCAAACAGCAAAGTACCTGTAAAGTTGGTCAACTCTTACACTCAAGAAGTACACGAGTTCAAGAACTCTAAAGAAGCGGCATTGTTCTGCGGAACCATACCTTCAAACATAAGAGAGTGCAAGGTGCAAGGGCACAGGGTAAAGAGAATTTATTTTGTTTTGTAGTATCTTTGTAATATGACTCCTCCAAAGAAGACAAACGTGTACAAATTGAGTGCACCGTCAAAGAGCTATCAAGACAGCGTTGCCGCTTACAATATCACAAGGGACCCGAACTTAAAGCCAAAGGCCAAGAACAGGACATTTGTAAAGGTGGTTGCAACTGACACAATCAAGGTAAAGAACAAATGAAAAAGATACAACCAAAACCAGCAAAGAGTGCGGTGTCAAGTATGTTTGACTACCATAATATTTATAGCGGAGACCCGAAGAAAAATCCGGGCATTTTAAAAGCAAAGGCGGACAAGGTAAAGGCAGCCTCTGCAATTGCGGTATACAAAAAGAAATCAGATGCGGCAAAAGTAAAAGCAATTGTTGTAGCTAAGTCAAAGAAGAAATGAAAAAGTGCATGGAATGTAAGGACGAGGTATTTCCGATGGCCAAGAGGACCGGAAAGCCACCAGTACGCTACGTAAACGGATACAGGCGCACCGATGTGCAGATGACTGTTCCGCCTAAGGACATCTACTCAGCTATCTTCTCTGGCCAGAAGCCGGTAAACGTCAAGAAGGACGTTGCCAAGCAGATGATGGCACAGATGAAACAGAAATAAATATTATATTTGTACCATTATGGCAATGATGAAAAACAAAGTAAACCCATATGCACCGATTGGTCCTGAGACTAAGAGAGAGGCCAAGAAGTCAGAAAGAAAAGGAAAGATAACTCCTCCACTCTCTGCGACTGGATCGGCAGAGATGAAATCTGCTAAGAAGAAAAGAGTAATGAATACAGCTGCTACTATTGCTGGCACTGTGGGTGGGGTTTTAACAAAAATGGCTTATGACTCTAGAATTAGCCGTGGAGCAATTAGATTAGGTGTAGATAATTCATCTAGCACAAACAAACAGAGATGGAATGCGGGCAAAGGAAGAGACACAGACAAAAAATCAACAAAGAAATAATGGCTATCAAGAAAAACCCACCGACAATCAAAGCTGCTACAAAGCCCTTTATGGCCCCTGGTTTTAACGTTCCAAAAAGAAGCGAGAGTAAGAGCATTTCAATGCCTGCTGTAAATAGCGGTAGCACAAGAAAGAAGTCGAATGTGTCTAGCGGAAAAGGATTTGATCTAGTTAAAGACAAGATGAGAGCTCAGGTAAGCAAGGTAAAAAAGCAGGTTCGCTCTTCTACCGTATCTAGAGGATCTGCCAACATTGGAGGAGGAACGAATATCTGTAAGTCAAAAAGCAAATTCTAAAAAAACATCCTGATCGCTAAGGGTGTAATCACCAAGAAGAAATAAATTTCACGACAATTTGACAGAAAGGGCACCATTGGTGCCTTTTTTGTTTATATTTGCACAAATTAAATCAAATATGATCGTAAAAGAAGTTGAATTTGGGGCCGAGGCCCGTGAAAAGCTAGTGTCTGGTATAGACATTATAGCAAATGCCGTCAAGAGCACCCTAGGTGCACGTGGACAGACCGTTCTGATCGAGTCAGACCAGTACACACACGGTATCCACATCACAAAAGACGGAGTTTCGGTGGCCAGGTCCATTATCTTGGACGACCCGACGCAGAACCTTGCGGTACAAATGGTAAAAGAGGCATCCGAGAAGACGGCGACAGCTGCCGGAGACGGTACCACTACCTCTATCGTGCTAACCCAAGGCCTGATCCATGGATCACAGCAGTTCATGAAGGCCGAGGACAACCCGACAAAGGTTCTGAGAGAGGTAAAAGAGCTAGCACTGTCAGTTGCGCAGGCATTGGACAGTATGGCTATCCCAGTTACATACGATTCTATGGCCTCTGTAGCCACGATCTCAGCCAATAATGACCCAGAGTTAGGGCAGATCATCTCAGACGCTTACAGCATGGTCGGAAAAGACGGTGTGGTGACCGTTGAGACGTCTCAAAGCTCAAAGACTTACTCTGAGGTGGTATCTGGCATGAAGCTGGGCCGCGGATGGATGTCAAAGTACTTCGTCACTGACCAGAAGAAGAACGAGGCTATCCTAGAGGACTGCTACATCCTGATCTCTGACCAGGAGATTACATCATTGAACAATATCGAGCACCTGCTGGCACCGGTTGTGCAGAGCGGGAAGAGCATACTCATTATCGCCGAGATGTCGGAGAACGCTCTGAACTCTCTTAACCTTAACAGGCTGAAGGGTGTGATCAGGGCATGCGCGATCGTTCCACCGAGCTTCGGTCACATGAGATCCGAGATCATGGAGGACATCGCTGCTGCTACCGGAGCACGATTCATCTCTGACGGCACCGGAGACAACCTGTCTCTCGTATCTTTTACTGATTTAGGCCATGCCCAGAAGGTGGTGGTAGGAAAGGAGTCTACGATTATCATCACTGGAGATGACAACTCTGAAGAGTTATCGTTACGCATCGAGGGAATCAGGAACAACCTGGCAGAGGCTACCAACGAGGGATTGAAGAAGTTCTTGGAGGAGAGGCTCGCTAACCTTGCGGGCGGTGTTGGCGTTATCTACGTCGGGGCTCAGAGCGATGTCGAGATGAAGGAGAAGAGGGACCGTGTCGAGGACGCAGTGTACGCGACAAAGGCAGCGATGGAGGGGGGTATTCTTCCTGGTGGTGGTATTGCACTTTTGAACATAGCCGGAGAGATCTGCGGATGCTCTACAGCTAAGAGCATTATCAAGTACGCACTGCAGCAGCCATTCAACGTGATCCTAGAGAACGGTGGTTATGACCCGAACGAGGTAAAGGGGGACATTGCCCTAAACTATCAAAATAGTTTCGGGTATGGATTCGACGTGAAGGAGGGGCTTGTAGGAAATATGATCGAGATGGGAATCATCGACCCCTTGAAGGTTACCAAGAGTGCACTGGAGAACGCTGTCAGCGTTGCTACCACGATCTTGAGCACCAACTGTATCATCACTAACGTAAGAGCAAAATGAGAGCTATAGGAAAGTACATCGTGATTGATCCGATATTTGAGGAGACAAAGTCTCAGTCAGGTCTGATCATGACAAATGACGATGAGAACGAGCTCAGGTACGGCAAGGCTCACGTAGTACACGTGGGCGGGGATGTTGTATCTGACATAGCTAGTACTTCTATCGTATATTACGATAGAAGGGCTGGCCACGGCGTTAGAATTCAGAGTCGTCAGTATCATATAATACTTGAGCGGGACGTTGTTCTCGTTCTAGATTGATCCTCTTCATGAATATGGAGTGGTACTTTTGCGTGTAATTTTCTCTCTTGTGGACCGGGTTCTCAGCAGGATCGTCTGAGAAGCTGGTCTGCTCTAGTACCAGATCAAACAATTCCTTCATTATCTTGTCTGTCTTGACAGAGCACTGGTAGATAACTCCGAGCTTTCGGGACGAGTCCTTGTGGAACTTAATAAATCCGCGAGACTTCATGTCCGCGAATAGCCTTGCCTGCCATTTCATGGTGCAAGCGAAGTCGTACAGCACCCTGAGGCGGAATGTCCGTGTACCGTGGATGAAGATCAGGATGTCGACCTGAGTAGACGACAGGTCATACTTCTCCATGTAAAGTCTTTTAATAATCGGCAGGTACCTGACGTACCGGGCCATCTCTATTGAGTCCATTTGAGTCTTATTTTATTACAGTAATTACCCTTTGGGTAAATACTGTAACAAATTTAGACTATTTTTGCTACATGGACAAGCAAAAGGGATTAGGAGACACGGTCGCGGCAATTACCAAGGCCACCGGGATCGAGATGCTGGTAAAGGGCATCTTTGGAGAAAATTGCGGATGCGATGCGAGGCAGGAGAAGCTGAACAAGATGGTTCCTTATTCGTCCTCTTCTAAAGAAGAGCAGAAGAAGTAGATTACACGACTTTGTCGTATAATATCATTATCTTTGCAATATGGCCGTACTACAACAGCAGCACGCACACGGGTGCTTGATATATCCGTCTGATACCGAGACATTACAGGAGGATCTGAACACTAGCAATAGGGATACCTGCCTTTACGTTGGTATTGGAGGGGATGTTCGAGTCCTTACCTCTGGCGGAGACGATGTGACGTTTGCCTCGTTGCCATCTGGGACATTTGTCCCTGTTCACGTGACAAAGGTATTCTTGACCGGAACGACCGCGTCTAGTATATTAGCTGTAGACATGGGCCCAGGATCTGGAGCGAACTGCTACTCTACAGACGTTTGGCAGGACCTTGATGTGCTATGGCAGGACTTTGACACTTTCTGGAACAGCTGTAATAAATAAAACACAACTAGATCGTACGATAATATCGTACGATATCCTTATCTTTGCAATATGGGATCAACCTTATTTAATACCACCCCTCAGAACACGTACCCCTCGCTGATAAAAATTGGCGATAACTTACCACTGAGCGGTACACTAAAGCGCCTATCAGATGGCAATGGCAATGACCTGCCCCTGCTGGTATCTACAAGTGCAATCACCAACTATGGAGCAGGATCTATATCCAGCAACTCTGCATTTGGTGATGGCGCATTAGATAGTAATACTACCGGATCAGATAGCGCGGCTTTTGGTGCATCGGCTTTAACAGGTAATACTACCGGGGCCAGTAATACTGGTATAGGGCATGATGCTTTGTTTACCAATAGTACAGGCAGTTTTAATACAGCCTTGGGAAAGCACGCAAATAGATTCAATAGTACAGGTACAGGTAATACGGGCTTGGGGGCTTTGGCTTTACGCTTAAACTCAACAGGCACAAATAACACGGGCGTAGGGTATTTATCACTTGAAAACAACACCAATAGCAATAACACCGCATTGGGTTATAGGAGTTTAAGAGCCAACACAAGCGGAAGTTATAACGTGGGTGTGGGTGTGGATGCGTTGATAGGTAATACAGGTGGTGCTCAAAATACCGCTATTGGGGGATTGGCTTTGTCAACTAATACCACAGGAAGTATTAATATCGCTATCGGTTATGGTGCTTCTATTCTAAATTCAACGGGAAATTTTAATGTTGCAATCGGTAATCAATGTTTATATCTTAATAGTAGTGGCTCTAATAACGTATCAATCGGTTATCAATCATTATTTTCAACAAATGGAAGCAATGCAGTAGCCATAGGTTATACTGCTTTATACAACAACACCGCCTCCAATAACACCGCAGTAGGTTACGAGGCAGGGTATAGTAATACGAGTGCTACAAACATTACCGCAATTGGGTATCAAGCGTTACGCTATTCAACGGGTCAACAAAATACCGCAATTGGGTATCAAGCGTTATTTAACAATACAACGGGAACTAATAATAGTGCCTTAGGAGATAGGTCATTAACTAATAATTCTACGGGTGGAAATAATACCGCTATTGGAATTATATCATTATATGGAAATACTATTGGTTCAAACAATACTGCTTTAGGTTATGGTGCATTATTTACAAACACCGCCTCCAACAACACCGCAGTAGGTTACGAGGCGGGGTATAGTAATACGAGTGGAACGGGTATAACTGCGATAGGGTATCAAGCGTTGAGGTTGAGTACGGGTATATATAATACAGCGGTAGGTGATACATCTTTGGCTCAAACTACAACGGGAACAGCAAACACGGGATTAGGTCGCACTGCTTTAACGTCAAATACAACGGGTAGCAATAATACAGGAATAGGTGGTAACGCTTTACAAAGTAGTATAACGGGTAGTAATAATACCGCAGTAGGTCAAGGTTCTTTAGCCCTCAACACCGCATCCAATAACACCGCAGTAGGTTTTGAGGCTGCGTATAGTAATACGAGTGGAACGGGTAATACTGCAATAGGCGTACAATCTTTATATGCCAATACTACGGGAAACAATATCGTTGCTATTGGAAAAAATCAACAAAGCGGAAACTTTAATGAAATATCAATGATAGGTGTATCAGATACCGCAACGGGTGATAATCAAATGCGTTTTGGTTCAGCAGGTATTCCTAATGGTGCAGTCACAGTTGGCGTTTTAGCACCTACTTCTTATTGGAACGTATTTATTAACGGAGTTGCTTGTAGATTATTAATAGGATAAATTAACTAAATTCGCAATATGACAACATACACTTGGAACGTAACCGCCCTGTACACAGAAACAATAGACGGGGAACAAAACTACGTAGTTATCGCTAACTATGAAGTAGTAGGAGTAGATGGTACTTACACCGCCTCACTTTCAAACATCGCAAGGTTTTCGACAGAGAGCGTTAGCCCTTTCGTACCTTACGAGGATTTAACAGAAGCTATCGTTATTGGTTGGATTCAAGAGGAATTAGGCGTTGATGGAGTATCTAATCTTGAAGCGTGTATTCAAGGACAAATCGACAGCCAGATTTCTCCACCAGTCACGCCTCAGAACAGCCCATTGCCTTGGGCTCCAGTAACAGAATAAAACTATGGAATCAAATACAGCTAAACAAGTAATCGCCGAGGCGTTACACATGGCAATCTCTAAGGGTTGCTTCGGACTAGTAGAGGTGCAGAACATCGTAAAGGCACTTGAGATTGTAAACAACCTCAACGACATTGAGTTCGGAGAGATCACTGAAGAGTAATCGCATCACTAAAAATTTAAAAGGATACCACTCCCACAAGGAGTGGTATTTTTGTTTATCTTTGTAATATGTATTTAAAACTCAATGCGGGCAGAGCGGCAGCGGTCAGCCCATCAGATACCGTAGACATCCCATCGGTTACCGGTGGAACTAGCAACAACGGATGCGTGTTGTACATTGGCGGATTTGGAGACCTAAAGGTCGAGACCGTCGGCGGTGACCTGATCACATTCGTAGGTGTCAACGGTGGAACATTCTTCCCGGTACAGGTGACAAGGGTTTACTCTACCGGAACAACAGCAACTGGCATTATAGCTCTCTGGTAAGATGCAGATCAGCATATCCAACGTCATCGGATCAATGTACCCTCGTTACAACGGGGCCGAATACATTATGAACCTTTACGTGGACAGGGTAACAGCTGCTGGCGGTTACTTAGAGGGAGTAGGGTGCGCCAAGAACAAATTATCAGGCTACAACTTATCATCACAATACTCAACACGTGTTACACTAAGCGGAGGATACCAAGAGGCATCAGCATGCAGCACACGAGCAATTCAACAACTTTCGTTGTAAATCTTTACGATGACTTCGGTCACGTAGCGACAGACATATTAAAAATATGCACCAAGTGCGGTAAGGCTAAGGACCTACTGAACTTTGGAATAAACTCTTCTAGGAGGAGCGGGATCCAGGAGACATGCAAGGATTGCAAGGCTTTTTCAGAGAAGATGCACAGGGCGAATAACCCCGGAAAGTCTTCCGAAAAGTCAAAAAAATACTACATTTTGAACAGGGACTCTATAATAGAGAGGGTCAAGCAGTACGCAGACGATAACTCGGAACTGTTAAAGCAAAAAAGAAAAGATTACTTCCAGCTGAATAAGGAGAGGTGGAACCAGTATGGGAAGGACAGGGCTAAGATTGACCCGGTATACAGGATAAAGGTTCAGATGAGAAAGGTCCTGATCAAGGCGCTCAACGGGACCAGCAAGAGCAAGAAGACAGAGGATATCCTCGGATGCAGCTTCTCAGAATTCAAGGAATACATTGAGGATCAGTTCGATCCATGGATGAACTGGGACAATAAGGGCCTGTACAACGGTGATTTTAATTATGGATGGGACATCGACCATATCGTGCCACTGTGCACAGCAAAAAGTCCAGAAGAAGTGTTATCTTTGAATCACTATACAAATCTGCGCCCACTGTGCAGCCATGTCAATAGAAACATCAAAAGAGACAAGCATGAGTAACCTATTAGAGCAAGCAAGTTTAGTCCTTATCCCTTCCGGGTATAAAGAGGACGTAGTATACAGCGAGATCCCACTAGACGGAAGCGGCGACATGGTCTTTACGCGCAGTTCCAACGGCACCCGAATAAATAGTGCGGGGTTGGTGGAGGTTGTGCCGTGGAATTTGGTGCAGTATAGTGAGGATTTTACAAATGCTGTATACAGTAAATACAATAATATAACGGCAACCGCAGACCAAACAAGCGCACCAAACGGAACTACTACCGCGGACAAAATAGGTCTATCAACTGCATCAACAACTTTTCCAAACCTTGCACAAGATGCGCAATACATTGTAGGTCAAGTTTATACATTTAGTGTTTATTTCAAAAAGAACACAGTAAATTTTGGTAAAATTCGAGTAGGTGGAACGGCTTTCGCTTCATCTACAAATAGCCCCTTATTCAATCTGAATACTGGAGTAATTGTAAGCGGCACGGGAACGATTGAAAATGTTGGTGGTGGTTGGTATAGATGCACAATAACGGCAACGGCTGACACAAGTGCAGCAGGTGGGTTTGCAATTGATTTACCCGATTCAACTGGAGTTTGGAGTGGTTCAAGTGTTTATAATGTAAACGATTCTATTTTTGCGTGGGGCTTTATGTCAAACATCGGCTCAACCGCCAAGCCCTATTTTCCCACTACCGACCGCTTAAATGTTCCACGCCTAACTTATCAAAATGGCGGGGGCGGGTGTCCGAGTTTGCTGTTGGAGAAGCAGAGTACGAATGTCAATACTTATTCAGAGCAGTTTGATAATGTAGGTTGGAGTCTTTCGGGAGTTACAGTAAGCGCAAACCAAACAACAAGCCCAGACGGAACGCAAAATGCGGATAAATTAATTGAAAGTTCTGCAAATGTGTTGCACGAAATTTATCAAGCGCAATCGTTAACAAATGGAGTTACTTACACGAATACAATTTACGCCAAAAGTGCGGAACGAACACAAATAGCAATCAATTTTGTATCGGGTGGTTTTGGGCAAGGGGCAAATGTAATTGCAGATTTAAGTGCGGGAACATTGGGAACTGTCAGCAACTATGGAAGCGTTACGGGGTCAACTGCAACAATTACAAATGTTGGGAACGGATGGTATAGAATTTCATTAACAATGACACCCGCAACGACTACAACTTTTTATGCAGATTATTCACCAGCATTAAACGGGAATATCACTTATCAAGGCAATGGCACAAGCGGAGTGTTTATATGGGGCGCACAGATTGAGCAAAGCACTTACCCCACATCCTACATAAACACCACATCAGCAAGTGCCACAAGGGTTAAAGATTTGGCTTACAACACCAGCGCAACAAGTTTGATTGGTCAAAGCGAAGGAGTTTTATTTTGTGACTTTAATTTACCAAGTATTGAGAGCGATGTTGATTATCCATTTATTGTTGATTTATTTGGAAGTACGGGATATAGATTTGGTTTTGCTCGTTATCCTAATGGTGGAGTGCATATATATATGCAAAACAATTTTAGTGCACAATTTACTTATAACACTACACAATTAACGGGTCGTTTCAAATTGGCATTGGGTTACAAGGCAAATGATTGTGTAATTTATTTGAATGGTACATTATTGCAAACAATAACAAGTGCAACAATACCCGCAACGAGTGGTATTGCATTTAATGCCATTGATAACAATGGTGCTTATAATAGTCAATCACAAATTAACCAATGCGTCCTATTCAAAACCCGCCTAACAAACGCAGAACTTGCCTCACTCACAACCTTATGAAAACCTTTTTGAAATTCGAGTTCACCCCTACACAATGGGCAAACCTTCGCAAGTTAATAGAAACAACTACAACCACACCCGACGGAGAGCAAACGACTTGGGTTAATTGTGCAGTTGTTGAGATAGGATTTATTGTAATTACCCCCGCCGTAATGGACGGAATGGAGGTAGTAACACCAGCAGTCCTATCAAAGAAATGGGCGGTTGATATTCTATTCTACACCGAAGTGCCAACCGAGTTTGCAAAGTATGCTGTATGGCCCGAGTCGGGTGTGCATACATTCCAAGGATGCGAGTCCATGTACATGGAAAATTTCTATACTAAGTTCCCAGATAAAAAGCCAAATGATCCAGCAAACTGACTCAGTAGCTAATACCCTCACAACAATTACGGGGGTCGCAGCCGTAGCATCTTTCGCCACGGCATGGCAGCCAATTATATCAATGATCGTTGGAGTGATCGGTTGCATCTCCGGTATACTAGCATGCGTTTACTACGTTAAAGGAATTATAAAAAAGAACTGATGGCGGCCAAGGTAAAATCAAACGTCTCGACCTTTCGTTCTAAGCCACGAGTTAAACTTCGTAGGCATACCAAGCACGTGAACAAGCACAAGAGTAAAAAGGCTAACGTAGGACAAGGATGAAAGACGCTTGCTACACCAAAGTAAAGGCCGAGAAGTCAAGAGTGGGAATGGGTTCACGGGTTAGCAATGTAAAGAGGAAATGAGCACCGTTGCATCAACATTTGTAGACAAGTTAAAGGACCAGTCCTTTACCATCATACTTATGATCGGTGGTCTTTATTACCAGAACCAGATATTCGAGTCAGAGATTACCAGATACAACAAGGTAGTAAACGAGAAGCAAGAGTACATCAACATGATCGTCGACGCTGAGAGAGAGCGCATGATCACAAGAGAGAAGTACTTGATGGAACAGCGTGACCAGTTTATTGAAATGCTAAAGGAAAATCAAAAGTGATGCTACAGGGTTTCTTGTTCGGGCTATTATTCATTACCTTTACAATCGGAATTTCATACATTATAGGAGAGTACTTAGATGGCAAAGATTACAGGGAAAAACACTAGACCGGGCAGCAACAAGGCCACAGGCAGAGACTACTCTAAGGAGAAGGCATACCAGTCTAGCCCTGCACGCAACAAGTACAGGGCTGAGCTTAACGCTGAGGCACGAGAGCGAGGCATCTACGGTAAGCGAGCAGCCATGTCGAAAGACCTTTCTCACAAGAAGGACGGGAAGATGGTACTAGAGAGCAAGTCTCTCAACAGGGCTAGAAACGGAAGCGGGTCCAAGTCGACAAAGAAATAACCAACATGTTCAGGCCGCCGACCAAATACTCCGAGTATCTTGCAGACATAAGAAAGTCTATAGACTATATATTAAAAAAAGTAAACACCAAGGGGTACACTGGTTCTTTTACTGTTCAAGGAGAGACCTGGAACACTACAAGGACTATATATGTTAAAGATGGAATTATCACCGATGTTGTGTAACTTTGCATCAATGAAAAATATTATGGAGATGTTCAAGGGTGACAAGGGCGAGATTTCGTCTAAGCGTGTAGTGGGTATTGTGGGTGCACTTGTATTGTTTGCGACCATGGCACACAACAGCTTGAGCCCACAGGAGATCGCTCCTAGCAAGGACCTAGTAGCCGCGGTTGAGTTTGTGGTGATCGCATGCCTTGGATTTACAAGCATCGACAAGTTTGCAAATAAAAATGAGCAAGGATAAGCCAATACCAAAGACTACCACCGGAAAGGGTGCCAACTACTTGCCAACGAGCAAGGGTGCCGGCATGACTGCCAAGGGAGTAGCAGCGTATCGCAAGGCCAATCCAGGATCAAAGCTAAAGACTGCTGTAACGGGCAAGGTAAAGCCAGGCAGTGCAGACGCAAATAGACGCAAGTCATTCTGTGCTCGCAGCGCTGGACAGATGAAGATGTTCCCAGCCGCGGCAAACGACCCGAACTCACGCCTCAGGCAGGCACGTAAAAGATGGAAATGTTAAGACTATGAAAAAGAAAACTATATCAGAGTACGGTGGAATGGAAAAGTACACCTCAAAGAAGGCCATGGTAAAACATGAGAAGACCGAAAGCAAAAAAGTTGAGAAGAAAGAGGGTGCATCTTACGCCAAGAAAATGGCAGCACCTAAAATGAAGAAAAAGTAATGTACGGAACCAAGAAAGAACGCAGCTCTATGGCCAAGAAGGCTGTTGCTGGTAAGGATATTGGTAAGAAAGGACCTGGATTTGCCAAGATTGTCGAAAAGGCAAAAGGTAAATATGGTAAAGAAGCCGCCACTAAAATTGCAGCCGCTGCAATGTGGAAGAAGTTAAAGAAATGATTAAATACGCTGTCGCCATCCTTCTTTTAACATCATGCAGTGCGAGCTGGCACCTTAAGCGTGCAATAAAGAAAGACCCATCACTACTCTTGAGTAGGGATACGGTCCTTGTTCATGACACCCAGTTTGTAACAAAGGAAAGGATGCTAACAGATAGCTTCTTTACCACATGCTACGATACAGTAGTAATGGAGGACAGCTTTGTGTATACCAAGGTGATCCGACATGACAATGTGATCAAGGTGTACACCAAGTGCAAGTCAGACACCGTACGTATTACTACTAAGATCCCGTTTAAGATGCCTCCAACAGTATCGTACAAGAACGATCCTTTCTGGAAATCTTTGGCAATTGCGTTTGGAACCTTGTTATTGTTAATTATTATCATTAGATTTGTACTTAAATGAAATCGTTAGAAACACAAGAATTAGAAGACCTAAGATCTTTAAGCTCAATGGTAAAGTCCTTAAAGGAGGAGATCGCTGACATTGAGATTAACTTGTCTCGCTTGAACAACAAGAAGCCAATGTTGATCTATGACATTGAGAATGCTGCAGAGGAATTGACAAAGCTACAAGGTGAATTGCAAGAGAAGTACGGTAACGTTGTTATCGATTTAAACACAGGAGAAATAAAAGATGGCCAATATTAATACTTATCCAGTAGACACCGCACTGGTGGGTACTGAGAAACTTTTGATGTCTAACACGCCAGCTGGCGATGCGACATACAACACTACTGTTGCGGCAGTTGCTGTATACACATTCGGAGCAGGAGCTCCTAAGGTTACACAAGCTCAGAGACTCGCTATTGTATCTCCAGTTGTCGGTCAGTTGGTTTACCAGACAGACTTGACAGAGGGAACGTATCAGTACAAGTCTACGGGCTGGGTTGCGTTATGATCGTAAGGAAGGTATCTATAGGCCAGGACTACAAGTCTGATGCCATGCACTATGTGCTTGGTCAGGACGTGCTGCGTGGCGAGTACAAGATATCTCTTATGCTATTAAAGGACGACGGGACCGTTGACGTTTGGATCAAGAATGCCTCTGGTATGTTGCTTTGGAAGACCTTCAACAGCAACATGCCAATCTCAATTGAATACGATATAGACTTTTAAATAAAATGAAATCACCGCTCTACTTTGTGGTAGAGCCTGTTGGCGACAAGCTTTACGACAGCACAACAGATTACGGGCTCATACTGAGCTCATCAAAGGAGGACCACACAGCAACCAATCGATTTGCTACGGTCATCGCCACTCCGATCGGTTACACTGGGGAGATAGTCCCCGGCGACACACTCATGGTTCACCATAATGTATTCAGAAAGTACTTCGACGTGCGTGGTAAAGAGAAGTACGGGCCGTCTCACTTTAGGGACAGTACCTTCTTTATCGACTTCGACCAGTTTTTTTTATACAAGCACGATGATGTTTGGAAGGCACCGCACCCGTACTGCATGGTCAAGCCATTGGATAATGATAACTCCACTATTATCAAGAGCACCGACATGGAGAAGCCGCTGGTCGGTATCCTTAAGTACGGAAACGAGTACCTTTACTCTAAGGGACTGAAGGACGGTGACACGATCAGTTTCCAGCCGGAGAGCGAGTACCCGTTCACAGTGGACGGGGAGAAGCTGTACCGGATGCTTAGTAAGAACATATGCGTAGCCTTATGACGGAGAAAGAATTCAAAGAGAAGATTATTGATGCCGCAGAGAAGGCTATACACGAGCTTATTGCAGTGGCCAAGGAGCCGATCCTTAACAACAACTCTGAGACGGACCTGTCTGCTGACAAGCTAAAGAACGCTGCAGCTACCAAGAAGCTAGCCATTATGGACGCATTCGACATCCTAAAGAGGATACAGGAGGAGCGTGCCATGATCGATACGCCGGAGACCAAGGTATCTGCATCGGTTGACAATAAAAAGGGTTTTGCAGAAAGATTCTCTAAATGAGCAGGCTGTACGAGGTCATAAAGGATCCGATACCAAAGGACGTTATAGCTAAGGGCAACAAGGCTGGCTCGTGGGATTACGGATACAACCCCAAGTACGATGTAATTGTTATCTCTAGGGACGGGACAATCGGACCGGTCTACGAGATTAATGGACTGAAGATAGCTCTGCCGTTCCCAAAAGAGGTAGATGACCGTGGTGGCAAGTGGGTTCCACAGGAGTACCCAAGGGAGCTGTCTAAGTTGAAGACAATATTCGACTGGAACAAGTATGACAACCAGTTCAAGGGAAAGTGGGTCGATTACATCGAGACAGAGTTTGACAGGAGAGAGAACGGTTACTGGTTCTTCAACAAAAAACAAAAGACATACATTACCGGTACTCACTATATGTACCTACAGTGGACAAAGATCGATATCGGTCTTCCAGAGTTTCGTGAGTCTAACCGCATATTCTTCATTTACTGGGAGGCATGCAAGGCCGACACAAGGTGCTTCGGCATGTGCTACCTAAAGAACAGGAGATCTGGATTCTCATTTATGAGCTCATCCGAGCTTGTGAATATGGGTACAATCACTAAGAATGCAAGGCTTGGCATATTGTCTAAGACAGGTAACGATGCCAAGGTAATGTTCACGGAGAAGGTAGTCCCTATCTCAAACAACTACCCATTCTTCTTCAAGCCGGTGCAGGATGGTATGGACAAGCCAAAGACTGAGCTAGGTTTCCGTGTTCCTGCGTCTAAGATTACCCGTAAGAACATGGACAAGAACGAGGAGGACATCGAGGGTCTTGACACGTCTATTGACTGGAAGAACACGGCAGACAACTCGTACGATGGAGAGAAGCTTAAACTACTAGTTCATGACGAGAGCGGTAAATGGCTACCACCGAATAACATTGAAAATAACTGGCGTGTCACAAAGACATGTCTACGCCTTGGTTCTAGGATCATTGGCAAGTGCATGATGGGATCTACCTCTAACGCACTAGACAAGGGTGGATCAAACTTTAAAGAAATATTTTACGACTCAGACCCAAGGAAGCGAAGCCAGAACGGGCAGACAAAGAGCGGGCTGTACGGCCTTTTTATCCCAATGGAGTGGAACTTCGAGGGATTCATCGACGAGCATGGATGGCCGGTACTTGAGAAGCCGGAAGAGCCGATCAAGGGTATAGACGGGGGATGGATATCCAACAGCGTTATCGACTACTGGGAGAACGAGGTACAGTCATTGAAGTCTGACTCGGACGCACTGAACGAATTCTATCGTCAGTTTCCACGCACAGAGTCTCATGCATTCCGTGACGAGAGCAAGCAGTCTCTGTTTAACCTGACCAAGATATACCAGCAGATCGACTACAACGACTCCATGATCAAGGGCCAGATGATCACCCGTGGCAACTTTCACTGGAAGAATGGAGAGAAGGACAGCGAGGTTATATGGACACCTGAGAACAGCGGCAGGTTTTACATATCTTGGTTCCCAGACAAGCACAACAATGTCATAGACATCAACGGTAGAAAGAAGCCGGGAAACGAGCACATGGGAACATTTGGTTGTGACCCTTACGACATCTCTGGCACCGTAGGCGGAGGCGGGTCTAACGGATCACTGCACGGTATGACCAAGTTCCACATGGACATCGGTCCCTGCAATCAGTTCTTCCTAGAGTACATCGCAAGGCCACAGACTGCCGAGATATTTTTTGAGGACGTTCTGATGGCATGCATATTCTACGGGATGCCTGTTCTGGCGGAGAACAACAAGCCAAGACTTCTTTATCATTTCAAGAACAGAGGTTACAGGGCATTTGCAGTAAACAGGCCAGACAAGCATATTTCTAAGCTCTCTAAGACAGAGATAGAGATAGGGGGGATACCCAACACCTCTGAGGACATTAAGCAGGCTCACGCATCGGCTATCGAGAGTTACATCGAGCAGCACGTGGGAATAGACATGGAAGGTACTTACAGGCCATCTGACGAGATGG
>Ga0209299_1000356_pt1 | contig 25962 bp, 18 predicted proteins | sample S_140806_MF_Meta_FD_187326 | JGI IMG/M metagenome (GOLD analysis project Ga0209299, IMG submission 187326) | Freshwater microbial communities from Lake Simoncouche, Canada to study carbon cycling - S_140806_MF_MetaG (SPAdes) (version 2) | ecosystem: Environmental > Aquatic > Freshwater > Lake ...
CCCACCCTTCTCCGTCTCCAAACAACCAAACGGAAGGGAGGAGCCGTAGGAGGGACGACCCCACTTGCTAGTCATCCGATACGCTCTTTCCGGCGGCAGGAGAACCGACCAAGGCCGGTAGGAGTCCGGCGTCGTATTACTTCCGTTGGCGTAACGAAGACTTACGGGCGTTCCCCCGGCATCCCAGACCGCATCCATCGCCAGGATTTTTTCCAGGATAGCGGTGGGCTTCGATCCCTGGTTCCGGAAAAAAACCGTCCATTCGCCGGCCGGATAAAGTTGATCCCGCACGATCACCACCCGAACCTCCAGACCTGGGCTTCGTTCCGCAAAAGTCAGAGTAGTTTCCGTCTTGCCGCACTCGAGTTTTTTTTCTGCCCGTGAAAATTTCCAATTCGGCAGAAGTTCTCGGGAGCTCTTGCCATCATAGATAAATGAAAAGGGCAAATCTTTGGGTGGCTCCCCAGCGAGATGGTGGTCCAACCATGCGCATGCCAACTGCTGGTCTGCGGAATTCACCGTAACCGCGGCCGCGGGCCAGGCCGCCAACCCAACGACCCAGATGAGAGGGATGAAAAAACTAAAACGAAGAAACCCAGATAGAAACAAGCGGTGCATCGTTGAAAATTGAAAGGCGACAGAGGTGGTCTCCACCTGTTTTTGGGGTAAAAAAAGGGCTTTTTCCATTCGAAAAAAGGTGGATTTGCCTGGGGTATTCCAGAAACTGGAAGAGTGAGGTTCATTCTGGTTAAGGAGACCTTCGGGACATGCAGAAACTGAGAAAAATCTGGGCCGTGCCGGAGATCGGAATTCTCCTTCCCTTGCTTATTTGCTTGGCATTTTTCACTTGGATCTCCCCCGCGTTTCTCGGGCCGGAAAGCGTGCGGGCGATTCTTCGAGCGCTCGCCTTCGTCGGCCTTATCGCCGTGGGGCAGACTTTTCTGATGATTGCGGGAGAGATTGATCTATCGGTCGGCTCCGTTGCCGGTTTTTCCGCCATCGCCGCCGCCTGGCTGATGAAAAGCGCTCACTGGCCGGCCGTGGCGGCCATCGCTGCAGCCATCGCGCTGGGCGCTGCCTTGGGTCTGGTTAACGGTTGGGTCACGGTGCGCATCGGCATCCCCGCTTTCATCACCACCCTTGGCATGCTCTATATTGCGAAGGGTCTGAATTACCTGCTCTGCAAAGGTTACCCCATCTACCCTCTGCCCGCTTCGATTCAGGATTTCGGCAAGGCGGAGCCGCTTGGCCTATCCTGGGCCTTTTGGGTGTTCCTTTTGGCAATCGCCGCGGGGGATTTACTTCTGCGCTTCACCGTTCCGGGTCGTAAAGTCTATGCCACTGGGGGCAACCGCGAAGTGGCCCATCTCGCCGGCATTCATACGGAGTTGGTAAAGATCGGATGCTTTGTCCTTTGCGGCTCCCTCGCCGCCTTGGCAGGAATTCTCCTCATGGCTCAGATCAACGTCGGGCAGCCGGAAATCGGGGTGGGTTGGGAACTCGACGTCATCGCCAGCACTGTGATTGGCGGAGTCAGCCTCTTTGGTGGTGTTGGCACCGTGGTGGGCACCTTTCTCGGACTTCTTCTCATGCAGGTTATTCGCACCGGCCTCGTCACCACCGGCGTGAACACCCACTGGCAAACGGTCGCCGTGGGCGTGATTATGATTCTAGCCGTGGGGCTGGATCTGTGGCGAAGAAAGGCGAAAATCTCATGAAACGTTTTTTTCTATTCCCGGCTCTCGGCCTCGGTGTTTTGTTGGCTGCCTGCGGGCGTGAATCCGGCGGCGGTGCCGCCAACCCTGCCAGCAAGGGAGTTTTTCTTTGGGTGCAGGCGCTCAAGGGACATCCCGTTCATCAGATGACCCAGATTGCCTTCCTCGAGGGGTGCCGGCAGACGGGCTACGAGGGGCGGGTCATCGGCACCGACGGACCCGACATTGCCGGAACCATCGCCCTGGCCGAACAAGCCATCACGATGGGACGGGTGGCCGGCGTGGCCATCTGGACCGGTAATCCCGCTTACAATCCGCTTGTAGAAAAAATCAGCCGACGAAATATTCCCGTGATCCTTCCCCACTTCCCCGTGCCTGAAGGCTCGGTCCTCGGAGCCTCCGGCATCATCAGCTGCGATCCTGCGGAGTACGCCCGTGAAACCGCCCGTAAAATCGGCAGTGCCCTCGCCGGCAAAGGCACCGTAGCCCTCACGCAGGGATCGTTCAACCAAACGGAAAACCAGGTGATGGAAACGTTCACCCGCTCGATGAAGGATTCTTTTCCCAACATCCAAGTACTACCCCCGGAAGAGGAGGGCTTTGATCCCTCCAAATCCATCGCCAAGGGCGTTGCGATTCTGCAGGCCCACCCCGATGTGAACGCTGCCTTTTCCTCCACGGGTGGCGGACCGACCACCTGGGCCGGAGCGCGTAAGGAGACCAAGCGCCCGCTGCTGGTCGTGGGCATGGACTACACGCGGGTGAACCTCGACCTCGTGAAAAACGGGGAGGTGTTCGCGGTCGTCGGCCAGCCACTCTGGGAGGAGTCCCTCGGCTCGGCCGAGCTCCTCGCCAAATGCGCGGCCGGAGAAAAGATCCCTTGGTGGACCAAACTGCCGGCCCCCTGGATCGACAAGGACAACCTCGCCCCCTACCTCCAGCTGCTCGACCGCGTGGAAGCTTCCCTCAACCGATGAGCGACTCCTCCGGCGCGCCCCACGCGCTGGAGATGCGTGGCATCTCCATTTCGTTTGGTCCTGTCCAGGTCCTGCGCGAGGTTGACTTCCTCGTCCCCCGTGGCCACATCCACGCTCTTCTCGGCGAGAACGGCGCCGGCAAATCCACCCTGATGAAGATTCTCGACGGGGTCTACCCGGTCGGCCGTTTTCGCGGGGATATCCACCTACAGGGAAAACCAGTCCGGTTCCATTCCCCGCACGATGCGTGGTCGCAGGGCATCGGCTATGTGCCTCAGGAAATCAGCGTCCTTGAAAACCTCACCGTGGCCGAAAACATCTTGGTCGGTCACTGGAACGGTCGCTCGCCCTGGGTCACGCCGGCGCAGCTCCGCGCCCGCGCCACCCGGATCCTGGAGGAAACCCGCATCCCCCTTGATCCTTCCCGGCTGGTAGCCACCTACAACGCGAGCCAGCGGCAACTGGTGATGATCGCCCGGGCTCTGTCCCAGGAGCCTTCCGTGCTGATTCTCGACGAGGCCACCGCCTGTCTGACCCACGAGGAGGCGGAAATCCTCTTCCGGGTTGTCCGCCACCTGCGCGACCGTGGCATCACCACCATCTTCATCACCCACAAGCTGGCCGAGGTTTACGCGTTGGCCGACAGCGCCACGGTGATGCGGGACGGGGCGGTGGTGGCGCGTCTCCGCCACGAGGAGTTGAAGGAGGAGACCATCGTGCCCGCCATGATCGGCCGGAAACTGGACCAGTTTTACCCACATCGAACCCCGACCGAACACAAGCAGGAGACCCTGCGCGTGGAGAATCTCACCGTGCCTCATCCCCACCTCGCCAACCGCAACGTGGTGCAGGATGTCTCTTTCGAGGTGAAGAGGGGCGAGATTCTCGGTTTGGCGGGGCTGGTCGGCGCGGGACGAAGCGAGGTGGTCAACGCCCTCTACGGCCGGACCGAGTTTCAGGGGAAAGTTTTTCTCGAAGGCCGACCGGTGGAGGTGCGTAGCCCACGGCAGGCCATGCAGTTGGGGCTGGGTCTGGTGACCGAGGAGAGAAAAAAGGATGGCCTGCTCCTCGAAAAAAGCGTGAAGGAGAACATCACCCTCCACAACTTGCGCCGCGTTTCCCAGGGGCCGTGGCTTTCCTCGGCCAAGGAAAACGCCGTCGCGGAGGAGTACAAAACCCGATTAGCCATCCGTGCGCCCTCCATCCACGCCCCGGTCCACCAACTCAGTGGCGGCAACCAGCAGAAAGTTATTCTTGCGAAGATTCTCCTCGCAAAACCTGGGGTTATTTTTCTGGATGAGCCCACCAAGGGAATTGACGTCGGGGCCAAGAGTGAAATTTACCGCCTGATTTTCGACCTGGCCCGGGACGGCGTTTCTTTTGTGCTCATCTCCTCCGAGCTTCCGGAACTGCTCGCGCTCTGCGACCGGTTTGTGGTGCTGGCCCGCGGGCGAGTCACGGGACGGTTGGAACGGTCCGAGGCCAACGAGGAAACCATCATGGCCGCGGCAACGGGTTAAACCCTGCGAAACTCCTTCGGGATGAATTAAGCAGAGGCGAGGCGCTTGGGGAGATGGAGGGCGTGACCGAGGGAATCATCGGCCGCTTCCGCCAAGGCCTCGCTCATCGAAGGGTGCGGAAACACAATCGATCCCAGATCCTGCGCCTTGGCACCTTGGCGTAGCAATGGCAGGACGGCGGTGATGAACTCGACCGCATTGTGTCCGATTGCGTGGACGCCCAGCAGCGTATCGTCCGCCGTGGCCCGGAGCACTTTCACAAAGCCATCGGGTTCACCCACCACCCGGGACTTGCCCAGATTGCTTAACGGAAATCTTCCCACGGCAAAATCCCGGCCGGCCTGTCGACACTCTTCCTCAGTCAGACCGGCGGAAGCGATTTCCGGAAAACTGTAGACCGCGAAGGGAATCGGCCCCGGCAGGGTCTCGTGACCACCGAGGGCGTTGCGAGCCGCCACCTTGCCTTGGGCTGAGGCCGCCTGGGCCAGTTGGCAACGTCCGTTGGCGTCACCCACGCAAAAAATTCCCGGAGCCACTCGCATGTCGTCTCCCACAAGAAGATACCCACGGTTTGTGCTGAGATTGGCAGTTTCCAATCCTAGATCCTCAGTCGCCGGACGACGACCCACCGCCACCAGCACGCGCTCCGCGCGAAGCTCCTTTCCTCCGGCCAGTCGCACCCCGACTTCCCGGTTATGCAGGCTCACTTCCTTGATTTCCGCTCCCAACACAAATTCCACCCCTTGGGTTCCCATTTCCGAATCCCTCCTTCGGGCAAGGATACGGAACATCTCCTTACCCAGATCTGCCTCCATCTCCGGAAGAATTCTTTCCTGTTTCTCCACAACGGTGACCCGAACGCCCAGAGCCTGCATCAAACAGGCAAACTCCACTCCGATCACGCCGCCCCCGATGATCAGGAGCGAGGCCGGCAGGGAATCCCAGTGCAAGGCGGTGTCCGTGGTGGCGATCCGTTCACCATCCACCGTGATTCCCGGCAACACCGTGGGTCGAGAACCGGGAGCGAGAATGATTTGAGATGCCTTTAAAACTTTTTCCCCTTCCGTCCCCCGGACCGCCACCAGACCCGGCCCTGCCAAACGACCGGTTCCATGCAGAGTTTGGATTTCGGCGGACTGAAAGAGATGACGAAGGCCACCCCGCAGATCCTGAACGATTTTATTTTTCCGATTTTGGATCGCCTTCCAATCCACTTCGGACTTTCCGGGAAGTAGAATCCCCATCGAGCGGGCGTGGGTCAGGCGATGCCTCAGCTCGGCGGAGGCCAACAAGGCCTTGGAAGGAATGCAGCCAAAATTCAAACAAGTGCCACCCGCATGGGGGCTCTTCTCCACCAACGTCACTTTCGCGCCGTGATGCGCGGCTTCGAGGGCGGCGACGTATCCACCGGGGCCCGCCCCCACTACCACTACTTCCTTCCCCTTCCCGTCAGGCCGCCCATTGCGGGAGTGAGCCGGCGGCTCGGATATTACCTGCACGGATCTTTCTCCACCCAGACCGACCGCCGGATTTTCCAGACGTTCCTTCAGCCGGTTCATAAAGCGCGCCGCCAAGACCCCGTCCACGATACGGTGGTCGCAGCTGAGCTGCACGGTCATGACTTGCGCCGGGCCGTTATCCGTCATCACATGACGGATCGCTCCCACCGCCAAGATCCCAGACTCAGGGGGATTGACGATCGCCGTAAACTCCTCCACCCCGAACATGCCGAGGTTGGAGACCGTGAAAATCCCCCGCCCCATGTTTTCGATCCGGCGCTGCCGCGCCGCTTCCGCCAGTCGGACGGTTTCCCGATGGAGATCAGCTAGGGAGAGCCGGTCGGCATGCAGCAAAACCGGCACCACAACTCCGCCCTCTTCCAGTCCCACGGCCACCCCGAGGTGGATGCCATCCTGCTCCTCGAGGGCATCACCGGCCCAGCGGCAGCGGAAATCCGGAAACTCCGCCAAGGTTCGTGCGGTGGCCTGGAGCACCAGATCGTTGACCGAAGCGCCGGTCGATTCCTTGACGCCTTTGCGGTAAGCGACCAAGGCATCGGTGCGGATCGTCTGCTTGAGATAGAAGTGGGGAACAGTCTGCTTGGATTCGGTCAGTCGTCGCGCGATTGCCGCCCGCATCGGGGTCAGAGCGACCCTTTTTCCACCGGAGGGGGCCACCCCGGATCCGCGATGCCCCAACACGTCTTTCTCAACGATACGACCTCCAGGACCGCTGCCTTGCAATCCCGCAGGATCGAGGCCGGATTGACGGAGGATCCGGCGCGCGCGAGGCGAGATCTTAAAACCGTTGGAGCGGCTCACGCCTTTTCGATTAGGCCGAGGGTTGAACCCATCTTCACCTTTTCCCCTACCGGCACGAGAATCTGGGAGAGCCGCCCGGCAAAAGGCGCTTCGACGCTCGAAACCGCCTTCTCCGTCTCCACATCCACGATCGCCTCGTCTTTTTGAAATTTTTCCCCGGGCTGTTTCAACCACTTCACCACCGTGGCCTCGCTGACTGTCAGATCTCCGTGCGGCAGAATGAGAGCCTCCCCGGATCCGTTGCCATTCACCGGAGCGGGATGAGCAGGAGCCGGTCCAGGTGACGGTATCTGTGCCGGCGCCAGTGTGGGCGATGGAGTTGCCACCGGCACAGTGGGGGACACAGGCGAAGTCAACGCAGAGGAACGTCCGGCCACGAGCGGACGCTTCGGAATGACTGCTTTTCCGGCCATCAACTCCTGTGCCGCGGCGACGATTCTCTCCACGCTCGGCATGCACTCTGCCTCCAGGCCGGGATGAAGCGGATGGGAAACCGGATCCATGGTGAGGCGGCTGACCGGGGCGTCCAGATCGTCAAAGGCCTCTTCGCCCACCGCAGCGGCGATTTCCGCCCCTAACCCGCACATGGCGTAGCCCTCATCGACCACCAGCAGTTTTCCAGTTTTGGCCACGCTGGCCAAAATGGTGGGAACATCGAGAGGAGCGACGGTCCGGAGATCGATCACTTCTGCTGAAACGCCTTGCGCCTCGAGTTTCGCCGCCGCCTCCAGACTAAGAGGGACCATCCGACCGGCGGCTACCAAAGTGAAATCCTTCCCGGGCTTGGCGATCCGCGCCACGCCGAACGGAACCAAGTGCTCTCCTTGGGGCACCTCGCCCTTGGAGGCAAAAAGGGCTTTGGGCTCGAGGAAGATGACTGGGTCGGATCCCCGCAGTGCGCTTTTGATCAGTCCCTTTGCATCAGCAGGGTTGGACGGCATCACCACAATCAAACCCGGGAAGTGGGCCCAAATGGAATGATAAGTTCCGCTGTGGTGAGGCCCGGCACATTTGATGGCACCGCAGGCGGCCCGGATTACCGCGGGAGAACTCATCTGACCGTTGCTCATATACCGAAGTTTGCTCAGCTGCAGGGGCACCTGCCCGCCGGTTTCGAAAAGAAAATCCACAAACATAAGATCGGAAATCGCGCGAACCCCGGTCGCACTCGCACCGATCGCGGCCCCGGTGAAACCCAACTCCGAGATCGGGGTGTCCACGACACGCTCCCCGCCGAACTCCTTCCACAGTTCTTTGGTGTGGGCAAAACTTCCACCCCGCTGTCCGATCCCCTCTCCGAAATACAGGGTGTGGGGATTTTTTCTCATCTCCTCCGCGATTCCGTCCCGCACCGCATCGAGCCAACCCTGGACAACGGGAGCGCCGGTTGGCGTACTAGGCGCGCCACCCATATGGGCGTTGATCGGGCTAGACCAGGCATCCCGCAAATAGGTCGACAGCTCGGGCTCCGGAGAACGGCGGGCAAACTCCACGGCCTCATCAATCTCCTTGCGTACTTTTTCCTCCAGCGCATCTACCTCGGAGGCCTTGGCCATTTTCAAATCCTCGACCAACACCTTGCGAAACCGCGTAATCGGGTCACGGCTCTTCCAAAGATTAAACTCCTCTTGGGTTCGATAGGTTCCGTACAGCTGATCCCCCTCGTGGTGACCGACCGTCCGGTAGGTTTTGGACTCGATCAGGGTGGGGCCTTCTCCACGGCGGGCCCGGGCAACTGCTTCCGCCATCACCCGCCAAACGGCAAGGACATCGTTTCCGTCCACCGCCACCCCTGGAATTCCATAAGCGGCAGCCCGAGTCGCCACTTCCGTGTTGAGCGTGGCCATGGTGAGAGGAGTCGCGGTGGCGTAGAGGTTGTTTTCACAGACAAAAATGGCGGGAGCTTTTTGTACCCCGGCGAAATTCAGGCTTTCGTGAAAAGCGCCGTGGTTGACAGCCCCATCCCCGAAAAAGGCCACGCCCACTTGGTCGGTTTTCCGAATCCGCGCACCAATTCCAACTCCGACGGCATGCGGAATCCCGGCTCCGACAATCCCATTGGTCCCGTACACCCCCAATGACGGATCATAAAGATGCATGCTGCCACCCCGACCACCGCAGCAACCCGTCTTCTTGGCGTAGAGCTCAGCCATGAGCGAACGGGCCGGCATGCCTTTGGCCAGCGCATGACCGTGACCGCGATGGGTGCTGGTGATCCAATCCAGATGGGTCAGGTGAGCGCAAATCCCGACGGCCGTGGCCTCTTCGCCCACGTAAAGATGGATGAAGCCAGGCATTTCCCCTTTTTTGTAAAGAATTCCGGCAGTCTGCTCGAAATGACGAAGCAGGAACATTTTCTCGTAAAGCCGAAGACACTCCTCCTTCCCCGGAATAGCAGCGCGAAGTTTAGTGACTGTCCCGCTTGAGCCCTTCTTAATGCGGGATTTAGGGTTTGAGGTCTTCACATCATGATCTTGGAGAGAGCGGGGTCGGGAGGGCTTTCTTTTTTCCTTTTTTGAGTGATGGATTTCCACGCCCAGAATTTTTCTCTGAGCTGGCATGAAAGGTGAAAATACGGCTAAGGTTTCTCATGCTTCTAAGTCCAGCCAAAATGAAAGCTATCGACTGGTTGAGTCAGGTCCGGGAGACCGCACTTCCCCTCAGCCACGCGAGACCTTACTGGGTTCGGTCCTTTCAGGCGGGGGACAAAAAGGCCAAGCCCGTCCCCCCCCTGCCGCCCGAACAGCACCCGTATTGCGAATTCAACATGATCCTACAGGGATCCGGCCAACAGTTCATCGGGCCTGAACGATTCGCCCGAAAGGCGGGGGATTTGATGATCCTAGGTCCCGGCATCCCCCACTACGGCTTGGCCAAAGACGGCCCTCTGAGAGCGATCACGGTATTCTTTCTTCCCACCCTGCTTTTTGAACTGGGTCCCGAGGCGGACGGAAGGCGGGTTCTGAGCCGCTTCACCTCTTCCACCCCGGCCAGCCGCCGCCTGATCCGCCCGCCCGCGGCCCTCTCGCGGAACATGGCCTCGTATTTCGGAGACATGTTGCTGGAGTTCGAAAAACCCAAACTGGGTAGTGAGCTTCGTTTCCGGGCCCTCTTGGGCATGGCCCTGACGGAGTTGTTGCGCTGGGAAGCCAAACAAAGGCCCGAGCCCCAGATCACTACCGGCGCTTACGACTGGGCCATGATCGAACGAGTCCTCAGCTTTATGCAACTCCATTACAAGGAACAGATCTACGTCCAGGACATCGCCAGGTTTGCCGGCCTCAGCCAGGGCCGGCTCCAGTCCACCTTCCGCCGCGCTATGGGCATGAGTTGCATGCAGTATCTCCGTTCCTACCGCATCACCCACGCCTGCGCCCTCCTCTGCCTGCCTGGGGCCCGCGTCACCGAGGTGGCGATGGAGGTTGGGTTCGAAACCCTCAGCCATTTCAACCTGTCCTTCCGTAAATTCTGCGAATGTTCCCCCTCCGAGTATATCCGGCGAAGAGGACGAACTCTGCGGGCTTCCTGACAGTTTTTCTTTCTGCCAAAAACTAATGGTTTTGTCGGGAAAAAGGTGGAGCTAAGGACCGGTTTTTTCTCAACCTAGTCCATGAAGATTATCCGTTATTTAGATACTGGGGGGAAAATCCGTTACGGCTTTGACGAACCCAAGAAGGGCATCCTGCAGGTCACAGGGGATACTCTGGGAAAATTTCAACCCACCACCCGCAAGGCCGAGGTGGCCAAGATTCTTGCTCCGGTTCATCCGGCTTTCCTTTTCTGCATCGGCCTAAATTATCGAAAGCACGCTGAGGAAAGTCATGTCCCCCTGCCCTCCCATCCGATTCTCTTTATAAAATCTGGTTCCGCGGTCCAAAACCCCGACGACCCCATCATCCTTCCCCGCGGCCTGCGTAGCGACAAAGTAGATTATGAGTGCGAGTTGGCGGTGGTCCTTGGCAAAGGAGGAAAAAATATCCGGGAAGAGGATGCCCTCGACCATGTCTTTGGCTACACCTGTGCCAACGATGTCAGCGCCCGCGATTGGCAGATCGAATGGGGTGGCTCTCAGTGGTGTCGTGGAAAAACCTTTGATACATTCGCACCCTTGGGCCCATGCCTCGTCACCAAGGATGAGATCCCAAATCCCGCCGGCCTAGGAATTCGTACGTATCTCAATGGTCAAGTCATGCAGGATTCCAACACGGAGGACCTCATCTTTAGCGTACCCAAACTCATCGCCTTCCTCAGCGGCAGCACCACGTTGCCGGATGGCGCCGTTATCCTTACAGGAACCCCCTCGGGGGTGGGCGTGGCCAGAACCCCCCCCGTCTGGCTTAAGGCCGGTGACCAAGTGGAAATCGAGATCGACCGCATCGGACGTTTGAGCAATTCTGTGGTGGAAGAAAAGCGTTGAACATTATCCGCATACTTTCTTTTTATGTGTCAGCCATCCGGCAAGAACCAAAGGAGTGCCGGAAGCCTTTATACTTCCAATCCACCGCTTTAACTCACTACTTTGACTCATCCTGCAGATCGTATTTTTAGTCATACTCGGAGTGGACAAAAAGGGGGTGAAAATTTTCGACACACTGCGAAAGCAACTTTTGTAAGTTACTTAAATTACGTATAAACAATATTTGCCGACTAGTTTCGAACCCCTCCGCCGGTAGGCTTATTTTTCGACTCCGTATCCAAGGCCTCCCTGCACCTGAAGATCGACAACCCCAGGCCTCTGCTTCAACGTTACAACAAATTCGTGATTAACTTTCCGGATAGATTGCAAAGATGAATCCCCTCAGGTTTGGTTCGGTGAGATCAATGACAATCCAGAAGCAATGGGGATCATTGATCACGTCGCTAAATAAACGAGGCAAATCATGACAAGCTGGATTGGTAGAGTGATTATGGTGTGTTGTGGCTTTGTGGCATCGACCACGGCTTCCACACAACCTGCTTTTGCACCAGCAACCATGACACTGGATGGACCGGATTGGCTTCTGGCAACTGATTCTCAGAACGTCGGAAAAGACCAAAGCTGGTGGATAAAAGCTCGAGCCGACGCCGCCATCACTCGGGTGCCTTGGATCATACAGGACCGTTTTCCCGGTTATCACGGCGTCGCTTGGTATTGGAAACCATTCATCGCCCCCACCCATACAAACCCTGAAGGCCGTTCGTTACTGCGCTTCTGGTCGGTCAGTTACAAAGCGGAGGTCTGGTTAAATGGAATTTATCTAGGTAGCAATGAAGGCACGGAAGTGCCGTTTGTCCTGGACGCCACTACCGCGCTCCGTCCCGGCGTCAGCAATCTGTTGGCAGTTCGCGTGGTGGACCCAACGGAGGCCGGAACGGATGGTCTGTTGCGCGGACAGATTCCCGGCGGTCGCGTATTTAATCATGGTGGCATCGAGGATTCGGTCGAACTCCTGTTTCGTCCTGCGGTTTATTTGTCAGACGTTCATGTCCAACCCGATCCAGCTACAGGCAAGATCGCGATTGACGCCACGGTTCACAACAGCCTCACGAATAAGGTGACGGCGGAGCTGGAATTCTCCGTAACACCAGCGGCCACCCATCGCATGATCACGCGACAACTTCCTAAAGGTGAAACCGTAATCCATGGCGAACTGCAAATCACCAACACGCGTCGTTGGGATTTGCACGACCCGTTTCTATATCAGGTTCGCGCACGGGTGAACGTAAAGAACTCCAACTCATTCGACGAACAAACCATCCGCACTGGCTTTCGTGATTTTCGGATTGAGAACGGCCATTTTCGTCTGAATGGGCGGCGAATTTATTTGCGAACCGCTCACACCGGACAACAGGATCCTTTTGGCTTACGGGTGCCGTTCGACCCCGATTGGCCGCTGGCGGACCTTCGCATGATGAAAGAAATAGGATTTAATTCGATCCGATTTTTCCAGTCACTCGGCCTTCGGAAGCAGTTGGACTTAGCCGATGAACTGGGCTTTCTCATTTATGAGGAACCGCGTGGCGGTTGGCTGATTGATTATGCACCCAATATTTATGAGCAGAGGCGTAACCGTTCCATCCGCGCGATGATTCAGCGGGACCGCAATCATCCCAGTGTAGTCGCTTGGGGACTACTGAATGAAAGCCCAGCAGATCTGTCTAAGAATCACCCAACGTTCATCCATGCCCGCAAATCACTTGCCTTGATTCGTTCCATGGACCCCAATCGCCTAGCGATTTTAAGCAGCGGTCGATGGGACGGTCAGCCGGATATTGGCTCGGTGGCAAACCCCGGGGTATCTAGTTGGCAGCATCTTCTCGGCAACGAAGCCAAAGGTGCGGCAGCAATCAAACCGCTTTGTCAGGCCGGAGGAGTCTGGCCGTCTCCGCCAGCCCTACCCATAGCAGGTTACGTTGGAGCGATGGGTGATGTGCATGTCTATCCGCGTGTGCCACACACGGCGCCGATTCTTCAATTCCTCCGCACGGTTGGTCAGGGGACGAAAAATATTTTTGTTTCGGAATACGGCATCGCGAGTGCCGTGGATCTCGGCCGGATGTGCGATCTGTACTCCAAATACGGTTTTGCCCATACCGAGAACGCACAGAATTTTCGAAAGCGGCTTGGGTTGTTCATGGCCGATTGGGAGCGCTGGCGGATGGCTGAGTGTTTTGGCAAGCCGAGCAAATATTTCAATGCATGTTATCGGAGCAATGCTCGCCAACGTCTTGATGGCATCAACGCCCTGCGCGCCAATCCACACGTGGCAGGCTACTCGTTGACAGCAACCATTGACACGGCAAACGCTGGGGAGGGTGTGTTCAATTTGTTCCGCGAGGTAAAACCGGGAATGTCAGAGTCCTTGACGGATGCCTTTGCCCCACTGCGTTGGTGTCTGTTCGCCGAACCACGAAATATTTATCGTGGTGAAGAAATCACCTTGGAAGCCGTGCTTGCGAATGAGGATTCGCTGCCCACCGGTCCATACCCGACCAAGATCGAAGTGATTGGCCCCAAGCGGAAGATTATGTTCTCCAAGGAAGTCACCCTAAACGTGCTGGGAGGTCTGGAACCGCCGCTGGCCATTGAAGCCTTCGCTCAACGCATGAAAGCCGACTGGACGCCCGGAAAGTATCTGCTGCGCGCCACCTTTGCCGATGGGAGAAAAGTGGCAGGGCAGGAAGTGGAGTTCCACGTAGATGCTGTCACTGCGATGCCGCCTGTGACGCAGACGGTCTGGGTTTGGGGCGATGACCCAGAACTAGTTGCGTGGTTAAAAAATCGAGGTATCCCCGCACAACTCTTCACCACAGAATCGGCACTGCAGGCCAAGCTCATCTTAGCGTCGCGCCGTGTGCCAGCGCCAGGCGACAAGGCGGCATTTGATGCACTTATGAAACTTGTCGATGACGGAGCGCAGGTGCTCTTCCTTGAGCCCGAAGTATTCGCCGACGACAAGAGCCCGACTGCTTATGTTCCTCTCAAGAACAAGGGCACGGCCACAAACCCATTCGACACGAGTTGTTTTTATGCAAAGGACGAGTGGGCCAAAGCACATCCGATCTTTGCCGGGATGCCAGCCGGCGGCGTGTTGGATTTTAATTTCTATCGGGAATTGCTCTCCGACCAGCTTTGGGAGGGCCAAGACACCCCTGCGGAGACTGTCGCCGGGGCTATAGCGACCAGTTCTGGCTACTTCGCGGGCTTGCGCATGGCCATTTATGAACGCGGGCGTGGCCGGTGGGTTCTGAACACATATGCACTCCGCGAGAATCTGGGCGTGCATCCCGCTGCGGAAAGGATTCTCAGAAACACGTTGCGCTACCTCTCGGAAAAACCTGGCAGAACACTTCACCCCTAGAACATTGGCCTTTTAACCGCTAAGCGGATCCCCTCCCGATTTATGATCGAGATTGAGCCCCGACCCACGCAGGAGTTCAAATCTTTTCCGCCCGTCTTAGAATTAGTCTTACGCCTTATTTTGACTCAATCCGCGCCTTGAGACCGATTTGGTTGGCTCGGGGCGAGCCGTCAGTTCCCACCACAAAGATAATCTCCTCATCTTTCTCCATCTTAGCCTCCAGATCAAAGGGCTCTATTGGACCGTCATCATCGACCACTTTCCGCGGCACCAAAGCTTTTCCTTTGCTGGATAAAATGGCGAAGGAAATCGTATTCAGGCCTTCGGCTGAGGACTTTGTGCCTCCCGGCAACCACTCCCCCACCACCCGGTAGGATCCTTTTTCTGGGGCTCTCCACTTCACGGCCACAGCAATATCGTCGATGCCGGAGCCACCACCTGCCCCACCCACCGGCTTCATAAAAAGATATTCCTCGTTGGGGGATAAAACCTTTCCGGCGCCGGCTCCGTCGAACCCCGGTGCTAATTCGTACCAAGCCTTTCCATAATATCCCAACTCCGCTTGAGTTCCACCCCCTACGGGATCCGATCGGATATAAAAAAATAATGGGATACTTCCGTTCATGATGGTTTCAACGAGTGGAATAAATTGCACAAAAGGTTCCCGCTCCGCTTTGGCGCAAATCCCGTCAATCTGTTTGGGGTAAGGATTATCCTGTGTCCCACCGGTACAGTTGATCGTGCCGTAACTCCACTGGTTCGGCTTGCTCTCCCTGCCCATTCCGCGCCAGGCCTCCAAAGCTTCCGGATCTAGTCCTTGCCCCGTCCACCAGAAATCTTTCACCACATCCCATTTCTTTGGAGCTGCCGAAAGCGTCTGTCCGCCTATCCCGCCGCACAAAACGAGCGCCAATGTTAAGTTCCACAGATGGAATTTTTTCATGGAAATTAATTTACCAAACTTTTTGTCAAGCAAACTACTCTTTTAAACCAAAAACATCCTTTTTGGACGGGAAGGAGTATCGGCTCAGAGCACAGATACTATCTGTGTTCTCCCTACGGCCTTACGCCTGCTTCCTATTTCCCCCATCAACCCTTGGTTAGGACTGGCTTAGCCAAAGCCTGTCTGAACTTGCGTGCCAAGGCCCCGATCTCCCCCCCCAGCTTTTTTTTGCGGATAAGGGAAAGGGGATTTATACACCTAAAATAACTTCCTAGTATCCTTTATTTGAAAACAGCCAGTTTTTGGAGGGTTTAAAATTGTCCGGTGCAGTTATCTCTGGCAGGCATAAGTTTGCCCAATGATACACTTGACTTCACCCGTTCCCCTTCGCTCCCAACCCAATGGATTTAGGGTATTGGCAATCAACGCTTTCCTTACGTTGAATGGCGTTGGTTGGGCGACGGGTGATGCCACTGCGGACAAGGTAGCCGAAGCGGCCGACCCCAAGGCTGCAGCCATATGGTTCGAGCAAACCTGGGAATCCGCTTCACCAAAAGACCTCCCCTTCTCGTTCGAAATGCAAGGGGCCAAATCTAGGGAATTTCTCGGCAACTGGGAAAAAACTACGGAGGAAAAAAACGGAGTCCGCCTCCTGCGTTGGAAGGATTCTCAAACCGGTGTGGAACTGCGTGTCGAGCTAACGGCTCATCGTGACTGGCCGGTGGTGGAGTGGAACGCCTTTCTTGAAAACAAGGGTCAGGGCGACTCCCCTGAATTCCAGAAGTTGCTGGCGGCCGACGTTTTTTTCGAAGGATCCGAATTTACTCTTCACGGAATTGAGGGCGACAGTGACAGCGCCAGAAGTTTTGCGCCCTACGAATGGCAGCCCAAACCCGACACGTTCCGCATTTTCGGTCCGGGGAAATCGGGCAAATCGACCAGCGGGCCCAACGGCTGGCCGTATTTCAATCTCGCCGGTCCCGCAGAGAAAGGACGAATTCTTGTCCTAGGCTGGCCGGGTCAGTGGTCGGCCACTTTCAATCCCGAGGAGAAGGGAGTGCGGTGGTTTGCGGGACAGGAACAAACGCATTTCAAACTCCGGCCTGGGGAAACGGTGCGGTTTCCCTCGGTGACCATGATTTTTTGGAAAGGCGGTGATTGGATTCTCGCCCAGAATCTCTGGCGTCGGTGGTACCGGGAGGAGGTCATGCCCCATCCCGATGGCGTTCGGCAAGGACCGCTTTGGAATGAGCAGACAGCGCTCCTCGAATCGGAAATTCCCCGATTCCAGAGGCTACTTAATTCGGGAATCAAGCCCGACATTTGCTGGATGGATGCAGGCGACGGTTGGTGGGTCAAACCCGAGCCCCTGCCATACGCCAAAACACCACTGGCTTCACTAGTCTTCCTCAACACCACTGGCTTCTGGGAGCCTGATCCCGTCAAATTTCCCAAGGGCTTTGCTCCCTTCACGGATTGGGCCAGGCAGCATGGCATGAAGTCACTCCTATGGTTCGAGCCGGAGCGTGTTGGCTACACCAACTCCGCGCCCGGGGCCTATGATCGGCCGGTGTTGGCCACTGAACACACCGAGTGGTTGTTGCATGGAGAGTTGTTTGGAGAAGAGTGTTACTTCAACCTGGGTGACCCCGCGGCCCTGTCTTGGCTCGAGGATCATCTTTCCGCGATACTCGAACGGGAGAAGATTGATTGGTATCGCGAGGACTTCAACACGGGGGGGCCCTACGAAGAGTGGCGTAAGAACGACGAAGTTGCGAAGGAGAAAACAGGGTTGCCGCGGGACGGCCTGACCGAGAATTTCTACATTCAGGGGCATCTCGCGCTGTGGGACACCCTGCGGGCGCGCAAGCCGGGACTGCTCATCGATTCGTGCGCCTCGGGTGGACGACGAAACGACCTTGAATCCATGCGCCGCGCGGTGCCCCTGCTCCGCTCCGATTATGAAATGACCAAAGATGCGGACAAATTCGAAGGTTTCCAGGGGCAGACCTACGGCCTTTCATTCTGGTTGCCATTTTATGGGGGGCTTTCGCGTTTTGGTGATACTTACGAATACCGAAGTCTCATCATGCCGGGTTTTGGCATGCATGGGCAGTCACTGCCCGTGGTGAAGAAGGCGTACGACGAATTTCGTCGGGTGGCGCCGCTCATGATCGAGGGCGATTACTATCCGCTCACCCCCTACAACCGCGCCCCTGACCAATGGATCGCGTGGCAATTCCACGATCCCGCCAAGGATGCAGGCATCCTCCAGGCCTTCCGCAGAGGGAAAAACAAGGAGCTCGAGCTGGCCGCGCCGCTGCGCGGCCTGAACCCCACCGGCCGTTACCGGGTCACGAATCTTGACGCCCAGGAATCCACGGAAGAAAAAACGGGTGCGGAGTTAATGGAAAAGGGTCCATCAATCCAGCTGGCCGAGCCCCGCTCCGCTGGAATTTGGGAGTATTGCCGCCTTCCGCAAGAGCCTTAATCCAGAGCAATTCGCGAGCCAGAGACCCGCAACCTCTTAGTTATCTTGCCTCCAAACCGGCTTCCAGAAGAACAAGCGGGTCACTTTCCGGTGCAGTAGACCAGAGGATCGTGGCGGGAAGTCCCGCTGGAATCCCAAAATGGTCGTGCGGAGCGATCTCGATTTCCTCGCCCGCAAGGAGGAGGCGACCACAGCCTCGCACAACGGAAAAAGCGCGGAAAGAATGCGATTCCAGCACAAGAGGATCGTCAGCCACCCGCGCGATCGAAAGTTCGATTCCGCCTGCGCCACCGCGCCCAGTTCTCGACGCGGGTAAAATGACTCGCTGATGGGTGGTGGCCTCAGCCGCTGCTCTCCCTATTTCCCTTTCCAGAAAAACCGTTCCGTTGAGTTCCTGAGCCGTGACAGGCACATCGGCAAGATCCCTAGCTTCGGTCGGCCGGGCTTCCACGTCGAGAAACACACCCCAACCACCGAGCGACGAGGAGCCAAATATAAACGGTAAATGGTGGGTGAGAGTACCGATGTTGCTGTAGCCGTGCCTCGTGCCAGGCGGAATCGGCATCGCGTAGCCTTCTTTCACCTCGGCCTTGGAGTTGCCGAGAATGGTGTGCCCGTGGAGCGGAGAGTATCCCAGATGAATTTCCACCCCTTCACGATGGAGATGACAAGGCACATCGGATCGTTCTCCATCCAGCCAAGCAAGATTCCAGGAATGGTGGTCTCCGTAGACCAGTGGCACAATCGTGATCCCCAAATTTGGCACCACAAAAGATCCCTGTGCCGGAGCTTCTTTGTCGCGGGTGATGGAGAGGCCATTGCAACTTGTTATCGCTTCCATCTGGGATGTAAAACGATCGCATATTGTTTGCAGCGCTGTGTGCCTCGTGAGGGCGCAGGCCTCATCAAGAGCTGTCTTAACCCGAGCCACATGAGTCGCATAAAAGTGGAAGCTGGAAATAAGTGCCCGTCCATCGTTCTCAATTGCATCCATCGAACGATTGGCAAGGTCGGCCAGAGAATCTTGCACACGGGCAACTTGAAGAGCGGCCAGACGATCTTCGGCACGAGCATCGGAGAGCTCGATGCCACCAAGCTTTTGGCGTGTGGCATGGAATGCACCGATCACATGCCGCCGGAAGGCATAACTGTAGAGCCGGGCGAGCGCGATATCGCGCTCCTTCGCCAAGAAAGGATCCCGACCACGGGAATGGCTTTCCGCAGCGAGCGCAACAAGGCGCGAGTAGTTTTGATGCATCTTCATGGAATGTGAAAGTTTACTCTCTTGAATCACTTGGCGTCAGTTTCCGCCTTTAGCAAGGTCAGGAAATCGTCGGCTGTGCGATCGATGTTCCACTCCGTCCGCCACTGCCAGTCGTGACGCGCCGCCGAGTCGTCGATAGCACTAGGCCAAGCCGCCAAGACGCTGTCCACCGCGTCGTCGGGGCAAAATTCCATGACGGCTTTTGGTAAGCGACATTTGATGGTGGCGGCAATCTCGCGGGGCGTCGTAGTGAATCCGCCGATGTTGTAGACGCGACGGGTAAGTGTCGTTTCCGAAGCCGACAAGAGATTGGCAAAGGCCCGCAATACATCCCGCACGTAAATGGCCGCCAGCTTTGTTTCCGGCCGGACCGCGAAAACAAATTTGCCAGAATGGACGGCTTCGATAAATGCATGGGAGGCTAAAGCGCTCGCCGCGCCGCGCGGAGCGTGACGCGATATCGTGATCGGCAGGCGAATACAGCGGAAGTCCAGGCCGTGTCGCTTCTGGTAGTAGCATCCAAGCCTCTCCACCGCCATTTTTGTGACACCGTAGAGGGTTTCCGGCCATTGGGGTGTGTCATCTGTTAGAACAGCAGGCAATCGCCCGCTGAATGCCGCCACCGAACTGGCAAACAACACTTTAGGCTTTCCGTTCCGCAGAGCGGTTTCGAGCAAGGAGAAAGTGCCGTCCATATTCACCTTCCAAGCTAAAGAACGATCCTGCTCACAGCTTCCCGAAAGCAGGGAAGCCAAATGAATCACCGCAGTGGGCTTATGCTCTTCGAACAACTCAACGATTTGGTGCTCGTTCAGCAAGTCGCCTTGCACAAATTGTGATATCGGCGAGATTTTTCCCGTGGGAGCCTTCGCGCGATCGAACAACAGAATGCGCTTAAACCGCTCTTGGAGTAACCAACTCAGCTGGCATGCCAAATTCCCTGCCCCACCGGTGATCAGGCAGACGGACACTCTAGCCTTTCCGGTCAATGGCGGGGTTTCCACCCATCCGGACCCCGAACAAAAACCTCCGCCGATTTCGGACAGGCCTTTTGGAAAAAGTGATTCTTTTCATGTCTGGCGGAAATCGGGCCGGTTATTTTCCGGCTGTGTAACCTCCATCCACGGAGAGAGCACTTCCGGTCACATTCGCAGAGGCATCGCTGGCCAGGTAAAGGGCGGCAGCGGCAATTTCCCAAGGTTGTGCCAAGCGCTTCAAGGCATGCGGCGCAACCATTTGAGACATATAAACCTCGGCATCCGAATACTCCCGCATTCGCTGATCAACGAAAGGCGTCTGCGTCCGGCCTGGGCAGATGCAGTTGATGCGCACCTTGGCCAAACCGTGGTCCATGGCCATGGCGCGCGTCATCCCCATCAAGGCGTGCTTGGACACAGTGTAGGCAAATCTTGATTCCATGCCGATCAGAGCGGCTACCGATCCAAGATTGATGATGGATCCTTGGCTGCGTGCGATCATCGCGGGCAAAACCGCCCGGCTTAGAAAATACGCGCCGCGCACGTTCACCTGCCACAGCCGCTCGAGGTCCTCAGGATTTGTTGTGAGGATGGTACCCACATGACCGACCCCCGCATTGTTGACCAGCACATCGCAACGGCCGTCATTTTCCGATAACACCCGTTTTACCAAATCCCGGCAGGCGGAATCCTCCACTACGTCAAGAACGGCGGTCCGTGCCTGCCCCCCCTGCTGGCTGATCTTGAGGACGGTTCCCTCGGCGGCGGAGGCGTTGCAATCCGCCACGTAAAGCATCGCTCCAGCTTGAGCCAAACACTCTGCGATGGCTGCACCGATCCCGGAACCGGCACCGGTGACAACGGCCACTTTGCCTTGCAGGCTGAAAAGTTGGTTGGGATCTTTCATAGAATTGTATTCCTCACAAGGGACGCACGATGGACTGAGCGCGCAGGTAATCGTCCAAGGTCTCCGGACCGAGAATGCCACCACCACAGCCACTCAAATTACATCCCCCGTACGGAATTCCGTGGGCAAAGACATTGTGGGCATTAATCCAGCCATTGCCCGCTACCAAAGCCTCAGCGACACGATTGGCACGATTCAAATCCGTGGTCCAAACGCTATTGGCCAGACCATAACTGGAGCTGTTGACCCGCTGCACGGCCTCCTGCTCATCGCGGAACGGAAGCACATAAGCAACAGGGCCGAAGATTTCCTCTAGGCAACACGGATTATCAGGGCCGCCCATCAACAAAGCCGGTTTCACATAAAAACCCTCCTCGTGCCCCTTCACCTTGGCAGGACCACCGGCAAGAACAGTAGTCGCCCCGGCAGATGCGCCCTTGTCCAGATATCCTAGAATGCGTTGCCGCTGCTTCTCGCTCACCACCGGTCCGATTTGGGTTTCGGATTCACTACCATATCCTATGCGCAGTGCGGACATCGAGGCGCTGGCAGCGGCGAGAAACGGCTTGAGGATTTCTTCATGAACCAGCCACCTGGACGCTGTGCAACAGACTTGGCCAGCGTTGAGAGTAATGGCGCCGACGAGTGCGTCCGCAGCTGCCTGCACGTCCACATCGTCAAAAACAACCGCAGCACCTTTTCCACCAAGTTCAAGTTTTGCGGGTATGAGATTGCGCCCGCATGATTCCCCCACCAGGCGGCCGATTTCCGGTGAGCCCGTGAAAGACATACGCTTGAGGCCTGGATGTGCGGCCAGTGCCGAGCCGGCGATTTTCCCCAACCCCGTGACCACATTGATCACTCCCGCGGGCACGCCCGCTTCCTGCGCCAAGCGGCAGAAAAAAAGCGTAGAAAGAGGCGTATCCTCCGCCGGCTTGACGACCACCGTGTTACCAGCCGCCAAGGCAGGAGCGATGCCCCATCCCAACAAAAGAAAGGGAAAATTCCATGGGAAAATAAAGCCGCACACACCGTAGGGTGTTCGCATCGTGTGGGACTGGAATCCCGCCACCGAGTGAGGCCGGGAACGTTGCGCTTGGACCGATAGTCCGGCATAGAAGCGAAAAGTTTGTGCGGCATGGGGAATATCGAATCCAGCTGCCTGATTCACGGGCTTGCCGACGTCCATGGATTCAATCGCCGCGAGGACATCCGCATTTGCGTCGATCAGGTCGGCCAAGCGCGTGAGAATGGCCGCACGATCCTTGGCGGGCATGGTGGCCCATCCAGAATGAACGAAAGCTTCTTGCCCGGCCGCTACGGCACGATCCACATCCTCGGCCGTTCCGCTGGCCACGCGCGCTAGCAGCTTACCGGTGCCGGGATCCAACACTTCAAAAGTTCCGCCATGCGAGGCATCCTGCCAACGGCCACCTATGAACAACTGATGCGCCTTGGTTGAGGCAAAGTCGAGGGCTTGGGAATTCGCCTTGTTCATGGAGATAGGTTTAGGGGGGGAGATTTAAGCACGAATTGGATAGGAATTTTAACTTCAGCCCTATCAGAAAAAACCTCCACCTATTTTCCTCCATTTACGGTGTTTTTTTTGGTCTATGGCTGGAGCGACCGGTCATTCCGGTAAACGCGCGCGGGTGTAGGGCGGTGAGTAACGAACGAGTGAGCCGTTACATATTTCTCTTTCAGACTTCATAGTTGGAATGCCATTTCTCACTTTTCAAATACTTGGAGATCCCAAATATCGTAACCCTCTCGGAGTTTCCGATAACCGTAAGGCCTCTCCAAAATTTGGGCAGCGGCAGAGTTTGCGTAAAAGGCGATGTTTCTCCACCAAGCACCCGAGCCCCGCGTAAACCGCCACACCGTTGAAGCCCGCCTCTTTGGCCGCGCGGACTTTTTGTTCAACCGACCATTCAAATTCCTGGGAGGGATAATGAAGCGCAGACCAAAGAGCGGCAATATGTTGGATTTGAGAAACCGGGTATTTCTTGCAAAGAGATGTCGTCGGCACTTGCGGGCGGAAATCGGAGGGGGTCATAAAATGACCGGAAGATTTTTTAACATGCGACCGCTACGCTTATTCCTGTCCCACTCCGCCGGCTTTTCGGCAAACCTGATAGACGGCATCCGTTGGAGAACAGTGCGGATGGCGATTTCCGCCTCAGTTCGGGCCAGCATGGCGCCAATGCAAAAATGGATTCCATGACCGAATGCCATGTGCCGGTTATCTTTGCGGCGTATGTCAAATGTGTCCGGATTGGAGAATAATTCCGGATCCCGATTGGCAGCATTCAACATCTGAAACACCATTTCGCCTTTCCTGAAAGGAAAGCCCCCGAAATCAAGATCTGCTTTCATGAGGCGTGGCTGACGGGCAACCGGGCTTTCAAATCGCAAAGTCTCTTCAATTGCTGGCTTGAGGAGTTCCGGATCTTGGCGAAGGCATTCCAATTGGTCCGGGTAGGCTAGGAGACTGTAAATACCATTGCCGATGAGCGAGGTGGTGGTTTCATGCCCGGCCACAAGGAGCGTGACGCTCGTGCTGATCAATTCACCTTCCGTCAGTCGGTCGCCAGCAGCTTCTACGGCCACAAGTTTCCCCAACAAGTCTTCGGTGGGACGACGCCGGCGCTGTTCAATCATATCAAAAAGGTAGTTCCTCAAGCTGATCAAAGCGTCTTGGCCCCTTAACAAGCTCTCCTCTGTCGGACGGTTCACGCCCTGAAAAGAAACGATATCATCAGCCCATTTTTTAAAAAGGTGGGCGTCCTCAACCGGTGCCCCCATAATTCCGGAAATCACCGTGGCCGGCAGAGGAACAGCCAGATCCTCCATCACATCCATGGAGCCTGTGTGGATCCTCTTGTCGATAAACCCATCCACCAAAGTCTGGATGTGCCCGCGCATTTGCTCGACGACTCCCGCGCTAAAGGCCTTGTTGACCAACCCGCGCAATCGCGTGTGATTGGGCGGATCGGAGAAAATAAGACCTTTTGTGGTGAAGTGATCTACGAGCGGCTTAAATTTTGTCTGATCTTTTTCAGAAAGATAGGCCACGGTTTTTGCCAGACGGTCCTCATTCGAAAAATGTGCAGGATCCTTGAATGAGGCGAGAATATCGCTGTATCTGGTCAGCAGCCAGGCACCGATGGCGTCACTCCAGTAGATCGGGGCCGACGTTCGTAATTCCCGCAAAACCGGATATGGATTCACAAGGAACTCTTGGCTTTCCAGCATAACTTCAAACCTGGGATCCGACGCAGGCCGGCGGGGAGTTATGTTTGCATTCATGGATATGTTCCTCGGGGTGCTGCTCGCATTCCTTGGGCTGGAGCGTGGTTTTGGTTAAAGTGAAATGTTTCCGGATGGACCCAAAAGGCGCGGTTCGCGTATCGGCTCATTGCGGGTAACATTCGGGTTGGACGGTGGAATACATCCATCGTCAAGGCCATCCCGGATTTGCGCCCATAAATCAGGTCTTCCGTCCGGCGCGTTTCCGGGAGATCAGCGGCTGGCAACCCGGCCAACTCCACGAGCAAAAGGGCGATAGTTGGCGTAAGGATTTTTTTTGCCGTCATGGCAGGCGTTGGTACGCAAACAGGGCGGCCGAAGGCTGCGTCTTCAAGACCACCTCCAGTCCCTCCTCCATCAATTCCCGGCCGGTCATGGTTTGCTTGCCGCCGTCCATGGATTCAATCGCCGCGAGGACATCCGCATTTGCGTCGATCAGGTCAGCCAAGCACGTGAGAATGGCCGCACGATCCTTTGCGGGCATAGTGGCCCATCCAGAATGAACGAAAGCCTCCTGCCCGGCCGCTACGGCACGATCCACATCCTCAGCCGTTCCGCTGGCCACGTGCGCCAGCAGCTTGCCAGTGCCGGGATCCAACACTTCAAAAGTTTCGCCATGGGAGGCATCCTGCCAACGGCGACCTATGAACAACTGATGCGCCTTGGTTGAAGCAAAGTCGAGGGCTTGGGAATTCGCCTTGTTCATGGAGATAGGTTTAGGGGGTGAGATTTTAGCACGAATTAGATAGAAATTTTAACTTCAGCCCTATCAGAAAAAACCTCCACCTATTTTCCTCCATTTACGGTGTTTTTTTTGGTCTATGCCTGGAGCGACCGGTCATTCCGGTAACGCGCGCGGGTGTAGGGCGGTGAGTAACGAACGAGTGAGCCATTACATATTTTTCTTTCAGACTTCATAGTTGGAATGCCATTTCTCACTTTTCAAATACTTGGAGATCCCAAATATCATAACCTCTCGGAGTCTACGGACGGGGCTTGTTGTCATGCAAAGTGCTACATCAGAGACCTCGGGCAAAGCCAAGGGTTATGTATGCATTCATGGATATATTCCTCGGGGTGCTGCCCGCATTCCTTGGGCTGGAGCGTGGTTTTGGTTAAAGTGGAATGTTTCCGGATGGACCCGAAAGACGTGGTTCGCGTGTCGGCTCATTGCGTTGGATTTTCGGAGTCAACGCGTTTGTAAACGTAAAGCAAAGCCGCAGGAGCTGCCGGGAAGTTTACCGCCAGACCTTGCTTCAACAGTTCCCGGCCGGCGCGGGTCTGTTTGCCGCCATCTAAGTTTTCGATCTCGTACTTCGCGCCGATTTCCAGCCCCTGAAGTTTTAGCTTGGTCGCCTTGGCATCACCTTTTGCCCGGCGGAACGCCTGGATAAACCCCTGCTCGGCTTCGGGTCGACTGAATTGGCAGGCCACCTCGGTGACACGGGCTCCCGGTAGGCAAAGCAATGCACATGCCTGCGAAATTCGGTACGTCCTTAGATACTGCATGCAAACCATTCCCATGGCTCGCCGGAATGTGGATAGATTTTTCGGGAAACAGGTGGAAGGTCATTTGGACCCTGCCGAATATAGTTAGACATGAAGATTATCCGTTATTTAGATACTGGGGGGAAAATCCGTTACGGCTTTGACGAACCCAAGAAGGGCATCCTGCAGGTCACAGGGGATACTCTGGG
>Ga0209299_1000358_pt1 | contig 25692 bp, 24 predicted proteins | sample S_140806_MF_Meta_FD_187326 | JGI IMG/M metagenome (GOLD analysis project Ga0209299, IMG submission 187326) | Freshwater microbial communities from Lake Simoncouche, Canada to study carbon cycling - S_140806_MF_MetaG (SPAdes) (version 2) | ecosystem: Environmental > Aquatic > Freshwater > Lake ...
GTTTGACAAGGACGGCAACACAAAATCAGACTGTTTCTTCGGGTACCGGGCAGTATCTCAATTGGTAGAGTCCCTGCTTTGGGAGCAGGGTGTTGCAGGTTCAAGTCCTGTCTGCCCGACCACCCGACACTTTAAGGAAGCAAGCCAGGAGATCCCTCAGGCGTAGGCGAGGACCTGTCCGTCTTTGATCACTGTGATGTGATTAGCCCCGTCCGGGCGGGTCGAAGCCTCGGTCCGCCCGATTACCTGCGCCGCCAAACCGAGCTCGACAGCGATCTGGAGGGCAACCTCAGCATCCTTGGGCTCGAGGAACACCTCGAGGCGGTGCCCCATATTGTAAACCTGGTGCATTTCCTTGGCATCCGTTCCGCTGACCCGGGCGATTTCGGCGAAAATGGGGGGCGTCGGAAAGAGGTTATCTTTGATGAAATGGACCTTCGAGCCGAACCGACGGCACTTGGTCTGCCCCCCGCCGGAGCAGTGGACGAGGCCTTTGACGCGCTGGTTGCCAAGGGCCTGGAGCAGGCGCAAGGCGTATGGGGCGTAAGTCCGGGTGGGGGAGAGCAGGGCCTGTCCGACGGTCAGGGTCGAACCGGGGAGGGGGTCCGTCAGGCGATGGGGGCCGCAGTAGGCGAGGTCCGCCGGGGTGGCCTTGTCGTAGGTTTCGGGATACTTCTCGGCGTAGTACTTGGAAAGCAGCTCGTGGCGGGCGCTGGTCAGGCCGTTGGAGCCGATGCCGCTGTTCTCGGCGGATTCATATTTGGCGCGGCCATGGGAGGCGATGCCGACGATGACCAGGCCCGGGACGACGCGCGCGGCGTCGACGACTTCGGCGCGCGCCAGGATCGCCGTCGCGGTGGAATCGACGGTGAGCGTGGGCGTGAGGTCGCCGACGTCCGCCGTCTCGCCGCCGCCCGAGGTGATGCCGAAACCCTGGTCGCGCAGCATGGCGAGCACGTCTTCGGTGCCGTTGATGAGCTCCGCGAGGATCGCCCCGGGAATCGCCTTGGCGTTGCGGTTGATGGTCGAAGAAAGGATGACGCCCTTGGTCACGCCGACGCACAGGAGATCGTCGATGTTCATGACGATGCTATCTTGCGCGATGCCGCGGAAGACGGACGCATCACCGGTCTCCTTCCACCAGAGATAGGCGAGCAAGGCCTTGGTGCCGGAACCATCCGAATGCGTGACGACGCACTTCGACGCGTCTCCGGTCAGGTTGTCGGCGACGATCTTGCAGAACGCCTGCGGGTAGAGCCCAGGGTCGAGGCGGTCGACGGCGGCGTGCACTTCGCTCTTGGAGGCGGAAACGCCCCGGGCCGCGTATCGGCCGGAATCAGAGGAGGGCTTGCTTTCGTGCGCCATGGCTCTTGCGTGCTTATCTCCGACCCTGCTATTCGGTCAACGCCCTTCTCCCTCGTGCTGCAACTCTTCCTCCGGCATCCCTGGCTCCGTCGCCTCTCCGCGGCGTTGGTCGGCCTTTTGCTCGGCGTCGCGCTGGTCGCCGCCTGGAGCGGGTGGAACGCGCGCAGCCTCCGCGCCCTCGCCGACGATCTCCGTCAGGCCTATGAGGCGCACGATGCGCTCGCGATAGAACAGCTCTTCTGCTGGGATGGCGTCGACGCCGCCACCCGCGGACGCATCCGTTTCGTCATCCTTCAGGAACACGAACTCCCGGTGTCCTCCGTCGCCGTCCGTCCGCTCTCGCTCATCGACCGTCAGCCAGGTCCTGGTCTCCGCCCCAACCTGACGCCAGCCGGCACCATCGAGGTGACCTTCGCCACGACGGACCGCCTCTCGGCCGCTTACCTGGCCGGCCGCGACGGTTTTCGCCACCGGTTGATCGTCATGCTGCCGGCGAATTGACGCGGATTCTTGACAGCCGCCCGCCGTCTTCCAATTAATCAGACCCTATGGCCGACAAGAACGACAAGCGTCCCGAAAGCGTTTCGGGCAAATTCTACGTGGATTCGCAGTGCATCGATTGCGACCTCTGCCGCGAAACCGCCCCGAAGTCCTTCACCCGCCAGGACGACGGCGGCTACTCCTACGTCTTCGCCCAGCCGACCGACCAGGAAGGCATCGATAAGTGCATGGAAGCCCTCGAAGGCTGCCCGGTCGACGCCATCGGTAAGGACGGCGAATAATCGCTTCGGCGATTCCTCCGAAAGCCCCGGACCTCTGGGGCTTTTTGTTTGGTGGACGTCGGGGGCTTCGTCACACTCCACGCATGGGTGTCAAAATCTCCTGTGAATACCTCGGCGACCTCCGCGTGCGCGCGACCCACGGGCCTTCGGGCACGGTGCTGCATACCGACGCGCCGGTCGACAACCATGGGAAGGGCGAGTCCTTCTCGCCGACCGACCTCACGGCGACCTCGCTCGCGTCCTGCATCATGACGATCCTCGGTATCCAGGCCAAGGGACTCGCACTGGATTTCCGCGGCCTGCGGATCGACATCGAGAAGCACATGACCGCCCAGCCGCCGCGCCGCATCGCGAAGCTCGAGGCGACGATCCATATGCCCGCCGGCATCGCCGAAGACCTGCGCGAACGCCTCATCCGCGCCGCCAACGCCTGTCCCGTGAAACAATCGCTCCACCCCGACGTCGAGATCGCGCTGGTTTGGATTTGGTAGGGATGCGATGACATCGCATCCCTTCGCTAGCGCCGTAAGAAGTCCATGAACTTAGCTAAGACCCGATAGGTGACGGGTGCCAGCCCCCGGGGAATCAGCCCTTCAGGAATCGGCATTTCAGCCCTCGGCAATCAGGATCCTGCGGCCGGCTCCCGAACGGCCTACGCCTGAACTCCCGGAGCCCGTGCCCGCCACCCGTCACCTGAAATTGAATCTCCCCAGCCAATCATCCGGTCTCCGGTTTCCTGTTCGCCGCAGGGCGAACCATGGTAGGGGCACGATTCATCGTGCACTCTATTTGTGGAGGGCGCGGCGAAGCCACGCCCCTACCTACGGCCGCCCTGCGGCGGCCCGCCACCCAAGGGCAGGTTGAATCGTTGGATCGTTGATAGGTTGCACGGCCTTCGGCCGCGCCCTGGCCAACTGGCCCACTGATCAACCGGTCAACCAACGCCCCATCCAATGACCCGCCACCTGCCACCTGCGGCTACCACACGCCACCCGAAACGCTGCCTTCACCTTTGCACTTTTGCACGCGGCTCCGCCGCAGTTGCACCTTTGCACGTTCGCATTCTCTGCTTCGCAGCAGTTCACCATGCCAGCATTTCCCCGCGCGGCTCCTTTCACCTTCGCGCTGCCTCCAATCAGATTGTCTCGTTCTCCGCTCTTTCCCAACCGCCAACCGCTATCCGCTAACCGCCTCTACCAAACCCTCTTCTTATGCCCGACCATCGCGTAATAAGTGAGATAAAGATAACAGGGGAGGATGATCCAGTAGGCGTCGCGGACGGAATAATGATCCGCCAGCCAGCCGTAACCGAGCGGCAGGATCGCGTTGCCGCAGAGCCCCATGATCATCACCGAGGCGCCGACCTTCGTGAACCGGCCGAGTCCGTCCAACGCGAGCGGCCAGATGCCGGCCCAGGTGAGCGAGTTCGCGAAGCCGAGCAGGACGACGAACCAGAGCGAGATATCCGTGACGTGCGACCCATAGGACACCGGAGCGCGCATCGTCACGATGAGCACGGACAGCACGACGCCCAGGCCCGTGCAGAAGCGCAACATGGCCAGCTGCGAGACGACGCGGGGGATGAGCAGGATGCCGGTGACGTAGCCGCAGATCATCGCGGTCAGCACGTACGACGGGAAGGCCTTGGCTTCCAGCAAGGGCAGGCCCATCGACTGCGCGTACGGGATGATGGTGTCGACGGAGATCACGGAGGCGCCGACGTGCAGGAAGATGCCGAGCGCGCCCAAGATGAGGTGCGGAAACTGCAGGATGCCGGTCTTGTCGGCGTTCGCTTCGGCGACGTCCGCGCTCTCATGCTCGGTGTCGATCTCCGGCAACGGCGACCAGCGCACGAGGAACCCGAGCGCGACGAGCGCCGAACCCACGCACGCATAAGGAGTGATCACCCGACGAATCAGCTCGTCGAGCGCCGCCGCCTTCTCGGCCGGCGCCATCGTCGCGAGGCGGGCGAAGAGGTCGGTGTCGGTCACCTTGAACACCACCGCCGCGAAGACCAAGGGCGCGAGGATGCCGGCCCCTTTGTTGCAGATGCCCATCACGCTGATACGGCGTGCGGCGGTTTCCTTCGGGCCTAGGACCGTGATGTAGGGATTGGCGGCCGTCTGCAGGATGGCCAGGCCCGCGCCCAGCGTGAACAGCCCGCCGAGGAAGACGCCGTAGGTCCGCGTCATCGCCGCGGGGACGAAGAGAAACGCGCCGGCCGCCATCACCCAGAACCCGATCATCATCCCGCGCTTGAAGCCGGTCCGCTTCAGCAGGTGCGCGGCAGGCATCGAGAACACCAGGTAGGAGATATAGAAGGCGAACGTGACGAGGTACGCCTCGAAGTGCGTTAGCTCGCAGCCGATCTTGAAATACGGAATCAGGATGGCGTTCACCCAGGACACGAAGCCGAAGATGAAGAACAGCACCGCGATGATCGCGATCGAGACGCGCGTCTGCCCCGGGGTCAGGTCGCGGGCATGGATGGGGGCGGAACTCATGCGCGGGGTGACGTCAGCCTGCCTCCCTCGGGCCCATGGGCAAACAAAAGACCCCGGCGCTCCGGGGTCTTTTTATGAGGGATAGCGGGCAGTTTAGTTGACCCGAATCTTCGATTTGACGACGAACTTATGCCCGTTGCTGCAGGTATAGCTGACCCCGCTCGCACTAGTCGCGCCCCGGGTGACCTTACCTTTGCACTGCCCCCCGTTTGCATCCTTCATCTGGCAGATTTCACAGGAGAGGTCATGCGAATGGCTTGCAGCCTGAAGCGACGATGGGGCGACCGTCGCGGTCAAGCCAGCCAAGAGGAGCACCAGGAGCATGTTTTGCATGGCTGTCATTCCGCAGCTCATTTATAATTACTCAATAAAATTATTTTAGAAACAAACTGTATATGTTCACGGGCCGGTTACATGACAAACCATGCCCAAACTCATCATCCTAGCCTTATTGCTAACAGCCACCTTGTGCGCCGAGACCCCGGCCGACGTCTACTCGGAGCGGAGAAAGGATCTCCAAGGCCAGTTTGCCCGTGCCCAGAAGACGATCTACCCCGACCCCGCGAAAGCGACTGAAGCCGATACTGCCGAGATGCAGAAGGTAAACGCAGCAATCGACGCCCTCCGGATCGACTTCATCGACTTTGAGGGCGCACGTTACCGCAACTGGTACAGCAAGTCCTATTGGTCTTACGGCAAGAGCAGCTACTGGGAGTCAGGCCCGGGAGCTCGCCGCATCCTGGATAAGCTTTCGACTCAGATTGCCAAGGTGAAGGCCTTGTCCATCAAGGAGACCGGCCCCTTCGGTCGCCCTGACCTGAATGATTCGCAGAAGCTTTTGGACGCCATACGCGAGGCTCTGGCTCTCGATGCCGAACTCGAGCAAATCGTTAAGACTTACCTCCGGCGTTAGCCTTCGCGCCCATGGGTAAACAAAAGACCCCGGTGTCCCGGGGTCTTTTCAGGTGGCGATGGAGCTTGGCTTAGGCCGAGCAACCGCAGCCGCCGGAACCGCAGCCGCCTTGTTTCTGGGCGACGGGCTGTTCGGTGGAGCAGCAACCGCCGGCCGAAGCGCCTTCTTCGGACGAACAGCAACCGCCCTCGGAGGCTTCGCCAGTAGAGCAGCAACCGCCTTCGGAGGAGGATTCGCCAGAGCCACAACCGCCGCCGCCGCAGCAACCGCCCGACTGATGGGGGTGGCCGTGGGAGAGTTCGGTGAGTTCGGCGGCGCGGACGGAGACGACCTTGATGTCGAAGTGCAACGTCTTGCCGGCGAGCTCATGGTTGCCGTCGAGGGTGACTTCCTCGCCTTCGATCTTCTTGATGGTGAGGACGCGCATGCCGAGGTTGGTCTCGGCGTGGAAACGCATGCCGACCTGGGGAGTGTTCGCGCCGAAGGCGTTAAGGGGCACCAGCTGGAGGAGCTTCTCGCTGTATTCGCCGTAGCCGAGCTGCGGAGGGACGAGGACGTTCTTGGTGTCGCCCGCGACGAGGCCTTCGACGCCCTGCTCGAGGCCGGGGATGATGTTCTGCGCACCATGGAGGTACTCCATCGGTCCGCGATCGCCGGAGGCGTCGATGATGTTGCCCTGGTCGTCCTTCAGGGTGTATTCGATGGCGACGACGGTTTCTTTGGCTACGCGCATGGTGATGAGGACTATCGAACCTAGGGCGAAACCGGCCCGAGGCAAGGCGACAGGTATCTAAACCTTGACCGCACCAGCGGGGGCGGCTTCCCTAACCTTCCTGCTGTTTGGGGCCGTAGCTCAGTTGGTAGAGCGCGTCGTTCGCAATGACGAGGCCGTGAGTTCGAACCTCATCGGCTCCACCAGCAGGCACTCCCGCCTACTCCGCCGAATTCTCGAGGCGGCGGATCGTGGCGTTGACCGGAAGGATCTCACCCAGGGCGTCACGGCTGGAGGCTCCGCCGAGCTCGCGCACGCGCTCGCCCTGCGGGCGGATACGCGTCTCGTAGCTGCCGATGGCCGCATCGAGGCTTTCCGAGGCGGCGAGCAGGCCTTTGCGGACCTTGGTGAAATGTTCGGCGAATTTCACGAGGCGATCGAAGAGCTCGGTGGCCTCCTCCGCGATGCGGCCGGCGTTTTCCGCCTGCGTGTGCTGCTGCCAGGCGAGGTTGATTGCACCGAGGAAGCCCATGAGGGTCGCAGGGGTGGCGATGAGGATGCCTTCGCGGGCGCCGGCGAGGATGAGCTCGTTGTCGCCTTCGAGCGCGGTGCTCAGCAGGGATTCGGCCGGGAGGAAGAGCACGACCTTGTCGAACGGCGTCACTCCCTGCTTCTCCATGGCCGCCGGGTAATTCTTGGCGGCGAGGTCGCGGATGGTCTTGCGCAGCTTGGCGGCGTGCGCGGCGACGAGTTCGCGGCGGTTGGGCGCGGCCTGGTCGGCGATGGCGACATCAAATTCGGGCACCTTGGAGTCGATGATGATGCAGCGGTTGCCGGGCAGCTTCACGATCAGGTCGGGGCGCGCATCGTCCTGCGAGACCTGCTCGGCGAAGTCGCAATGCGGGCTCAGGCCGGCCGCTTCCACGACGTTGCGCAGCGTCTGCTCGCCCCACTTGCCGCGGTGCTGCGAGGATTTCAGGACGGAAGTGAAGTCCGTCGTGCTGGTCGCCAGGGCGGCGGTGGTCTCGCTGATGTTCTTCATCTGCGCCCCGACGGCGGCGAGCGCATCGCCCTGGCTGCGCATGCCCTGCTGCATGGCATTACGATAGCTTTCCAAGGCGGTGTTGATCTGGGAGATGAGCGGCGAGACCTGGCTGGCGACCTCCTTGGTGACGTCGGGCGTCATGCCGCGGAGGACATCCGTGCTCATCTTGGAGAACGAGACCTTGAGTTCGGCGATATCGCGCTCGTGGCGGGCGCCGGCTTCGGCTTGGGCCTTGGCGTTATCGGCGCGCAGCTGTTCGACGGCCCGCGCGTTGGTCTGCTGGGCTTCGGTGAGCTGCTGGGCGGCGGCGTTACGGGCGGACTCCGCTCCGGAGGCGCGCGCCTGGGCGTCGGCCTTGGCGTTGCGTTCACGTTCCGCGGTGGCGTTCGCTTCACCGAGCTGGCGGCGCAGGTCGGCGATCAGAAGTTCGCTGCCCTTGTCGTCGACGCTCGGGCCGGTGGATTTGAAGAAGGCGAGGTACGCGAGGACGCTGAGTACCGCGAGGAGGAGGGCGATTTGGACGAAGGTTTCCATCTGGATGCTTATGAGAAAGACACTCTGCCCGGGCGCGGGGCTTCCGCAACTTATCCCCGCGGGTCACCTTCGATCGCGATCGCGTTGCCGAGTTCCCAAGCGGCTTCGTAGGCGGCCACGTAATCGGGCGACGACCAGGCGGGCGACGCGGCTTCGCCGCCGAGCCCGGCGATGAAGCCGTAGCGGATGCCATGCGAGATGCGGCGGCGGCGCGGGTTCTCCCGCTGGTTGCTCCACTCGAGGGCGCGGGTAAAGGCTTCGTCCGGGATGGGCGAGACGACCGAACGGCCGACCTGCCAGGCGACGACGCCGGCGTGATCAAGGTCGCTGACCTTTCGGCCCGGCACCAAGGACATGGGCACAGGGTCGTTCTGGCGGCCGGCTTCGATCTGGGACTGGATCTGCAACCGCAAGGCGACCCGCCAGCGTTCCTCCTGGGTCAGCAGGCCATAGTCGTAATCCGGGTCGTCCGCGGCGGTATCACGCAACTCGGTCTTGGCGTAACGCCTCCACTTGGCCAACCAGACGTTCCATTGGTCGGTTCCTCGGAGGGGGGGCTTGCCGAGCCAGTCGGGGAGGTCTTCGCGCATGCGTTGAGAGGGGCTTTTAGGGCTGATATGACACTTCTTGGGTCGCCCGCAAGCATAAGGTGAAATAATGTTCACCTTTATGAGCCCCTCCCCCTAGACCCAGGCAGGGCGTATCGCAAAATAACCGCTTTAAATCCGATTTTTCATCGAACTATTTCACGAGTTTGGTGTTATCCAAGTCGTACCCCTTATTCCAGTGATCAGCACCCATTCGACCCAACGTGAAGGGCGGGCCTCTTTGCCCCTTTTCTGCCTGCTTCTCGCCGCCGCCATGTCCCCGGCGCTGAGCTTCGCCCAAGCCGCCCCGGCCGCCGCCCCGGCCGTGGCTCCCGCTGCCCCTGCGCCTTCACCCGCCCCGGTCGCCGCCGTCGCCGCCGCCATCCCGCTCCCGGGCCTCAGCGGCTCCGATCAAGTCGGCCCGGTCATCTTGCGCGATGAGACCGTCGCTCAGGTCCTCGACCTGATGCAGCGCTGGACGGGCAAGTCCATCCTCCGCCCGCAGGCCCTCCCGGCCAGCGTCTACACGCTCTCTCTCCCGGCCTCGATCACGCGTGACGAAGCGCTGCTCGCCATCGAGACGCTCCTTAATCTCAACGGCATCGCTGTCATCCAGCAGGGCGATAAGTTCCTGAAGGTCGTCCCGAACCTCGTCGCGAAGGCCGAGTCGCCCACACTCCTCACGGGTTCGACCCTCACGATGCCGCCCAGCGGCCGCATCGCCACGAAGATCTACACGCTCAAGCACGCCAACGCGCAGGAGTTCGTCACGCAAATTATCTCGGGCCTCAACACGACCCTCGCCTCGCCGCCCATCTACTTCGGCCGCAACAACGCCTTCCTGGTCACCGACTCGATCACGAACCTCCAGAAGATCGAGAACCTGGTCACCCAGCTCGACCGCCCGCAGCTCGACCTTGTCGTGACCAAGAGCTACACGCTCAAGAACGCGATGGCCACCGACCTGGTCAGCAAGCTCACGGCAATGCTGCGCACTCAGGCGGTCGCCTCCGGCGGCGCGCCCTTCCGTCTCAGCACGGGCACGACCTTCCTCGCTGACGAACGCACCAACCGCGTGCTGCTCATGGGCTCGGCCGACCAGCACGACTTCTTTGACAAGCTCATCGATACGCTCGACCAGAAGTCCAACCCGAACACGAAGACCGACGTGATCTTCCTTCGCCATGCCGACGCCCAGCAGGTCGCCACGCTCGTTACCTCGCTCGTCACCGGTCAGACCACCGCATCTACCCGCGCCGGTAACACGACTCGCTCCACGACCCTTAACCGCACGACGGCCGCCGCTCCGGTCGTCGCCACCGCCGCTACCGCTACCGCCGCCGCTGGCGCCGCCGGCTCCCAGCAGGCTGGTGCCGATGAGTTCAGCAATACGGTGACGGTCCTGCCTGACATCCGCAGCAACTCCATCGTGGTCTCGGGCACCAACGACGACCTTCGCCTCCTCCATGACCTGATCGACAAGGTCGATATCGTCCTCCCTCAGGTCCGCATCGAGGTCGTCATCGTCGAGGTGAAGCTCTCCGATAACGAGACCACCGGCTTCAACACCCTCGGCCTCACGGTCACTAACGGCAAGCTGACCGGCATCGGTGGCACCGGCGCCGGCTTCGGCGTCACAGGCATCCCCGTCACCCCAGCCAATCCTGTCCTCAACACCGGCCAGACCATCGTTAATCCGGCCCAGGGCTCCTACAGCACCACCACCAGGGACCTGAGCGCCACCATCGGCCTCGTCACCACGCCGCGAAAGGGCGACCTGAAGGTACTCTCCGTTCCGGCCATCACGACGACCCATAATAAGGAGGCCACGATCTTCGTCGGCGAATCCCGCCCGGTCATCACGGGCTCGACCCTCTCCACGACGACCGGGGCCTCGACCTCTACGGTCTCGCAGCGCGACATCGGCATCCAGCTCAAGGTGCTTCCGCTCATCGGCAAGGACGGTTCCGTCCAGCTCCAGGTTTCCCAGTCCGTCGAAGACATCCTTGGCTCGACCATCCTTGACGGCAACGAACAGCCGATCATCGGCCGTCGTACGACCGATTCCTACGTGAGCGCGATGAGCGGCGAAATCGTCGTCCTCGGCGGCCTTCAGCGCACGGTGACCACGAAGTCCACCTCCCGCCTCGGCCCGATTCCGTTCTTGGGCGACCTCTTCGGTTCCTCGACCAACTTGGAGGAAAAGCAGGAGCTCATCATCTTCCTCCGCCCCTACGTGCTCAACAGCTCCGCCGTCGACAACCTCGACGCCCTCAGCCGTGCGACCAGCAGCGCCATGGGGCCGGAAGTGAAGAAGATCATCGACAACGTTCCCGGCCAGGCGCCCGCCGCCCCGGCGAAGAAGTAACATGCTGACCGTCGACCGGCACGGACTGCCCTCGGCCCTGGCCGAGCGCCTGACCGACGAAGTGCGTGCTTCGTTCGCGGAGACGCCGCGTGAAGCCCGTTTCAAGTTCCTTGCGCAGGCGCTCAACCTCGATGAGGCCGCACTCCTTGCCGAACTCTCCCGCCTCACGGGCCTCGAAGTCCTCGAGGAGCCGGCGATCGATCCCGAAGGCATGAAGATTCTGCCCGCGCGCATCGCTTCCGAAGCCCAGGTCGTCCCGACGCTCCTCCCTGGCGAAGAAGGCCGCCTCCGCCTCGTCACGGCCCTGCCGCCCGACACCGACACCTCCGACTGGGTCGCGACGTTCGCCACCCGCCGCCCGAAGTGGTACCTCGCTCCGCCCGAACGCGTCAGCGCCCTCATCAACGAGAACTACGGCGTGGGCTCCGGCAGCCTCGAAGACGAAGGTGACGATCTCCCGGCTTCCGAAGTTTCCAACGATGTCGAGGCCGACCAGGACGCCGCCGTCGTGCGCTTCGTCACCGAAGTCCTCACGCAGGCCGTCGCCGAAGGCGCGACGGACGTCCACTTCGAGCCGCAGGAGAACAACCTGCGCATCCGCTACCGCGTCGACGGCATCCTCATCCCCATCCCGCTCCCGGACAACCTCGCCCGCTTCCAAGACGCGATCATCTCGCGCCTGAAGATCATGGCGCGCCTTAACATCTCCGAGCGCCGTCTCCCGCAGGACGGTCGTATCAACTTCCGCGACGGTAAGACGGTCCTCGATATCCGCGTCTCGACGATCCCGACGATCTACGCCGAATCCGTCTCGCTGCGTCTCCTCAACCAGCGCAAGGAGGCTTACAACATGGACCGCATCGGCATGAACGCCGAGGAGCAGGCCGCGGTCCGCAAGGTCCTCGACTACCCGCACGGCATCATCCTGGTCACGGGCCCGACGGGTTCCGGCAAGTCGACCACGCTCAACGCCTTCCTGCAGGCGATCAATTCGCCCGATATCCGCATCGTGACGATCGAAGACCCGATCGAATACGAAGTGCCCGGCGCCAACCAGGTGCAGACGCGCGCGGAGATCGGCCTCACGTTCGCCGGCGCCCTCCGCAGCACGCTGCGCCAGGACCCGGACGTCATCATGGTCGGTGAAATCCGCGACTTGGAGACGGCCGAGATCTCGATCCGCGCCTCGCTGACGGGCCACTTGGTCTTCTCGACCCTCCACACCAACGACGCGCCCGGCGCGATCACGCGTCTCGTCGACATGGGCGTCGAGCCCTTCCTCGTCGGCTCCGCCGTCGAACTGGTCATCGCCCAGCGCCTCGTCCGTCGCCTCTGCGCGGATTGCGCCAAGACCGTTCCGGTCGACCGCAAGAAGGTCCTGCCTGCCCTCGAGGCGCTCGGCATGGACGAGTCCTTTCTGAAGGACGTCACGTCGCTCAAGGAAGCCGTCGGCTGCCGTAAGTGCCGCAACACGGGCTACCGCGGCCGCGTCGGCGTCTTCGAGATCTTCCACCCGAAGCCGCTGCACGATCTCATCGTTAGCCGCGTCTCCAATCGTGAGCTCACCGAGAAGGCCATCGAGCAGGGCATGCGCCCCCTCGCCAAGGCCGGCTGGATCAAGGTCGCCGCGGGTCTCACGACCATCGACGAGCTGGTCCGCAACCTGAGTTCAAACGAATAAGCCGCGATGGCCGTCTTCAACTACACCGCGCGCGACGCCGCCGGCGCCGTGACCGAAGGCACCATCGAGTCGCAGACGCGCCGTGAGGCGCTTCGTAAGCTGCAGGCCCGCGGCCTCAAGCCGGTCAAGGTCGAGGAAGCCGGAGCCGCCGTGCGCGCCAAGGAGGCCGTCCGCGAAGGCGGTCCTTCCGATAAGGAGCTCGAGCCGACGGAAGCCGAGTGCCTGCCTTTCCTGGAATCGATGGCGGACCTGGTCCGCTCGGGCATGTCCGCGGGCGAAGCGCTCCGCCTCCTCGCCCTGCGTCTCCAGAAGTCCCGCCTGCGCGTTCTCTGCGCCGGCATCTGGTCCAAGCTCGGCGAAGGCCAAAGCCTCTCGGTCGCGATGGGTGCCTACCCGAAGGTCTTCGACGGCCAGACGCTCAACCTCATCGCCGCCGGCGAAGCCACGGGTAATATCCGCGACGTCCTCGAGCGCCTGATTACGCACTTCACCGAGCAGAAGGAATTCAGGCGTAAGCTCGTCAGCGCGATGGCCTACCCGCTTTTCATCTGCGTCATCGCCGTCGGGGTGGTGATCTTCTTCGTCCTCTTCCTGCTGCCCCGCCTGCAGACGTTGCTTACTTCCCTCGGCGGCAAGCTGCCCCTCTCCACGAAGCTGCTGATGACCTTCGCCGACGTCTTCGTGGTCGTCGGCCCGATCGTCGTGGTCGCCGGCATCCTCGCCGTGATCGGCATCGCCCGCTGGCGCAAGACGGAGGAAGGCAAGATCGCTTCCGACGCGCTCCTGCTCCGCGTCCCGCTCGCCGGCTCGTTCGTGATGCGCGTCTCGGTGTTGAACTTCTGCCACACCCTCGCGGTGCTCCTCGAGAACGGTATCACCACTGCGGAAGCCCTGCGTCTCGCCGAGAAGACCGCGCCCAACCGCGCCCTCCGCCAGCAGCTCCGCGAAGCGACCGACCGCGTCCTGGAAGGCGACAGCCTTTCGAAGGCCCTCGCCCGCACGGGTTACTTCCCGCGGCTGCTTCTCGATCGCGTCGCCGTCGCCGAACAGACCGGCAACCTGGCGCCAGGTCTCCGCGATATCTCCCGCTCCTACCGAGCTGAGCTCGATCGCTGGCTCGGCACGGTCTCGCAGACGATCTCCGCCTCCGTCCTCGTCGCCGCCTTCTCGTTCGTCGCCTTCATCGCCTTCGCGATCGTCGCCGCCGTCTTCGAAGTCAGCTCCAGCTTCCGGTTCTGAGGGCAGGGTCGGCCCTGCGTGCCGACCTTGTGTGCAAAAGTGAAAACTGGCCTGCGGCCTGTGCAAAGGTGCAAAAGTGGGAGCATAATCAGGTGACGGGTGACGGCCCCCAGGGCATCAGCCCCGCGGGAATCGGCCTTTCAGCCCTCGGCAATCAGGATTCTGCGGCCGGCTCCAGAACAGCTTCCCTGGCCAACTGGCCTACGTGTCAACGGATCAACTAACGTTGCATTCAATGAGCCGCCACCCGCCACCCGGGGCCGCCATCCGCAACCTGAAACGATTGCGTCCACCTTTGCACTTTTGCACGCGGCTCCGCCGCAGTTGCACCTTTGCACGGCAACTTCCCCTTGCCCACGTATCCCCTCGCGGCCTCGCCGCGCTCTTGTCCACTGGTCAACTTGTCAACGGGCCAGCTAGTTGTTCCCGCGCCCACCTTTGCACTTTTGCACAGGAGCTCCGCTCCGATTTGCACCTTTGCACTGCCTTTCTTTCCTCCGGCCCTCCTGTCCTCGGGGCCTCTTACTTGCTCTCGGGTTCCGGCTCCGCCGCCTTCACTCCGGCTGGCAACTCGCCGAGAAGCTCCAATGCGGTGATGGTGGCCTTGAAGGTGACGGTGCCCGCGCTGCCGCGTTCGGCCGTCATGGAGAGATTGCCGATCGCGAGATACGGGGCGCGCGACTTCACGCTTTCGTAGAAACGCAGCACGCTCGCGAGGTCCGCCTTGCTGCATCTCATCTGGAGCGAGTGGATCGCGAACTTGCCCGCCTTGGTCGTCTTAGGCGATTCGGTGTTGGCGTTGAGGCCGGCTTCCTTGGTGGCGTTGATGGCTTCGGCGACGAGCTTGGCCTGGTCATAACCATGGCCGGAATCGAGCCCCTGGACCGCCACCGCGGTGGCGTTGCGGATCTCGCGTTCCTTCACGAGCCACGACTTCTGGATGACCGCGTCCTCCTCGAGGGCGCGCCAGGCGTCCCAGCCGCCGTGGACGCGAGCCCAGGCTCCGGTGGACCATAAGGTCGCGGCGACGAGCAGTGCTCCAAGCGCCATGAAGCGCTCGCGGGGTTTCAGGCTGAAGAAGAAGTGTTTCATTGTTTGGGGGTTTCGGCGGCCTTGAGGAGGGCGGCCTGCTTGAAGGTGATCTCGAGGCGGAAGGTGGTGGAGGTCTCGCGGACGCGCGGCTCGCTGTTCGTCACGGACTCGACCTCAGGGATGGCCTGCACGGCCTTGAGGAAATCCGAGATGTCGCCGGCGTTCGGCGTCTTGGCGTCCACGGTCATCAGCGGCTTGGTCAGCGCGCTGTCCTTGGGCTTCTTGAGCTCGCAGTGGATGTTGGTGAACTCGACGGTGGCGGGGCGCTTCTCGTTGACGAGCGCGAGCATCTCGATCGGGAGCAGGCGTTTCACGCCGAGCTCGAGGATGCGCGAAGTGATGGCCTGCGAGGCCTCGATGTCCTCGACCACCGGGCGGCGGGCTTCGTTGGCGGCTTCGAGCGAGCTGGAGCGCATGCCGACGACCATGGCAGCGAGGTCCAGGAGCAGGGAGATGACCAGGACGGCGGCGCCCAGGCGCGCTGCGTTCCAGAGGATGAGATTGAGGCGCTCCTTCTTGCGGCGCTCGGCGAGGAAGTCGCCGTCGCGGATATCGGAATCATCCAGGCCCTTCTTGGGGATCGTGAACGTGCCGTTGCCTTCGCGCTTCAGCACGAGGTCGCCTTCGACGATCGAGCCGGAAAGGGCGCCGGTCACGTTCTCGACGGCGATGTCGGCCGGCAGGTCCGCGCGCGCGGCGGCTTCCCGGGCGATGCCGGCTTCGTCGGCGTCGGCGAGCTCGGCTACGACGACCGCGATGGGCAACTCTTCGCCGGCCTTCCAGGCCAGGGCGGTCAGGCGCTCGTCACCGCGGTGCACGATGATGGCGTCGGTCGTCGGACGGTGACCGCACAGGGCGAGGAACTCGGGGACGACCTGGCAGTCTTCCGGCCAGGCGAAGCTTTCTTCCGCGGTGAAGCGACGGCGGTGGGCGGCGTAGGCGAGCACCTGCTTGCCGTCCGCCGACGTGACGAAGCCGACGAGCATCTGCTCGAGCGGGAAGGGGGAGATGGCCTCGAGTGCGAGGTTCACCTGGCCGGGGACGTCTTCGCCCTCGACGGTGAGTCGGCGGACGAAGAAACGGTTACCGGGAAGCATCGCGGCTTCCTGCAGCTTGGTGTCCTTGAAGAGACGTGAGAGGGAGGTCATTTGGTGAGGGGCGGCGGAGCCGTGGGGTCGGTGGAGTCTTCGGGGGGCTTCGGGGCGGGCGGGGCTCCGTTATCTTCTTCCCAGGCGAGGATCTGGAAAGGGTAGGAGATCGACTTGCTGGCGACGCGTCCGCTCATGGTCGATTTACCGAGGGTGGCCGTCGCTTCGATCCCGGGGGTGAGATAGGGAGAGGTGTTCGTAGTAGTCGACCGCGGAACCGCTGTCGAGGTTCCCGTCGTTTTCGGGGTGGTGGTCGTTCCGGTCCGGCTCAGGCCGATGCTGGGGTCGGTATCGGGGTTAGCCGCAGCCGTGGGGTAGGCGACGTCCTCACGGATGGCAACGAGGGCACTGACCCGGCATTTGGACAGGCCTTCCTTCACGGTCACTCGGACCCACATGAGGATGACTTCGTCGTCGAACTTAGCCATGTTGATCCCGCCGCCGACGAGCTGGCGGACCTCGCTGGTCACGCGGAAGTAGGGCGGGGTGCCGACGATGCGCTTGCCGATCTCGTTCTGGCGCTCGCGGATCAAGGCCACTTGGCTCTCGTCCAGGCCCTGCGAGAGGAGCACGGCGTCCGAGGCGGTGTTGATGTTGGCCTGAGGGAAGGTGTACAGGCTGACGCAATCCTTGAACGCGAGGAAGATCGGGGTGGCGCGCCCCTGCTCGTCGAAGAACAGTTCCTTGGCGACGCCGATGGAGCGGAACTCCTCGAAGCTGCGGATGGGTCGGCGCGCCGGACGGAACGAGAGCGTGCTGCGCTGATAGGCGGCGTCCGCCGCCTCCTCTTCGATCGATTCATACGACTTGCTCTGCCACGCGACGATGGCGTCCGAGACACGCTCGGCGTCGCGCTGCTCCATGCCGAGCGAATACAGGAGCTGGATGATGTCGTTCTTGGAAAGGACGCTGAGCGGCAACTTGGCGGTCTCGTCCTCGTATTCGAACTTCACCTCGAGGCCCTCGCGCGCCGGGAAGCCGGCGTAGGCATGCGGGTCATCGTAGCCCTGCGAAGGGGCGTGGACCTTGTTGAGGTCGATCGAGCGGATCTCGGCGATGACGGCCAGGGCGAGCTCGAGCTCCGACTGGGCGTCGGCCCGCAGGCGTCGTCGGTCCGCGTCCCGTGTCGCGATGGAGAGCTCGAGGGAATTGTCCTCCATGAACCGCGCGAGCAACAGCGAGGCCAGCGTGATGAGCACGAGGACGACGATGATGACGGAGCCGCGGCGCTTCTTCATGGTCATGGCGTGGAGGCGCCGGAGCGCTTGATGGGGAGATTGATGACCTTGGTCGTCTTCAGTGAGCCGCGCTCGAAGAGCAGATGGATGCGCGCGGGCTTCTTCCACGTGGTGCCGCCCGTGTCGTTCACGGGTTCCTCCTCGATCTTCCATTCCTTGAGGTCGGCGTCGTAATATTCGTAGTGGATCGCGGTGACGAACGGGCTGATGATGGTCTCGTGCTTGTCGGTCTTATCCCGTTCGATCTCGAGCCGTGACTGCCATTGGAACACGAGCCCCCGGCCTTCCTCGACGAACACGTTGAAGTCGACGTCGGGCAGCGGCGCTTCGGGCCAGTCCGCCAGGCGGCCGGCCTCGGCCAGCAGGAAACTGAGCCGCGGCTGGGTCGTGCCGGCGCCATCGTCGACGTCCTTGAGCGCGACGCCCGAAGCGCTCGGGCCGTAGGTCGCTTGCTCGAACGCATTGCGCACGAGCGCGGTCGCGGCCCGGGAGTGCTGGTCGAACAGGCGTTTGTCGCGACCTCCGCCCCAGAGCTCGCTCATGGAGAAAAGGAAGGTGTTGAGGGTGACCATGAGCACGCCCAGCAGGGCGAGCGAGACGAGCATCTCGAGCAGCGTGAAGCCGCGACGGATCGGCGTGCTCATCGTTTGGCCGGCTTTACGCCAGGCTGCCCTCCGGGTTGTCCGCCCTTGGTGGGCTGGCCGTTCTTGCCGCCCTGTCCGCCGGCGTCCTTGCCGCCTTGGCCCTTGCCACCCTTGCCGTTCGTCGGCGCGCCGCCCTTGCCGCCCTTGCCGTTGGCGCCGGGCTGGCCGGGTACGAGCTTCTTGCCGCGCGTGGGCGCGCTGATGAAGGCGGAATTGCCGTCAGCTTCCTTGTAGCCGCGTTCTTTTTCAAGGCGTTGGCGCGCTTCGTCACGGATCTTCTGGCGGTCGGACGGGATCGACCACGTGGGTCGGAGGAGCATGCGCGTCTCGGTGAATTCCTCGACGTCGCCGCCGTCGACGGGTTCGATCTCGGCGGTCAGCTGGACGGCGAAGAGGTCGCTCACGGCGGTCGCCTCGATCTTGCCCTGCCAGTGCGCGGTCCGTCCGCCCGGCAGATGGATGTCGCCGCCGGCCTCGACATCGTCGAAGCCGGGCGTCTCAAGCAGCGCGGCGCGGCAACGGGCGAGGTCGTCCAGGCGCTGCTCGTCCTGCTTCAGCGCGAGGCGTCCCATCAGTACGTTGGAATACGCGGCGCCCAGGCTCACGGCCGCGAGCGCGAAGATGGCGAGGCTCATCAGGACCTCGATGAGGGTGAAGCCGCGGCGTCTCATTTGGCGTCGATCGCCGGCAAGGGCGCGCAGGTGAGCGGGTCGATCGGGACGATCGTCCGGTTCTCGTTACGGGTGATGTCCAGGCGCACGCGGTCACACGTGCCATCCGGATAGAAGCGCATGCGGGCGAGGGCCTTCTCGGAGGCCACGCCGCCCAGGAGGATCGCGCCGGAGCTTTCGGGCGCGAGGATCTTGACCGTCACGCCTTCGGACTTCGGAAGTTTCTCTTCGGTGCGCGGGTGGTCTTCATCGACGTTCTCTTCGCCCCACAGGAAGTCAGGTTCGTCCTCGTCCGCGGTGTCCGTCGGCGCGAGCTCGAGGATCTTGCCTTTCTCGACGGCCTCGCGGCGGATGGTCTGCAGCAAGGCGAGCAGCGCGTCTTCAGGATCCGAACGCGCGGTGCCTTTCAGCAGCTGGGCCGATCCGCCGATCATGACCGCCGCCAGCATGCTCATCAGGCCGAGGACGAGCAGCGTCTCCAGCAAGGTGAAGCCGCGGCGCGCCGGAGAGCCGGATCGATGCTGCGGTGCCCGGTTCACCAGTTGCCGATATCGTCTTCGGTGTCCGGCTTCTTGTCGCGACCCATCGAGAAGAGATCGTAAAGCTCGGTGTTCTTGGTGCCGGGGTAGCGGTACTGGTACTCCTGGTTCCACGGGTCGATCGGCGTGCGGCCGCCCTTGGCTTCCATGTACGGTCCGCGCCACTTGTCGGCCTTGCCTTCCGGCGCGGTGATCAAGGCCTTGATGCCTTCCTCGGTGGAAGGGTAGTCGCCCATGTCGATGCGGAAGCGGACGAGCGAGGTCTTGAGCGACTCGTTGACGAAGAGCTTGGCGACGCCTTCCTGGCTCTGGCCGAGGATCTTGTCGGTGTTCGTGACGGCGAGGCCGACGAGCATGCCGACGATCGCGACGGCGATCAGGATCTCCAGCAGGGTGAAGCCCTTGCGGAGACGGCGGGCGGTGGTCTTTCGGACGATGGTCATGGAGGGGATGAGAAAAGGATTAGCGGATCTTAGGAGTCTTGCCGGGCTTGGTCGACGTCGTGGGCGCGGCGTTCGGAGTCTTGGGCGTCTTGCCGCCGTTGTAGCTGTTGTTGCTGCCGTTATTGCCACCGTCTTGTCCGCGGCCCTTGCTGAACTTATCCTTCATCGACTGGCGGAAGGCTTCGATCTGCTCAGGGGTGAGGTTGCCCGGTCCGCCCGCGCCGGGGACGCCAGCGACGGCGCTCGGCTGGGCGACGGCGTTGGAGACGGCGGCGAGCTGCGCGGCGCTCGGGCCTTTGTACGCGATCACGACGGCCTGGTGCAGCGCCATCTGCTGGGGCTGTCCGCCGTTGTCGACGACAAGGGTCTCGTTCGCGGCGTCGAAGCCTTTCACGACGACCGGCACGTTGGTCGACGGGGCTTCGCCTTCCGCCACCCAGCTGGACTGCTTGGTCAGGGTATTGTAGATGCTGAAGTAGTTGACGCCGCCTTCCGCATACATGCCGCGGAACTCGAGGGTGCTTGGCGCGACGCCGGGACCAGCCGGAGCTCCCGTGCCACCGAAGGGTGAATTCTTGACGAGGCCATCGAGGTCGATCGCCGAGACGGTGCCGAGGCTGAGCCACGCCAAGGCGAGGAGGCGGCAGGGGATTCGGAGTGCGGTAAGCATCTTATTAAAAGGGGAGGGGTATCTCTAAAACACCAACCAAGGGGTTAGGTTGCCAACTTCATCGCCATCTTGGGCGCCCCCGACCTTGCTATCGAGAAATAACGCTAAAACAGGGCATTTTCCCTCGAATAGGGCCGAGTAAAACCCAGAAAACGTCGGAATCGGCATATCCAATCGATTAGCCCCCAAGTATTTAGGGATTTTTACGATTATTTGACAACTTTTTGACGGTTTAAGGCCTTTGGTTTGCAACCTCCGCCCGCCCGCTATGTTTAAATGACGGATGCAGCTCCCGGCCCCTCGTGCAGCATGGCCCACCCCGATCATCGCGATGCTCGGGGCGGTCCTTTGTGTCGCCTCCTCCGCCCAGGATTTCCAGAAGGACATCCAGCCGTTTCTCAGTAAGTACTGTTACGAGTGCCACGATGCCGAACTGGCCAAGGGCCACCTCAACCTCGAGGGCTTCAAGGACGACGCCCGCTTCTTCCGCGACCAACGCGTCTGGCGCGAGGTAGTCACGCAAGTCACCTCGGGCGAGATGCCTCCGGTCAAGGTGAAGACCCGTCCGACGCCCGCCGAGATCGAAGGCCTGCAGACGTCCGTCCACAAACTCCTCGCCGCCGCCATCGCCAAGGCGAAGCCGGATCCGGGCGACGTGACGATTCGCCGCCTCAACCGGATGGAGTTCAATAACACGATCCGTGACCTCTGCTTCCTCGACGAGAATTTCTCCGCGGACTTCCCCGCCGACGACACGGGCTACGGTTTCGATAACATCGGCGACGTGCTGACGTTCTCCCCGGTCCACCTCGAGCGCTTCCTCGCCGTGGGCGAACAGATCGCCACCAAGGCGATGCCGACGACCCCCAACGCGCCCGATGGCACGGGTCTCGCGATGATCGAGATGCAGCCGAAGGGCCGTCGCGACCAGCAGCAACGTTACTTCGATCCGGCGCCTTATCTGACGGGCCCGATGGAAGCCGTCCGCGACGGCGACTACGTCATTTCGGTCAACCTTCGCTCCACGGGCACGTCCGGCGACCCGCCCGCCAAGGTCGCCTTCCTCGTCGATGGCGTCGAGGTCGGGCAATATCAGTTTAAGTATGTCAAGAAGTCCGAGGTCGCCGAGGCCAAGGTGACGTTGAAGAAGGGCAAGCACGAGTTCACGCTGAAGTGGCTCAATCCGCCCGCGAAGATCCCGGGCAACGCCCGCACGCTCTCCGGCCTCCGCCTCCGCCTGCTCGGGCCGACCGACACGCGCACCGAACTGCAGCGCCGCTTGGCGCTCGCGATCGGCACCACGACCGGCGAGCCCCGCGCGAAGCTCGTGGCGAACTGGTTCGTGAGCCGCGCCTTCCGCCGCCCGGCCACGGCCCCCGAGCTCGCCCGCTACGCCAAGGTCTTCCTCGACGCCGAGAAGCTGGGTGGCACCTGGGAATCCGGCGCCCAGGCGATGATCGCGGTGGTGCTCTCTTCTCCTAAATTCATCTTCCGCGCCGAACAGGACGAGAAGCCGACCGAACGCGAGGCCCACCCGGTCAGCGAATTCGCGCTGGCTTCGCGCCTCAGTTATTTCCTCTGGGGCTCGATGCCCGACGACGAGCTCTTCCAACTGGCCTACGCCGGCAAGCTCTCCGCGAACCTCGAAGCCCAGGCCCGGCGCCTCCTCAAGGACCCGCGCGCGCAATACCTGACGCAGGGCTTCGGCATCCAGTGGCTTCAGCTGCGCCAGCTCTCCGCGGTCTCGCCCGACCCGGCGCTTTACCCGAAGTTCAGCGAGGCGGTCCGCGGGTCGATGATGAAGGAGACCGAGCTCTTCTTCGCCGAGGTGGTCCGCGAAGACCGCGACGTGCTCGACTTCCTCGACGGCGACTTCACCTACGTCGACCGCACCCTCGCGGCGTTTTACGGCCTCAACGCCGACTTCCCCCGTACCCGCGACAAGGGCGAATTCGTGCGCGTGACGCTTCCGAAGGGCGACCGCGGCGGCATCCTCACGCACGCCTCGATCCTCACGGCGACTTCCAACCCGACCCGCACGTCGCCGGTCAAGCGCGGCAAGTGGATCCTGGAGCAGATCCTCGGCACGCCGCCGCCGCCCGCGCCGCCCTCGGTCCCCACGCTCGAAGGCCAGCAGCTCAAGGGCAATCTGCGCGCGCGCATGGAACAGCACCGCCTCGATCCGGCTTGTTCCTCCTGTCATTCGCGCATGGACGCCATCGGCTTCGCCTTCGAGCGCTTCGACGGCATCGGGCTGGTGCGCAAGACCGACGAGGGTTCGCCCATCGATCCCTCGGGCAAGCTCTCCGATGGCCGCACGTTCTCCGGCGCCGGCGAGCTGCGCCAGCTGTTGCGTAAGGACAGCGAAAAATTCGTCCGCAATCTTTCCACGAAACTCCTGACCTACGGCCTAGGCCGCGGCCTCGACTACTACGACGGCCCAGCGGTCGATAAGATCACCGAATCGACCATGAAGTCCGGCAACCGCTTCTCCTCGGTCGTCCTCGGCGTCGTTCTGAGCGACCCTTTCCGCCTCCGTCGGGGAACTTCGCAGGTTGAAGCGGGGTCTGAATCTCCTAAGAAGAAATAACCCCGCCATGAAGACCGACCTCATTCCCCGCCGTACAGTGCTCAAAGGCCTCGGCGCTGTCATGGCCTTGCCGTGGCTCGAGGCAATGGGTCTCCAGACCGGGTGGGCCGCGGGTAACACGCCCGCGAAGAACGCTGCGCCCAACCGCATGGCTTTCCTCTACGTCCCCAACGGCGTGAACATGGACGGCTGGCGCGTCGGCGCCGAAGGCGCGCTGCCTTCCAAGCTTCCTCCGATCCTCGCGCCGCTCAACAACGTCCGCGGCGATTTCTCGATCCTCACAGGCCTCGCGGCCGACAAGGCCCGCCCCCACGGCGACGGTGGCGGCGACCACGCGCGCGCGATGTCCGCCTTCCTCACCGGCGCCCAGCCTCGCAAGACCGACGGCGCCAATATCCGCGCCGGCGTCTCGGCCGACCAGCTGGCGGCTTCGCGCATCGGCGACCGCACGCGACTCGCCTCCCTCGAGATCGGCACCGAAGCCAGCAAGCTCGCCGGCGGCTGCGACTCGGGCTACTCCTGCATCTACCAGTCCAACATCTCCTGGCGATCGGCCACGCAGCCGATGCCGAAGGAAGTGAACCCGAAGCTGATCTTCGAACGCCTCTTCGGTTCCGGCTCCGACGCCGAACGCAAGCAGCGCGATGCTTCCCGCAAGTCGGTCCTCGACATGGTCCGCGAGGATTTCCGCGAACTCAACGGCCGCCTCGGCGCCGACGACCAGCGCAAGCTCGACGAATATTTCACCGCGGTCCGCGAGATGGAACTGCGCATCCAGAAGTCCGGCACCGACGGTCAGACGAAAGTCCCGGCGGGCGCGCTCCCTCCCAAGGGCATCCCGGAAAGCTACGCCGAACACCTCCGGCTTCTCGCCGACCTGATGGTGCTCGCCTTCCAGACCGACACCACCCGCGTCGCGACGTTCGTCCTCGCCAACGAAGGCAGCAACCGCTCCTACCCGTTCATCGGCGTGCGCGACGGCCACCACAGCATCTCTCACCACGGCCATGACCCGGTGAAGCTGGCGAAGATCCAAGACATCAACGTCTTCCACTCGACGGCGCTGGCCTATCTCCTCGAACGCCTGAAGTCCGTGAAGGAAGGCGACGGCAACCTGCTCGACCACTCGATGATCGTCTACGGCTCCGGCAACGGCGACGGCGACCGGCACAACCACGACGACCTGCCGATCCTCCTGGCCGGCGGCGGCTGCGGCACGCTCAAGCAAGGCCGACATATCGTCTACCAGAAGGAGACCCCGATCAACAACCTCTGGGTCAGCATGCTCAACCGCATGGACATCCGCGACGTCCAGCTCGGCGACAGCACCGGCGAACTCAAGAAGCTCTCCTGAGGTAGGGACGCGTCGGCCTGTCTCGAGGTAGGGGCGGCACCGCGTGCTGCCCTAGTCTGTCTCGCGTTCGCCGCAGGGCTTCGGGATTTCATCCCCATGCCAGCGTGCCCCCATGTCCCCTCGAAGGCGTAGCCTTCGCAGGTAGGGGCACGATTCATCGTGCACTCCTATATTGGAGGGCGCGGCGAAGCCACGCCCCTACCTCCAGCCGCCCTGCGGCGGCCCCCTATACTCGATACTCCATACTCGATACTCGGATCTGAAATCCGCGGCTCGCGCCGCGGATTTCAGATCATCCCCGCTTCTTCGGCGATGGTATCGATCTTATGCTCCAGGAGCACGAGCTTGGCCTTCACGGCCGCGACTTCCCCGGCGAGCTCTTCGTTCTGGGCGACGAGCTGCTGGAGGAGGGCGACGATGCCTTCGATGTTTTGGTGTGTTTTCACGTGAGTGAGAGTGGGGCGTACCAGACAGACATCCCGACGCCGGTACGCGTGCGTCAGGAAGGCGCGGATTGTCCCCCAGCGGGGAAGGGAGGCGGCCGATGGGCCTGATTATTTAAGCGCGAAAACTCCCTGGCTTCAGCGAGCGCTGAAACACCTTGGGTACGTTATTCGAAGTCTTGAAGACATCCCGCTACTCTGCCACTCGTTCCTCTTGTGTCAAGGTAGGGGCAGCACCGCGTGCTGCCCTAGTCTGTATCCTGCCTTTGGTCGGCCGTTGCCACTGCCTCGGGTAGGGATGCGATGACATCTCATCCGCCGCATCCCTGCCGCTCCCAGCCGCCAACCGCTTACCGCCACCACCTCGCGACTTCGTCGCGCCGGTAGGGACGGCTCTCCGAGCCGTCCGTTCGCCTCCGTACGTCCGTATCAGGATCAACCCAACGGCGGGCTCGGAGAGCCACGCCCTACCTAATCGCCCCAGCATCCTTCCCGGTCTCCGGTTTCCCTGTGAGCCATTCTGCCTCCCTTGCCCCCCTGTCAACTTGTCAACTGGCCAGCTAGTTGTCCCTCCAGCCCACGGGCCCACTGCTCAACCGGTCAACTATTCGCGGCCTCTGGCCGCGCCTGCTTCGCAGCAGTTCACCATGCCAGCAGTTCCCCCACGCGGCCTCTGGTCGTGTTACCCCTGCCTCCACCTTTGCACCTTTGCACAGGAGCACCGCTCCGATTTGCACCTTTGCACGCCTTCTCCTTGCCCCCCTGTCAACTTGTCAACTGGCCAGCTAGTTGTCCCCTCCGGCCAACTGGCCCACTGATCAACCGATCATCTGTTTGCTTCGCCCGACGCCCAGAACCTTAACCCTCCATTAAGCCCCCTACATCCCCCAAAATATTCCTGCACCCGTTCCTCAACTTCTTCTCTTCTCTGGCGTTCCATCTTCGTACTCTCACCCCCATGCACCCCGAAGATCCGTCCGTCGGAAAGCCCAACCCGTTTTACAAACCTGCCTTCGGTCAGGTGGTGCGCCGCCAGTTCCTCGGCCTGATGGCCGCGACCTTCGGCTGGACGCTCCTGCCTTCCGTCTCTGCCCAGGAGAAGAAGGGGAAGGGCGGCGGCAAGGGCGGCA
>Ga0209299_1000361_pt1 | contig 25616 bp, 25 predicted proteins | sample S_140806_MF_Meta_FD_187326 | JGI IMG/M metagenome (GOLD analysis project Ga0209299, IMG submission 187326) | Freshwater microbial communities from Lake Simoncouche, Canada to study carbon cycling - S_140806_MF_MetaG (SPAdes) (version 2) | ecosystem: Environmental > Aquatic > Freshwater > Lake ...
GGCCGTAGCCATCGTTGGCCCGGCTGGGGATGGCGGCCCGCGGCCGTGCCCCGAGCCGCTGGAGCACGCCCACCAGCAGGGCCGTGCTGGTCATGCCATCGGCGTCATAGTCGCCGCAGACGGCCAGGCTTTCGCCAGAGCGGCAGGCCTGCTCCAGCCGCTCCACCGCCCTGGCGAGGTCGGGGAAGTGGTCGTGGGGATCGGGGGCCCGGGGGGGATCCAGGAGGCTGCTGAGGCTGCTGTCGCTGAGGTGGCCCCGCCGTCGGAGCACCGCCAACAGCTCCTCTGGTAGATCGACCGCAGCGCGATCCAGGGAAACTCCGGGCCCGCGATCAACCCCGGTGGGGGGATCCTGCCGTGCCAGTGGTGGTGGGAGGACCCAGGGTTGCGTGTCGAGGAAGGGCAAGGCATGGGTCAGGCACCTCCGCATTGTGCTGCCCGCCGCCGGTGCCGCCAGCCCTAACCTGCGGCGTTAGGACCGGCGGCGCGGTGGCTCCTTCCCTCGAGGCGATTTTATGGGATGTGGATGGCACCCTCGCCGAGACGGAACTCGAGGGCCATCGCGTGGCCTACAACCAATCCCTCGCTGAGGCGGGTCTGCCCTGGCGCTGGGATCGGGCCCGCTATCTCGACGACCTAGGGCTCTCCGGGGGGCGGGAGCGGATGGCCCGCTTCCTTACGGAACTTGAGGGCAGCGCACCCTCGGAGCGCCTTCTCGACACTCTGGTGGCAGCCAAGAAGCGCCACTACGCCGAGTTGATGCGCAGCGGCTCCATACCGCTGCGGGAGGGGGTCGGGCGATTGATTGGCGCCGCCGCCGCCGCCGGTCTCACCCAGATCATCGTGACCACCAGTTCTGGGGCCGCTGTGGAGGCCCTCATGGCCGGCAGTCTGGCGGGGGTGGCCGGGGCCTTCCGTGGCTGGATCAGCGGCGATGACGTGAGCCGCAAGAAACCCGATCCCCAGGGCTACCTGCTGGCCATGGCCGGGGCCGGCCTGGATCCGCAGCGGGTGGTGGTGGTGGAGGATTCGGCCCAGGGTCTGGCGGCGGCCCGGGGGGCCGGTCTCACCACCCTCGTGACCCTCAGCTCCCTGTCCCGACATGAGGGGGTCGGGGCCTTTGCCGCAGCCGCGGCCGTGGTGGATGGCCTGGGAGGTCCAGATCGGCCCCTCGCCCTGCTGCACGGTCCGGCCTGTCCGGAGGGCCAGGTCACGCTCAGCTGGCTGGAGCGGCTGCTTCCTGCCCCATGACGATTCCCCCGCAGCGCACCCGCTACGCCGCTTTCGAACGGCGCCTCGGTCGGTCCCTGCTGGGCCAGCTGCGGCGTAGCTGGCGCCACGCCAGCTTGGCGCTGCTCTCGTTGCTGATCGGTTATTTCCTGTGCCAGAACCTGATTTCTCTGCTACTGGTGCGGGTGCCGGGCGGCCGGCCGGCCGTGGTGCTCACGCTGGTTCTCTCCATGGAGTTGCTGGTGCGGCTACGCACCCGGGTGGCGCGCTCCGAGGAGAAGCCACTGCTCTGGGTGATGCTCGACAACCTGCGCCTCGGGGTCACCTACGCGGCCGTGCTGGAGGCCTTCAAACTTGGAACCTGAAGGGCCCTCCTCACCCGCTGCTGCGGCGGCCGGACTGCTTGATCGTGTGGTCCAGCCGCTGCTGGCCCACCTGGCGGACCTGCAGATCCGCCCCGACCAGCGCCGGCCCGTACTGCTCCTTAACGGACCGGTGGGCGCAGGAAAGTCCACCTTGGTGAAGCAACTGGCCAGCCTGGCGCCGGCTCAGGGACTGAGCCTGGCCGTGGGTTCCATCGATGACGCCTACCTCCCCCTCCCCGAGCGGCTGAACCGTCTGGAGGGCAATCCCTTCGGCGTGACCAGGGTCCCACCGGGCAGCCACGATGTGGATCTGCTGGTGGATCGCATCGAGGCCTGGCGCGGCGGTTCCAGCCTGCGACTGCCCCGTTTCGACAAGACCCTGGCAGCCGGCCAGGGTGATCGCTGCGGTGATACCGAGGAAGCCGCCGATGCGCTGGTGCTGGAGGGTTGGTTGATGGGGTGCCGGCCGCTTGGCCAGCATGCTCTTGCCATGGGTCTGGCACGGCGACAGGACTGGGATCTCAGCGAAGCCGAACGGAACTGGCTGCCCCGCTGGGATCGGGAGCTGGAGCGCTACCAACCCCTCTGGCGAATTGCGGATGGACTCTGGGTGCTGCGGCCCCGCCACTGGAGTCTGGCCCGGCGCTGGAGGTTCCAGGCGGAAGCCCGTCAGCGGCGTGCAGGCGGAGCCTGGCTGGCTCCCGAGGAGCTGGAGCGCTTGGTGCGCTCCAGCTTGCATTCGCTCCCGCCTCCCCTCTACCAGGACCCGCTGGTGGAAGGGTTTGACGGCGGCATAGAAGCCAATCGGGATCGCTCGCCCTCAGGAATCGACCTGGCTGGAGACCTGCCGGTTCTCGGGGTCACTCAGCTTGATGGTCGGCGCCGTTGGGAGTTGCTGGATCATCCCGCTCAGCTGTCGCTCTCTTCCTCGTCCTCGGCGATCGGATAGACGAAGCCTTGGGCCTTGCCACTCAGCACGGCCTTGCCGATTGAAAGGGCCTTGGCGGCAGCCACACCGGCTTTCGCCTTCCAATGGGCATGGCGCTGATTGCGCTTGCCTTTGGAGGTTTTCTTCTTAGGAACAGCCATCCCTTCGCTGATGCAGCCAATCGTTGATCATCCATTGCAGACCTTCCTTTCGTCAAATCGCTAGAATCCCGTTTCGCCTCGTAGGCCCGTGGGAACGACGTCGACTCAACCCCAGCCATCCCCCACGCCTGAGGGAACGGCCCAGAAGGTCCAGGTCCAGGGGGTGCGTCCCGCGGACTCCGGCACCGAGCCCACAGCGGGGAAGCCCGGGGCCATCAGTGTGTCCCCCCGGAGCGGCGATGACAGGACCGGGCCCCGGCCCGCCGGCAAGCTGGAGGAGCGCCAGCAACCCTTCAGCATCGGCGGTGGTGGCGGCAACACCCCCTCCTACAGCCAGCTTCTCCAGGATCTGTCGTCGGGCAGGGTGAAGGATTTGCTGCTCTCCCCCCGCCAGGGCGTGGTGAATGCCACCTACAGGGATGGTCGCAACGTTCAGGTGCCGGTGTTCAACGACAACCAGCTCCTGATCCGCACCGCCTCTCAGGCCCGTGTGCCCCTCACCGTGCGCGATGAGCAGCGCGATGAGGCGATGGCCGGACTATTGGGCAATCTCCTGCTGGTGATGCTGCTCATCACTGGCCTCACCCTGCTGATTCGCCGTTCGAGCCAGGTGGCGAACAAGGCCCTCGGCTTCGGCCGCAGCCAGCCCCGCCTTCAGGCCGAGGGCTCGGTGTCGGTCCACTTCGAAGATGTGGCCGGGATCGGTGAGGCCAAGGAAGAGCTCCAGGAGGTGGTTACCTTCCTGCGCTCTCCCGAGCGGTTCACCTCCGTGGGCGCCAAGATTCCTAAGGGTGTGCTCTTGGTGGGGCCCCCGGGCACCGGCAAGACCCTGCTGGCCAAGGCCATCGCCGGCGAGGCCGGAGTGCCCTTCTTCTCGATGGCCGCTTCCGAATTCGTGGAGATGTTCGTGGGGGTAGGAGCCAGCCGGGTGCGGGATCTCTTCCGTCAGGCCAAGGCCAAGGCGCCCTGCATCATCTTCATTGACGAGATCGATGCCGTCGGCCGCCAGCGGGGTGCGGGCATTGGAGGGGGCAACGATGAGCGCGAGCAGACCCTCAACCAACTCCTCACTGAGATGGATGGCTTCGAGGAGAACTCCGGGGTGATCCTGCTGGCCGCTACCAATCGGTCCGATGTGCTGGATGCCGCCCTCATGCGTCCAGGTCGTTTCGATCGCCGCATCACCGTCGACCTGCCCGACCGCAAGGGACGTGAGGACATCCTTGCGGTGCATGCCCGCAGCCGTCCTCTCGCCGACTCGGTTTCCCTCGCCGACTGGGCGGCCCGCACCCCCGGGTTCTCAGGCGCTGACCTTTCCAACCTCCTCAACGAGGCGGCCATCCTCACGGCCCGCCGCCAGCAGAACCGCATCGATGACGCCGCCGTTGGCGATGCCCTTGAGCGCATCACCATGGGCCTCACGGCTGCCCCCCTCCAGGACAGCGCCAAGAAGCGCCTGATCGCGTACCACGAGGTGGGCCATGCCCTGCTCACCACCCTGCTGCCCAACGCCGACAAGCTCGACAAGGTGACCCTGCTGCCGCGGGCGGGCGGCGTCGGTGGCTTCGCTCGCACCATGCCCGATGAGGACATCCTCGATTCGGGCCTGATCAGCAAGGCCTATCTCCGCTCGCGCCTGGTGGTGGTGCTGGGCGGTCGGGCTGCCGAGATCGTGGTCTTTGGTCCGAGTGAAGTGACCCAGGGTGCCGCCGGTGATCTCCAGATGGTGAGTCGCATTTGCCGTGAGATGGTGACTCGCTACGGCTTCTCGAGCCTCGGGCCGGTGGCCCTGGAATCGGATGCCGGCCAGGTGTTCCTGGGCCGCGACTGGATTCGCCCGGAGGCCCCTCCCTACTCCAGCCGCACCGGCAGCCAGATCGATGCACAGGTGAGACAACTGGCCGCAGCGGCCCTGGATCAGGCCCTGGCCGTTTTGCGGCCACGCCGGGAGCTGCTCGATCGGCTGGTGGAGCACCTGATCGCCGAGGAAACGATCAACGGCGAAGCCTTCCGCGCCTTGGTGGCCCAGTGGGAGTCGGAGAACCCCCAGCTTTCCGGGGTACCCGCCCAGCTCTCCTTACTCCTCACCCCGGATGCCGCCCCAGAAGCGGATGTCGAGGCTGCGAAGGTAGGTGTGTAGGCCGGCATCCTGAATCGGCAGCAGCCGGGCTGTCCGACCGCTTTCATTCCCATGGGCATGCCAGAGGCCTGGTGGTGTGATGAAGGCGCCGCCACTCTTCCAGTCGATCCGCTGGGGATCACGGATCTGCCCCTCGCTGTCGCAGGAGCTGCCCACCAGCGTGTAGCAACCGGGGTCACAATCGAGAATCAGATCGAGAGCCACCGACTGGTGCCGGTGGGGCGACTGCATCGACCCCGCTGGCAGAACCCCCTGCATCGCCCACAGGGTGTGCGACACGGTGCGGGTGGCCGGCAGATCGGCGTGGCCGAGCAGCAGGCTGAGCCGGTTTGCCTTGCTGGCTGATGGGTCGTTGAGCAGGGTCTCCAGCTCCCGCTGCAGCCTGGCGGCCGGGTAGTGACAAGGACGGAAGCGGGGCAGGCTCGGCTCGACGCCCAAGTAGCGGAGGAGTGGGCCATCGTGCACCCAGTAGAGAACGCTTTCCTCCCGGGCCTCGAGGCGGGGCGTCTGCCCTGCCGGCAGCACGAACACATCACCGCCCTCCCAGGCCAGAGAGAGGGGGCCGGCGTGGCTGTCGCCCGGGCGGGTCAGGGAACCGCCGCCCCGCAACACGGCGAACAGAGTGGTGGTCGCCACGGCGGCGGCGCTGAGGCCCTCACCGGGAAGAATCCGCAGGAAGTGGGCGGCGAGGGCGGGACTCGTGGCCGGTCCCTGGCAACCCAGCTCCGGGCTGAGGTCCAGCGGCAGGATGGCCGTGGGACCCCGGGCGTGAAGCTCGGGGTCCCACTGGTGGAGACCGATCGGCTCGGTGAGCCCGGGGCGCACTGGGTTGGCCGCTTCGCGATAGTCGAACCAGAGAGCTGGTGCTTCCCAGGCTTCGCGCGTTTCGAGCCCGTGATCGGCGATGTGCAGCCCGCTGGCTGCGGCTACCGAATCCACCGGCTCGCCCCCAGGATCCATGGCGCTTTCTCGGTGGATCCGTGCGGACGGGGAGCCTGTGGGGGTGGGGGTCGCAGCGCTGCCCATGGATTGCGAGTCTCCGAAACAACGACGGGACAACACCTTATGGGCGAGAAGCCGTCGCTGGTGTCGGCGATGCTTCCAGATCGCTGATGAAAGCGATCAGCTGGCGAGGATCAGCCGCCCGCCACGGCGGGGACGATGCTCACCTCATCCCCATCGGCCAGGGCTGTGGCCTGGTGATCGAGGAAGCGGATGTCCTCGCTGTTCACATACACGTTCAGGAAGCGCCGCAGCTTGCCGGTCTCATCGCAGAGGCGGCTGAGGATGCCGGGGAAGCGACCCTCCATCGCTTGGAGCAGTCCATCGACGGTCGTGGCTTCCAGGTTCACACTGGCTTCGTCGTTGGTGAACTTCTGCAGGGGGGTGGGGATCAGAACCTGGACGGCCATGGTTGCGCTTTGGACGAAAGGGATGGGGGTGTGGGGGATTGATCGCGCCCCGCGGCGGCCGGGCGCTTGAGCTGGATCAGCCCACGGTTTCCCAGGTGGCTCGATGCAACGACTGGGCCCGCTCCCAGGCACTGTTGAAACTGGCCAGCTGGGCCTCGATCACGAAGGGCTCGCCGATCGAGGAGGCAATGGCCTCGGTGGTCTTGAGGCCGTTGCCAGTGATGTAGGCCACGGTGGCTTCGCTGGGATCGATTTTGCCCTGCTCCACCAGCTTCTTGAGAACCGCGATCGTGGTGCCACCGGCGGTTTCGGTGAAGACGCCCTCGGTTTCGGCCAGCAGTTTGATGCCATCGATGATCTCGGCATCACTCACCGCGGCGATGGTGCCGCCGGTGCGGTTGGCGATGTCGATGGCGTAGGGGCCGTCGGCCGGATTGCCGATGGCGATCGACTTGGCAATGGTGTGGGGTTTCACCGGGGTGATGAAGTCACGGCCTTCGGCGAAGGCCTGGGCGATCGGGCTGCAGCCCTCGGCCTGGGCGCCGCTGAAGCGCACCGGCTTCTCTTCCACCAGGCCCACTTTAATGAATTCATCGAAGCCTTTGCGGATCTTGGTGAACAGGGAGCCGGAGGCGAGGGGGGCTACGATGTGGTCGGGAAGGCGCCAGCCAAGCTGTTCGATCACCTCGTAGCCGAGGGTTTTTGATCCTTCGGAGTAGTAAGGGCGGAGGTTGATGTTCACGAAGCCCCAGCCGTAGGTGTTAGCCACTTCCGAGCAGAGGCGGTTCACCTGGTCGTAGTTGCCCTTCACCGCCATCAGTGTGGGGTTGTAGACCAAGGTGCCGAGCACCTTGCCCAGCTCCAGGTCACTGGGGATGAAGACGCAGCACTCCATACCGGCATGGGCGGCGATGGCGGCGGTGGAATTGGCCAGGTTGCCGGTGGAGGCGCAGCTCACGGTGGTGAAACCGAGTTCGCGGGCGCGGGTGAGGGCCACGGAGACCACCCGGTCCTTGAAGGAGAGCGTCGGCATGTTCACGCCGTCGTTCTTGATATAAAGCTCCTTAAGGCCGAGACGGCGGGCCAGCCGGTTGGCCCGCAGCAGGGGGGTGAAGCCGGTACCCACATCGATCGGGTCGCCTTCAATGGGGAGGAATTCGCGGTACCGCCAGATTGAGGTGGGGCCGTCCTCAATCGTGGCGCGGCTTACCCGGCTGCGGATGGCGTCATAGTCGTAGACGACCTCCAGGGGGCCGAAACAGACGTCTTCGCAGACATGGCGGGCGCCGGCTTCGTAGGGGTGGCCGCACTCCTTGCAGCGCAGCCCGACGAAGGTGGAGCGGGAGAGGGTGGCCGTCACGGAGCTCGTACAGCAATAACAGAACGTTAGCAGCGGCAAATAATGAGGCCGAAAATACCCGAGCCATGGAGTCGGGTATTTAATTGTCGCTGTCGGTGCCGGGGGCTTGACCCGGTTCGCCATCTGTCTAGCCTCATGCGGTGACCCCTCCAGCCTCCGTTCCCTTTCTCCGAGTGCTGCGGCACGGCCTGCCCGCCGCTGCCCTGCTGGTGGGGCTGATGGTGCTGATCCCTCGCCTCGGCATCGAGTGGCAGTGGTTCTCCCAGTTCGGTTTCGAGCCGGTGTTGCTGCGGCGCTGGCTCCTGCAGCTGGTGGCCTTTGCCCTGGTGCTCGGCCTGGGCATCCCCCTCCAGCTGCAGCAACTGCAGCGCTGCTGGCGCCTGCGTCAGGTGAGTGCGTCGAAGATCCTCCCCGGGTCTCCCCTCATCGCCCTGCCACCTTTGCGCCTCGTGTTGGTGCTCTCCGGCCTGCTCATCCTCCTGGCCGGTGGACTCACCTATCTCCTGGTTCAGGCGCGGGATTTGATTGCCGCCCCCTTCAGTGGTCGGGTGATCACTGGAATCCCGATGTTGGCCGATCTGCCGGCCTTGCTGTTCCTGGGCATGGCGATGGGTCTGCTGTTGCCCTTGCTCCTCTGGCCACACACCACCCTGCGGGTTGCCCTGGGTGCAGCTCTCACCGCCTCCGCCACAGCCATCGCCCGTGGCTGGAGCCTCTGGCTTCCCGCCCTGCTGGCCACCCCCTTCGGTGAAGGGGATCCGGTGACCGGTTTCGACCTGGCCTTCACGGTGCTGCAGCTCCCTGCCCTGCATCTGCTGGTGAGCGTGATCGCCGCCCAGACCATGGTGGGGCTTGCCGGTTGTCTCTGGCTCACCTTCACGGAGGGCACCTCCCTTTCCGATCTCCGCTTTCCTGGCCTCAGCAAGCTGCAGCAACGGGTGCTGCAGCCGCAGCTGGCGGTGCTGGCCCTGGTGGCTGCCCTGAGCAATGCGCTGGCTCCATTTGATCTGATGGTGCAAGGCAGCGGTGTTGCCTCCGGTGCCGGGTTCGTGGATCTCCATGTGCGCCTGCCGCTGAGGCTTCTGCTCACCGCCCTGCTGCTGCTCACTGCGACGGGGCTGTTGGTTCCCTTGCCCCGCGACTGGTTGCGGCGCGGTGCCCTCATCCCCCTGGCCACAACGGCCCTGCTGGTTCCCTTTGCCGAGTGGATCGTGGCACCCCTCGTGCAGAGGATGGTGGTGCAACCCAGGGAACTGGCCCTGGAATCCCGCTATCTGGCCCGCTCGATTCGCGCCACCCGCCGGGCCTTCGGTCTCGTGGCGGTGCGGCAGTTCACCCTCAATCCGCGCCAGTCGCTCACGCCGGAGGATCTGTCCCAGGCCCCCGGCACCCTGGCCAACATCCGTCTCTGGGACAGCAAGCCCCTGCTGGCCACGAACCGTCAGCTGCAGCAGCTCCGCCTCTACTACCGCTTCAATTCCGCCGCGGTCGACCGTTATCCCCTCGCCGACAACCCGGTTCGCCAGGGTTCTCAGCAGGTGCTCATCGCGGCTCGCGAGATCGACACCGGCGCCCTCAGCAGGGACTCCCGCACCTGGCTGAACCGCCACATGGTGTTCACCCACGGCTACGGCTTCACCGTGTCCACGGTGAATGCCTTTGGCCCCGATGGCCTTCCCCTCTATTTCGTCAAGGACCTCGGCCAGAGCGGCAGGGTGCAGGGCATCCCGTCCCTCGGCCTGTCGGATGAGACGGTGCGCCGAGCTCTGCCGGTGGGCCGGCCTCGCCTCTACTTCGGCTCCGCTCCCGCCCCCTACGCCATCGCGCCATCGCAGGTTCGCGAATTCGACTACCCCGAGGGCGACCTCAACGTGTACTCCCACTACGACGGCGAGGACGGGGTACCCATCCATGACCCCTGGCGACGGTTGATGGCGGCGGCTTATCTGAGCGAACCCCGCCTGTTGTTTACCGGTTCCCTCACCCCCTCATCGCGTCTGTTGATGCGCCGCCGCGTCAATGAGAGGCTGGCGGCCCTGGCGCCGTTTCTCCGCTTCGAGAGTCAGCCCTATCTGGTGACCGCTCGGGTGGAGAACCACGACGACTACGATCCAGACCAGCATCAGTACTGGCTGCTGGAGGGTTTCACAACCAGCGACAGCTACCCCTATTCCGACGCCAACCCCGCCGGGATCCGCTACTTCCGCAACCCTGTGAAAGCCGTTGTGGATGCTTACAACGGCAAGGTGTGGCTGTATGTGAGTGATCCAAGCGATCCGGTCCTAAAGACCTGGCGGCGTGCCTTTCCGGAACTGTTCCAGCCGCTTTCCTCCATGCCTCTTGCCCTGCAGAGGCATCTGCAGGTCCCCCGCAGTCAGTTTTCGATCCAGGCCGAGCGCCTGCTCCGCTACCACGTCACTGATGTGCGCACTTTTTACAACGGCGACGACGTCTGGTCGATTCCGCTGGAGATCTACGGCTCCACCAACACCCCCGTGCAGCCCTACCACCTCACCCTGCAGCTTCCGGGCCAGGACAAGCCGGAATTTGTGCTGTTGCTTCCCTTCTCACCGCTTAAGCGCCCCAACCTGGTGGCCTGGCTAGCGGCTCGCAATGATCCTCCCCACTACGGCGAGCTGCTCCTGGCCCGCTTCCCCCAGCAGCGGCTGCTGCTGGGTCCCCAGCAGGTGTCATCGCTGATCGAGCAGGATCCAGCGATCAGTTATCAGTTCGGCCTCTGGAACCGGGCCGGTTCCCGCCTGATTCACGGCAATCTTCTGGTGTTGCCGGTGGGCAAGGGGCTGCTATACGTGGAGCCCATCTACCTCCAGTCGCGCAACAATGACCTGCCCACCCTGGTGCGGGTCGTTGTGACCGATGGCCGCACCTTCGTGATGGAGCGCAACCTTCAACAGGCCCTGGCGGAACTGGTGAGCCGCAAGGGCGTTGGTGCGGCCGTTGTGGCCAACACTCCGAAGCCTATCCCATCAAATTAGATTTTAATTAGCAATATCCAGTGCGTGAGCGCAAATTGCGTTAATCTGATCAGGTGAAATTAGCAAATCATGTAACATTGGCATTGATGCCTGTCTGGCGATCTCGCAGAATGTGTAATGGTGCTCTAAGTTTAGCTGATTACTGATTGCTTCAAATGTAGTATTTGGATACTCTTTGCATGCGAGTTCGTAGACAATTGTGCCATGAGATGCAAAGGCTAGATTCGAAAGACCTGCGCCATGTACTGCTACAATCATCTGGGCCTTTGAAAAAATTGATATTTGGTCGGCCAATCGATGTTCCGAAAGCTTTAGCTCTTGGAATCCCATGGGCTTGAGCCTGGCAAGGAGCTCGCTCTCATTTACGAGAACTCTTGAGTTCGAAGAATCACCACGGGAGATGTAGATTAGCTTCCCGGCATCAAAGGTGGAAGCCGCATGTAAAAAGCGTGAACGCACAAACTCCACCGTCCATTCCGGTGGATACCATGATGTGTGAATAGGGTGGGTGGTTGTAATAATATGATCGGCTTGAATGAATGGGCAGTCTGTACTGGAAATTAAATTAAATTGGTCAAGTCCTATAAATTCTAGGCTTTCTTTTTGAAATGCAAGAGTTGTTTGGGGCACCAAAAAATGGAGATCCTTTTTGTTGGCGGTAATCTTTTCGGTTAGCTGTAATCGTGCTAGAACGTCAAACAGCCAGTGAAAATAGTTATAGTGGCCGACCTGTCCGCAGAGAAGGCTTACAACCGTTCCCTTGATCAGCTTGGGTCGACTGTTGATTTGGAGTTTGCCGGTCAAAAGATTATTCTCTTCTGGAGGGAGATTGTCCCATCCATGGCACTGCCAAGATGTCAGGGGCTCGATTCCCCTATTGACCATCAGGGTAATATTGTTCAAATTATTCGTAAATAGTTGCGCATTAGATGCCTCTACGATGTCATACGTGCGATCCCCAAGTGTGCTTTTATGTATCTTGATTTGATGGTGGCTGAGCGGGCTGATGATGTGATTGGGCTTTAAGGCATTTGCGATTAGACTTAGTCGCAGCTGATGTAGCTTCCAGGCAATTCTTTTCAGCATATGCAATGGAATTGTTGGGACTAAAAAAGCCCCTTGTGAGGGGCTTGTGATTAGATCTTTTGTTTGGGATTGAACTTCAAGCCGCGACGGCGCTCTTTGAATCAAGCACGCCCTTGGCATAGAGGCCGGCGTAGTAGTTGATGTCGTGCTGCTTGATCTTGCTGGCGTTACCGGCAGCCCAGAACTGCTGATAGCGGTCGAGGCAGACCTGCTTCATGTACTGGCGGGCCGGCTTGTTGAAGTGGCGGGGATCGAAGTTGGCGGGATCCTTGAAAGCCGCTTCCCGAACCGCGGCGGTGAAGGCCAGGCGGTTGTCGGTGTCGATGTTCACCTTGCGCACGCCGTTGCGGATGCCTTCCTGGATCTCCTCCACGGGCACGCCGTAGGTCTCGGGAATGGCGCCGCCGTACTTGTTGATCAGGTCGAGCCACTCCTGGGGCACGGAGGAGGAGCCGTGCATCACCAGGTGGGTGTTGGGGATGGCCTTGTGGATCTCGGCGATGCGGCTGATCGCCAGCACCTCACCGGTGGGCTTGCGGGTGAACTTGTAGGCGCCGTGGCTGGTGCCGATGGCGATCGCCAGGGCGTCCACGTTCGTCTTCGCAACGAAGTCGGCGGCCTCGGCGGGGTCGGTGAGCAGTTGGGAGTGGTCGAGGGTGCCCTCGAAGCCGTGGCCGTCCTCGGCCTCACCCTGGCCTGTCTCGAGGGAGCCCAGGCAGCCCAGTTCGCCTTCCACGCTCACGCCGATGGCGTGGGCCACATCCACCACGTCCTTGGTGACGCGCACGTTGTACTCGTAGGAAGCCGGGGTCTTGGCGTCGGCCTCGAGCGAGCCATCCATCATCACGGAGGTAAAGCCGTTGGCGGCGGCACCGAAGCAGGTGGCAGGGCTGTTGCCGTGGTCCTGGTGCATCACCACCGGGATGTCGGGATAGGTTTCCACGGCGGCCAGGATCAGGTGGCGCAGGAAGTTCTCACCGGCGTACTGGCGGGCGCCGCGTGAGGCCTGCAGGATCACCGGGCTGTCGGTCTCGTGGGCCGCCTCCATGATCGACTGGACCTGCTCCAGGTTGTTCACGTTGAAGGCGGGGATGCCGTAGCCGTTTTCGGCGGCGTGGTCCAGCAGCAGCCGAAGCGGAACGAGCGCCATGGGAAACCTCGAGAATGGGGGGGAAAGCGACGACTGGCGGGATCCCCCGCCGTGCCTGACGGCGAGTCTAGGGGATGCCCAACTGACTCCCGTCGCTTCCGGCGGGCCCGACCCGTTGATGCCGGCGGGCCGCATCACACAGCCTCTGGCTGGCCGCCGCTTCCGCCAGGCCCGGCACCATCGGCCGTCCTTCGCGGGCGGCGCTTGCCCACCAGCCGATCAGCCGGCGCACCGGCGCGATCCGGCCATCCTCCCAGGTGCGAGCGAAGGCCAGAGCGGGATCGGCGGGTACCGGCCGCAGGGGCTCGCCCGGCCGGGAGATCGCCAGTTGAAAGCCATGCACATAATCAGCCTGATTGGCTGACCCGAGCACCAGGGTGGCCTCACGGCCGTAGAGCTCAAGCCAGCAGCCGCGGCCCGCCCGGGTCACCGAGGCCAGGTTCACCTGGGCCGGCACCCGCCGCCCCAGGGAGTCGTTGAGATCGAGCTGGATCAGGGCGATGTCCTCCGCGTCCACGGTGGCCATCGCGGCGGTACCGGCGCCCTCGGCTCCGGGCAGGGGGCGCTCCCGGATCGCCGTGCTCAGCCGGGCGGCCTGGAGCTCAGCGGGTCCCACGAGCCAGTTCAGGATGTCGAAAGCATGGGTGCCGAGGGCGCCGAGTACCCCCCCTCCCTCGGCCGCCTGGGAGTACCAGCTCCAGGGACGCCGCGCGTCCGCGCGGCTGGCCATGAGCCAGTCGAGTTTCACCAGCCAGGTTTCCCCCAGTACCCCCTCGGCCAGGAGCGCGGCGAGCTGCTGGAACACCGGCACGGCGCGGTATTCGAAATCCACCGCCACACAGAGTCTTTGGCGGATGGCCAGCCGCTGCAGTTCCTCGATGGCGGCGGCTTCGAGGGCTACCGGCTTCTCCAGCAACAGGTGCTTGCCGGTCTCAAGGGCCTGGCGGGCCAGATCGAAGCGGGGGGCCGGTGGGGTGGCGATCACCACGGCCTCCACCCGCGGGTCGGCGAGGACGGCGCTGAAATCGGTGCTGCCGCCGAGCTCGGCCGCCCGGCAGGCCCGCTCCAGTCGTTCAGCACGGGGATGCCAGAGGGCCACCGGCTCGGTGCCTGGGCAATCTCGCAGGGCCGGAAGGTGCACCGCCTCACCAAAGCCGAGGCCGGCGATGGCGACACCGAGGGGACGGTTGGTAGGCGCAGCCATGGAGGTAAGAAGGCTTGGGGGTGGAGGGAGCTGGCGAGCGTTCAGGCCGTCGGCTCCCGCCCGATGGCGGGACCTGCCGCTGCGGCGCAGGCCTCCTGAAGCGTGGCCGTCACGAGTGGATCGCCGCCGGTGGGCTGCCAGGTGGCGTTGAAGCGGGGTAAGCCGTTCACGGACACGTCTCGGTAGAGGCTGAGGTCGCAGTCGAGTTCCATCACCACCAGCGTCCCCAGGGGTTCGCGGGCGCTCCGCGGGTTCGCTTCCAAGCTTCCAGCGGCGGCGGGGGTCTGCGGAGCTTCCCTCCCTTCCGGCTCGGACAGGGGCTGAAAGCGGCTCAGCACCGAGAGGGTGCCGCGGCGATCACGCCGCAGGCTGCCGGCATCCCACCACTGACGCCCCGTGGCGGAGGCTGGGACCTCCCGCCAGTCCACCGGCCCAGCCCAGGCGGGCTTCAGGCCCGGCAGCAGGGGAGAAGGCGCCGGGGGCAGGGCCAGGCTCACCAGAAGCAGGACCACGGGCAGGAGAGCCTGGAGCCATCCCAGCCGGCGTCGACCTTCAAGGCGGTGAGGCGATTCGGAGCCGCAGAGCCGACGCTTCATGGGGCCACCGGCTGACCGCGACGGGATGGCGCATGCAGGCGCAGCAGGGTGGCCAGGGTGGCGCGCAGCTCGGTGCGGGGCACAATCTTGTCGACGAATCCATGCTCCTGCAGGTATTCGGCGGTCTGGAAATTGTCCGGGAGCTTCTCTCGCAGGGTCTGCTCGATCACACGGCGTCCGGCGAAGCCGATCAAGGCCTTCGGTTCAGCCAGGATCAGATCGCCGAGCATGGCGAAGCTGGCCGTCACCCCGCCGGTGGTGGGATGGGTGAGCAAGGGGATATAGAGCAGCTCGGCCTGGCGGTGCCGTTCGAGGGCGCCGGAGATCTTGGCCATCTGCATCAGGCTCAGCATGCCCTCCTGCATGCGGGCGCCGCCGGAGGCACACACGATCACCACGGGGCAGCGTCGGGCCGTGGCCTCCTCGATCAGACGGGTGAGTTTTTCCCCCACCACCGAACCCATCGAGCCCCCCATGAAGCGGAAGTCCATCACCCCGAGGGCCAGGGGCATGCCCTCCAGGCGGCAGAGCCCTGTGACCACCGCATCCCGGAGACCGGTGCTCTGCTGGCTATCCCGCAGGCGATCGGCATAGGAGCGGCGGTCTTTGAAGGCGAGCGGATCGGTGGGGGAAAGATCGGCATCGAGGGCTTCGAAGCTCCCCTCATCGGCGATCAGGCGGGTCCGCTCCTCGCTGTCGATGCGGTGGTGATGGCCACAACCCTTACAAACGTGGGCATTGGCCACCAGATCCTTTCGGTAGACCACCAGGTCGCACTCAGGGCACTTGCTCCAGAGTCCGTCCCCCTCATCGGGTTCTGGACCCTGGCTAGATCGCACCACAGGAGCGTTCTTACGGCGATCGGCGAACCAGTCGAACAGGGACATGGGCGGGATAAGGCTCGGTGCGGATCGGGCGTGAACCTGGTGGAAACCTATTAAACGCTGCCGCGCCCACGGAGGGGCTGGGCCTGGCAGGACGTTTCAGAGGGGGCTTCCCGGCACCAGAGCGGGGAGCATCAACCGCAGCCAGGGCTGGGGCCCCACCAACCACACCAGCACGGTGCCCGCGGCGAGGAAAGGGCCGAAGGGAAAGGGCTGGTTCGGAGCCAGCCGGCCGAGAACCCTGGCCAGTCCTCCCACCAGAGCCCCCCCGAGCACCGCCAGGGCCACGGCCACCCCGAGCCCGCTTGGCCCGAGCCAGGCGCCCATCATGGCCGCGAGTTTGGCGTCTCCCAGGCCAAGGGCTGGCCGACCGAAGGCCCGCTCGGCCAGGGCGCTCACGGCTTCGAAACCCAGCAATCCCAGCGCCGTGGCCACCAGATGCTCGAGCAGGAGTCGGCGACCGCTGGCCGGATCCTGAAGGAACCCCAGCAGGGCGGTGAAGGCCAGGCCGAGCAGCACGCCCCAGCGCAGCATCGGTTCGGGAAGCCAGAGGCGGTCGAGATCGATCAGCACCATGGGCAGGAGCCAACTGACCAGGAACCAGCCGGCCAGCAGCAGGAGCACCGGCTCGGCCCCGGCACTCATCCGATCCGGTCTGGCCAGCAACACCGCCACCCAGAGGCCCCCACAGAGGCTCTCCACCAAGGGGTAGCGGGCCGCGATTGGCTGATGGCAGTGACGGCAGCGTCCTGATAGCACCAGCCAGGCGAGAACAGGGACGTTCTCGAACCAGGCCAGGGGAGTACCGCAGCGGGGGCAATGGCTTCCAGGCCAAAGCAGCGATTCTTCCCGGGGCAACCGCCAGGCCACCACGTTGATGAAACTGCCGACGCAGGCTCCGATCAGGGCAACGGGGGCAGCCAGCAGCGGGATCAGGGACTGGATGGGGTCGAGGGTGGAGGGCATGGAATCGGCAGGCCTGGGCGGGAACCTCAGAGCGGACCGCGGGATGGAGCCGGGCGGCTGCCCCGGTTGCGACCGACGCTTCGGTTGCGCAGCCAATCGATCGGCACGAAGTGCTCGTCGGGCAGCAGCACGGGCACCTCAAACACCACCCTTCCCTCCGTGGCGGCGGCCTTGAGCACGATACCGGCGGGCTCAAGGCCGCCAGGACCGGAGGAGAGGAAGCGGAAATACACCTGTCGCGCCAGCTGCAGCACCACGGAACTGTTGATGCGATCCAGGCGTAATCCCTGGAACCCGGCGAGCGGGGTGTTGGTGCTCAGCGAACCCGAAGCCGACCGGATCTCGAAGGAAGGCCCACGGCGCGGGCCCGGAGCCCGCGCTGGCGGTGGGGCCGGAGCCCCGATTCGATCGAGGGGCCCATCAGCGGCGATGTCAGTGGCGATGTCGGCGCTGATGACGCGGCTGCAGCGGAACGACGCGCAGGGGGAGGACCCATTGCACTGCAGGGAGTGTAGGGCTGTCGCTGCTAGCTGTCGCTGCTATCAGGCGAGTTTCTTCTTCTCCTCGATCATGCGGTGGATGATCGGGGTGAGGATCAGTTCCATCGCAAAGCCCATCTTGCCCCCGTTCACCACGATGCTGGTGGGGCTGGACATGAACGAATCGTGGATCATATCGAGGAGATAGGGGAAATCGATCCCCCACTTTTCGCGAGCCCCTTTGCGGAAGTGGCAGATCACGAACGACTCATCCGGAGTGGGGATGTTCCGAATCATGAAGGGGTTGGAGGTGTCCACGGTGGGCACCCGCTGGAAATTGATGTCGGTGAGGCTGAACTGGGGACAGATGTGGTTGATGTAATCGGGCATCCGTCGCAGGATTGTGTCCACGGTGGCCTCGGCTGAGTAGCCCCGCTCAGCGTTGTCACGGGAGATCTTCTGGATCCATTCCAGGTTCACGATCGGCACCACACCCACCAGCAGGTCGGCGAGGCCGGCCACGTCGTAGCCCTCACCCTTCACGCCGCCGTGCAGGCCTTCGTAGAAGAGGAGGTCGGTGCCCGTCGGGATGGATTCCCAGGGGGTGAACTGGCCGGGTTGGAGGCTGGTGCCGAGGCGAGCGTTGTGCTCGGCGGCCTCTTCAACGGAGTGGAGGTAATAGCGCTTATCGCCGCTACCGGTCTCGCCGTAGCTCTCGAACAGTTCGCCGAGCTTGTCGAAGAGGTTGGCCTCTGGGCCGAAGTGGGAGAAGTTCTCGCCCTTGGCTAGGGCTTCGGCCATGGCCTGCTTCATGGGCCCTCGCTCGTAGCGGTGGTAGCTGTCACCCTCCACCACCGCCGGAGTGATCTCCTCGCGTTTGAAGATCTGCTCGAAGGCGCGCTTCACGGTGCTGGTTCCAGCGCCGGAGGAGCCGGTGACAGAGACAACCGGGTGACGCTTCGACATCGAACCTGGGAGGGAAAGAATCTGAGAGTTTCGCAGATCGCCGGCTCGGCCGCGCTGCCCGCTTCCGCCGGCCTCAGCCCTCCAAGGCCGCCAACAGCTGCTCGCCCATCGCCCGGCAACCGAGCCGGGTGCAGCCCTCGGCCATCAGATCGCCGGTGCGGAAACCGGTCGCCAAGGTGCGCTCCACGGCGGCCTCCAGATCGGCGGCGGCGGCGTTCTGCTTCAGGCCGAGCCGCAGCAGCATGGCGGCGCTGAGCACCATGGCCATGGGATTGGCCAGGTCCTGGCCGGCGATGTCCGGGGCGGAGCCGTGGATCGGCTCGAACAGACCCGGTCCGCCGGAGCCCAAAGAGGCCGAGGGCAGCATGCCGATCGAGCCGGTGAGCATGGCGGCCTCATCGCTGAGGATGTCGCCGAAGAGGTTGCTGGTGAGGATCACGTCGAACTGCTTCGGCGCCCGCACTAGCTGCATGGCGGCGTTGTCCACATACATGTGGCTGAGGGCCACATCGGGGTAGTCGGCGGCGATCGCTTCGACCCGGTCGCGCCAGAGCTGGCTCACATCCAGCACATTGGCCTTGTCGACCGAGCAGAGCCGGCCGCCGCGCTGGAGGGCCAGATCGAAGCCCACCCGGGCGATGCGATCGATCTCGAAGTCGCTGTAGGCCATCGTGTTGAACGCCCGCACGTGGCCATCGGCTTCCACCCGGCCCTTGGGGGTGCCGAAGTACACGCCGCCGGTGAGCTCCCGCACCACCATGAGATCCACCCCCTCAATCACCTCCGGTTTGAGGGTGCTGGCGCCGGCCAGGGCGGGGATGATCTTCACCGGCCGCAGATTGGCAAACAGACCCAGGCCGGCCCTTAGGCCCAGCAGCCCCGATTCGGGCCGTTTCTCGCGGGGGAGGCTGTCGTATTGCGGGCTGCCGATGGCGGCGAGCAGCACAGCATCGGCCTGCCGGCAGGCCTCCAGGGTGCTCGGGGGAAGAGGTTCGCCGGTGGCATCGATGGCGGCGCCCCCCATCGGCTGCTCGTCGTAGAGGAGCTCGAAACCATGGCGCCTGCTCACCGCATCCAGCAGCTGACGGGCCACCGCCGTGATCTCCGGACCGATGCCGTCGCCGGCGAGCAGGGTGATCCGGTGGCTGGTCATGGCAGGCGGCGCTCCGGCGGGGCACAGGTCGAGAGGGCGAGGCTACGGCGCAGCCTGTGGCGCATTGGCCAGAGGTCCTGAGATCTCCCCTCAGGGATCTGCCCAACTTCGCCTGAGACGGAAGCGGTGGGCTGCGGCCTCGGCTGAATCAGTCCTGAGCGGCCTGCAGCTTGCGCAGGGTGCGCGCCATCTCCGGAAGCTTGTTAAAGGCGGCGGAGCAGCGCAGCCACAGCCGGTTCGAGATGGCCGGGTAGCCGCTCACCACTTCGCCGGCGGCCACTTCGCCATGGATGCCTGATTTAGAGGAGGCGATCGCTCGGTCGCCGATCCTGGCCCGGTTGGCCACGCCCACCTGGCCGGCCAGGATCACGCCGTGGCCGAGGCGGGCACCGCCAGCGATCCCCACCTGGGCCGCCAGGGCACAGCCGCGGCCGGTGGTTACGCCATGGCCGATGTGCACCAGGTTGTCGATCTTGGTGCCGGCGCCGATGCGCGTTTCCCCCACCGAAGGGCGATCGATCGTGGATCCGCAACCCACCTCGACGCCGTCCTCTAGGACCACCTGGCCGGTCTGGGGCATCTTGCGCCAGCCGCTGGCCGTGGGCACAAAACCGAAACCTTCCGAGCCGATCACGGCAGTGGAATGCACCACACAGCCCCGGCCCAGCCGGCTGCCGGGATGCAGCACGGCGTGGGCATGCACCTCACAGTCCTCGGCCAATTGCACGTCGTGATACAGCACGGCCGCGGGATGGAGGATGCAGCCCTCGGCGATCACGGTGGCGGCACCCACTACAGCGTGGGCACCCACATGAACGCCGGCACCGATCCGGGCGGAGGGATCGATCACCGCGCTGGGATGGATGCCGGGTTCTGGGCGGACGCGGGGATGGAGGGCGTCGAGGGCTTCGGCAAAGGCAAGCCTCGGATCCTTGAGGGCCACCCAGGCCAGGCCCCGCTCCGTGGCCTGTTGCTGCAAAGGTTCGTCGTGGGGGAGGAGCACGGCGGAACCCCCCGTTCCGGCCAGGGCGGCGGTGAGACCGCTGCCGCTCTCCAGGAAGCAGAGCTGGCCCTCGCCGGCCAGGTCGATCGCCTGGGCGCCGTGGATCTCTGGATCGGAGCCCAGATGGCAGGGGGATGCCGCGTCAACCGCGCTGAGGTGGCTGAGCAGGCTGCTGAAGCGCATGCGCCGGGGGTCGGTGGGCGGATCGTAGGGCCCATGGGATTCGCACTGGTCCTACCGCCCGACGGGGGGCAACCGTTGTCAGGGGGAGGTGGGATCGGCCCTCGTTAGGGGGAGGTTGGGTCGGACGCCGCCGGGGTGAGCACAAAGTGGTCGCGGTGGATCACCATGTCGCCGGCCTCCCCAAGCTTGCGATGGATCGCGGCTCTGTCGAGGCCCAGGATCCCCTCAAGCTCCTCGCTGCCGAGGGTCACCAGGCCGCGTCCGATCTCGCGGCCATCACCGCCCAGCACCCGCACGGGCTGGTGGCGCCCGAACCGGCCCTCCACGGCCCGGATGCCCACCGCCAACAGGGAGGCGCCGCGGTGGATCAGGGCCTGGGCGGCGCCGTCATCCACCTGGAGGCTTCCCTGAGGCAGCACCGCATGGGCCAGCCACCCCTTGCGATTCCCGAGGGGGGAGGGGCTGGGATGGAACAGGGTGCCGATCCGCTCGCCCGCCAGCAGGGCCTCCAGCACCGCCGGATCCCGGCCATCGGCCAGGCGCACCCGCACGCCGCTGGTGGTGGCAATCCGGGCTGCGGTGATCTTGGTGCCCATCCCACCGGTGCCCCAGCGGCCGCCGCCGCCGGCGCCGCGTCCAACGTGCTCCAGCTCGGCCAGGTCACGCACCTCATCGATCGGGCGGGCCTCGGGGTCGTGGCGGGGATCGCCGGAATAGAGCCGGTCGATATCGGTGAGCAGCACCAGCTCCTGGGCGCCAATCGCCACGGCCAACAGGGCGGAGAGGGTGTCGTTGTCGCCGAAGCGAAGCTCGTCGGTGGCGAGGGTGTCGTTCTCGTTCACGATCGGCACCACACCCCAGGCCAGCAGCTGTTCGAGGGTGCGGCAGGCGTTCTGGTAGCGGCGGCGGGAGGCCAGGTCGCCCCGGGTGAGCAGCACCTGGGCCACGGCCAGACCGCGGATGGCGAAGGCGTCTTGGTAGAGGGCCATCAGGCGCCCCTGGCCCACGGCGGCGGAGGCCTGCAGGGCCACAACCTCGGTGGGTCGCCGCTCCATGCCCAGGGCCGTGCAGCCGAGTCCCACGGCCCCGCTGGTCACGAGGGCGACAGAGTCACCGCGCTGGCGAGCGCGGGCCATGCTGGAGGCAAGGTCGGTGATCACCGCGGTGGTGGAGCGGCCGGGTTGGCCGCGCAGCAGGCTCGTGCCCACCTTGATCACCCGCCGCAGGCCGCTGCCGGACGGGGTGAGGCTTCCCGAGGCGCTGCCGGAGGTCATCCTTCGACCAGGGCTCCCAGCCAGCGGGACATGCGGATCTCCAGGCTCTGAACCTGGTCATGAGGGCAGGGATCCCCATCCGGGCCGATCGGCCGCACCAGCACCGTGAACAGCCCGAGGCGGTTGCCGGCGAGCACATCGGTGAACAGGCGGTCGCCCACCAGGGCGATCTGGTGGGGGTCCACCCCCAGTTCCGCCACCACCCGCCGCAGGGCGGCGCGACGCGGCTTGCCCGCCGAGGTGGTGAAGGGTAGGCCGAGCTGGGTGGCCACTGAGCCGATCCGGCGGCGGGAGGGGTTATTGCTCAGCAGGTGAAGCGGCATGTGCGACTGGGCATGACGCAGCCATTGTTCGGCGCTTGGCGGCAGCGTGGCGCTGCGGCGGGGCAGCAGGGTGCGGTCAACATCCAGCACCAGGGCCCGGATCGGTCCCTCTGGCCGCTCCAGCAGGGGCTGGAAGGGCAGGTGGGCCAGGGTGGTGCCGGCGGTCCAGTCCGGGCTCAACAAGGCGGCCAGCATCAGTCTTCCGACTCCCGATCCTCGATCTCCGCCTCGATCCGGGGCTGAATGCGCTCGAATTCCTCCCCTTCCACCAGCCTGGCCTCAGCGCCGTTGATGCGGGCGACCACAAAGAAAGGATCGAGGGGAATGTAGAGGCCGTATTCCACCTCATCGACCAGAAAACTCACCAGGAGTTCATAGGTTTCGCTTTCATCATCGCCCTCGTCATCCTCGTCCAGCTCATCCGGATCCGGCTCGTCAAGCTCGCCGTTCACGGTGAGAGTCACAGCGGAACGGATCAGGGTGAGGTCGTGCTCCTGGAGCACCACATCGGCCACCGAGAGGATCGGCTCGGTGGCATCGAGGGTTTCGATCAGTTCGGGATCCTCATCGCCGTGAAGCCGGAACAGGCACACCGGGGTGTCGACCGGGGTGAACAGGCCGTAATCGTGGCCATCGAGCGGGATCAGCTGCTCGAGATAACACAGCAGCTGGCGACCGTGGCCGTCATGGACGAGGAGGGTGGGCACGTCTCCTGAACCCGTCATCGAAGGGGACTCGGGTGGCATGGCGGGTGGGGGAGGGCGTTGGGATCAGGATGGTCGGGTTTCGGGCTCGGGTCCATCCCGAAGCCATTGTTCCAGCAGGAGGGCAGCGGCTGCGCTGTCGAGCCGCCCGCTGCGGTCGCCGTGAAGCCCATGGGCCTCGGCGGCCATCCAGCTGCTGGCATGTTCATCCACCCAGGCCAGCGGCAATGAATGGCCGGCATCCTTCAGGGCCCCCTGCAGCTTGATGCCGTAACGGCGGCAATGCAGGGCCTGTCGCGTCGGCTGCTGGTCGGCGTCCAGCGGCAGGCCCACCACCAGCACTTCCACCCTTCGCTCCCGCACCAGCGGCAGGAGCCGGGCGAGATCGGAGGGTAGATCGCCGCGGGCCAAGGCCTGCAGGGGGGTCACGGTGATGCCGAGGGGATCGCAGCCCGCCAGGCCGATCCTTCGCCGGCCCACATCGAGGGCCAGGGCCGATCGCGGCCGGGGTCGGGGCACTCAGGGCCAGACCAGCGGGGTGGGCACGCTGCGGCGGCGGGGTTGGAGACGGGGTTGGAGCTGCTCGAGCACCGCACTGATGCGCTGGGCCGCCCCCCGCACGGCCGGTGCGTCCTGACGGCGCCAGAGGCTGCGGGCCATCAACACCACGTCCCCGTGTTCCTCAGCCCCCAGCTGCGCCAGCCATTGCTGGCGGGCCCCATCGTCGGTGTCGCTGAGTAGCCAGATCTGGTCCCCTTTCGGCGCGAGACGGCGCAACAGCACTTCGGTGGCTGAACCCAGCAGGTGGTTCCAGCCGGGGTGCACGCTCAGCTCTACCTGGTGACCACCCCCCGGGTGATCGGCGATCCAGCGGGCCCCCGCCACGGCTTCGTTGCGGTCGGGATCGATCAGGAGCCAGCCATGGCCGCCGCTGCGCTCCAGCAGGTCCTCGATGCGGCGGTCGAGCACCTGGCGCAGCGGGGCCGGGCAGGTGGCCTGCTCCAGATGCCAGAGGAGGGGTGCGTTGCGCCGATGCAGCGGGCGCAGTTGCAGGGGGGCAGGGAGGGAGGCAAGGGCCGCAGCGTCGCCGATCGACCAGCGCCAGAGCCGTTCGGTGCGTTGGGGCTGGAAGCCGTTTTCCCGGAGCAGGGCCAGGCGGTTGTGGTCGAGGCTAGAGGCTGAGGCGATCCAGCTCACGGCGCCAGGGGCCTGTTGGATCGCTTCCCGCAGCAGGGATGATGCGGTGTGGCCCCGGGCCGGACTGGAGGGGAGCTCGGCGGCGGCCAGGGCTAGGCGGAGATGCTGCACTTCCCAGCAACTGCCGCGGCGGTTGAGGGGCCGGGCCACGATCAGACCCAGGATGGTGGGCTTGCTGCCGGGTCCCTTTGCCCGGGCGACGAGCACCAGGGATCCCATCGACTGGCGTCGACCAAGGGCGGAGGCCAGACCCCGGGGCACCGAAAGCAGCAGGGTGCGCTGCAGGAGGGGGTGCAGCGGCAGGAAGGCCGGATCGTCCAGATGGGGCAGGTGCCATCCCTGGAGACGCTCCACGATGCAGGGAGTCTCGGAGGAACGCGGATCAAGCCTCACGGCTGGGGAGTCGGTCCTGACGGGAGGTAACACGGCAGGTTCCGGACGTGGTGCGGGGCTTGGAATCCGTTTTCACTTTAGGGGGCTGGCCCCGGGCTACGCCGGTCGCACCAGCACGAGCGGGGTGCGTTCATTGGCGTTGCCGGCTGGGTTGGGCCGCAGGGCGCGATGGAGCAGGGCCTCATCGCAACCGCTGTTGGAGGCCAGAACCTTTACCCGGCCCAGGTCGTTCACATCCACCACGGCCACGCCCACCCCGAGGCTGCGGGCCATCGCCTCGCAGAAGGCCTGGGGGTCCTGGGGCCCCAGCACGATCGTCTGGTCATAGGGCGGGGTGGTGCCGGTCACGTCGTCGATCAGGCGGGCTTGATCGCCGGCGAGCCGGTAGAACCAGCCCTTGCTGCCCAAGGCCTTGAGGGCGGTGCCCACAAGCCAAGCGCAGAGCACCCGGGCGGGGCCCACCACATCGATCAGTGACTGGAGACCGCAGGCGGTGGCCAGGCTGCTAGTGGGGTGGAACACGCGGCAAAGCTGGCGGGCCAGCAGCGAGGGCTCGACGGTGGAGGGATGGTGGTAGCGGCCCTGGATGACGGCCAGGGGGGTCTCACCGATCGTGAGCACGTCACCGGGCTGGATCAGGGAGCCGGCGTAGCGCTCCAGTACCTCCTGGGGGTTATCCAGAACCCCGAGCAGATGGGTGCGCAGGGGAAGCACCCGGCAGCCCTCGCCGGCACGCCAGGTCGCCTGCTCCGGCAGGATCGGCTCGGGTTGCTGCAGCGGCACCAGGAGGCCGTCGCGGCGCTTGAGGCGGCCGAAGGGGCCGTAGTTGATCCAGCGAATGTCGAGCCAGAGGGTGTCGAGGAGCTCGGCCACGTTCACGCCAGGGGGGGCGGTGAAGCGCAGATCGATGCGGGCGGCGGTGCGCTTATGGCCCTTCACGATGTAGGCGAACCAGTAGCCATCGGCTCTGGCCTCCTCATCGGGATGGAGCGGCGTGATCGACACGCTGCGCTTCACCTCGGCCAGGCGTCCTTTCCCTAGCAGTACCGGCTCCACCGCGATCTCCGGCACGAACACCTCCATGCGGCCATGGGGGTTTTCGATCCTGATCTCGCCGCTCACCTCCACGGATTCGCCGCTTCGGCGCACATCGAAGCTGCCGGGCCGCAGGCGCAGGGGCGAGGCGGGCCGCAGCCGATGGCGCAGCTCCAACCAAAGCAGGCTGAGGCCGAAGAGGAGGAGCAGAACCAGGAGTGTGCAGAGGAGCGGCAAGCCGATCACCCATCGGGGTACGAACGGGCGGAGCGTAGATGGGGGGATGGCCCTAGGTTCGAGACCGCCGATCCGGCCTGGCCACTGGCATGCGCAAGACCTTCGTTCTCGACACCAACGTTCTGCTGCATGACCCCTCGGCGCTGACCCGCTTCGAGGACAACAACGTGGTGGTGCCGATCGAGGTGGTG
>Ga0209299_1000364_pt1 | contig 25606 bp, 14 predicted proteins | sample S_140806_MF_Meta_FD_187326 | JGI IMG/M metagenome (GOLD analysis project Ga0209299, IMG submission 187326) | Freshwater microbial communities from Lake Simoncouche, Canada to study carbon cycling - S_140806_MF_MetaG (SPAdes) (version 2) | ecosystem: Environmental > Aquatic > Freshwater > Lake ...
ATCCCTTGTTGCCGTAGACAGCCAGGCCCTGGTGGACGGTCTGCCCCTGACGGTCGCGGTCCTTGCCGAGGGACTCCATCACCAGTTGCTGGAGGTAGCGGCTGAACACCTCCAGACGATCGCGGTAGGGCAGCACCACCAGGTCGCGGCGGCCCTTGCCTTCGCCAGCGGCATACCAGGCGGCAGCCATCAAGGCGGCGGGATTGCCCCGCAGGCTCGGGCGGCGGGTGAGGGCATCCATGGCGGCGGCACCGGCCAGGAAGCCGCGCAGGTCGGCAGCGATCAGGGCGGCGGGCAACAGTCCAACAGCGCCGGTGATGCTGGTGCGACCTCCAACCCAGTCGGGAAGGTCGAAGCGAGCCAGCCAGCCCTCCGAGGCGGCGAGAGCGTCGAGCTGGCTGCCGGCCATCGTGACGGCCACGGCTTGGCGGGCCCAGTCGCCACCGAGGGCCTCAAGGCGGGCCCGGGCCTGCTCCATGCCGATGCGGGGTTCCGGAGTTCCGCCGGATTTGCTCACCACCACCACCAGGGTGGTGCGGAGCCGCTCGCCCAAGGCCGCCAGGGTGCGGCTGAATCCCTGGGGATCAACGTTGTCGAAGACATGGAAGGGAAGACCCCGGCCTTCCTGCTGCAGGGCGCGGATCATCAGCAGCGGCCCCAGGCCCGACCCGCCGATGCCGATCCAGAGCACATCGGTAAAGGGGGTGCCGGCGGGGGAGGCGATCCTGCCGGCCAACAGATCGGAGCCAAAGCTCTCGATCCGATCGGTCTCACGGGAAATCAGAGCGCCCGCCTGGGGATCCGGGGCCAGGGAGGGATTCCGCAGCCAGTAGTGACCGACCTGACGGTGTTCGTCGGCATTGGCGATCGCTCCGCCCTCCAGGGCCTCCATGGCGGCGAAGGCTGCACTGAAGCGGGGTTCGAGGGCCTCCAGATCGGCGTCGCCGAGGGCCATGCGACTCACATCCAGCCAGACACCGAGATCCGAGTCATGCCAAAGGAGCGCGCAGAAACGCTGCCAGAGACCAGCGCTGTCGCGGTCGTTGCTGAAGGACGGGGACGGCATGGAGGCGGGGGGTCCTGGCTCTCCGGGGAGCCCTGCAGCCGCATCCAAGCCGATCCCAGGGGGGCTTGGGAAGATCGGCAGACGCTGAGGCGGGCGGCTGTGTGGTCCACCCGACAGACCGAACCGCTCCGCCGGTTAAAGCTGAAGAATGTTGGAAACTGGAGGGGTACATCCTTCGGCTTTGTTTCCCTGGCCATGCCCCACCGGTTCCGCTTGCCCCCACGCAAAAGGCGGCCCGGAATCCGAGCGGCTACCAGGCCCCTGCACCTGCTGGCCGTTGCATCGCTCCTCTTGGTGAGCGGACCGCTTGTGCGCCTCACTCTGCATGCGTTTTACAGGCCGGTTCTCTTCCGTGAAGCCCCGGCGATCGGCAGTACACCCGTGGCTTCCCCCCAGTTGGCCTCACCCACGGAAGGCCTGCGGCCCGATCCGATCGACTTCAGCACTGAAGAGCTCCGGGCCCTCAACCGACGCTTCGGCGTTCACGGCCCGCAACCGAAGCTGGCCCAGCTCTTCACCGAGGGGCTCGACAACCTGCTGCCGCTGCGCAGCCATACTCTCGACATCATCGTGGAGCTCCGTCCGGTGATCCTGGCGGAATCCCGGCGCCAGCACATCAATCCGATGCTGGTGGCCGCCGTGCTCTTCGATGAGCTGCAGCATGCCAAGCCCGGCGAAAACACTCCCCTGGCCGCCCAGTCGGGCTTATTCAGCACCCATGGGGCCGCCCAGCTGAGCCTTGGAGAGATGTTGAAGCAGGGAAAACTCTCCCCGGATGCCACGGAAGCCGAACTGGAGCAGGCCCGGCTTGAACTGCTCGATCCCGAGCAGAACGTCGCCTTGCTGGTGGGTAAATTTGCCCGCCTCAGCAAGGACCTCGGACTTCCGACGAACCGCCCCCTGATCGCCAGCGCTTCACACCGCGATGCCAAGGGACTCGCCACCCTGGCCTATCTGCACAATGGCAAGCTCGATTATCCAGGTCGGATCCTCCGCTACATGCAGGATCCAGAACTGCATGCCTTGATCTACGGGAGCCGCAACCGCGAGATTTCTCCTCTCATTTGAGGATGTTCACCCTGGATCAAGGGAGAGCAATGAAGCCGCTGAGCGCGAAACAGCTCAGCAGATCACGCCTAGGGCAACGAGCCGGCGCCGCAGCTGGCTCCAATCGAAGCTGCGGGGATCGGCTCGCTCCCGGCCCATATCGACGTGGCGATGGGTGGTGATCGCTTCCACGGGAATTGGATACCGTTGCATCCAATCGGCCAGAACAACCGCTAAGGCGTCGTACTGGGCCTGGGTGTAGCCACTATGACCGGGTGCTTCGTTCTCGCCGTTCAGGGGTGATTCGAGGCTCAGGTGGAGGGCGAAATTGTTGATTGATCCACTGACCCTGCGGCTGGTCATGGCCCAGCGTCCCTGGAAGGCGGAATAGCCGGCACCGAAGGCGCGCTTGGCAGGATCCACCGTGTCGACCACGGTCCCGTCCAGCCCGATCAGGGTGTGGTAGCTCACTTGGTCGTCGTCGTTGGGATGGGCGGTCTTGAAGGTGTTGATCGCCGAATCCAGTCCGTACACCGTTTCATGGAGCACGACGACCCGGGGGGTGGGATCAAGCCGGTCGCCGAAGACATCCCGCCGGAAACGCTGGCCGTAGTTGGACGGGTCGATCCGGATCCGGCGGCGACGTTGATCGAGATCGTCCATCAGGGTCGCGAGCCGTTCCTGCAGGGCCGGCTCCCGGATCGGACAGGTCTGGCGCAGGGGGGATACCCAGGGCTCTTGGGCGGGTGGGGCTGCTGCCCGTGGCCGGTTCTCCTGGAGCGTTGCCCTCTGGCGACGGGTGTCGTTCAGCAGTTCGAGCAGGGAGGCGCCCGTCGTCTGATCGGCAGGAATCAGCAGGCCCCGGGCCAACCAGGCCAGCCCCCCTACGCTGAGCACTGAGGCAGCGGCGATCGCCAGGAGGAGGGGGCGGCGCGTCTCGGCGTTCATGGCAAAAGACTCAGCCACCGGGCGCGCGCCTCGGCGGTGTGGGCCGCAGCGGCAGGATCGATCGAGAGGCGCCAGCGCTCGATTCCCGGCGGCTCACAGGTCAGCTGGGTCTGCCTCACGAGGCCATCGCGGCAGTAGAGAATGGTGATCGCGCCGGTAGAGCCGCAGGCCATCAGCCGGCGGCGGACATCCTCGGGGCTGCGAAGCCGATGCTGATCGAGGGCCAGCAGCTCATCACCCACCTGAAGTCCGGCCCGCTCGGCGGCACCAGCGCGGGCCACGCGGGCCAGGGTGGTGGCTTTGACTTCAAGCTGCCAGCCGGGAGTGGGGTGGGGGGAGGTTTCCGCCGAAAGCACCAGACCCACGTCCTCCAGGTAGCGATCTAGGGGTGGATCTTCCTCGCTTTCCAGCCAGATCGGCAGCAAAGTGGACAGATCGGCAGCGTGGGCCACGAAAGCAGACAGCAGATCCGGCCAGCGGTATCCCCGTTCCACCACGCCATGGCTGCGCCACAGATCCCTGAGCACCAGCGCCAGGGCTGAGCCGTGGCGGCGCAGGTGCAGATCCAGCACCAGGGCGAGCACGGCCCCCTTGAGGTAGTAGCTCACCTGGCAATCCACCGCGTGGGGATCGGGGCGGTAGAGCTTCACCCAGGCCTCCTCGCTGCTGAGGCGCAGAGACTGGACGGCGCGGCCCGGGGTGAGTCGGTAGCGGGAGAGATCGGTGCCGAGGTCCTCCAGCAGGTCCTTCTCCTCACTGAGGCCGGCCACCAAGGGAAGGAGCTGGTCGTAGTAACTGGTCACCCCCTCGGCGAACCAGAGGCTGGGAACCACCGTGGCGCGGTCGTAATCGATCGGGGTGAGCTCGGCAGGGCGCAGCCGCCTTACGTTCCACTGGTGCAGGTATTCATGGGCCACCAGTTGCAACAGCTGGCGCCGGCCCTTGGGTTCGGCCAAGGCTTGGCGGCCGAACTGGAGCACCGTGGCGTCATGGTGTTCCAGCCCGCCGTAACCCTGATCGAGCAGGTGAAGCACGAAGAGGTAGGAGGGCGCCGCGGGCCTCTCCACCCCCATCAGCCGGCAGCAGACGAGGCAGACCCGTTCCACGTCGGCCAGCCAGGCGGGATCGGAGAGCACCAGATCCTCACCCCAGCCCACCCAGCGGTGCGGCACCCCGGCCACCGTGAAGGCATGGCAGGCATGGGGGCCGGCCTCCAGGGGACTATCGATCAGCTGGTCGAAATCACCGGCTAGCCACCCCCCCTCGCCATCCGGCGGCAGGGGTAAAAAAGGATGCCAACCGGCGGGCAGGTCGAGGCTGAGGCGGATCGGGGTCCAGCGCTCTCCTTCCACCTGGAGCACCACCCCAGCCAGGGCGAGAAAACCATGGTCGGCATTGAGTTGGCAGGTGCGCACCGAAAGATCGGTGGCCAGGATGCGCCAGCGCACCACCAGAGGGGTGCCAGCGGCGGCGTGCACCTGCCAGCAGGCCGGCTCGAGCCGCTCGACAGCCAGCCGCTCATCGCCCTGCCACACCTGCAGGTCTTCGAGGGTCCGCACGTAGTCGCGGATCAGATAGGAGCCGGGGGTCCACCCCGGCATCCGCAGGCGAACGACGGGGGTGCGGGAGGAAAAGCGAAGGGTGGCCCTCACCAGATGCTGACGGGGTTCCCGGAGGTCGAGGTGAAGCTGGAGCCGCTCGATGGGATCAATCTCCGACGCAAACCAGGGCGTCGCTCAGGTGACGTCGGGCCTGCCGCAGGGCGTCGCGGGCCGCGTATTCCCGTGTGATCCGGGCAAGCAGGGGCTCTAGGGAGCGCGAACGGCTGAGTCGCTGCAGATCACCGACCAGGGCAAGGGAGCCATCGCCGGACCGGCACCAGCCCAGGGCGATGCCAGCCTCGAGCTGAAGCATCACCACCACCGCTTGCTGCTCTCCGCCAAAACCCTTTAACTGAACATCGCGCTGGGGGCTCAAGCCCATCGAACGCAAACAGGCCTCCAGCAGATCGGCATCCCGAAGAACCGTTGGCAGGATGGAGAGATGGGACATGGGCGCCATGGCCGCTTTCGATGACGTTAGCGAGGCCATGCAGGACATCCAGTGGCCAACGCCACACTCTGCGAACGAAGCATCGGAATTCTGGCCGCGGTTGCAGCGTCCCCTGCGGCTCGGGGTGATGGCCTCCGGCCAAGGCAGCAACTTCGAGGCCCTGGTCAGGGCCTGCCGCGGCGGTCCCCTTGACGCCGACGTGGTGCAACTGGTGGTGAACAACCCCGCCTGTGAAGCCCGCCAGCGGGCCGAACGCCTCGGCATCCCCTGCCTCCTGCATGACCATCGCGACCATCTGCAGCGGCAGGAGCTCGACCATCAGGTGGCGGCCAGCTTTGCGGCATGCGGCGTGGACCTAGTGGTGATGGCGGGCTGGATGCGGATCGTGACCCCCGTGCTGATCGGGGCCTATCCGGGCCGTCTGGTGAACATCCATCCCTCTCTGCTTCCCAGCTTCCGCGGTCTGGATGCGGTGGGTCAGGCCCTAGCCGCTGGGGTGACCCTCACCGGCTGCACCGCCCATTTGGTTGAGGAGGTGGTGGACGCCGGTCCGATCCTGGTGCAAGCGGCAGTGCCGGTGCTGCGAAGCGATGACCATGGCAGCCTCGCCGCCCGCATCCAGGCGCAGGAACACCGGATCCTCCCCTACGCGGTGGCCCTGGCCGCCGTTCGACTCGATCAAGCCGGGGCCGGCACATCGGCCATTCAGGGGTAGAAGGGCAGTTGGGGTAAGCCGGTGTTGGCCTCCAGGCCCGCCAGCAAGTTGAGGCACTGCACCCCCTGACCCGCCTGTCCCTTGATCAGGTTGTCGATCGCGCTCATCACGATCAGTTGGCCGGTGCGGCGGTCCACCTGGACCGAGAGCAGGCAGCGGTTGGTCTGGCGCACCCACTTGGTGGAGGGATAGCTCCCCACCGGCAGCACGGTCACGCTGGTGCTGTTTCGGTAGGCCGCCGAAAGCAGGGTGGAGCAGTCGTCGGCGGTGAGGCCCGGATCCCGCAGGCGGGCATACACGGTGGCCAGCAGGCCCCGCACCATCGGCATCAGGTGGGGGGTGAACTGCAGCTGAATCGGTTGGCCGGCGGCCTGGCCGGCGATCTGCTCGATCTCGCTGGTGTGGCGGTGGCCCACCACGCCGTAGGGGGCCACCGCCTCGGAGGCTTCGGCCAGCAGCAGGTGTTCTTTGGCGGCCCGGCCGCCGCCGGAAGTGCCGGTCTTGGCATCGATCACGATGCCTGCGGGTTCGATTAACCCCTGCTGCAGGAAGGGGAGCAGGGCCAGCAGACTGGCGGTGGGAAAGCAGCCCGGGGCGGCCACTAAGCGGGCCGAGCGGATGCGGGGCTCCTCCCACTCCACCAGGCCGTACACCGCTTCCTGGCAGAGGGCCTGGTCGCTGCGGGGCACCTCCCGGGCCTCAGCGGCATAGACCTCCTGCCATTGGGCCAGGGACCGGTAGCGGTAATCGGCCGAGAGATCCACCACTTTCACGCCCCGCTCCAGGAGTTCGGGAACCAGGCCCGCTGCCAAGCCATTGGGGAGGCTCAGCACGGCCAAATCCGCCACCGCCGCAATCGCTTCGGGGTCGGGGGTGCGCACCACCGGATCGCCCGGCAGGGGCAGAAAGGGCACCAGATCACTCCAGCGGCGACCGCTGCTGCGCTCCCCGCCCAGAAAGGTCACCGTGAAGGTGGGGTGATCCTGGAGGAGGCGCAGGGTCTGCAGACCGCCGTAGCCGCTGGCTCCGATCACCGCGACGCGTGTGCCTGTCATGCCGGGGCGGAGAGAACGGTGGATCGTACCGGGCTCTATAACTGCAGGTCAGCCCGAAGCCCATCGCCCTGGCCCAAGCCGCCTCCACTCACCAGGCCCTGAGCCCGGAATCCGCAGTGCCCTCTCCGGCGGAGAGCCTCCAGGCCCAATCCGCGCTGCAATTCGATTCGATCGCCGATGGCCTGGCGGCGATCCGCAACGGCGAATCGATCGTGGTGGTGGACGATGAAAACCGGGAAAATGAAGGCGATCTGATCTGCGCCGCCCAGTTCGCCACGCCGCAACAGATCAACTTCATGGCCACCGCAGCCCGGGGCCTGATCTGCCTGGCGATGGAGGGGGAGCGACTCGATGCCCTGAATCTGCCGCTGATGGTGGATCGCAACACCGACAGCAACCAGACCGCCTTCACCGTGAGTGTGGATGCCGGTCCGGAGAACGGTGTCAGTACTGGCATCTCCGCGGACGACCGGGCCCGCACCATCCAGGTGGCGATCCACCCGGACAGCCGTCCGGCTGACCTGCGCCGCCCCGGCCACATCTTTCCGCTGCGGGCCCGGGATGGCGGTGTGCTCAAGCGTGCCGGCCATACCGAGGCCGCCGTGGACCTAGCCCGCCTGGCGGGGCTCTACCCGGCGGGGGTGATCTGCGAGATCCAGAACCCCGATGGCTCGATGGCACGGCTCCCCGAGCTGGTGGAGTACGCCCGTCTGCACGGCCTGCGGTTGATCTCGATCGCCGACTTGATCCGCTATCGGCTCGACACCGAGCGCTTCGTGCGTCGCCAAGCGGAGGCCGCCATGCCGAGCGCCTTCGGCAACTTCCGGGCGATCGGTTTCCGCAACGAACTCGATGGCAGCGAACACGTGGCGATCGTGAAGGGACAACCGGAGCTGGCGGAGGGGCCTGTGTTGGTGCGGGTGCATTCCGAATGTCTCACCGGCGATGCCTTCGGCTCGCTTCGCTGCGACTGCCGACCCCAACTCGAAGCCGCCTTGCGGATGATCGAGGCGGCCGGTGAAGGGCTGGTGATCTATTTGCGTCAGGAGGGCCGAGGGATTGGCCTCATCAACAAGCTTCGGGCCTATTCCTTGCAGGATGGCGGGCTTGACACCGTGGAAGCCAACGAACGGCTCGGCTTTGCCGCCGATCTGCGCAACTACGGCGTGGGAGCCCAGATTCTCAGCGATCTGGGGGTACACCGGCTGCGGCTGATCACGAACAACCCGCGCAAGATCGCCGGGCTAGGCGGCTACGGGCTAGCCGTTGAGGACCGGGTTCCCCTAGTCATCGACCCCGGTGACCACAACGCCGCCTATCTGCAGGCCAAGCGGCTCAAGCTCGGGCACCTGATGGAGGCCGATTCCGGGGCAGCTCAACCCCATGGCCTCAGCGCGGTGCTGGCCTGGTGCGGCGAGGCCGACAGCCGCACCGTGGCCGCACGGATCGATGAGCTGCGCCATTGGGCCGGCCAGCGGGGTCTGGTGCTGGAGGAGGAGGATCACCCCCGCTTGCTGGCCCTGCTGGACCAGCCCCGCCTCGCTCTTTTGCTCACGGCTGCCCCCAACGGCCAGCTCTCCGCAGCCGACCTAGCGGGCCCGCTGATGGTGATGGCACGCTGGGACACGACCCAGGCGGTGGGACTCCTGCTGACCCCCGATGTGCGACGGCGTAGCCACCCCAGCGCCGACCTCGAGCCCGAGGCTCGGGCCCTGGCCGATCTTCAGGAGAGCCGTGATTCGGCCCGCTGCCCCCTGCTGAACCTCACCCCCGGCGCCTTCATCCGCTGGCGAGCCTGACCGGAGCTTCCATCGTGGTCGCAGGCGCGCATCCGCACCGGATCGGCCCGCCCGGGCACCAGCCCGTCTACAGCACTGCAAGGTGAACAAAGACTGTTGAGGTAAAACTATCGGAGCCGCGATCCGAGGACAGCGGCGCTCACCCATCCCCGGGGGGGATGGGGGCCGCCTCTCCGTGGAAGCAGCGCTCACCGGGGTGGCCCTCGCCCTCACCCTGGCGTTCCTCCTGGAGAATCCGGCGCAGGCCGGGGAACGATCGGGGGAAAGAAAGGCACGAAGCGAAGATCCCCTAGGGGAAGGACCCAGACCAGGTGGGGCGCCTGCTCCCCCGACGCGAGGGTCAGCTGCTCTCCCCTTGGGAGGAGCCCCTGAGCCCCCGATACGAGGAGCGGACCCCTGGATCGACCGTGATGGGACCACCGGGAGCGTTGCCGTCCCGTCGGGGCCAACGGCGATGGACAGCGGCGCCGGGTGGGGATCTCTGGCGGCTCGGGGAGGGCTGGCGATGGGTTCGCCACCCCAACCGGCCTGGCCCACCTCCGCTGGCCCGGCAGCAGCGGCGTCCACAGGGCCAGGAGTCGTGGCCGGTAGAGCCAGCCCCTTGGCAACGGCAACGGGGTCAGAGCCTCCGGCAGGCGAGGCCACCTCCACCGCCCTTCCGGCCGGGTTCCCCGATGCCGATCGGGGGGCGGGTCGCACCGCTCCAGTGGCGGAGAGCGCCGCACCGAGGGCTTCGGCGGACGTGGGGGACGGCTCCCCCTTGATCCCAGCTCACCAGAGTTTGCAGATCCTCATCGACCGGCGGGAGAGCGTGGTGGCCCGCAGCGTCGAAGGCCCGGCCCTCATGGTGTTCGACGCCAACCAGGTGGGCCTGCAGGGGGCACGGCTGGATCTCAGCCAGGCCCGGATCCCGGTGCTCAGCATCGACTCCCTGCGCCGGATCGAGGGGCTGGCGCTCTCTGTTCTGGGGACGGCGGAACTCCGCCAGCGGAGCCGCAATCAGGCGGTCAGCGGCAGTGCGATCGAGGGCAGTGCCGATGGAGGGAGCTATCGGATCCGGGCCTTGGATGTCCTGGTGCTCGGCCTGCGGGGGGGGCAGGGAGGTCTGATGGCGGTGGATGATCAGGTCGAGGGTTTCAAGGAGAGCCTCCTGGCCGCTGACGGAGAGCAGAGCCAGACCAACCTGGAAATCGGGGCGGACCTGCAGCTAACCCTGGGAGGATCCGCCGGATCCGGCACCCTGGAGGGGGATCTCAACCTCACCAGCACGGCGGTGAACGGCTCCACGATCCGCCTCGGTGATGGTGCCGACAACGTGCGCATCGCGAGCCGCATCAGCCGTGAAGAAGCACCCGACCCCTTCGCTTCCGCCCCTTCGGCCCCTGCCTGGGGCGCTGTGGCGGTGAACGGCAGGGCGGTGGGACTGCTGGATAGTCAGCTCAGCACCGGGGGCGGGCCTGACCGGGTGACGATTGAGGCCGGGGCCGGGGCCCTTGAGGCGGTGGCTTTGGAGAACTCCCTGGTCCAGCTGGGGGAGGGAGATGACAGCCTGCTGCTGCGGGGGGCCGTGCTCGGTTCCCGCATCGAGCCGGGGGAGGGGCGCAATCGGGTGGAGGTGAGCGGAGCGGTCGACGACAGCGTGCTGGTGTTGAACCGGGGCGGTGACACCGGCATCACCCTCTCCGCTGCAGACGACAGCCTTGTGCTCGAAGGTGACGGGGGTGTCACGCTCTTGGGCGGCGGTGGCGATGACCGGATCCGAGTGGAGGGACGAGCGATCGGGCTGTTGGATGGCGGTGACGACCAGGACACGCTGGAGATGGTCCGTTCCAGCCAGGCAGGTTCGCCGGCTCCGATCGGGCCCCAGCAGTTGGAGCTGCAGGGCCTAAACCGTGGCCAGATCGATGGACTCACGTTCAGTTCCGTTGAGGCGATCCAGCTGGCCGATGGGGGTAACCATGTGGTGATCGACCCCCTCGGCAGCCTGGAGGGTCCGCTCTGGGGCGGAGCTGGTGCGGACACCCTGGATTACGGCACCTGGACGAGCGGTGTTTCGGTGGATCTGGGCAGCGGCACCGCCGAGGCCATCGGTGGCGGTATGGCGGGAGGGGCCCCAGGCTTCGACGGGGTCCTCGGCGGTCTGGGGGCCGACCATCTGGTGGGCGCGGCCGACACGCTCTGGCTCGATGGGGGTGCCGGTGACGACTGGCTGGAGTTCAACCCAACGGACCGGGTGGAGACGGGTGCCTCAATCCGGCTCACGGGCAGCGGTGGCCGCGACATCTTCGTGCTGGCGGGCTTGGATCCCCTTCTGCTGGCTTCACCCGCCGCTGGGGACTTTCCCGGTTCCCCCCAGCTCGGCGCCAGCATCCCATCACCTCGCCTGCTCCCCAGCCTGGACGATCTGAGGCTGGTGATCGGACCCCGGGGGGAGCTGCAACTCAGCGACCGGCTCGGCTGGCGCGGCGGCGGCATCCTCGCGGCTGCCGATCCAGCAGCGAATGGCCTGGTGGAACTTCTGCCATCCGGGCTTGAAGGTCTGGGCCAAAGCCGCAGGCTGCCGATCGCGCCCCTGCCGGCCCTGCTGGCGGGCATCGGCACGGGGCCACCGCAGCTGGCCATCGCCACCGATTCGGGAGCCAGCCAACTAGTGCTGCTCGGGCCTGCCCGCCTCAGCGTGGAGCTGGCTCTCCTACCAGCCTTCCATAGCCCCGGATCCGGAGCCGGCGCGCCGCTCCAATCCTGATCCTGGGTTGGGCTCAGCGCATCGACCGGGTGGAGTCGAGGAATCCCCCGATCCGGTCGTAGATCAGGGCCAGCAACGGCCGGGTGCCGAGCTGGATCAGTCCACTCACCGCCATCCCCGCCCTGAGGGGATAGGGGCGCCCCTGGTGGATCAGGGCCGAGCGATCCAGCCGCACCACCGCCGGGAACATCTCCTGGTTCGTGCCGGGATCGGCTGGCAAGGCATCCGCACCGATGCGGGTGAGGGTGCCCCGCAGGGAGCCGTAGTCGGTGAAGGGGAGGGAGGTGATGCGCACATCCACGGGCATGCCGGGGGCGAGGAAGCCGATATCGCGGTTCGAGATGGCCAGTTCCACCTCCAGCGCCCGGCGGGGCACGATGCGGAGCAACGGACGGGCTATCGCGAGTTCCCCCTCCTTGGCCTTCAGATCAAAGACCTCACCGGCGACGGGGGCCAGGATCCGGCCCAGCTTCAGGCGGGATCGCAGCTGTTCCAGCCTCGTGCTGGTTTCCAGCAGCTGGCGGCGGGCTTCGTCGTATCGCTCGTAGAGCTGACGGCGGTTGAGCGAGCCCACCTGCTCCAGGTTGAGCTCACTCTCGGCCAACCCGCGCTGGGCCGAGAGGATCTCCTGGCGGGTGCGGCGGATCGTGCCCTCGAGGTCCACCTGGCGCTCCTCCTGGCGATCGAGTTCCAGCCTGGAGATCGCCCCCTGGCGCACCAGTCCCTCCATGCGGCGATGAATGCCGTTATTGATTGCCTCCTTTCTCTCAAGAGCCTGAAGGTCGGAGATCTGCTGGCGCACGGTGGCCACGCTGCGCAGACGTCGCTGGTCGGCGGCACGGCGGCGCAGGTCGGTATCGAGCATCTGCGCCGCGAGTTCACGCCCATCCACCGCCAACGCCGGCAGACCCAGTTGTTGGGCCGCCTGGTTGGCATCCTTGCGCCAGAGCTCGCGCAGGGCCAGTAGATCGCGGCTCTGGCGGCCGGCATCGAGTTCCTCCAGCAGCACCAGGGGTTGGCCGGCCCGCACGCTCTGCCCCTCGCGCACCAGAACCCTGCGGATCGGCGCCTGCAGCGGGGCACTGACATCGAAGCTGCCGCCCATCGGCCGGAGCTTGCCGTTAGCGGTCACGGAGCTGTCGATGCGGGCCACCCAGCCCACCACGGCTCCGAAGGCACTCAGCCCCGAGAGACTCCAGATGATCGCCCGGCTCCAGCCGCGGGTGCTGCGGGGCAGGTGGGTGCGGCGCTGCGGTGGGGAGCCGGGAGGCCGTGGCGGCCTGGCGGGGTCGAAGACCTGGGTCATGACACCACCTCCAGGGCCTTAGAGGGGGGCGCCTCCTCGGCGCTGCGGCCCTGCTGACGGAAGAGGGCGTAGTAGGCCCCCCGCCGCTGCATCAGCTCGTCATGGGTGCCCACCTCGAGAACGGCGCCGTTCCCCATGCACACGATCCGGTCCGCCTGCACAATCGAGGAGAGGCGGTGGGTGATGAACAGCACCGTGCAACCCCGGAGCGCGGCCATCAGGTTTTCGCTCACCACCCGCTCCGTCTGGTAGTCGAGGGCGGAGGTGGCCTCATCCATGATCAGCAGCCGCGGTTTCTGGAGGATCGTGCGGGCGATGGCGATCCGCTGCCGCTGGCCACCGGAGAGGCTGCTGCCCCGCTCGCCCACCTGGGTGGCGTAGCCGGCGGGCAGGGCCATGATGAAGTCATGGGCGGCGGCGATTCGCGCGGCTTCCACCATGTCCTCGGGGCTCGCCTCCGGATGGGTGAGGGTGATGTTCTCCTCAATCGAGCCGTCGAACAGCACGGTGTCCTGCGGCACGATGCCGATTTGGCGCCGCAGGGAATAGAGCTCCACCTTGCTGATGTCGATGCCATCGATCAGCACCATGCCCTGCTCGGGTTGGTAGAGACGGGCCACAAGTTTGGTGAGGGTGCTTTTGCCCGAACCACTGGCCCCCACGATCGCCACGAACTGCCCGCGGGGAAGCGTGAGGTTGAGGCCATGCAGCAGCAGCGGTGAGGAGGGTTGATAGCGGAATTGGATCGCCCGGAATTCGATTTCCCCCTCGATCGGTGGCATCACCATGCGGGTAGCGTTATCGGCGGTGGCCTCCTGGGGGTTGTCGATCACATCACTCAGACGCTCCAAGGAAAGGGCAGTTTCCTGCACGGATTGCCAGATGGAGGTCATGCGCAGCAGGGGGCCGGTGACGTAGCCAGCGATGATGCGGAAGGCGATCAGTTCGCCCAAGCTCAGGGAACCTTGAAGCACCAGGGCGGCGCCGGCCCAGATCACGATCAATCCAGAGAGTTTGTTGAGAAAGCTGCTGATCGAGCCGGCTGTGGTGGAGAGAAGGGTGTTGTCGAAACCCTCGGCCACATAATCGCTGTAGAGGTCCTGCCACTTCCAACGGCAGCGCAGTTCGATGTTCTGGGCCTTCACGGTCATCATGCTGCTCAGCACTTCCACCAGGTGGCTCTGGGTGCGGGCATTAGCCACGGCCCGGCTCTGGAGCTGGTCCCGCACGATCGGCGACACTGAGAGCGTGAGCAGCACCAGCACCGGGATCACCGCCAGGGTGAAGAGGGTGAGCTGCCAGCTATAGATCAGCATGACTACGATATACAGAACCGCAAAGATTGCATCAAGAATGGTGGTGAGGGCCGTGCCCGTGAGAAAACCCCTCACCTTCTCCAACTCACCGATGCGGCTGCTCACCTCGCCCACCGAACGACGATCGAAGTAACTGAGCGGTAGCCGCAGCAGATGGTCGATGATCTGGGTGCCGAGGGCTAGATCGATGCGATTGGTCGTATCCACGAACAGAAAGGTGCGTAGGCAGAGCAGCAGACCCTCGAACAGGGCAAAGACCACCAGCAACAGGCCAAGAATCCCCAGCGCTGAAGGGCTATTGTTGATGATCACCTTGTCAATGACTTGCTGAATCAGCAGCGGATTGACAAGCCCAAAAAGTTGCACAAAGAAGCTGGCCAGCAACACCTCCAGCAGCACCGCTCGGTGTTGGCGCAGGGCCGGGGCAAACCAGCTGAAGCCGAAGCGCCGCCTCGGGGTGAGGTCATTGACTCGCAGGCTGAGCACCTCGCCTTCGTCGCCCCACTGCTCCCGGAAGGCCTCCAGGGTTAACTCCTGGTTGCCCACTGCAGGGATCCCCACCACGAGATGGCGCCGGTCGCTGCGATAGATCACGGCCAATCCGTTGCCCCAGCGAATCAGCAGGGGGGGGCTGAGCTGCACCAAGGCCTCGGCCCGCAGCTCCAGCAGCTGGGTCTGCAGGCCAATCGATTCGGCCAAGGCACCGGCCAGGGCCAGGGAGGCCTGGCCATGCCGCGTCACCTGTTCACCGATCACCCGCCGCAGCAGGTCGCGGCGGAAGGGAAGCCCCAGGTGCTCGCTGATCATGCGGAACGCCGCCACCGGTGATTCCAGCGGTCCCACCCCCTTCACCCAGGGAAAAGCCTCGGGTCCCTGACGCTCCTGATCCGGCGGCTCCGGCGGCAGGGCCGGATCGATCGGTGAGGCGGCGGTGATCGCGGCCGGATCAAGGGCCTGTCGCTGCTGCTCCCAGTTCGCCAGCAGCTTCGACTGCCAGCCGTTCCCCGCGGCCTCACCCCCCAGGGGTACGGCCGGTTCGAGGATCGCCTCAAGCCCTTGGCGATCGATACCGAGCAACCGCACCGGTTGGGGCAACGTGATCGCTTCGTTGGGCAGCAAGCTGCCGATCGGCAACGGCCCGCCCGCCACGATCCAGAGCCGCTCCCCATCCGGGGCAATCCCATTGCCGCCCTCTGGCCCCGGATTGCGCACCAGGCAACCGTCGGCCAGTTGGTTGGCCGCCTCCAGCACCTCCTCGCCGACCGGGCGCGGATACTCCCTGAGGTAGGCATCCAGCACCCCGAACAGCTCGGCCGCCGTGACGCTCTGCCGCACCCGTGCGGCGAGATCCGGCCGGTCCGCGATCTCCTGGTGCAGCGCGTCCCAGGGAATCGCCACCACCACGATGTTGGAGGAAGCGAGCAGGGTTTCCCAGCAGCGTCCGCAACTCACCAGGCTCCAGCCCAGCACCGAACCGGGCTGGAGGCGCTGCAGGGTGGCCACACCCCGCGGCAGACGGGAAGAGAACACCACGGATCGCACCGTTCCCTCCACCAAAAAGTGGAGCTGCTCCGGGGGCTGATCAGTGCGGCAGATCGGCTGCCCCTGCTGGAAGCTCTGCAGCTGGGCCCTGGACGCAAGGCGCAGCAGCAGATCCTCCGGTTGGTCGGCCAGGAAGGGGAAGCAGCGCAGCAGCTCCTCGATCCGTGTGGTGGTGGTGGCCATGGCTCAACCTCCCGCCATCACGAGGGAAGCGGGTTGCAGCTCGGCAACGGGAGCAAGGGTGCCTGCCAGGGCCGCCAAGCCGGTTTCGATCCAGGCCTGCAGATCAGGCTGCAAGAGCTCCTGGATCAGCCTGCTGCGCAGAGCATCGGTGAGACAGGCAGGACAGCGGTGCTCAAGTCGCACCAGCACGATGGCGTTGTCCAGGAGAAAGGGAGGGTGGCAATCCCCTTCCGCCAGGGTGCGGAGCACAGTTCGCAGGCTGTGGTGCAGCTGGCCGATCTCAATCGGTCCAACAATGCCCCGGGTCATCCGCTCATCACCGAGCGAATGGCCACGGGCGAGATCGCCGAAGCTGACCTGGTCGTCGACCAGCCTGAGATAGAACTCCTCGGCCAAGCCGCGCTGGGGCAAGCGCATCAGGCGGAAGACCACCTGCTCCAGATCATCGCGGCGATCGAGGAAGTGAGCTTCAACCCGCTCGCCGTACTGATCATCCAGAGCCTTCTCCAGCAGGAGATGGTTCCAGCGTTGCTTCACCGTGTCGCGGCATGGCTCCGGCAAAGTGGCGATCCAGTCGCCCTCGGGGCTGGCAGGGGGGTCGAAGGGAAGTCCAGCGCAAACCTGCGCGAGCATCTCCAGCTCCTCCCCAGGGCTCAAACGCACCCCCTGCCGTAAACCGTTGAGGGCCAGATCCCTGGCCAGGTTCCGCAGGATGCCCTGCTGCTGGAGGAGCTGATGGAGGGGAAGGCCGGCCATCGCTTCCACGGCACGGAGCAGATCGTCGTGAAGTGGAGGAAGTGAAAGCATGGATGAAGGGAGAAATCAGGCCAATTAGAATGAAATCGTGATCACTTCAGCTTCCACTTCCGAACTGAATATTCGACTTGGTTAGCAAGCCTGGATTGTCCATATTCAGCGTTCCGATGCTCTGACTGCCGCCGCTCTTCCAGTCCCCATCCGCATCAAACATCAGCTGGCGGGTGTCGATGGCATAGGCGAGCGAGGGCGCGCCAATTCCGAGTGTGCGGATCTCCCCCAGACTTCCCACCACCAAGCCGATCTGGCTGTTCTGGGGGCCATCGCGCACCACGAGCTGGCCGCCGTGGACCCCAAACAAGGCCCCCTGGGTCTCCCAGAGGGTTTGAGTGAGTGAACCAAGCGAACCGCTTAGATCAAAAATGTCACCGCGGGCGGCATCAAAATTGCTGAAGGTGTCTTCCTGGAAGGTTTGGGTGCCGATCACCAGGGTGCCGGTCTGCCAGAGCGCCTGTTTCTGCTGATCTGGCAGAGCCGCCCAGAAATTCGGATCGGTGAGGCGTTCCGCAAAGGAACTGCCCGGCAGCGCGCCCAGGCTCGGGCTGGCGGCATCCAACGCCGCGCCGGCATTGGACTGAATAAAGGTGGTCTGCATCGCCGTGCCGCCGTGCACCAGGTCCTGGCCGTAGCCGCCGTCGAGCCGGTTGCGCTCACCGCTGGCCACCTGCACCGTGTCGTTGCCGAAGCCGCCGCGGAAGCTGGTGTCCAACGCCAGATCGCTCACCTTCACGGTGTCGTTGCCGAAGCCGCCCTCCAGGCTTGACGTGCGGACCCGATCCAGCTGGATCAGGTCGTTGCCGCTGCCGGCGTCGATCGCGCTGGCAGTGGAGGAGCCGAAGACCCCGTCGTTGCCGGTTCCGGTGTTGATGACGCTGTCGCGAATCCCATCGAAACCGCCCTGGCCGCCCGTCAACGCCGAGGCATCGAGGAAGACATTGGCCGCCATCACCCCGTCACCGTTGGCATCCACCCCGGCTTGTTGCTCGGTGTAGATGCGGCCGATCACCGTGTCGTTGCCTGACCCGGTGAGGATTGTGGAGCGATCGATGCCCGCCGCATCCATGGCCGGCAACAGCCCACCGCTGTTCGCTGCCGCAAAGCCCCCTCCACCCACCACGGTGGCATCGCCACCGTTGCTCTGGATGTCACTGCGGGCGATACCGATCCCCTGCAGGCTTTGCAGATTCAGGGATCCCGGTGGCAACAAGGCTGGCGTGTTGAGCAAGGCCAAGCCCGCCCCCTCAACCAGCACGGGCCCACTGCCAGGCCCCCGAACCTCGCTGCGATCGATGCCGATCGCCGTCCCGCTCAGGTCGGCGGGCAGGGCAGAGGTGGGGGGAGCACCGACCAGGTCGAGGTTGGCGGTGGCGATGCCGGCCACGAGCGCGCTGGTTGCAGGCGTTGCGGTAAGCCCCGGTGCCAGGGCAAAAACCTGGTAGCCCTCGATGCCCTTGGCATCAGCCACAGCGCGGGCCTCGGTGGCCGTGGGTCCCGGATCCAGGTTGAGCGTTGCACCCGCTCGCACTGCGGCACTGGGCTGGCCATAAAAGGTTGGCAGGCTCGCGAACCCCTGGGGGGCGGCGATGCCCACAAGGGTGGACGGTTCTATCCGCAGGGTGGCGGGATCGACGGGGGCGGCGCCTTCCAATCCCCTCACGGTGGCGAGGGCCGAGAGTTGGGCTGTGAGCAGCGGGATGGCCTGGGGGGAAAGCAACGACCGGGTTGCCGCTATGGCGGTCGCCGACAGCGGTGCCACCGTGGTGCCGATCTGCAGAACAGCACCACCGCGGCTGATGACATCCAGATTGGCCATGCCGATGTTGACCGCCGTGGCCTCGGCCGTGTTGACGTTGCGGCCGGTGGTGTTGGCCGTGGCGGCGGCCGAGCCGGCGATCGATCCGACGCCGGTCACCACCGAAAGTCCGGGGCTGCTGAAGAACACTGCGTTGCCTGGACCGGAAAGAAAGCGGCTATTGCCGAGTCCTAGCCCTAGGGCGGTGGCGAGCGAGCCGATCGGCTGCAGGGCCGGCTCGATCACCCGGTTACTGGCCTGGGCGCTGGGGGCAATGGTGAGCTGTAGACCACCGCCGAGATACGTGGTGCCCTGGTCGAGTTGCAGGGCCACCGCCCGCGACAGGGCGGTGGTGATGGGCTGGAACTCCATGGCGAGCAACAGGCGGAGGGATCGGAACAAAAGGGAGGAAAGGGGCCGGATCGATCGATCCGGCCCCCATTTGTGAACATCGACTCAGCGATGTCAGACCGTCACGGTCGAGGCGGTGGCGATGGTGTTGCTCACTGCCGAGGCCGTGATGTTGCCGCTCTGGAGAATGTTCACGTCGTATCCACTCAGGCCCACCGCATCGCCAAAGGCGTTGGCGGTGGCCGAACCGGTGATGGTTGTAGCCAGCACGGTGTTGCTCAGGATTGCCGAGGCCGTGAGGTTGCCGTCCAACTTGGCGGAGTTGCCGCTCCCCAGCAGACCGGCCACTGACACGGTGGAGGTGCCGAAGGCATCACCGGTGACGGAGGTCGCCGTAGTGGAGTAAGTGCCCTGGCCGTTGGCGATGAGGTTGCTGGCCTTCAGGTCAACGTTTTTGATACCGGCAACGAAGGCATTGGTGGTGCCTCCGGCGATGGTGGTGCCTCCGGCGAAGCCGGTGATCGCATTGGCCGCGCCGGTGGCACTGCCGTTGCCCGTTCCGGTGATGGTGCCCGACAGGCCGGAGCCGATGGAGCTGCCATCCCCTTCGCCACCTTCGCCGCCCTTAATCCCAACAGCGTTCTGATACACCGTGAATTTGGAATCACCGGTGGTGGTGGTCGCCAGCACCGAGGGAGCCGTGGCGGTACCGCTGCCGGTGGTGTTGCCGATCGTGCCGATCTTGATCGGGTCGCCGCCACCCAAATCGATGCCAATGGCCGCGAGATTGGAGGTGCCGGTGGCATCCCCCGTTACCGCAGACGCCAGGGTGCCGAGGTCGGCAGCCTTGGCCGTGCCGGTCACGTTGCCGGCTTGGCCGATGGCAATCGTCACGTTGTTGTTGATGCCCTTGGCCACCAGATCGGTGAGGGCCGTGGAGTCTCCGGTGGTGGTGGAGGCCGACGCCTTGCCGGTTAGGTCGGCCGTGCCACCCACGTTGCCGTTGGTGCCGATAGCGATTTCGCTGTTGTTGATGCCGAGAGCCTTCTGCAGGGCATTGGCCGAGGAATCCCCCGTCACAGAGAGCGCCGTGGCGGCCACAGTGCCGGTGGCGGATGCGGCCACGTTGCCCGATCCCCCAACCGAGACAGGGGCTTCATTAAGGCCGACAATCATGGACGATCCACCGGCCTGAGCATTGGTGACTCCGGTGGTTGCCACCGCGCCAGCTGCGAGATCGGAGGTGCCGTTAGCAGCAAACGTGCCCGGGCCGACCCCATTAACGATGTTCTGGCCGATGGCAAGGCTTCCCTGGTTGAAGCCCACAACGCTCGAGCCTGCACCAGCCAGGGCCGTGCTGCCGGCGGACGTGGTGACGCCGGTGGCGGTGGCCGTGGCACTGAGAACAGCTTCAGCCACGGGACTGGTGGCGTTCTTGCCCACCGTCACTTTGGTGTCGTAGACACCGAAAACCTTGTCGCCATTGGCCGCAGAGGCACTGGGATCGCCACCAGAGGTTGTGCTCTGGGCCGTTGCCGTCTGGGTGCTGCCGGCGCCGGCGTAGAAGCGCGTCGCGTTCTCGCCAATGGCGAGCTTGTCAATGGCGATGCCCACCACGTTGCTGTTGTTGGTGGTGGCCGAAACATCCTTCCCGTCTGGCGACGTCACCGCGGTGGCCTTGGCCGCTGCGGTGCCAACACCGGCAGCCTGGATGTCGCCGTCCTTGCCGGTCGTGAGGGTGGTGGGGGCGCCGCCGCTCATGCCACCGAGCTTGTTGACATCGACGATGCCGCCGATTGTCTGAATCGCAACGTTGGAGCTAGCAGGGCCCGTGGTGGTGTTTGAGGTGGCGGTCGCGTCGGCCTTACCTTGGGCGGCCACGGTGCCGGTCTCGCCAAAGCTGATGGCCAGGCCACCTGGCGACACCACTTCATACTGCTGAACGTTGGCTCCTGTGCCGTTGCCAGCCACCAGCTGAGAGTTGGCCCCTGTGGCGATGCCAGCCACCAGGTTGGCCAGGCTGCTGGCATTGACCGCACCGGTGACGCTGCTGGCCGTGGAATTGAATCCGCCGGTACCAAAGCCCTGAAGCGTGGCGCTGTTGCCGAAGGAGATCTGCAGGCCGCCGGTCGGGACCGTCGTTACGGCGGCGGTATCTTCTGAAGGCTGCGCGGGAGGGATCTGGGCGCCGCTGGCGTAAATGCCCACGACCTTGGCATCGGAGCGCCCAGCGGTGGCGGAAGAACCATCACTGTTGGTCGGCAGGCCGATCGACTGGGCGGTCGCCGTGTTGTTGCCGGTGGCGCTGGCCGTCAGGCTCGTGCCGTTGCCAGCCTTCAGGCCCACGTCCTGAAGACCGAAGACCTTCCCGGTGTTGGCCCAAGCGGTGGAGAAGCCATCCACGCTGGTGGCGGCTGCTGTGGCGCTGTTGGTGGCCGACGTCGTCACCACCGCATCGGTGCCGATCGTGATCTGAGTCGGAACGCTGAGGCTGTTGATGATGCCGCCGGTGGGTCCGTCGTTGCTGGCGCTGGCCGATGCGTTACCGGTGGTGGTGGTGGCTGTGGCCCCAACCGTGCCGGTTTCGGTGGCATTGAGCGTGGCGAACGTGCCGATGCTGATCGGGCTGTTCAAAATGGCGGCTTGGGCCGTGGTGTTCGCCTTGGCATCAACGGCGCCCGATACAGCCGTGTCGCTGGCGGGAGTCGTGGAAGCGGCACTAGCCGTCAGGGTTGTGCTGGTGCCGACGTTGATATTGGAGGTGTCAATACCGACAGTGCGGCTGGTGTTGGTGGCTGACATGGCTGGGGGTGATTCAGGAAGAACAACGGAGGTGGGCGGGGTTGGTGCCTGCAATGCCCCTTCACTTCCACGAGAAACCTATTGACAAAATTCCGAATCCTTCCCTTCTTGCCATGGCAAACCGGGACCACATCGGTGTTAAATCTGCAGCAATCTGCCCGCCTACATGGCAAACCCTTTGCCTACACATCTTGCCCAAGCCTGCGAAATTCCTCAATGTGGCGCTGATTCGCCCCACGTTGCTGCAGCTATAACAAACAATGTATCGGCACGTTCTATGTCATTGCGGAAATCTCTTGATCGTGATGTAGGTATTGCGCCTAGCCCATTCCGGTTTGCCTGCTCCTACACCGCCGCTTCAGCCAACGAAGCCGGCCTGGCATGGCCGAACACGGTGGACGGGCTTGAAAACCGGCCAGTCGGATGCACCGATGCGCAAATGCACAAAGCAGCAGCAATGCCACGCAAAAGCTTCAGGATGCGATGATCAAAAGGTCACTGTCGTAACAAAATCAGCACCCTTTCAGAAATCACCGATGCCGTTTCCCTCAAAAAGGATGGGAGCCGGGTTTCGCTTGAAGGCGTGCTGACGGGTGCTGCGTTCGGAATCGTGTTCCTGTACCTGCTCGATGCGGGTCAGGAGGCCCTTGCTGGGCAACGGCGCCGGCCAACGGGCCCTGTGATCCTTGGGGATGACGGGGGGTTGGGGCCGTTTCGAACCTCGGTGGGTCGGATTCCAATTGCGCCCCTAGGAGAAGTGGAGGTGGGGCAGCCGGGCCGATCGGCGCCCAACCCCGAAACGGGGGGCATCAACCAACCCCAGCAGACGGGGGGATCTGGGGATGGCCTCGCTCCGGCGCCCCGTCGGCCGATTGGGCTAGCCCTGAATCCATCTCCCGGTTACGGAGGGTCTGGAGGTTTCGAGGGACTGCCGATTCAACAACCTTCGGGATCGGGGAGAGGCCTCGCTGCCAAGCAGATTGGACCGACCGACCCCGGCACCGGAAGGGGAACAGCGCCAGACGACCCACTGGAACCTGTCGGCCTGCCGCAGTTGCTGTTGGTGCTGGTGCGGGTTACCTCCCAGAGCAACGCAATCAGTGTGGAAGGAAAGGCGATCAGCCAGAGCCTGATCGACCAGCACGCCGTGGCCGATAGTGTCGTGGATATGCGTTATCAAGAAGTACCAGGGTTTGAGATGCGCAGTGAATTGAATTTACCTGGATTCGCCAATTCACGCCTCTCCGATGCTGATCTGCAGGTGATCTCGCAGAACGTGGGGATCGTGAACAGCAAGGTTCTGGGCGGAACGGCCAGCGAGCTGCTGGTGATCGGCGTGCAGGATCTTCTCTCCCTGGTGGTGATGACACCCAAATCAGGCTCGGCTTCAATCAACAGCCGCACCACTGGCTCGGAACAAAGTACGTTCGAGATGGGTGATGGGGCGAATGTGCTTGATGTGGAAGCCCTACAACGGCTGAGCTTCACGGCGATTGGACTGCCGGAACAGGCGCAGTTAAGTTTCAACCTCTTAACCGAGGGGCTGAAATCCAGTTTTGTCAAAATGGGTGTAGGCAGTGACAGCCTGTTGATTAACAGCGGTTGGTATGGCGGAAATCTGCCAGAAGACACCCCACTATTCCTAAAACGTCAGGATCTCGGTCTCAGCCTCGATCTCACTCAACTAAGTGGGATGGTTAATAACTCTGACCTGAGAAATGTTTCCCTAAATGCCACAGCGATCGGCATGGATGCAAGCGCTGTGGATCTTGGTGGTGGAAATAACTACATGGCGATCAACACCCGTATCGACCAGGATCTCAGCAATCAACTCGGCCTGCTCGGACCTGGTGGCACCAGCCAGGTTGAGCTCAATCGAATCGGCATGCGCGATTCCAGCATCCGCATGGGTAGCGGCGACGATACCTTGATCGTGAATGGAAGAATCCTGAACTCAACCATCGATCTTGGTGCTGGTCGCAATAGGCTGTTACTTGAAATGGCACCTGACGATCGAAGCACAATTGTGAATGGGAGCGGCAGCAATGAGATCACCGTGGCCAACATTGTGGGCAGTAAGCTGAAGGCTGGATCAGGGAATGACACGTTTAATCTTAGCGACTCACAAGCCTATGGATCGTTTGATGGTGGTGAAGGGGATAACAGCCTGATCTCAGCCTCCGGTTCGGGATCCAAGCGCGATGTGGTGACGGTGACAGGTCCCGATCAGGGCTATATGAATGCCTTTCATTTCACCAATGTCGGAACACTTGATACGGGTGGGAACAATGACGTTGTGATCATGGAGCTGGGAAGCAGTCTTACAGGCAAGCTGCTTGGTGGTGCTGGACTCGACCGACTGGAGTTTCACAACTGGAGCCTACCGATCGCGGTGGACCTTGACGTGGGCTCGTCCACCGCGATCAGGGGCGGTGCACCGGGTAGTTTGCAGGGATTTGAGAAGGTGCTCGGTGGCAATGGCAACGATTTTCTTGTTAGTTCCGGTGCTTTTATGGGCATCGATGGCGGCTTCGGCGATGATGTGATGTATCTGCGTTGGACCCCCTGGCTGTCGGCCGATGAACAGGGAATCCAGGTGAATGGAGGAGCCGGCAAGGATTTATTCGTCTTCAGTGGTCTCGATGGGGAGAAACTCTCCACATGGGACGGCACATCGGGTCTACCAAACTTGACAGATTTTGATCTCAGCTATGACAACAGCAGAGGGATCGGTCTCACCGATCGAATCGGTGTGGTGCAGACCACCCTTGCAGCCGATGGCAGCCAAAAGCAGCTGTTCACGGAATTGACACCCAGCGGCCTGACAGGAATCGGCAACGTCAAGCTGCTGCCCATCGCGCCGATTCAGCAACTGGTCTCGGGCATGACCGACAACACCAAACAGCTGGCGATCAGCTTTGATCCCCTCTCCAACCGTCTGCCGGATCTGGTAATGCTCGGCAGCAATGGCAAGGGAACCTTCGGAACGGTGGCCCATCTGCAAATCAACCGGATCGAACCCACCTTGATCTAACCAGCTTGGCACCATCGACCGAGGCTTTATCGCTTAGCGGATTGAGCGGGTGCTATCGGTGAAGCTTTTGAATTGATCGCTTAACAGGCTGATGGCGGGTCTGGAGCCGATCTGCACCAGCGCCTGAACAGACATGCCAGCCCTGAGCGGGTAATCCTTCCCAGCATGTTCCAGGCTGGCGCGTGAGAGAGAAACCTTGGCCTTGAAGTATTGCTGCGGCGTCTCCTGGTCGGCAGGAAAACGATCCTCACTGATCCGGGTCAAGGTTCCCTTGATGGAACCGTATTCGGTAAACGGGAAGGAATTGATACGCACCTCAACCGGCATGCCAACTTTGATCCAGCCGATATCCTTATTTGTGACATATATTTCAGCCTCAAGGCCATTCTGGGGAATGATCTTCAGAACCGGCCGGCTGGCCAAGGCAACCTCAGATACGCGGGCGGTGAGGTCGAAGATTTTGCCAGCCCTGGAGGCCGTGATTCGACCCAGCACGAGTCGATCCTCCAGATCAGCAACGCGATTGTTAGCCTCAATCAACTGCTGGCGAGCGTTGTCGTAACTGGTGAACAGCTCCTTAGCATTGGCAACACCAATCTGGTTTATCTTATAGCCCGATTCAAACTCGCGACGCCCGGAGGAAACCACTTCCAGCTCGGCTCGCTGCACGGCACTCTCCAGTTCAGCCAAACGCTCCTGCTGACGGTCCACCTCTAGGCGGGAAATGGCACCTTGCGCCAAGAGCTGCTCCATCCTACGGGTGATATTGCGATCAATCGCAAGCCTGATCTTCAAACCGGCCAAATCCGATTGAGCCTGCGATGTATTGATGCGAATCCGCTCTTGCTCTTCCTTGGCCGATTTCTGACGCAGAACAACCTCCAGTTTCTCCAATGTGAGCTGTCGGTTACTTTCATCCTGACCCGCCGGCAGGGCGGCAAGCCCTAGTTGATCGGCGAGCAGGGCGGTGCGCTTGCGCCACAGCTGCCGCTGCTTCTGCACATTCGCAAGTTGCTGGCGATTCACCTTTTCGCGC
>Ga0209299_1000365_pt1 | contig 25571 bp, 14 predicted proteins | sample S_140806_MF_Meta_FD_187326 | JGI IMG/M metagenome (GOLD analysis project Ga0209299, IMG submission 187326) | Freshwater microbial communities from Lake Simoncouche, Canada to study carbon cycling - S_140806_MF_MetaG (SPAdes) (version 2) | ecosystem: Environmental > Aquatic > Freshwater > Lake ...
TTTGTGGTCTGTGGAACAGAACCACTTCCCCTGACCACCGACTGGCCCGTGTTCGTATTGGCTGCGAGCAGAAGGGAGTAACCCGGACCTGCTGCCAAAAGATTCGGAATCGAATTAGTAGGAAGAGATGGCGGCAAGAAGGCAGAGCCCGAAGTAGTCGCCCATGAAACTAGATTCGCGGGCACCTTGGTCGCATCGGTCGGAAAAGGATCGGTTCCGTCGGCAACTCCGTCCGCGTCCGTATCCGCTGCCAGCGGGCTGGTTCCTTTGACTTTTTCCTGAGACTCGATCAGGCCGTCACTGTCGTCATCATCGTTTTCAGAATTGCTGACGGGAATGACTAATGTCTGGGTCAGGGTATTCGCATATTCAGTTCCACTCGCCGTGACCTGAATCGTCAGCTTTTGCTTCGTGTTGGCCAAGGTTCCCTCAAAATCAAGATCCTCATTCACCACAGGAGTGTAAGAAAGGGAAGCATCCAACAGGCTGAAGCGGCTGCTGTCCGTTCCGCCCAGAACGAGAGTCACTTCAGTGACGGGGGCAACTTGGCCACTGCTTCCGCTCCGTGCATAGACCTTTAGTAAAATCGATGTTCGGGTAGGCCGATTCCCCGTGTTGCTGTAGCTTTCTTCAATCGTTGCGCCGGGTGGGAGCTCGATACGAGAGAGAGTGTCTTTCACGTTGAATGAAAAGAGTGTTCTGGTTTCATCTCCGCTGAATCCGAGAACGGAAAGCGGCCCAGTCCGGGCCTCCGTCGGAACCCGAATCACACCACGGGAAGCGGACAACGAGGTGAAGGAGATCGGAGTGCCACCTTCTCCAAGAACCTGATTGACCTGATCCAGATTGAAGCCGTCACAATAGAGAAAGTCACCCGGAGTAACCTTGCTCTCTCCGACCAGACTTTCATCTGTAAACCGCAGTTCGCTAATGGAGGGAATCTGACCATCCACATCGATGATTTTCCCATAAGCCGTTTCCGTTCGGTATCCCTCCCCCCCATCCACCAGTTGCAGTCCACTGATCCGTCCGTTGCTGGCAATTGCTGTAAGCTTAGCCTCCCTGACTCCTCCTCCTGTAACAGCCATAGTCGGTGCTCCAGTATATCCACTTCCCGTCGATTCGATCTGGACTCCGCTTAACCGACCATACCGCACCGAAGCCACCAAACTGGCACCCGAACCTGCTCCCTCGTCAGTCAAAACGAGAGAGGGGATCGAGGTGTATCCCTCTCCCTTTTCAACAATCTCCACATCGGTCAATTTTCCACTGAATCCAGATCCCCCTTGGCCGGAGACAACCTTGATCTCCGTGACCTTGCCTCCAGCAATCGTTGCCGTTCCTGTTGCAGCTGCTACCCCTCCTGTGACACGGACAGAGGGCGCAGTCACATAGTTCGATCCGGGATCGGTGACCTTGAACCCGATGACTTTCCCTGCCGCTAAAATTGCCTGCGCTGCTGCCGCCCTGGATGTTCCCGTGAAGCTGAAAGTTCCGCCGGTCACCGAAGTGAACCCGCCCGTGACGACCGCTTTGACCTCAGCTTCACGGACTCCCCCACCACGAACTTTCACCACAGGATTTGCCGAATATCCAGTGCCTCCGCTGGTCAAGGCAACCTCATCCACTGCCCCGTTTCGAACGGATGCCTTACCCACCGCCCCGATCCCGCCAGAGAACTCGACCGAAACAGCATTCAAATTATATGCGGAATTGGTAAGGATCTTGACCGTCACATCTTCATCCGCAGGCACCCGACGGACAGAAACCTTAAATGTCTGACGGTTTTGACCAGAAGGAATAGTGACGTCCTTCCACTCCTTTTGTCCCCCTGCAAAAGTGATTTCCACTTTCGCAGTAACTTCACGCGTATCTCCCCCCGCTCGAAGGACGGCAAAGACCAGTCCCCCCGTCGTATCCTTTTCACTGGCTTCCCCTGTCACCGTCTCCAGAGCAAGGGTCGGCTTCGGATCAAGCAGCAGGAGTTTCCCTGTCGCCCTTCCTGCGTAAGCCGAATCCAAAACGATCGAATCGACCGCATATTCTCCCGCAGAAGAAGGCCGAGCGCTACTTAATGCGTAGAGGGTGGAAACGGCCAGCCCCTGCGGATCTGTGCTGACCGAAATCGGCAGGCTCTCACTTGAGATTTGGACTAGGTCACCGAGCGAAACAACCGCGTATCCGGCAAAAAAGCGAACATCTTTCTCTACCGCCGTCGCCGCCTCATAGTTCCCGTTGCCTCCTTGAGTCGCCCGAACTCTCACCCATCCCGCTTGTGTCGTTCTCAGAACATCGCTTGTGATCGAGGTAAACTCGGAAGCCACATTCGGAACCAGAGAATTTCCTACCACCTGAAATGAAACCGGGAGACCTGAGCTAGCCGACGCACTCAAAGAAACTCCATTCCCTATTGTCTGATAGCCTATATCCGAAAAATCGATCGTGCTGGTTGCCTTCCGAATCTCAATCGTTTTGTCTGCCGTAGCGGCTGCAACCAAATCGCCCCCGGACTCGGTAACCCTAACGACGATCGAGCCCGCTCCTGAGACCGCCAACTTGTTGGCAGCGATCGACCCCGGGCCGGAAATGACCGAGTAGGAGAAGTTGTTTTGTCCTGAACGATCGGAGCTAGCAGACAAGGGAAGTGTCAACCCGGACTGATACGTCACCGAATCGGAAACTCCCACAAACGATAAATTCTGCGAGTAAGGATTCACTGTGAAAGACTGCTGAACTGAAGTGGCTGCTTCATAATTGTCATTCCCAGGCTGCGAGGCGGTCACCGCAACCGTACCCGTGCCCGTCAATATCAGGCTCGGTCCGTTTAGTTGGGCCGCACCAGCGACGGAGAAGATTGGGTTCAATCCTGTCGAGATGGAACTTCCCTCGATGAGCGAATTTGCAGAAAGTGAAATTCCATCAGTCTGATACCCGATCGCACCACTGGAAACTGGGGCAGCAAACTGAATCGTCTGCCTCCCCTTCTGGATCGTGAGTCCAACGGTCTTGCTGTCCGAACCGGTGGGGCCGATTGCCGTGAACGTAAGCGCAACTCCGGTCGTAACAGCCTGAGTCGGAGTTCCGCTCACCGTGGCCGTACTGATCGATCCACCCGATTTGATAAGGCTCAATCCCGCAGGCAAAACTCCAGAAACGAGATTAAAACTCGTCACAGAGGGTTGGATCGCAAAGTTTAAAACAAAGGGAGCACCCACTTGTCCAGACGCTGTAGCCACGGCAGTGATCACCGGCGCCGGAGCTACCGTGGCCAAATTGTAGTAGTCACTTTTTCCGCCGGAAAACACTTTGCCTTGGATTGTTTTACTGTATCCGTCAACCGCCAAAACCCGGTAGTAATAAGTGGTTCCAGCACTCAAACCAGTTACCAATGAATCGGTGCTAGTCACACTTTTTGGGTAGTCCTTTAGCAAAGTTGTAAAATTACCTGATGTAGAAACTTCCAACTGGTAACTGATCGCCGAGGTGGATGAGACGGGATTCCAACGAGCTCGGAAGGAGGTCGGCGTCACTTCTGAGGCTGTCAACTTGGTGACGGAAGAGGCAACTGGCCGAGCCAATGCGGGCAAGGTTCCAGTAGCCACTTCAAAGCCGTCAGGCAGACCATCTCCATCTGTATCGGCCACCAAGTCGGATGACCCATAAACTGTTTCTTGGGCCTGAGTCAATCCGTCCCCATCGCTGTCCTCTCCATCATCATCTTGGATCTGAATCGTCAGAATGTGCGTCTGACTGCTCCCGTTAGCTTGGCGAAGTTCGGCTCTGAGGCTGTAAGAAGATTTTTTTTCATAATCGAAAGATTTTTTGGTCAGAAGCGTTCCGTCGGTCTGGAGGTCGAAAGAGCTGTTGTCGGTGGCTCCCTCCCCTTCTTTTAGATAGAAAATTCCCTTGTTTCCCGAGCCAGCCACAAAAGAGCCAAGCTTTGCACCCGCCGTATCCGCGTTTTCTTTTCGGACGAGCGCAAAGCTGGAAGAGGTCGCCCCGACTGCGGTAAAGGTAAAATCCACACTTCCACCAGCCAAACCGCCAAAATCAGTTCCGCTTGTGGTTGTGACTCCGTTCCGGGCGACCTGAATCGATCCAGCAGCAAATCCAGCCGGGACTTTTGCCGTCAACCGATAGGGAGTTGCAACCGTGACGTCGGTGGCGTTTACCCGACTCGTCCCAGATCCAGCAAATGTGACTGTCGTCGCCGGGCTGGTTCCAAACCAACCTCCCGTGATGCTCACCAAAGTTCCAACATCTCCCGTCGTGGGTGTAAACGAGGCCAAGACGGGTCTTCCTGTGAAAACCAATGCCGAAGGGATTCTCGGCCCGGTGGACACCGTGCTCGCCTTGGTTCCATTCGCACATTCACCGGAAGTGTTCAGTCCCACAGAAAAAGCGGCCGCACCGCTGGAAATCAGTACGGAGTGATAGCCACCGGCTGAGATCGAAGTTCCCAGTGTCGTGCTCATAAATGGGCCCGCTGCACCCGCATAGGGTGTTGCCGAGATCAAGGCTCCATTGCCAAGTTGACCACTTCGGTTTTGTCCCCACCCAACAACTTTTCCCTCCTTCGTTAAAGCCAACGAATGTTCTGCTCCTGCGGCCACGGAAATCACATCGACAAGAAGCGAGGAGCTGAGTCTACGGACCGCACCTTGAGTTGAAACAGTGCCGTCGGCGGAAACTTCTCCCGCTCGGTTGTCGCCCCAACTCCAAACCCGCCCATCCTTATCCACTGCCAGCCCATGATTTTCCCCAGAAGCAACCGACACCACTTGGCTTGTGATTCCGCTGGCTCCGGTTTTTTGACCGAAATCATCCGCCCCGTAAGCGAGGATAGTGCCCGATTGGGTCAGAAGAAAACTATGCCGCGCTCCGGCAGCTACAGCGAGAACCCCGGAGGCAATTTTCGTCGCGCGGGTAGCAGAAGCTCCTGAAACGGAAGTTCCAAGCTGACCCGAGGAGTTATCCCCCCAGCCCCACGCATTTCCATCTTCGTCGACCGCCAAAGCGTGCGATACTCCCGCCGAAATCGTCGTAATCTTCGTCAGGGCAGTCCCGCTCGAATTCAGCGGGAGTATCGCACGCTTTGGCGGTCGACGAATTTGTCCCGCACCCAGTTGCCCAAATAAATTACTTCCTGCGGCATAAACGGTTCCGTCAGCCCGGAGGAAGAGACTGAACTGGCCTCCCGCCGAAACGGCGGAAACTTCATCCAACGTGAATGTTTCCCCGATTTTGTTTTGGCGAGTTGCAACAAAAGTCATTTGCGTCAACCCCGTGGAATTGGCCGCCACCATCGCACTTCCCGACCCACTCTCACCCATCCCTAAACGGCCGTCGTTGTTTGCCCCGGCGGCGAAGACAATTCCCTCTGGAGATAGATACAAGGTGTGGGAACGACCAGATGCAACCATGGGCGTTGTTGCACGACTCACTGGAGCAGGCACCACCACAAAGGTCCGCGTTACATCGGCAGCTGTGGCATGATTCGCATCCCCTGCTTGGGAAGCGCGGATCGAAATTCTTCCCGTCCCGAGAATCCCGACTTGAGCCACGGTCTGCGAGCCCAGAAAAGCTGAGGCCGATGCGTTTCCATCAATCGTAACTTGGGGAGCAGAAATATATCCGGTACCAGCTGAGGTCACCTCGATTGAGACAACTTTTCCTCCGGAGATTTTTGCTTCCGCCTGAGCTCCGCCAGATACGGTCACCGCGGGTGCAGTGCTGTAACCAGATCCTCCATTCACCACGACAATCCGTCTAACTCCTTGGCTCGAACTCGTGGATCCGATCTGGGCGGCGCCCTCGGAAACGACGAGGGTCACGGGATTGGCCGAAGTATCCCCAGTCGCATAGGCCGTCACATACTTCACATCCGCGGACTGATTCGGAATTACGTCGAACAGAATTTCCTGTGCGGCTGCCTGAATGGTCATCGTCTCCGTGGCCTCGCCCGTAAAGTTCGGGTCAGTGACTGTGGCCGTAACCGAATATGTGCCCACAGCCGCATGCGTGGGATCACTCCCCACATAGGTAACGGAGGTGTTCAACGTAGGAGGAATTGTGGCAACCGTTATAGTGCGGGCAGTTCCTGTGTAATCCTGCGTAAGTCCGGACAAGGTGACCGTGGCAGCGCTTTTCGCGATGGTGAATATTCCCGTGAAAACACCCGAGTACCCAGGCGTGGCCACCGTGGCTCTAAATTCATAATTCCCTGCCGCTGTAGGAGTGGTTGAAGAATAAGCTCCGGAGCTTCCTTGAATTCGGAACTCATAAGTCAGAGAGACGTCCTGCCCTCCGGCAGAAAGAGTCGGCTTCTTTTCTGAGCCGTCATATTTGGCAGTGAGACTTGAGGCAGAGAGGGTGACCGCCGCAGGTTGCGATTTTAAGCGGATGGTTGCCTCTGCGTCTGCATAGTTGGCGCTCGCCGTCCGATAGACTCGAAGGCGGATTTCTCCAGAATAGGAGCCAACGGTTACTCGAGCTTCTCCTGTCAAAAAGTCTTGAACGACGGTGACCAAACCTTGGTTGTCCGATGCCGTTTCCACCAGCACGGGCAGTAACGATTGTGCAACCCCGCTCACCACTATCTCCTGCCCATAGGAGACGCTGTAGAAGGATCCACTATTATCGCTCTGTGCTGAGAGAGAGGCGCCGGCAGAGTTGACTACAGAAATTGTCAGAGGATCCGAGGCTTTGGAAATAATCAGCTTTCCAGTGATGGATCCTTCATACACGGCATCCCCGATGATTTCAGCCTTCACGAGGTACTGACCCGCCAGCGTGGGAGCTGTTTCTGACTCCGGATAAACCACATCAATTCCGGTGTATGTGATTTTTACGGTGCCCGTTGCCGCATCAGGCTTTCCGGAAACGGTCACGCTAACGGGACTACCGGTGTAACTCGCCGTTAATCCACTTAGTGTGAGCGAAGCGGTTACCTTCGGTGTTCCAATCGCCGTTAATGCTGAGATGGTGCCGGCACTGTTCCCCACCGCTACTCGCAAAACCCGGAATGTAGCTTGGCTGAAAGTGCCTCGAATCGTCAGCTCATCTTTTGTAAATCCTGTCGGTAGTCCCAAGACTGTGCCAACTCCGGCAGGCAATGTGAGACTCAGAGGTTGTCCGATCGTTACATAGGTTCCAACTCCCGAAAGAGTAGGCAAGGTCGGTGCCGCCCGAATGGCAAATGCGTGATAAGAGCCAGCACCAACCCGGTTGATCGCTTGGCTGGCTACGCTGGGAAGTGTGGCCTCTCCCTCATCCGTCCGCCCCACCACCCGAACGGTTCCGTCCGACAAAAGCGCAACCAAATGATGAGCCCCTGCCGCAATCTCGGTGACTCCGGTTAAGCCGACCATTGCGGTGGAGGCATCCACATAACTACTTCCACTCAAAATTTTTCCCCAAGCCCGAACAGTTCCGTTCGAGAGAAGAGCGGCAGAAAACCCGCTTCCGGCCGCAACTTGTGTCACTTCGCTTAGTACCGGAAGCGACTTGGCTGCCAAATCATATCCTGTTCCGTTGTAGACTAGCCCCCAAGTACGGATCGTCCCATCCGCACGCAGAGCAACATTGTGATACAACCCAGCAGTAATCCCGACCACCCGATCCAATCCGGCGGGAACTTCCGTCTGCCCCGCATCGTTGTTTCCCCAGGCCACCAACGTTCCATCCGCCCGAAGTGCCAAACTGTGATATCCACCCGCTGCAAGGGCAACCGCCGGATTGGCAGAAGAAAAACTTGGAGGAGTGGCCTGCCCGAAGTTTGGCTCCGTCCCTGTCGCAGTTCCTGCGGCTCCAGCACCCCAACCTTCCACCGTCCCATCCGACTTGAGAGCTAGCGAGTGGTAAATTCCTGCCACTACTTCCCAAACTCCGGTCAATGCGGGAGCAGTCGCCTGGCCATACTTGTCATCGCCCCAAGCATAGACCACACCGCTCGACGTCAGCGCCACGGAGTGGCCGTATCCACCTGATACTTGGATGATGCCTGCGGGCAACCGACCTGATGTGACAGGTTGCGTGATCTGTCCAAAGTAGTTATTTCCCCAGCCGAGAACTGTAGGAGGGGTGAGGCTGGAACTTTTAGCAGCTGCTGGGTATACCGTCGGTTGAGCTGCTGTCGCATCGCTCTCATTGCCGTCTGGAGAACTATCCAAGTCAGTATCAGTTTTTAGGTCGGATGTTCCGAGTGCTTTTTCTTGAGCCAAGGTCAACCCATCCTGATCTACGTCCTTCGACGTATCCAAAGTAACGGCGACTGATAAGACGCTTTCTTCGTAGACTCCCGTCGAGTCGGTGGCCCGGATGCGAAGGGAAAGAGTGGGCTTAACCTCGGCATCCAATCTTCCGCCATAACGAAGAGTCAACTGGTTCCCATTGATCTTAACGAGACTGTTGTCAGTCGAGCCAGTTCCGTTGACCAGAGCAAAGGTTGCCGCCGAATCTGTAACCCCGTCAAAGGCGGCAGAAAGGGTTCCCACTGCATCGCCTGCACTGCTTGTATCCTTGAGCACTCCTTGCACCAAGGTGGTGACAATGTTTGTGGCCGCCGCAGTAACAGTGAAGTCACCGGCGCTCGTCGCCGTGTAGTTGGCCAACACGACTGTCGGAGCCGAGACATAGTTCGATCCACCGATCAGGTTCGTGACGCCCGTTATCGTGCCGCCATTCAATACCAAATCAGCGCTGGCCCCACTTCCACTTCCCCCGAGGAGGTTGATTTTTGTGCTCGAGTCATATCCGGTTCCGCCCGAACTAAATGTGATGGCCGTCACCTGACCTCCGATTACCGCTGCAGTTCCCTTGGCGCCGGTTCCGCTTGCGGTGGTGAGTCGAAGACGCCCAGTGCTTGCCCCGACCGGAACTTGGGCGGTTACCGTTGTTCCGTTGACAACTTTGAAGGAACCAGGGAGCAGGGCACTCCGGTTGAAAACGAGTAGAGTTGAGTTGGCTAAATTTTCGCCACTAATGGTGACCGTTGTTCCAGATCGCCCATTTGTCGGCTCAAAAGAGTTGATGACCGGAAACGCAAGTTGCGCACGGCCCTCAAAAACAGATCCCGCAAGCAGCAAAAAGGCGACAGACAAAATCCGCCCAAAGCGTTGAGAGATAAAGAATCCGTCTGGTGAAATCATGACATAATACTCTAGCATTCTTTGACCTGTTTTTGCTTGGAAAAGTTCAATTTAACCCAGATTTATTGCCGAAAGCTACCTATATATAGCGGTCGTTTATATCATTGGTTAACAGCATTATACATAAGTTCTATATATTTTTTCGTGGATTCAGCTTTAATTGGTTCACAACTCCATGCTGTGCAACAGTTTGTACTTAGAATGAGAACGGCCTTCGCGTATCCCCCCGACAGTTATGAACACTACATATAGTAGACTACAAAAAATATCCCAAACTAGCTCCTTCCTAGACCAATCCCATGCAACGAAACGCTTAGTTTAGTTGCGAGGTCGCAGTGGCGGAAACGTTGTTAACCGGAAGAATATTGATTTTCCCACTTACAGGAGAAGCTGCGCCCTGAATCATCATTCCGCTATTCAGAGCATTCTGAACATCTTGGGCACTCGAAATCGAAACGGTCTGCGAGCCAATTTGGAAAGTGTTGGATCCGCTAAAGTTCACCATTCCCTCCGCCACCGTACCGTATTGTTGATTCACAAAGCCCGACCCACTGTACAAGTTGATCGACCCAAGGGCATTCACAACCCGAAGGATCGAGCTGTCCACGACCAGTGTTTGTGCCCTCGCGGTAATGGCGTTGATCGCAGTAATACGGGCTCCGCTCAATGCGATCCGCGAAGCCTCCAGATTTACATTATAGCCATGGACATCGATTCCCTGGTATTTCGCTGTCTTAATTGGCAGATTGCCTTCCAATGTTAGATCCGCTCCTTGGGCCACAATATCTGGGCTACTGCTTCGCAGAGGATCAGCTTGCCCCTGCGAATCAGCCACAATCACAGCATTCACTAGCTCGTTGATATGAAAGTCTCTTGCCGTAGAACCACTCAGCAACACCCGTCCCTTATTTGCGGCAGACACGGAAACGATTTCACCCCGAGCGAAACTCTTTAACACTACCCGACGAAGCTCTAACGAATCTCCAGTGCGGATTACGGCCATGCTGTTCGCGGTCTCAGATTGAGCCTGAACAGTCACTTCGGATGTAGTTCCCTTAGCCCCCATCTCTACCGAAGTTGCTGCACTAACCTCAAATTTATTTCCGACATTATTAATATAAGCACTATCCATACTAACTCCAGAAGACGTTTCCATCGTTAGATCCGCTCCATTGACGTTTAGGAAAACATTGCGCACCTCAATGCCGTCCTTCCCTCCGATGAGCGATAAGGACTTGTCGTTTGTTTCCTTAAGGGAAACGTCTAAGGCTGTCCTTGTGCCGTCGATTTTCTCAAATTCGCCCAGCAGACTAATCTTATCCGCAAACAGAACAACCTTGTCAGAGTTGAAAACAATCGGATTCGGCTGCGAGCTTTCATTGCTAACATCATTCAAATAAATCCGTGCGTTGGCTGCATAGAAGTCGAAATCAACGGCCGCGAGACCATTTTCGTTTAACCAGGAGGTCGAAGCACCCCAATCGTTCATTTTTGCTAGATCCAGCTCAAGTGGAGCATTCGCAAAGAACTTTGTCGGCCCCTCTACGCCGAACTTCGCTGTGAAATAAAAGTATTTGTCTGCCTGCAACAAATCGCTTTCTACGGGGCCTTCACTTGTTTCAATCTTAGCAAAAGAGGTCACATTTTTTTCTTCAACAAAGCTGGCGCTGTAATACACATCCGCCAAGGGCAAGTCCCTGCCTAAGGCATCTTCAGACAAGCTGACAATTCCAATATCATAGTCGATCGAAGCCACTTGTTTTGATTCTCCAGCTGCATTGGTAATCCAGAAAGCGCCAACTCCATTGTCTTTCAGAATAATAGAGTCGACTAACTCCCCGCCACTGTTTAGGACAGCAAGGAAGATTTCTACGGAGCTTTTTCTTATGTCACTTATTTTACCTTGCTCACCGAAAAGTAATTTAAATTTTGAATCTTGAGTTAGTGTTAGAGCTCCCTCTTGGATTCCTGATGTGAGCGCCTTGACTTCAACTTTGGCACTACTTGCTAGCCCATCCATCCAATTATAGAAACTATCCAGAACTAACTTAGTTTTTGTTACGCCTAGGGATGTGGCCGTGATCTCATAAGCGGTTGCATCGAGGGCGCTGTCCCAGCTGAGCGCGGTATTTACACTGGATAGCAGATCTCGAATCGGATTTGCCGCCCGAATCACTGCGTTATCTAAGCTCCTTGGAAGAATTTTGACGTCCTTACTAATTGTTTTACCGATCTCAGCTAACGCAACGGTTAGCCTGACATCCATAGCCTCCGAAGAGTAAATCTTGGGATCAGGAAGACTGTTGCCTGATAGACTCAAAACACTTTCACCAGCTCGGATTACTACGTCTTTAATTACTTTTCCAATTAGCATTCCACTCCTAAATGTTTCTAAGGTTACCTTGGCATCGAGATCGGCCACCACCTTGCCGGGAAGGCGAATCGTAAAGGGATTTTCGGTGTTGCCAGGCTGTAATGTGCCAGAAGCAGATCCTACGGGATCAATTCCCGAAGTAATATCTGCGACCAACCCTCCCCCTTCGGTGCTCAGCCTGGATGCAAACGCACGGATCGATATGGGAGCAGAAACCGATCCTCCATTCGAAATAAAACCATCATCTGCAACGGTAAATGTGAAAGGTATTGATGTCGCTCCGACTGGAATTGTCGAACCCTCCGGAAATTGAAAAGTGATGTTCCTTCCACTCGCAGAAACGAGGGTAACTGGAATGGCCTGAACTGCGGGGCTATTCAGGCTAATTGTTCCTGCTTGCAGCGTCCCCTCGGAAATTCTCTCGGGCAGGGTCACATTTAACTGAGTCGGCCCTTGCGGAGCTTTCTGTTCTTGCTCAGCAAGTTTCCGCTGTGCAGCCAAAAAGGATGTGTCCAGAGCTGGTCCTTGCCCACCTGCCACATTCATCCCCGGACCAGCTCCGGGCGGTGGGGGTGGCTTCGCTCCGGCTACGGCCCCAGGACCGTCGCCCCCTGCTGCTGTATTGATATCGAGACCATCTCCGCCAGCTCCCGGCTCGGGCCTCTCCCGTGGCGCCCCGACTAACAGATCTCCATCCTGCCCAGTGGCAACCACCTCGACCCCGAGAACTTCGATTTTTCCCTCTCGAATCATCGCCTGCTGTTTTTCTGAAACCACATTGATCTCAACCTGCGAGGGGAGCTCTTTTTTAAACCCTTGGACCAACGGAGTCGTTTCCATCACTTTTTTCACATCCACGTCGAAGACCTGGATCGCGGATTTAGGTCCCGTGCCCGTCGAGGCAGCTTGCCCCGGCATGATCACCGCCGTTTGTCCCCCAGGTGTTGTCACCTTCAAGCTCCCAGAACTTTCTAACAATACAAACACCGCCCCACCCGTTGCACTTCGGCTCGCCATAAAAGTACTGCCACTGACCGCTGCAGTCACCCCGCCACAATCCACTGTCGCGCCACCATTCCCAGGAGTTGCGTGAATCAGTGCTGTTCCCTGATCTAACTTCACAAGCCGCTCCTTCGACTGGAAGGAAAAGATACTGTTCGCACCGATCCGAGTGATCGAAGAATCACCAAAGGTTAGTTCCGCCATCGAAGCTGCCGCTGTCGTCACTTTCGAATTTTCGCCAATTTTTTCGCTCATCTTCGCAGGGGCAGCACCTTGACCCGCATCATGCTCCACAATGTTTTTCAACGTGGTGATCTCCGCATCTTTAAATTCTGTTGCGGCAAAACCTAAGCTGACTCCGAACGAAAGGAGGATGAAGGGTATAAAACGTTGATGTCCAAAAATCATACGATTCAATCTTTGACCACCAAAGAACCCGAAAGGTTCAAAGAAATATCTCCAGGACCCGATACGCATACAAATAGGAATCCAAGACATACTTTTAGTATGCCTATAAGTTGTTGAAAGTCAAGGTTTTTGCCCCATTTTAAGGCACTGTAAGCCCATTCTTGTCAATAAGTTACGTTTAAATACTATATATAGTCAATAAGTGAGGTTTGCTAACTATATGTTGTATTCGGCGCGAGATGAATACGGTCTCCGATTTGCATATGGCCGTTCGGTCCGTCGTCCAACTTCCGAATTTTGAATCTTACGCCGATCGCGCTACCTGCCACCAGAAGGCAGCCGCAACCGCCGCCAAGATGGAAAGCTCGGGCACCATCCAGGCAGATCCAAGCGAGACTCCGGTACAACCTGCCCCCGCCAAGGCGGCAAGTAATCCAAGCGGACTACGCATGACTCGTGACTGGTCGCCAGACCAGCTCCAGTTCCAACCGCCGCCGCAAAGACGCTAAAGCGTCCAGCCCCCGGTGGATCGTTCCTCCTGTCGTTTCCCCACAGTGAGCGCAACACGAACCGGTGGCCTCCCAGTCTGCCGGATTCGTGTCCTCCCCGCAGGATCTGCACTGAACTAATGTTTCCATATTTCGATTCCTCCTTTTTTCTTGCATCAGCTTGCCTATCGGGGTAGGACATAAAGAGTCCTATGAAGAAAAAAGATTCACCCCTTCCCGGCGGTCACAGCCGCCCCCCCTTAGAACGGATGCAACGCCTCCACGATCTCCTTTCCAATGAGCAGCCGGTCAACTGCCAGCAGTTAGGAAAAGATTTTGAAGTTTCTTACAAGACCATCCAGCGGGACCTCGATTTTATGCGAGACCGCCTCAATCTCCCCATCGAGTACGACCCCACCCGCTACTCCTTCCGCTACACCGAAAAGGTGGAGGCTTTTCCGCTCCTGCAAGTCAGCGAGGGAGAGATTCTCGCCCTCTTTGTCGCCCAAAAAGTCCTCGCGCAGTACCACGGCACCCCTTTTGAGAAAACGCTCGGCAGCGCATTTCAAAAATTAACAGGTGCCCTTAAGGAAACGGTCAGCTTCGATCTGGGCGAATGGGGATCCGACTACTCCTTCCGTGTCACCGGCGCCTCTGCCGCAGACTTGGAGGTCTTTCGTTTGCTGGCCCGCGCTATTGTTCAGCGCCAGGAGATCTCTTTTTCTTATCAACCCCTGAAAGCTACTGTCCCTGAGACACGCACTGTCCACCCCTACCACCTAGCCAATATTGATAATGCGTGGTACCTGCTCGCTCACGATCCACAGCGGGCTCAGATTCGAACCTTTGCCCTTCCTAGAATCCAAAAACCTGCACTGACGAAAAAAACCTTTGATCGCCCCCTCGGCTTTTCCGCTGAAAAAGAGCTTAAGGGCGGATTCGGTGTCTTCTCAGGAACGGGAAAATTTTGCATCAAAGTCCGGTTCGACTCCTTTGCCGCACGACTGGTTCGAGAGAGGGATTGGCATCCCACCCAAAAAATCCGTGAAATCAAGGGAGGCGGAATCGAACTGGAAATGACTCTGGGCGCTTTGGAAGAGATTGAGCGATGGATTCTTAGCTGGGGGAACCACGCAAAAGTTTTGTCCCCCAAAGCGTTAGCCGACTCCGTACAAAAAAGGGTTCGCTCTATGCAGAAGCTATATAGATAAATTTTTACTGCAATTTCTATTAGTTGTATTCACTGTATTTTTTATACTATATATTGTGTAGAGATATTCTTCCGCTAGTAAGTCGAGTTGGTGGATTTCATACTTTTACAGACATTTCGCAGAGCCATCGGGCCACCAACCGTTCGGTTGGCTGTCTGCTCTTTTCTGGCCATCAGCTCCTCCACTCACTACGGCCAGACTTTGCCTAGTGCTGTTTCACAACAGGCAGTCATCGACGCCCAAGCTCAGCAAGATCGGGAAAGGCAAAAAAAACTAGCTCTTGAGGGGAAGCCTGAGGAAAAACCGCCCGTCGAAGCCACTGAAGTTTCAGAGGATCTGGGATCACTCCAGCTAGTCCGGCCCAAGCCAGACCTCCCCTTTGCACGCCTCCATATGGATCAAAGCTATAGCTGGCTCTCCAACGCCAACTACGCCAAAAGCTCCTCAAATGTGGTAGCTGCTTGGCAAACCATCTCCACCATCGAAGGGGCTTGGGCACCCACCTTCTCCACCATGCCCGGCTACGAAAAATTTACCCCAGAGGTTGGTGTTCGCACCTCCTTCTTTAACTACTTCAGCCAGGAAGAGCCGGCCCTATCGAGTAACTCCACTGGAAATTATGATCTCGGCCTGGCCCAAGATTTCATGCTGATGAATGTGTTTTTTCGTGCGAATAAGCAGGTCACGGACGAATTGAGCGTAGGACTCTCCGTGGATGTAAACGGATACTTTTTTCTAAATACCCCTGACGAACGGCTCCCAGTAACAGGCGTCATAGCGGATACTAATTTCCTCAACGAAATCACCTGCGCTTATAGCTCAAACTATTTTCATGCTTTTACCGACACTCAAGCCGTAACGCTGAGCTGGCGTGCCTCCTACGTTTTTTCGAACCCATCTTATTTCACGAGGACCGACAACAGCCTTACCGGCTCTTATCTTCTCTCTCTTACGGACAAAATCAGCCTCAGTCCGTTTGCCTCCTACCGCTTAGCTTACTATACGGATGCTCAATCAGCTCCTGGCGGTCTCGACGGTAGTGGAACTACGCAAAACGGATTCTATCGACGCCTCGATCAGCAATATACGCTCGGATTAGGACTAAACTTTGCTCTGACCCCGCAATTGGGAACCGGTCTGAACTTCAACTACTCGAAAAGCGACAGTACTAGCCGGATCGTTGAAACGGGCGACTTCGTCAATCTGACCGCAGGAGCCAACTGGTCGATGACCTATAAATTTTCTGAAAAAGAGTTTGTCGTCGAACAAAACTCCGAATGCCTCGGCCCCTACACCCGCGTCGACCTCGGCTTCGGTTTCGTGAACAACCTGGAAAGTTCCCAAACTTTAACGGGCGACGTCTTGCCTGGCATCACAGGCTCATTGGCTAATCCATCTATCTCCATCAACCCCGGGGTTCGTTTTGATGTCAGCCCTGGCTTTAATTTCACTGACTGGCTGGGGGTCGAGCTTTCAGGAGGAATTTTATACAACGGTCTCGACTCTTTGAGCGGTAACGGAACTTTGACTACCGATACGGGCACCGAATCTCTCTCAAACGGTGGTCTCAACCTAACCGGCCGATACATTCAGGTGCCTGTCATTCTCTCCTCCGTCTTTCGCTGGCCTGGTCAAGGTCGCTGGAAACCGTATCTATCCACTGGGTTTGGCTTTGTTTACTCCCAGCTTCAAATCACCCAAATCGATAACACCCAAACCTCCGATCAGTTCGAAGAGGCCTATAACCCCGCCTTTTCCGTCGGCTCCGGATTTATCTGGCAGGTCTCCGACGCGGTGGATTTCGATGTCGCATACAAACTTCTCGGCCTGATCAACCCCTCTTACGCAGGGCTTCAAGCTGGCGTGCCCCTCTCCAACTCGGTCCAGTTCGGAATCAACGTCCGTTTCTAGAGACCTTCGGATCTCCTCGATCGAAGAGCGCATCGCCAAGACGCTCTCTCCCATTTTTCGCTGATTGGTGCATAATATGAACTCATGTCTTCCTCTTCGCTCACCGCCCGTGTCCTTCAGCTTAACTCCCGCCTGCGTGGCGGTGGTACCGATACCCAGTGCCTAGCCTTAGCCCAAGGGCTTTCCCAACTGGGCTGGACGATTGAAATCGCCGGCCCGATCGACTCTCCCCTTTCTTCGAAAACTCAAGGATTTACATTTCACTCCCTTCCACGATTTCGCCCTTCGCAGATTCTTGCCCTTGCCGGAGTCCTCCGTCGGACAAAACCTCGCATCCTTCACGCTCACCATGGCGACGACTACTGGACGGCTCTTCTCGCATCCCGACTTGTCGAACCTCGTCCCCTTGTTGTTTTTTCCCGCCATCTAGCAAAAAGCCCTCGCTCTTCGATCAGTCGGAAACATCTATTCGCTAATGCTGATGCCGTTCTTGCAGTCTCCTCCTTTGTGTCTCAAGTCCTCCTGCACGGTCATGATGACCCAGCTTCTCCCATTCCAGAGCGACATCACCGTGGCTCTTGTCACATCTCCCCAAAAAAACTTCACGTCATCCATACAGGAATCGATACCTCCCTCTTTCGCCCGATGGGAGCTGCTTACACCCTGCAAGCGCGCCAAAGGTTTTCTCTTCACCCAAACGAACTCGTCTTTGGAATGATCGGCGGATTCGACCTTCCAGTAGGAAAAGGCCAAAGAATTTTCCTTAAGGCCGCCCAAATCGTCATGCGACATCTTCCCCATGCCCGCTTTTTGATCGCGGGCTCTGGAACGATGGAAAATCTTCTTCGCGACGATATCCGCCACCTTGGCCTCGAAGACCGAGCCCGTCTCGTCGGCCAGCAACCCGATCCTGTTTCTCTTCACCATGCGCTCGACTGTCTTGTTCACCCACAGGTTGCGACCGAGGCTTTTCCGTCCGTAGTTCTGGAAGCTCACGCGTGCGGTCGACCTGTGATTGCTTCCGAGTTGGATGGAATACCGGAAGCTTGGGCCATCGGCGGTCTCGGCCAACTCGTCCGCCCTGGCGACTCCACCGCCTTGGCTCAATCCATGATCGCTATATCAGAAAATTCTCTTCTCACCCCAGAGGAACAATCCGCCGCGCACTCCCGCGTTGCTTCCCAAGCCTCCCTTCCTGTCCAAGCCCAGCGAGTCGCCGATTTTTATCGCCGCCTCATGGCTCGCTAACCTCTCGACTACCCCGTACCCACTGGGGTCAGAGGTCACTTTTAAAAAAGTGCCTTGTAACCCATTGGCGCAGAATGACTTCTGTGGGGCCAGAGGTCTTGCAAGTTGCTGAATCTGAACACTTTATAAGGCGACTTTTCAATTATGGGGTCGGAGGTGCCTCATCAAACTTTCCTGAAGCTTGAGGTTTCTCCATTTTTCTCTCATTCTGAACATCGATGCCTATCCATAATAACATTCTCGGAACGATTGGCCGAACCCCTCTAGTAAAACTAAGCCGAATCTCCGCAGGCCTTCCCGCCACGGTCGCCGTTAAATGTGAATTCTTTAACCCCCTCGGTAGCGTCAAAGATCGGATCGGCGCAGCGATGATCGAGGCTGGGGAAAAAGAGGGAAAAATTACCCCTCAAACCACCATCATCGAGCCGACTTCAGGCAATACCGGGATCGCCCTCGCTTTTGTCGCCGCCGCAAAAGGATACAAAATCATCCTCACTATGCCCGAAAGCATGAGCCTCGAACGCCGAACACTCCTCGCTCTCCTTGGCGCCAAACTCGAACTCACCCCAGCCGCCGAAGGAATGAAAGGCGCCATCGCCCGTGCCGAAGCCCTAGCCAAGGAAATCCCCGGCTCCTTTATCCCCCAACAGTTTAAAAATCCCGCCAACCCAGCCATTCACAAAAAAACCACCGCCGAGGAGATCTGGAGCGATACCGATGGTCTAATCGATATCTTCATCTCCGCCGTCGGCACAGGAGGCACAATCACAGGCGTCTCCGAAGTCATCAAATCCCGCAAAAAAATATTTCGCGCCATCGCGGTTGAACCAAAAGATTCCCCCGTTATCACCCAAACCCGTGCCGGCCAGCCCGTAAAACCAGGCCCTCATAAAATTCAGGGAACCGGCGCAGGCTTTGTCCCCGACAACCTTCACCTCGATATCGTCGATGAGGTCATCACCGTCAGCAACGATGATGCCTTCGCGATGGCACGCAGAATTTGCAAAGAGGAGGGGATGCTGGTCGGAATCTCAACCGGTGCGAATGTTCATGTCGCCTTAGAAGTCGCCAAACGCCCGGAAAACAAAGGCAAACTGATCGTCACCATTGGTTGCAGTACGGGCGAACGATATCTCACTACCGCTCTTGCCGATGAGGCCCGGCGGCTCGTAGGGGGATAATCCCCATGCCCAAAGCAAAAAAAGCCCCCACTCGTCCCGCCCGCAAACCGATTCCCTCCCTTCCTCCCCAGGCCCTCGAACAAGCCGCTCAAGGCTGGCTGCAATCCCATGGCATCGCAGCAACCCCTCCCACTGAAAATCAAAAGGAAATCGCTTTTTCGCAACTTTCCGAATCGCTCGACAAAGTTCTGCACCAAATCAAAGCAGAGCTCAACGACCTCCGCTCGCGCGTCACGCGGCTTGAATCGAAACCATCTTAAAGCGACAACAGCAGACGAACGGCGTTTTCCCAACGTCGCTCTTCTCCGCGCGCCAAAGCTTCCCGATCTTTCTCTGGTATCTCGACCTCCCTTTCAATTGCTAGAATTCTATCCTCGTGCTCCTGCAGTGCCCTCCGATACTTTCTCTCCTGCTCCGGCGAAAGCTCCGCCATCGAATAACCGTCATTAAACTTGATCACCACAGGCCTCGACTGATCCCGATTCTCCCAATCCCAAAACTGCCCTAACGGACGTTTCATCATATGCTGCGTCAAATCCCGAATCATTAAATCGTACGCTTGATCGGCAGTTCCCGATGCCGCGGTAACAGGAAGGCTGACTAACCATGTCGTCGCTGTAATCGGCAATACCGCAAGATCCAGGGGACGCACGACCCAGAAATCTGCAAAAGAGTACATCGTCTCGGGGGGCGCAAAGTAGTCGCTGGGGGGCAATGCCTGTACTGGCGCCACCAGCCCGATCACCGCAACCCCAAGCCCTAAATAAAACCTTCTCATACCTCTCGAATTACTTCCCAGCTTTTGAGGGTCAACCTTCCCCTGCCCCCTGAGGTGAATGGGTTGGGGACAATGCCGAAGATCTTAGCAAAACCAGACACTCCACATGGGACGTCCGAGGGAAAAGATCGATCGGTTGGAACCACTCTGGCTTCCAATGCTCCCCCCACGATTTGAGATCTCGGGCCAAAGCAGGTGGATCGCAGGATAAATAAAGGACTCCCTCAAAAGGCAGGGGCCGATTCAAAAGTCTTCGCGCATCCGGACTCAAGCCGCCCCGTGGCGGATTGACCAAGCAGAAGGAGGGACCCGCTCCCAACTTCGCCAACGCCTCATCAAATCGATCCTCAAATCGCCCCTCCAAAAGCTCCGCCTTGGGAGCTTCCCGCTGGAACGCCGGCACTGCAGCAGCACTCGACTCGACGCCCACCACCTGAATTCCACGCTCCGACAAAGGCCCGCTAAAAAAACCGGTGCCCGCATAGCCTTCCAAAACACTCTGCACCCCCTGCGGAACAGCCGAGACCACCTGCTCCTGCAGTAATTTTCCTAAAGGCCGGTTCGCCTGATAAAAAGCCTCCCCCCGCACCTCATCCGCCCGAATCGAATAGTGGGGCCTCGGACGCGGCCGCTCCCGCAAAACCGCAAGCTTCTGATTCACATCGTCCGCCGCCAACAAGCAGCGCGGAACATCCACCAAAGTTCGCCCGTCTGTTCCCAAAAAACCGATTCGCCCCTCGCTGTTATGCACCGTGATCCTGTTGCGATACGCATACTCCGGCCCAGTCAAAGCAGGCCGAATCACAGGATTTTCTATTTTCCCAATCCTGCGCAACGCTGACTCAATCTGTGTTACTTTTGCCCTCACCTCCGCTGGATAGGCCAAGTGTTGCGTTGCACACCCACCACATTTCATAAATAAAGAGCACGGAGGAACCACCCGATCCGCAGAAGGCTGAATCACTTCCAAGAGACGGCCCCTCGAAAAGGTTTTGTGAACTTCTGTCACCATCACCTTCACCCTCTCCCTAGGAGCTGTGAACGGAACAAAAATCACCTGCCCTTCGTGCCGAGCCACCCCATCCCCCCCGTAGGCCAGTTCCGAAATCGTCAGCTCGATCGGCTCAGCCGCCGAACCCACCGGCGGTTTCAGTACCAGTTGTCTTTCAAATCGGCAGGGGGGTAGGGAGCTACCTGACCCGTGTCGTGTGCCGGCATCTTCATCGATTTTGTCGGGATAAAGAAAGTCGCAATCTCCAAAGTACCCACACCAGTATCCATGATCATCCTCGAGAGTCCTTGGGTGAATCCAAACGTATCGCCATATGTCCCGCCACCCTCTTGCGTGGCAATGTACGGGGAATCAAAAAGCTCGGAAACCGACAAGGTGACATTAGCCACACCCCGACCCAGCTTCTCCATCATCGTCGGTTTGGGCGGAAGCCGCAGATCCGCCAATACCAAGGTCGGTAAAGCCGCCAGCATCAATGCGAGGGATAGGAATGTTTTCATATCTCTTTACTGCCCTGCCTCACTCAACCTGCAAGGGGGAAGATATTTTATGGGGAATAATTTGTGAATGCTGTGGAACGACCTGAAAGAGTCCGAAACCGCTCAATCACGCCATCCGCCACCTGGTCCGCATACTCACGAAAGATGTTCTCTCTCTCCTTGCCTCCAAAAGTCCGTTTCCCCTCATACTCCCCCGCCTGAATCCAAGCGTAAGCGGTCCGATCATTCATATAGGGTCCCTCCACAAAAACCGTTGGCCCCCGAAAAAGACGGTTCGCAATCAGATTTCGATGCCAGACGTACGGACTGACCCCAGAGGCACAAGCATAGCCCGACCCCTCATAATTTTCAGGCCGGAATCCCCACTTTTTCTGAAACTGCTTGCCAATCTCCGCGCCCAGACCCACCTCTTCTGGAGTCGAGTTTTCCAGAAGCTTCCGCAGTAAGTGAAACTTCTGATCATCATACACTAGCTCGCTCGCGGTGTACGCCCCGTGCGCAAAAATCACCAGTCGACTGATATTTGTTAAACTGGGCCGACCCTGACTTCCCCACGGGGCCGCATTGTAGTGCAGGCAGAGAGTAAAATCGGGCCGCAACTCCTCATTCACTCGCCGTGCTCGAGCCTGAATCTCTGCCGACCGATAAAACAGCAACTCCGCATTCCACCGAATCAATCCATTCATCGAATACCTCGACATCCTGCGAGACCGAAAATCCTGCAACAGATACTGAATCGCCTCCGGATAGAGATCGCTTGGCCGAAGGGGGGTCGTGGGAGAAAAGCCGTTATGCGTCCACACCACTTTTGCCCCCGCACGGCTCAGCCTCTCTTCCAGAAGTCGGCACGTCTTTAAATTTAACTCCCCCTCCACCACAGGCCGGTCCCGGCCAATTCGAAAGGTCCGCTCCTCCACATCCGCCCAATCCCCACCGATGTGCCCTGGATCCAAACAGATCACCTGCCCCTGCAAAGGCCTCTCAGGATCTGGCAAACAAAAGGAGACATCCTCTTGCGCCCGATTCCCATCCGCGCCCGCCCACTTGAGCCGATACAGCAACTCCGTTTTTCCTACATCCCGATACACAGACACCCCCTCCCCATCGATTGTGCAATATTTGACCAAGGCCCCGGACGGATCAAAAACTCGCTGACACCGCTTCGAAAACTCCTCCTGCGTGATCGTGCCTTGATACGAATCCAGCAAGCGCCACTCGGGAACCTCAGCCAAAGGGGAAAAAAGAAACGCTTTCTCCTCCACAGCCCAGCCTCTGCTGACCACACCCCACCCCATCAAAAGTAAAAAAAAGCCAAGGCGCCACATCAGCTCAAATCATGAAGCACATTCCCCTGCGGGCAAGACACGAGGGGTGGCTTGAGCCGACTCGAAATCCTCCATACTCTTTCCCGATGGACCCAACCCCCGCCTCCTCCCCACGACTCCCATGGGATCGCTGGGTCGCCGTAGCCATGGTGGGGCTGGCCGCACTCCTTGCCGCTGGCTGGATCACGCGCGAACGCCAGCTGGCCACCGATCAGGCCGAGTCCCGTGAAGATCTCCGCCAAGCCATGCATCGTCTCAAAACCCTCTCCTCCTCGACCGACCAGATCCGCACCGCCTACCTCCAAAGAAAATCCGAACTGGACGCAACTCGAAAAAAATTAGAGCAGGCCACCGCTCGCCCACCTGAAGATCGGGCCAAACCTCAAGCCTCCCCCGAGGAAAAAGCAAAAAGCATCAAGTCGATCACCGCTTTTTCTGAAAAATTAACCTCTGCCAAGCTACCTGCATGGGCCGCGATCGAAAAAGCCGATGGCGCGATTCGTATTCTTCCAGGGGTTAGCCTGCCCTCTGGAAACGCCGGGTTTCAAGCCTTCGGCGCCCTCGCCCCAACTCTTGCCTCTTTGGATTCCGAGTGGGTCTTAGAACTTACCGCTCGCGCCGAACCTGGGCCCGAATCGTGGGAGACTGCGCAAGAGCGTGCCGATCTTCTCATCCGCTCCGCCGAAAAATCTCTCAAAGGGCAACCCGCTCATCTCCGCCTGAGAATCGAAACAACAAAAGGGCCCCGAATGGAGTGGCGCCTCCAACCTCCTGAAGTTGTTGCTAAGCCAAATCCCAGCTCCAAGCCCGCCCCCGAAACCAAAGCAGAAAAAAAGTGAGCATGGTTTTTGTCGACGGCCACTACTACGCCTATCGCAGCTTTTACGCCATCGCTTCCCTGACTAACTCTCAAGGGGAACCCACCAACGCAGCGTACGGCTTCGCCTCCGCCCTTTTGCGAATTGTGGAGGATCTTCACCCCGCCCAAGGAGCGGTGATTTTTGACGGTGGAGTCCCCGCCGAACGCATGGCCCTCCACCCCGCCTATAAAGCCAACCGAAAAGAAACTCCCGAAGCTCTCGAGCGCCAATTCCCGCTTCTGCATGAAGTAGCCGCCGCTTTGGGTTGGCCCGTCCTCACCGTCCAGCAAGAGGAGGCGGATGACGTCATTGCGAGTTATGTTCACGCAGCCGATGCCAAATCCTGTGTCGTGGCGACCAACGATAAAGATCTCATGGTCCTCGTTGCCCAAGGTTGCAAAATTTACCAACCTCAATCCCAAGGCTTTGCCCTGCTCGGCCCAAGCGAAGTGGAAGCCAAATGGGGCGTTTCCGCAGATCGAGTGCCCGAGCTCCTCGCACTGACTGGGGACTCCGCGGATAATTTTCCGGGGGTGCCCGGCGTCGGCCCAAAAACCGCCGCGAAGTGGATTCTCCAACACGGCACGTCGGAGAAGGTTTTAGCGGCCGCTCCCACCATCGCCCCAGAGCGCTTTCGTCCCATTCTCCAAGAGTCTGCCGAAATTATTCGGCGCAACCGCAAGATGGTGGAACTTCGCACCTCCATCCCGCTTCCGCGCCCGGTGCAGGATCTCGCCATTCGCCCCGACCCCGCACGCCAAGTAGAGCTATTTCGCCGCCTTGAATTCAAGCGGTTCACCCGCGAGGCGGAGGCACGACTCGCCGCCTTGAGCCCCCAACAGCCCGACCTCTTCGGCTCATAAAAATGAAAACGCGAGTTGAAAATCTCTATGTCCACGTACCGTTCTGCACTCATCTCTGCCCCTACTGCGATTTTCCCAAAGAACGCCTTGCCGGTAATCGTATGCGCGAGTTTCTCCGCGGCCTTCAGGCTGAGTGGGCGTGGGCCCAGGAGGAGTTCTCCTTAGCGCCCAAAAGGGTTTTCTTTGGCGGGGGAACTCCTACCGCTCTTTCCCCTTCCCTTCTTCAAGAACTTTTTGAAATCGCCCCGTGGGGGCAAGCGGACGAGTGGACCGTGGAGGCTAATCCAGACGGCTTCGGCGCGACCAAAGCATCTCTTCTCCACGACGCAGGAGTCACCCGACTTAGCCTCGGTGTTCAGGCTTTTCGCCCTGCTGACCTTGCTTGGCTAGGGCGCCGACACAACCGCGCCACCATCGCTTCCGCTGTGGCGGATGCACGCCATGCGGGAATTCCTCAACTCAATCTCGACCTCATCTATGGCCTGCCCGATCAAGGCCCATCCGAGTGGCAGGCGACTCTCGAAGAAGCGTGCGCCCTTCGCCCAGACCATATCTCCGCCTATGTGATCACCCCAGAGGCTGGTACCGAGCTAATCCGCCGAATCGAGCAAGGGGAGTGGCATCCCGACCCTCATATCGAATCGGTTCTCTTTCTTCTTACCCAAAGAATCTTGGAGTCCCACCAGTTTACCGCCTACGAAATTTCAAATTTTGCCCAGCCTGGCAAAGAGTGCCGCCATCATCAGGCGATCTGGTCGGGTGAGGATTACCTCGGCCTTGGCCCAGGTGCCGTCTCAACCGTTGCAGGGCGCCGATGGCGCAACACACGGGATACCACCCAGTACGCACAATCTGCCGAGGTCGGCCCCCACCCCACCCACGAAGAGGAAGAAATTTGCGGGCCGCAAGAACGTCGCGCAGAGCGGATCCTTTTGGGGCTTCGGACCAGCGAGGGCCTTGCGGAAGAAACTTTGCAAGGACAGGAGGAGTGCCTTTCAGAACTGGTGGCCAAAGGTTGGGGCCGGCGCTGGCAGGGAAAATTTCTTCTTACTCCCCGAGGTCGCCTTCGTGCCGACGCCGTTGCCGCCATGCTGGTCTAACTATGGCTCCAGCAATCCTCACCCGCGGACTCAAAAAAGTGTACCGCGTCTTTCAAAAAGAACCTGGGTTTGGAGGTGCTCTCCGAGGCCTTTTTCATCGGCGCTACCAAGAGGTGTCTGCCGTTGCGGGAGTGGATCTTGAAATCGCTCCGGGAGAGCTG
>Ga0209299_1000368_pt1 | contig 25487 bp, 18 predicted proteins | sample S_140806_MF_Meta_FD_187326 | JGI IMG/M metagenome (GOLD analysis project Ga0209299, IMG submission 187326) | Freshwater microbial communities from Lake Simoncouche, Canada to study carbon cycling - S_140806_MF_MetaG (SPAdes) (version 2) | ecosystem: Environmental > Aquatic > Freshwater > Lake ...
GCTACAGGGGCGAACCGTCGACGTACTGAAGACGCGAAGGGAAGGGTTTGAATGACCATCGAAAACCCCACCGTCAAGCGGATTTTTGCAAGGGTTTTACACCCCTTCTTGGGTCGCTTACGGCCCCACGATCAGACGGTATGCCCCCGGGGGGAGCTGCCCTGCCCAATCGACGTCAGCCGCCCATCGCCGGATTGCTTCATCGATCAGCTTTGAGCCTGAATGTCTCACTTCGCTGCCAAGGGGAGACTTGCCAAAGGAATCCACGCTAAGAATAACTTCGAAAGTAGAGTTAAAAGGGTTACTTTTTGTCAGTAAAGGGTCTTTATTTCCATTTTTATCGTTAAAGTGGGTAATTCTCCCACTAATAAGTGGGTTAATTCCCCCACTAAGTGGATAAATCTTGAAAAAAGCAGCCTGCGAGGGGAGCCCCTCTCCCTTATAGCCCTTGGACCCGAAAGTCGTGAAGGGGTCTGCTTCGGCTAAAAGGACAGCCTTGGCCGGCTCGGGCGCATCCCTCCGAGGAACCTGCAAGGTGGAGTCTTTGCCGAGGGGTTTGGCTGGGTCGAACTGCAGGACCGGCGAAGACTTCGCGAAGGGGGCGTCTTCGGGCTGGCCGACCTCGGTTCGCCCCACCTTGGCGAAGGCCGACCGAGCAGGGAAATATACCGCCGAGCTATCCAGCAGCACGACGCTCTCGGTCCGGGCGTCACCGGGCGGAACCAAGCGAACCCCGTTGCTCAAAGGCTGGGCTGGAATATTTCCGCCAGCACCTGGCTGGAAGACCAACAAAGTGAGCAGGAAGAGGCCGAGGCCACAAAGCAGCGCAGTCCGGGTCAACGGCGGAAGCCGGCCGCCGGTCAGGCTGCGGAATGTGGCAAGCGCCTTCATGCTCAGCGGTCGAGCGCGCGCTCGGCGACGGTCACATGAGTCAACGAACCACGACCTTCGCGGATGAAGTTGACCGTGAGCACTTCACCAGGCTTTCGCCGGGAGATCGCCAGACGCAGTTCATTCCAATTCTCGAACGGCTTGCCATCGAGAGCCACGATGATGTCTCCGACCTTGAGGCCAGCCTTGGACGCCGGCATGCCGTCACTGATGAGCGAGACGCGCACGGCTCCAGACTTGGCGAGATTGAGCTTAGTGGCCTCAGCCAAGGAAATATCCTCTCCCTGAACGCCTATCAGGCCACGGACGACCTTGCCGCCGTTCGCGAGGTCGGAGGCCACGGAGATTATGAGATTGGCAGGGATTGAATAGCCCAGGCCGATGCTGCCGCCGGTACCCGACTTGATCGCCGTGTTCATACCTAGAACCCGACCTTCGAAATCGATCAAAGGGCCGCCACTATTACCCGGATTGATCGCCGCGTCGGTCTGGATGAAATCCTCGAAGGCCATACCCATACCCTGCTTCCCCGCCCTACCCAGTGCCGAGACGATACCGGAGGTCACCGTCATTCCGGCATCGAGTGGATTGCCGATGGCGAAGACGACATCACCCACACGCGCTCTCTCGCTGTCAGCAAATTTGGCGAACGGCAGGTTGCGCCCCTCGATCTTCAGCACAGCAATATCGCTACCGGCGTCGACCCCGAGCACCTTGGCACGGAATTCGCGGCGGTCCTGTAGTTGGACGATGACGGTCTCGGAAACGGTGGTGCGGTCGGACTTCATCACGACGTGCCGGTTGGTGATGACGAACCCATCAGGATGGATGATTGTGCCCGAGCCCAGACCGGTCGGCAGGAACGTCTCGCCGGTCTTCTCGTCCTTGAGAACCTTATCCGGGTCGATGCGGCCGCGGTAACGATTTAGGACGGACTGAGGAATCACTTCGGCGGTACGGATACTGACGACCGCCGGCATGATCCGGGATAGCATATCGGCGTAACTGGCCCCGGGAGCGGTGCGATTGATCGGGCGGGCATCGGTCTCGAAGGTGACGCCGGCAAGAGCCATGGCCGGCAAGAGGACAAGCGCGGTGAGATGACGGAGCATGACTCTGGAATCCTAGCCACCGGACCGCCCAATGCAAGCGACCTCAGCGGGCCATGGTGAACCCGCCACCCGGCTGGTTCGGCTCGGCCTCGTCGCGATCCTTATTGAAGCGCATCGAGAACAGCCGGGTAACGCCCTTCTCCTGCATCGTCGCGCCAAAAATAGCGTCGGCCGCCGAGACGGTACGCTTATTATGGGTAATCACCAGGAATTGGGAGAAACGGGTGAACTCGCGGATGATGTCCGTGAAGCGGTTCACGTTGGCGTCATCAAGCGGAGCGTCGAGTTCGTCGAGGACGCACAGCGGCGAGGGCTTCACCATGTAGATAGCGAAGAGCAGCGCGACGGCGGTCATGGTACGCTGGCCGCCGGAAAGCAGCGAGATGCCGCGCAGCTTGGTACCTGGGGGCTGGGCGATGATCTCGATGCCGCTCTCGAGCGGATCTTCGGCCACGACCATCGCAAGGTCGGCGGTACCGCCCACGAAGAGGCGCTCGAAGGTGAACTTGAAGTTCTTGCGCACCTGCTCGAAGGTGTCGGTGAAGAGTTTGAGCGAGGTCTGGTTGAGCTCCTCGATCGCCTTGGTGAGCTCTTCCTTGGCCTTCCAAAGGTCATCGCTCTGCTTGGTGAGGAAGTCGTGGCGATCGCGCAGGGAGGAATATTCCTCGACGGCGACGAGGTTCACGGAGCCCATGCCAGCCATGCGATCGCGCAGTTCGGCGATCTCCCGGACGAGGGGCGGCCAATCGGCGGACTCCATCGCGGCGAGGTCTTCGGCGGTAGGCTCACCGCGACGGACGACGGCCTTCGGGGCCGGGCGGGAGCCTTCTTCATCGGTCTCCTCGAGATCGTCGAAGCTGGAGATGCCCTCAGGCTCCCCGTCCGAAAGCCAGAGCTGCAGACGCCAATCGACCGCGGTGACATCCAGCTGATGGTCGGCCTGGATCTTCTCGACGATGAAGCCGCACTGTGAAGACTGCTCGGCCAGGGAAACTTCGAGGCCCTTGAGACGGGTATCGGCGACGCGGAGGCGGTCGCGGTCGACGGAAAGCACGCGATCTTCGGATTCGACGCTTGCGTCGGTTTCATTGAGCGAACCGCGCAACTCGTTGAGTCCGGCGTTGGAATTCTCGATCTCGCCGGCGAGTCGGGCTGAAGTCTCGCGGGCGGTGGTGGCCAGGGCCTTCAATTCGCCGATCAGCTTCTCGTTCTGCTGGGCTTCGATGCGGCGCGAGTTCAGGCGGGCGACCGCTTCAGCCCGGCGCGATTCGAGGTCGGCCAGTTCGCGGCCGACGAGTTCAAGCCGCTGACGCTGCTCGGCGTGCGCAAGGCGGGCTTCGCCGAGGGCGTTCCGACGCATGTCGGATTCGGCGCGCGCTGACTCAAGCTGGGCTTCGCCGGAGGTGATCGTCGCGCGGAGCTCGGCGACTTGGGCGTCCTTGGCGGTGAGGGTGACCTGGGCACGATCGCGGCGCTGCAGCGCTTCCGACTTCGAATTCTCGATCTCGGCCAGCTGGCGCTCTTCGCGGCCGATGCGATCATCCGCGGCGGTAAGGGTCTGGCGGGCGGAGCGCTCATCTGCCTGGGCGACGGAAAGTTCCTGCGCGGCGAACTGCGTAGCATCACGGGCCGCCGAGACATCTAGCTCATTGGCGTCCATCGCGGACTGGATGCCGAGGGCCTTCTCGTTGAGCGTCGTCAGCTGATCATTCTCGGACTCGAGGCTGGCGCGGACAGAGCGGATCTCGCTTTCGCGGGAGAACACCCCTGAGCCGGCGTTGGCGGCGGCCTTACGAGGCTTGCCGGCGTAGACGAGGCCACGTCGGTCAACGAGGTCGCCGTCGGTGGTGGCGACAAGGAAGAACTCAAAGCCGGGGTTGGCGCGCCACCAGCTGATGAAATCGCCGAGGGATGGGCAGACGAAGCAGCCGTCGAAAAGATTGGCGACGAGGCGGGCGTGGTCAGGAGACTTCGCCTGGACGGCAGAAGTGGCAGGACGGAGCCAGCCGGGGGCAGCCGAACCGGAGCGGGAAGCCGGCGGAGCCTCGACTTGGAAGACAGCACGGCCCAGCTGGCGTTCGCCCATCTTGGCGACGATACCAGGCAGGAATTCGGCGGAGTCGAGGGCGACGGCCTCGGAGGCGGCGCCGAGGATATTCTCGAGGGCAGCCGCGGCGGAGATATCGACGACCGTGACGAGGTCGGCGAGGGCTGAAGCCTTGCCCGAGCGGAGCTCTTCGGAGAACTCGCCGCGGAGGACGGCCTTGGCGGCCTCGGAGAAGCCTTCGAGGCGCGACTGCATCTGCTCAAGCAAGCCGAGCTGAGCGGAGAGTTTGGCAACCTTGCGGTCCTGCTCGGAAATTGTCTGCTGGAGCGCGCGGAAATCGTTCAGCAGGTCGCGGCCTTTCTCGGTGGCTTCCTGTTCGGCGGTACGGGCAGCCTGGAGTTCGCCATGGCGCGTGGTGACGACGGCTCCACACTCGGTGACGCGGCGCTCGAGCGCTTCGCGCTCCTGCTTCGCCTGGCTGAGGGAGGCGGAGAGATCGACATGCCGGGACTGGTAGCCGCGGAGATCGACTTCGAGATTAGTGACGTCGCCACGGGCTCGGGTCATCTCGCCTTCGGCGACAAGGATGTCCTGACGGGAGCGGCGGAGCAGGTTCTCGGCCTCGACGACCTGGCGGGCGACTTCTTCGACCTGCGCGGTCTTCTCACGGTAGGCGGCGTCGGTGGCCGAGACGGAACCGGCGGCGGTCGACTTGGCGTCGGAGCTGCCGCGGAGGCGCATCTCGAATTCGGCGATCGAAAGTTCCGCTTCCTGGGCTTCGCGGCGAACCTCGCCGAGCCGGGAGGAAAGGTCGTCGGAACGAAGGTCGGAGGTGCGGGCCTCGTTCTCGGCGTTCTCGCGGGCGGTACGGAGCTCGAAAAGAGCCTGCTGGGCGAGCTGGACCTGCTCAGCCAGCTCGGTACGGCGGGCACGCATCTGAAGCAACGCGGCCTCGCGATCGCGGAGGCCGTCGGTGAGGCCGGCGACTTCGGCGCGGCAAGCGGCGGCATCGGTCTCAAGCGCGGCCACCTGGGTGCGACGGTCACCGAACTGCTTGGCGTGCCAGGCGAGGTCGAGGTGCGTGAAGCGGTGACGCAGGCGGCGGAAGCGGAGCGCCTTGGCGGCCTGACGGCGGAGCGTGGCGATCTGGCGGCCGACTTCGCTGACGACGTCGGTGATGCGCGCGAGATTGGTGTCGACGCCGCTGAGTTTGTTGAGCGCCTCGCGACGCTGCGCCTTGTATCGGGTGATGCCGGCGGCCTCTTCGAAGAGATAGCGGCGCTCGGCAGGATTGGCGGAGAGGATCTGGTCGATCTGGCCCTGCACCATGAACGAGTAGGACATGCGGCCGATGCCGGTGTCCATGAACAGGCGCTGGATATCCTTCAGGCGCGAAGGCTTGCCGTTGATGAAATAGTCGCTGGCGCCTTCGCGGTGGAGGCGACGCATGACCGAGACTTCGGCGAAGGCCGTGCCGAGTTCCTTTTCGCAATCGGCGAAGATGAGTTCGACCTCGCACTGGGGGAGGGGCTTGCGCCGGTCGGTGCCGGAGAAGATGACATCCTGCATCGCCGGAGCGCGCAGGGACTTGGCGGACTGCTCGCCCAGGACCCAGCGGATGGCGTCGACGATGTTGGACTTGCCGCAGCCATTGGGTCCGACGACGGCCGTGACCCCCGGACGGAGCTCAATGCGGGTCCGGTCGGCGAAGCTTTTGAATCCGTTGGCGACGATTTCCTTGAGGTACATCGAGGGGTGAACCGCACGATTGCCCTGCCCTACCCCCGCCGCAAGCGTCTTGTGCCCGCCGGGAGGGCCACTTATTCACGGCTTTAAATACCCGTGGATTCGGGGTTGACGAAAGGCCTCCCCCCTTGTTCTTTCGACCCTCCAAACGCTCACATGTCCGTAGAAATCAAGATTCGCAAAGGCGAGACCGTCGACAAGGCTCTCCGCCGCCTCAAGAAGAAGATCGACCGCGAGGGCATCATCAAGGACGCCCGCGCCAAGCGAGGCTTCGAGAAGCCGGCCGAACGCCGTCGTCGCAAGAAGAAGGTCAAGAACTTCAGCGCCTACCTGCGCAAGAAGTGGGACAACGTCTAAGCGTCCCCCTGATCTGAACGCCTGAAGGCCCGTCAACACGACGGGCCTTCTGCTTTGGCGGGGTCCTCGCCGGCCTGGGCAACAAAAAGGGCCGAACCCGGAGGTTCGGCCCTTGGTCTCGGCAAAGCCGGTGAGGCTTAGCGGAGGAACAGCAGCTCCTGGTAGGACGGCAGCGGCCAGTACTCGTCGGCGACGATCTCTTCGAGGGCGTCGGCGGCGGCACGCACCTTGAGCATGGCCGGGAGGACCTTGTCGCAGGAGTGCTTGGCCTGGGCGTGCGTGTCGGACTTGCTGACTTCGCGGGCGGTATCGAGGGCGTCGATGGCTGCGGCGAGTTCGTCGGCGAGGCCGATGACTTCCTTGCGGAGCTTACCGCCGGACTTGGTCTTCTCGACCGGGGTCAGGTCAGCGGCGAACTTGAGGGCGGCCGGGAGGAGCAGCGTCTTGGCGATCTCGGAGACGAGCTTCGACTCGGTGTTGATCGCGAGCACGTAAGAGTGCGTGTAGATCTCTTCGCGGGACTCGAGTTCGGCCTTGGAGAGGACGCCCTGGCGTTCGAAGACTTCGATCGACGACTTGGAGACGATCTCGGGGAGGGCGTCGGGGGTCGTACGGAGGTTCTTGAGGCCACGCTTGGCGGCTTCCTTGTGCCACTCTTCGGAGTAGCCGTTGCCGTTGAAGATCACGCGACCGTGCTTGGTGAGGATGTCCTTGAGGACGCCCTGGAGCGCGGAGTTGAAGTCGGAGTTCTTCTTGAGCGCGGCGGCGAGTTCGTCAGCGAGCTTGTCGAGCGAGTCAGCCATGATCGTGTTGAGCACGGTCAGGGGGCCGGCGACCGAGAAGGCAGAGCCCACGGCGCGGAACTCGAACTTGTTACCGGTGAAGGCGAACGGGCTCGTACGATTACGGTCACCGGCGTCCTTCGGCAGGACGGGCAGCGTGTCGACGCCGAGGGTCATGTGGCCGCCCTTGCGGGAGGACGAAGCGGAGCCGCTCTTCTTCACCTGCTCGATGACTTCGTTGAGCATGTCGCCCAGGTAGATCGAGATGATGGCAGGAGGCGCTTCGTTGGCGCCGAGGCGATGGTCATTGCCGGCCGAAGCGACGGAAGCGCGAAGCAGACCCTGGTGGAGGTCGACGGCGCGGACTACCGCGGCGCAGAAGGTCAGGAACTGGGCGTTCTCGTGCGGGTTGTGGCCCGGCTCGAGGAGGTTGCCGACGCCGGCACCACCGATGGACCAGTTGACGTGCTTACCGGAACCGTTGACGCCCGCGAAGGGCTTCTCGGCGAGGAGACAGACGAAACCGTGCTTGGTGGCGACGCGGCGGAGCAGCGTCATCGTGAGCATCTGGTGATCGTGCGCGACGTTCGCGGATTCGTAGATCGGAGCCACTTCGTACTGGGCCGGGGCGACTTCGTTGTGGCGGGTCTTGATCGGGATACCGAGCTTGAAGCACTCGCGTTCGGTTTCCATCATGCAGGCGAGCACGCGATCAGGGATGGTGCCGAAGTACTGGTCTTCGAACTCCTGGCCCTTGGCCGGCTTCGCGCCGAAGAGGGAGCGACCGCAGGTATAGAGGTCGGGACGGAGGTGGAAGAGACGGGAGTCGATCAGGAAGTACTCCTGCTCAGGACCGCAAGAAGCGGAGATGTAGCCGTGCTTCTTGCCGAAGAGCGCGAGGACGCGGGTGGCGGCCTTGTTGACGGCAGCCATCGAACGGAGGAGCGGGGTCTTCTTGTCGAGGGCTTCACCCTTCCACGACACGAAGGCCGTCGGGATGCAGAGCGTAGAACCGTTCTCGGTATCGAAGATGTAAGCCGGGGAGGTCACGTCCCATGCGGTGTAACCACGGGCTTCGAAGGTGGAGCGAAGGCCTCCGTTCGGGAAGGAGGAGGCGTCGGGCTCAGCCTGGATCAGCGCCTTACCGGAGAACTGGGCGAGGGTGCCGTTGCCATTAGGCTCGAAGAAGGTGTCATGCTTCTCGGCGGTGAAACCGGTAAGCGGGTAGAAAACGTGTGCGTAGTGCGTAGCACCGCACTCGAGGGCCCAATCCTTGATCGCGGCGGCGACGACGTCGGCGGCGGCGGCATCGAGCTTGATACCGGCTTCGATGCTGGCCTTGAGAGACTTGAATACTTCCTTCGGGAGACGCTTCTCCATCTTATCGAGGGAGAAGACATTCTGGCCGTAGATCAGATCGATCTTCTCATTGCGGAAGTCGAAGCTGCCCTGGAGGCGAGGCTGAGAAGCAATCGCCTCGATGGCGTTGCGGCGGGCTGGGTTGGTGCTCATGGATGGGGGATTGGAAAAGGTGACTAATTACGAACAATTTCAAAGCACCCACTGTGCCACGGTTCAATAGGTAACCATTCACAGGGGGATTTGTGCTTTTTTAGACAATTGTGCCTAATTTTAGACAATTCCTGTCTGCTCACTTCCACACATAGGTCGTCCTCAGGAAATACGCGGTGTCGGTCTTCACCTGGGTCGGTTGCGGCTTGGACCTAAAATCGTTGGAGACCCCTACCCTCAAAGAAAGCGGCCCGGCATTACGCAGGACATTAAGGCTCGTCTCGTGGCGTACGTAAAAGTCGCCAGCGTCCTGGAACGAAGGCACGAAACTGAGCGCGGTATCCCAGACCGCCCAGCCGAGCTCGCGTGAGAAGATCAGGCCGATATCAGCCGAAGGGGTCGCCAAGGAGGGTTGGGTCGGCGAGTCGTACACTTCGTAGCGGTGCGCCAGACCCAGCCGCGCGTCGAGCTTACCCAAGGCGTCCGAATAGAGACGAAAGCCCCAGCCGGCTGCGTTCACCGAGAAGAAATCGATCTGCCGGGCGTTGTCGTAACCGGTGTCGCTGCGCAGATACCAGAAGACGATGTCCGTAGGATTCGTCTCGTAGGAAGCGGTGACATGCAAGTCATCGGCCGAAGTCTGGTTTCCGGCATCAGACCTGACGACCCGCACGCCAGCGGTCAGGGTGTTGGCCTTCGTCACACCCTTGGCCGAGAAGCCTGCGCTGAAACCCGAGCCCACGACGACACCATTACGACCGGAGACATCGACATCCGCCTGAGTGACCCATTGACGATTGCCCGCTGTCTCGGCGGGCCTCAGCGAAGGATCGCGCCACAGTTCCAAGGAAGAATCCAACGGTCCGGTCTCCGCCCCGCCCTTCGAGGCGACGCGTCCGCCGGCCGCATTGGCCACCCCCCGGAGCACCACGCCACCGGAAGAGACGATCACATCGTCGTCGGTGATGAACGATTCGACTTGGGTGAGCTGCAGCCGCTGGACGTTGGCATCGCCGAGCGACGGCACCCGCATCTCGAGTACGCCTGAGGCGATACGCTCAACGCGTCCCTTCAGGAAGGTGCCGTCTTTCATCGTGACGGTATCCGCCAGGCAAGAGGCGGTCAGAAGCAGGAGATACAAAGCCCTCATGGTCAGGTAGAGAGTCGCAAGGACGCAGGGTTGCCAACCCTATCGTTCACCGTCGATAATCCTGCCATGGTGCTCGACGCGGTCATACTCGGAGCTGGACCGGCCGGACTGGCCGTCGCCAACGCCATGACCCGCGCCGGCGCAAAAGTGAAGGTGATCGAACCCTCCGCCCGGGTCGGCGGCTCCATCCGGACCGTCCGCGAAGACGGCTGGCTGGTCGAGACGGGGCCCAACACCTTGCAACTTGAAGGAGAAGGCGATGAAGCCCTGCTCACGGCCTATGGCTTGGCCGAGGCCACGCAATGCGCCGATATGCGGGCGGCCAAACGCTACATCTACGCCCATGGCAGACTCAACGGCTTCGGCGGTAATCCGCTCGCCCTCCTGACCTCCGGCCTCCTGAGCTGGTCGGGGAAACTCCGGCTGCTCTCCGAACCCTTCCGGACAAAAGGAGGCTACGTCGGCGAGACGGTCGAGGCCTTCGCCTCGCGTCGTTTCGGCCCTGAGGCCGCCGCGATGCTCATGGATCCGGTCGTCTCCGGCGTCCATGCGGGCGACCCGGCCAAGTTGGTGATGGCCGACTGCTTCCCCCGCATCCACGCTTTCGAACAGGAATACGGCTCCGTCCTGAACGGCCTGCGGCGCGCGCCCAAGGTGAAGCGTAAGGTCGTCGGCTTCCCGCGGGGCATGCAACAGCTGGCGGACGCGATGGCGGCGCCGATCGGCGCAGACCTGCGCCTGCGCTGCGTCGCCACACAAATCAGACGCGACGCCAAAGGCTGGAACGTCGCCTGGCGGAATGCTGATGGCGTCGAGGAAGGCGCCTGCGCCAGACACCTGATCATCACCGCACCCCATTGGCATTGGGCCTCCCTGCCCTTCGACGAAACCGTCACGCGCCTGTTGCGCGACTGGGAGAACGCTTCCGTGCCGGCCGTGACCGTCGTCGCCCGCGGCTATGCCCTCGCTGATGTCCCGCACCCGCTGGACGGCTTCGGCTACCTGACGCCCGGCGCCGAGCAACGCGACGTGCTCGGCTGCCTCTTCCCGACGTCGGTCCTGCCGTCTCGCGCACCCGAAGGCCACGCCCTGCTCTGCTGTTTCATCGGTGGCGCACGCCGACCTGACCTTGCCGCCCTGCCGGATGAAGCCATCCGCAGGATCGTGGACGAGGAGCTCGCTACGACGCTCGGCATCAAGTCCGCGCCTCGCAAGGAGTGGATCCAACGCTGGGACAGGGCGATTCCGCAATATGACGCTGGCCAGCGCCGTCGCGAAGCGGCGCTTGCCCAGGCCGAATATGCGCACCCCGGACTTCACTTCCATGGGGCGTTCCGCGGCGGCATCTCCTTGATGCACGTCATCCGGACCGGCGACGCCCTCGGACGCTCCTTGGCTAAAGGCTAAGCCTGCTGTCGTTCGGATTCCGGCTCGGGCAAGCCGCGGACGACCCAGATCGCGGGCAACATCAGCAAGGCGCCGCCGACGTAGACCCAGAAGTGGGATCCGAAGTGGAAATATAGCAGCGCCGCGGTGACCGGGCCGATGACGCGGGCGAGCGAGCCGGCCGAGCGGAGGATCCCGAGGTTGCGGCCCTGTTCGGAGGCGTCGGAATAGAGAGACACCAGCGCTGACACGCTCGGCAGGATCAGGCCGGTCGCGAAGGAGATCAGGCCAAGTCCAAGATAGAAAGTCGTCTCGGCGCCATCGCCGGCGGCAGCGAGCGTCGGCGGAATCAAGGCGACGACGACGAAGGCGACGGAGGCGATCAGCATGCCCAGCACGACGACCTTTCGCTGTCCCATGCGCTTCACCAGCTGGCGCGCCAATCCCTGGGCGAAAATCATGCAGGCTCCGTTGAACAAGAAGAGCCACGCATTGTCGCGCGGGCTGTAAGAGAAAAGCGCCAGCGTCAGGAATACGATCGTGTTCTCCATGCCGGTAAAGGCGACCTGGTAGACGAGGTTGGCGAACGAGGTGCGCCGGACGGCGGAAGAACGGACCGTGGCGAGGTCGAAGACCGACGGACGTTTCGCATCGGACGCGGCCCTGCGCTCCGGAGCCAAGGTCTCCGGGAAGAACTTCACGACCAGCAGGAAATTCAGGAGCGCCAGCGATGCGGCAATGGCGGCGGGCACGGAAAAAGGGTTGAGCCCGAAGGACCCCAGCACGGACCCTTGGGCGAACTGAACGGAGGAGGCGAGGCCGCCGATGACCGGGCCGAAGACGAACCCGAGGCCGATGGCGATGCCGACCACCGCCATCCCCTTCGTGCGCTCCTTCTCGTCGGTGATGTCCGCGGCGGCGGCGCTGGCGACGGCGATATTACCAGCCATCATGCCGGAGACGAGACGCGTGACGACCACCACCCAGAACTGGGCCGCGAAGATCCAGAGAATGTAAGAAAGGGCGTTGCCGGCCAAGGTGATGGTCAGGATACGGCGACGACCAAGGCGATCGGACATCGCGCCCCAGATCGGCGAGAAGATGAACTGCAACAGGGAATACAGCGTGCTCAGCAGGCCGCCGAAGAGCACGGTCTTCTTGAAGACCGTATCTCCGCCCATCCACTCGGCCGCCGAATTAAGCGACCCGATCAGGGTGCCGACCGATCCTTCGCTCTCGATATAATGCTTAAGTAGATGGGGGAAAAGCGGGATGATGATGCTGAAGCCCACGATATCCATGAACACCGTCAGGAAGATGAGCCCGAGGGTGCGACGCTGGGCGGGGGCGGCTAGGGCGGACATGGGCACCACGATGGGGCCCTGGCCGACCTGCGCAAACAAAACAGCGGCTTGCGAAGGCCGTCCAGCACGGCGAACATGAGGGCATGCGGACACTCGCCATCATCGCCCTGTCGTTCAGCTTCGCCAGCGCCCAGGCGGCTACTGACCCCAAGCTCCTGCTCATCGAACAGAAGCTCGGCGGCTTCGAGGATAAGGACTACGCCGCCGGGGTGGAAAAGACGCTTGGCGAATTCGAGAGCCGCACGGGCATCACCCTCCGCCCGGGCGACCTCCGTCGCTGCGGACTCAAGCTTTCCTCCGAAGGCGGCGCCGGCCTCGCGACGCCTAAACCCTTGGTTCGCGCGATCACGGCCGCCCTCCTGCGTCGCGGCTTCGCCCAGAATGCGGTCACGATCTGCGATGCGAAATCCGACAGCCTCCGTCAGGCGGGATTCCTGCCGGCGCTTTCGACGCAGAGCCAGTCCTTCGAAGGCTTTCCGGTGATCGCCTGGGACACCTTTGCCCCCTCCTGGGCGAAAGAAAACCAGCTTCGCTACGAGAACCAGGTCCTCCCCCGCCCCAGCGCGCAAGCTGTGCCGTGGGGCGATGCGCGCGTGAGCGTCTTGCCGAAGACATTGATCGACGAAGTCGACTTTTGGATCAACCTGCCTGTCCTCAGCGACAGCAAATCGCTCGGTGTGCACGGCGCGATGGCTTCAGCCTCCATCGGCAACATGGTCAACTCCGAACGCTTCCTGGACAACCCCTTCAATGCCTCCAAGGCCGCGGTCGAAGTCTGCGCGATCCCGAAGCTCGCCAAGCGCAACGTCCTCACGGTCCTTTCGCTGGAACGCTACCAAGTCCTCGGTGGTCCGGGCTTCGACGCGAGCTGGAGCCGCTCCGAAAAGACGCTCCTGAGCAGCGCGAATCCGGTGATCATCGACTTCATCGGCCTCCAGAAGATCAACTCCGGCCGCACCGCCAGCGGCATCGAGACGATCCACCCTGAGCCGGCGATCTTCAGCGCGGCAAACGCCGGCGAGATCCGCCTCGGCACCTGCCGCCCAGCCGACATCACGCTGGTTCGCCTGCCGGCACCCTGATTCCGATGATCGGTCGCATCAAGCAGTTGCTCGCCCCGCTGCGGTACTGGCAGGAGCTGCCTTTGCGCGAACTGGCGGACCGGCCCGCGACCGCCGCGGCGACGCCTAGCCGAATTCCGCCGATCGTGATCCAGACCTGGGAGGACCGTCTGTTCGGCAAGAGCCACCTGCGCGAGATGGCCAAGTTCCGGGACCTTAACCCCGAACTGAGCTTCGAACTCTGGGACCGGACGCACCGGGAGGCCTACCTGCGGACGCAATGGGGCGAGCATCCCATCTTCGCGATCTACCAGAAGTCGCTCTTCGGCCCAATGAAGGCCGACATCTTCCGCTACTGCCTGATGGCCGACCGCGGCGGTTTCTATTTCGATATCAGCAAGGGTTGCGCGACGCCGCTACGGAAGCTTTACGAACCGGACACGGAGGCGCTGATCACGTTCGAGCCGCATGCGAGCGCCCTTCCCTGCCCCCAGGCTGTCGAGCCGCACCTGCGACACCCCGACAAGCTGCTCCTGCAATGGGGCTTCGGCTTCGCGCCCGGCCACCCGATTCCGCTCCGCACGATCGCCAACATCTGCGAGGCATACCCACGCTATCAGGGCAAGGTCTACGCGCGCCCGAAGGACGCCATCCTTGAGTTCACCGGCCCGATGATGTTCACCCGGAGCGTGCACGATGTCTACACGAGCGATCCTTTGACGAACGTCGTCCAGGCCGGTATCGACTTCGACGGCCACGGGATCTTCGCCCTCAAAGGGTCGAAGGTCCGCTACATGACATCCCCGGCCTATACGAAGGCCAAGGATCAGCCGATCGTCCTCTGAGCGACAGGCATGAAAAAGGCGGTCAGGGGAAACCCTGGGCCGCCTTTCTGGTGCCCGTTCCGTTCAGAGCTTCAGACCGAGGGCTTCCGACGCGGTGGCGCGCTCTTCGAGCAGCTCCTTCTCGGTGATCGCGATCTTCTCCTTGGAGAAAGCGTCGAGCGGCAGACCCTGCACGATTTCCCAAGAGCCGTCGGCCTTGGTGCGGAGCGGGTAGCCGAACATGATGCCCGGCGAGATGCCGTAGTCGCCCTTGGAGAGGACGGCGACGGAATGCCATTCGCCGGCCGGCGTCGGGAAGTGGAGGCTGCGCAGCGTGTCGAGGGCGGCGTTCGCGGCGGAAGCGGCGGAAGAGGCGCCACGGGCCTTGATGACGGCGGCACCGCGCTTCTGGACATCGGAGACGAACGTCTCCTTGAGCCAGGCGTGGTCACTGATGACCTGCATGGCGGGCTTGCCGCCGATGGTGGCGTTGGTGAAGTCGGGATACTGCGTCGAAGAGTGGTTACCCCAGATGGCGACGTTCTTGACGACGGAATTATGCGCGCCGGCCTTGCCCGCGAGCTGCGACTTGGCGCGATTCTCGTCGAGGCGGGTCATCGCGAAGAAATTCTCGGCGGGCAGGTTGCCGGCGGAACGCAGGGCGATGAGCGCGTTGGTATTGCAAGGATTGCCGACGACGAGGACCTTGACGCTCTTCTTGGCGCTACGTGCGATGGCTTCGCCCTGGCCGATAAAGATCTTACCGTTGATACCGAGGAGATCTTTGCGCTCCATGCCATCCTTGCGGGGTACGGCACCAATGAGCAGGCACCAGTCAGCATCCTTAAAGCCTTCATTCAGGTCGCCGGTGGCAACGACGTCGGTGAGCAACGGGAAGGCGCAGTCCTGGAGTTCCATCACGACGCCGGCGAGGGCGTTGAGGCCAGGCCCGACTTCGATCAGGTTCAGCGCGACCGGCTGGTCGGGGCCGAACACGGCGCCGGAAGCCAGACGGAAGATGGCGGCGTAACCGATGTTGCCGGCGGCGCCGGTGACCGCGACGCGAATGGGGGACTTGGAGGCCATAGAGGGACGCCTATCTAGTTAGGCTGACCCCTCGGAGTGAAGCGGAAACTATAGCCCGAGCTCGCCTTGCATCAGGTCGTCGGCGGCGGGAGCCGATACGCTGTCCCGGACCAGCTGGGACAAGGGGGCGGACGAACGCCCTTCCAGCCCGCAGAGGGCCCGCAGCACCAAGGCCGCCGCCAACGCATCGTACAAGGCGCAGTGATAGCGACGGCGGTTCGGGGGGCAGTGCTCCGCGGCCAGCGCATCAAGGCGAGGCGCCAGGCGAAGGACCGAGACCAGGGACGAAAGGCGGAAGTCCCCTAAGGTGGGGGCCCAGGCGCGAGCAAGCCGGCAGGTATCAACCCACGGCCCCCATTCGGCGACGGAGGCTTCTTCGCCGACGAAAGACGGCACGGCCGAGGGACGAGACCAGGTGCCACGGAGCAGCCCTGACTCAACGGTGGCGTTATGCGCGGCCAGGAGGCCGGTGCGACGAAGAGAAACCCACTGATCCCACTCCGACTCGAACGGCGGCAAACCCTTCAGATCCTTGGCACCCAAGCCATGGCACTGGGTGTCGATCGTGGGCACGGGAACGCGTGACGCGTGCAGGCGAGTCGACGCCGAGACGATTTCCCCGCCGAGGAGCGTGGCCACGCCGAACTCGACGACGCCAGTGCGCGCACTTCCCTCGAAGTCGATGACGTGGATGGGGACCGATGACCAAGGTGCGGAAGAAGTGTTCATGAGGTCAGCGCCATTCGTGCTTAGGATAACGACCGCGCAGCTCCTTCATCACGCCCTCGTAGGAACCCTTCCAGAAGGCGTCGAGGTCGGTGGTGCGCTGCTGCGTGCGACGGGCCGGCGACTGGATGCAGATCACCATCGGCACCTTGCCGAGGCACACGCGCAGCTTGCTGCCCGGGAAATCATAGAGCTCCTGCACGGTCGCCTCGATTTCCGCCTGGCCGTCGGCGGTGTACTCGATGCGAGCGGGATGCTTCTTCCGCGGCAGGATGATCTTCTCCGGACAATAGGACTCGAGCGCCATCGCCTGTTCGTGCGTCAACCAGCCGCGGACGACGCCGAAGACGGGGCGATCGCGGATATCGCGGTAGGCGACGGCCCCGGTGCAGACTTCTTCGATCACCATGCGACGCGCGGCGTCATCGAAGACGGGGATACCAAGTTCAGGACAATGCTTCGAAAGGAAATTCACGCGACGGATCCAGGCGTCAACGGGAGCATCCCACTTCTCCAGTTCCAGCCGGCCGGCGGCGACTTCCTCGGCAAGGATACGGCTAGCGGCGTCGGACGGCGCATCATCGCGCTCCTTGGCTTCGAGCACCAGATCGCGAAAACGGCGTTCGACGCGCGTGACGACGCGGCGCTGGGTGGCATCGTAGCGCACATGATTGACCGTCGAGAACTCGGCGGGGAACAGCTCCTGCAACCATGCCTCCTCGATGGCGGTCGCCAGGGAGAGATAGGTGGTCACGCCCCCGCGCGCCTGGATCTCGTCGACTTCGGCGGCGACCAGCAGCTTGGCGTTACGGATCGAAGACTCGCGGCGCAGTTCGCCGGTGCGACCATGGACGAGCGCGCAACGAAGCGTGCCTGCATCGAGACGGACGGCCAGGCGGTCGGAAAAGCCTAGCAAGAGGCAGCGGCGGATGGCGGCGGGGTCGGCGACACGATCGCTGACGGGGAGTCCCTGCCCTTCGGCGAGCCTTAGGAACTGGCGGGCGGCCTGATCGGCCTGACGCGCGGCTTGGCCATGTACCCCGAACCGGTCGCAGGCATCGGCGTCGAACTTCATCTCAACCGCACGCTGCAGCAACGCGAGCCGCGGGAAGAAGTCCGATCCGTCTTCCTGCTCGACGGAGTCACGGGCATTCTCGGTGCGGTCGTCGACCTTGCGGAACAGGATGTCGCGCCCTTGGGCGAGGCCGGCGATCCGGCCGACTTCGTAGACGCAATCAAGTTCGCCCGCGGCGAGCAGCATGCGCGCATAGCGGGGATGGGCCGGGAAGACCGACATGCGTCGCCCGATTGGGGTCAACTTACCTTGAGTGTCGACGGCACCGAGATCGGCCAGGACGGTCAACGCGCGCAGCAGGGCCTTGTCGTCTGGCTTCTCATACCAAGGGAAAGTCGCGGCATCGCCCCAGCCGGAAGAGAGTAGCAGCAGAATCGTCTCGGAGAGGTCGACGCGCTTGATCTCCGGGACTTCCCGGAGCGGGCGGGCTTCGTGGTCGGTCTGCGACCAAAGTCGGATGCAGCGACCGGGGCCGGTGCGGCCGGCGCGACCGGCACGCTGCTCGGCGGACGCCTGCGAGACCGGCTCGACGAGTAAAGTATCGATGCCGCGATGCGGGTCAAAGCGGGCGATGCGGGCGAGGCCGGCATCGACGACCGCGCGGACGCCAGGAATCGTCAGCGATGTCTCCGCGACATTAGTCGCCACGATGACCTTACGACCGGGGCTTGGCTTGACCGCGCGATCCTGCTCTTCGGGGGGCAGCTCACCATAGAGCGGAAGGATATCGACACCGCCGGACTCAGGAAGATTCCGCACCGCACCGATGGTCCGCATGATCTCATAAGAACCCGGCATGAAGACCAGGATATCGCCTTCGTCCTCTTCGCGCAGCACGCGACGAACCTGTTCTGCGGCGGCATCCCAGATCGGCCGGGTCGAGTTGCGCGGCATATGGGTATACTCGATCTGGACGGGATACGCGCGTCCATCGGCAGCCAAGGTCTCGGCTGAACCGAGCCACTTCGCCACCGCCTCGGTGTCGAGCGTGGCGGACATCGCCATGATCAGTAGGTCCGGGCGGTGGGTCTCCTGCAACCGGCGCGCGAGGGCCAGAGCCACATCGGAGTGCAGGTTACGTTCGTGGAACTCGTCGAAGACCACCGCACCGACGCCCTTGAGCTCCGGATCCGACGCCATCTGACGGAGTAAAAGGGCTTCAGTCACGAACTTAATCCGCGTCTGGGCGGACTCCACGCGTTCGAAGCGGATCTGGTAACCTACTTCGCCGCCAAGCCGGACCTCGCGCTCCTGGGCGATGCGTGCGGCCAGCAGGCGGGCGGCGATGCGGCGCGGCTGGAGGACGACGATCTGTCCCTGGACGAGATTCAGATCAAGGAGCATCTGCGGGATGCGCGTCGACTTGCCCGAGCCCGTCGGCGCACGGAGCACCAGCCTGCGCACGCGCCCACAGGCGGCGACTAGGCCGTCCTGGAGGGCATCGATGGGCAGGGGCTGCTTCATGTCACGTCGAGGGCGATGAGGCGGGCGTTTGCCCTGCCGTCCCGCACCGTAATCCTGGCGACCGTCACGGGAAGGTTAAAGCGACGAGGTCCGGCACTGCCCGGATTGAGCCGAAGGACGGCTCCGTCTTGCTCGATCTTCGGAACATGCGAATGGCCTGTGATGACGATATCAGGCCGGAAAGCCGCCTCGTCCACCGGAAGGTGGCCGTGATGCAACAGGATGCGCAGACCGGCGACGACCTGCAGCGAGGTCAGCGGGAGCGTCGCGTCGTCATCGCAGTTGCCCGCCACGACATGACAAGGGGCTAATTCAGAGAGCTGCGGCACGATCAGCGGACTGCAGACATCGCCTGCATGGAAGATCACGTCGCATCCCTCGAGGGCGATGAGCGCCTCGGCACGGAGCCGGCCATGCGTATCGGAGATGACGCCGATTTCGGTCGACGGCGCCACGGTCAGAGCGGACGACGGAGCTTGCCAACCGGAACCGGCCGAAGTGCGGTGAACTCGGCGCCGATCGTGTCCTTCAGTTTTTCCTTCAGGCCGGGCGGCAACGCGTTCACCGCCTCGAGGAATTCCACGTCTCCAGGGAAGGCCGTTTTGCCGACTTCGGCGACGGGCTGGCTGGCGAGGGCAGATTCGGGGAAGACGAAGTCGGCCCGGCGATCCGAACTGCTGGCTTCGGCCTCGGCGGCTTCGACGTCCAAGGGCGGCAACGAATCCTCCAGCATGCCGGAATCCTCGATTGGGACGTCGACGACGCGCGAAGGCGTCGGCTCGACGGCGGGAGCGATCGCGACAGGTTCAGGCGCCGCCGGCGCGGCCGGCGTAGTCCTTATTTTTTTTTGGCCGGGCTCCCGAGGGAGACCAGCTGCAGCGGCGGCGATGTCTTTGATGAGCAGGTCTATCGACCGCGACCTACTTTGCTCGATCGCCTTGAGCAGCGTCACCTCGAAGTTAGCCCGCGGCGAGAGCCCTTGGCGGATGCCATTCTCCCCTTCCTGAAGACATTCCAGCAGACGGACAAGCTGCTCGGTGGCCAAAGGAGCACCGAGCTGGGCGGAAGTGCCACCCGAGCGGACAGCGTCAAGCGTGGCGGTTCGGACGCGAACCTGCAGGTCGGCGAGCACACGGAGTAGGTCACGGCCTTCGGCATGGAAGGCATCGCAGAGCGCGAGGACCTTCTTGCCGTCACAAGTGGCGATGCCATGGCAGAGGTCGGTGACCTGCTGGACCGAGGCGAGTCCGTAGATCGAAAGCACGTCGGCCTCGGTGATCTTCTTACCCGCGAAGGAGATGACTTGGTCGAGGATGGACTGGGAGTCACGCATGCCGCCGGAGGCGAGGCGGGCGATGGCTGTGAGGGCATGCTGGTCGGCAGCGACGCCGTCAGCCTTCACGATACGGGCGAGCTGCGCGGCGATGACCTCCTCGGAAATCGGGTGGAACTCCAAGCGCTGACAGCGGGAAGTGATGGTCGGCAGGATCTTATCCGCCTCGGTCGTCGCCAGAATGAACTTAACCCAGGGCGGCGGCTCTTCGAGCGTCTTGAGAAGCGCGTTGAAGGCGTCTTTCGTGAGCTGGTGGACTTCGTCGATGATGAAGACCTTGAAGGGACAGCTCGTCGGAGAGAACTGACACTCGTCGCGGATCTTCTTGGCGTCGTCGATGGAGCGATTGGAGGCAGCGTCGATTTCAATCACGTCCAGGCAGTTCCCCTGCTCGATTGCTAGGCAGACCGGGTCGTCGAGGGAGAAATCCGGCTTAGGGCCCCCGGCGCAGTTCAGGGCCTTGGCCAGGATGCGGGCGGTCGTCGTCTTACCGGTGCCGCGGGGGCCGATGAAAAGGTAGGCGTGCGCCATGCGCTTCGTCTCGAGCGCATTGCGGAGGGTCCGGACGATATGCTCCTGTCCGACGAGTTCGTCGAAACGGCGGGGGCGCCAGCGGCGCGCGATGACCTGGAAGCCGGGTTCAGACACTGACAACTAGGTAAGGACAGGCTGAAGAGGGTGTCAACGGGGCAAATGGACAGGTCACCCATAGGCTTGCCCATTGAAAAGCAAAGCCGCAGCGGCTTACCCTACACAACCCAAGTCCACGCAAAAACTTTGGCGAAAAAGAGGCCCACTCCTATGATAAAACGAGGAAAGCCGAAGCCACAGACGCTACGACAGACAGCGCATGCGAGGGCTTGGTAGTTTGTTTCGTCTTTCCAGGAACAATTTAGCCAAGGCGCCCGAAAATCTTGACCTGGCCACTCATTGCAGAATTGGCGTAAGTTGCGTCGGCCCGAAAATAATCCTCCCACCGGCACTGCATTCCTCACTTATCGTAGCCTTCAATCTTAACAAAATCAAGACAGAGCACTCCTGATTCGAATGATAGCGTGTGGGTTCCCCTAATGTTTTTCATAAATCTAGGAGGAACTTCGAATAGTTTTTCTTCTTTATAACTATTAACATTAAGTTCGGTTATTTTTGATACGCCCATCGACTCACCATACATATCAAAACCTTGCTTTTGATAAACACGGTAGATTCCATCACTATCAATAATGAGACCTCCATTACGAGCGATCGTGGAGTCAAAAATTACGGGGTTTTCAGGATGAGGACGCCAATTACCTGATTTAAGGGAATCCGAGTAAAAGATGTGCAACTCGGAACCATGATCGCCAAGGTCGGAAGAATCTTTGTTTGTGAAAATCCACCATTTGTTATTAAACTCAAACACGGATGAATCTGCCGCGCTAAAACCTTCCAAAAGGACATCGGCAAGCTCCCATTTGAGCGGAAAATCAATGCATCTATAAAGGCAAATAGCGTTTTTTTTGTGGGTATCCGGCACCATGAAAAGCTCTTTTTCTGTTCTAATTAAAAATGGGTAAGAAAGATGAAAATCTTCCTCCAGCGCAGTTCCTAGTTCTCTGTGCCCATTAGATTTCAGTTCCCATGCAGATATCTTACCGCGTGAAGCCCTGTAGTCGTAATCTTCAACAAACATAACAGTTCGCCCGTTTAGCGTGACGACAAACGGATCTGCCAAAAATCGCGATGGGGGATTTTTAATGACAATACTTTTCCAAAGAACTGCCGTTTTCCAATCTTTTGCGAATTGATACGCCACACCCCATCGGAAGGATTTACGCGTTAATTTTCTTATCAACTTACTAGATACAACGAAAAATGTCTTGAGCAGATATTGAATCACCTGGGCTATTGTGGGCGACGTATAGAGAGGATAAGCATAAGGGACTTTTGGAAGGACCTTCAATGGGGCCTGATGAGTTCCTAATTTCTCCAAAGCCTGGTGGAGAAATACGCTAGATTTGATGTACAGTCTGCATAGATTAAATTTGTAAAGAAATGACGTCGCAATGCTGCCTTTGAAAATCACGTCTCCTCCATCTAGCTCTGAAAGCAGCCTCTGTATAACAAATCCGGTCGAAGGCTCCCGGTAAAAGACTTCCCAGAAACCTGGAGGCCCTCCTCTATTTATGTTATTATCCGCATGGTGAAAAGACAGCACTCCGAAACGACACACCTCCAGAATATCGCCCCTCAGAATGCCGCCACCCCCACGAATCAAGACGTCTAGATTAGCATTTTTTATGAGCTGAATGTCTTCGTCCGAATAACGGTAAACCAGTCCCGAACTCGAAATTAGTGGGCTTACATAGACCTTACTGATCTGGAATTTCGACAAACAGTGTTTTGCGAAAACTTCTTTAAATTTAGCATTTTTAGATGCAACAAAACCCTCAATTTTATCGACAACGGCGAAAGCAATCCTACCGAAAAAACGTTTAACGCCACGTTGCTTTATGTAATTTTTGGTGCGCGCTAAAAAAGGCTCTGACTCCTTTGAAGACTTTTTGTGAACGATTAGGCACTCGATCGAGTAGTTTTCGCTCTTCAGACTTCTAAGATATAAGTCGTATATGAGAAAAGGTTGATCTGCATCAGCAACAATTATCCCGACACGTAGTTTTTTCTTCATAATCTTTTGATAAACATGGCGGGGATTAGAGTCTTGTAAATCAATACTGTTACTCATCAGTTAAAGTTCATAATTAATTTCAGCGACATTGTCCTACCGAGCCATGGCATTAACAGACTGTAGTGTGCCCGAGATAGCGCCCCGGGAGCGCTTTTGCTCCAGGGGGACGAAAATGAGGCCGAGTAGCCGGGCCGTCCTAGTTGATAGTTAGATACCACATCTCAGCCTCGATAACCCTCCTTTTGCTTACGGTGATCAAATCGTAGTTAGCGATATGGAGCTTAGAAAGCGCTTTGAGGTTATCTGTGTGCTGGTTCGGAGTAATAACTGCCGACTCAGTCGGTTGAGGTTCTAGCGATAAACTCGATGTAATGGCGCTTAGATATGGGCGCGGACACCATGATACCTTATATCATTTGCGAGCACCCATTAAGCAAGGAAAGGCTGGACAACATCGGATAAGACGAGCTGCTTCATTTACATCGTGGATGAGCATAAAGATGTCGAAGTGAATCCTCTGCTGATGATATTACTGAGCTGAGTTTCCGTCATAGCTCTGTCATTTTAAAAAGTTCATCCGGCGTCTCATATCCCAAACGAACTTTAAAAGTCTTTATTCCCATTCGATGGTCGCTGGCGGCTTGGACGAGACGTCGTAGACCACGCGGTTGATGCCCTTCACTTCGTTGATGATCCGGGTCGAAGCGCGCTGCAGCACGTCGTACGGCAAGCGGGCCCAGTCGGCCGTCATCGCATCGGAAGAAGTCACCGCACGGAGGGCGCAGACGTTGTCGTAGGTACGACCGTCGCCCATCACGCCGACGCTGCGCACCGGCAGGAAGACCGCGAAGGCCTGCCAGACCTTGGCGTACTGACCGGAGGTGCGGAGCTCGTTGATGAAGATATCGTCGGCCTTGCGGAGCACCTCGAGACGTTCCTTGGTGATGTCGCCGCAGACGCGGACCGCGAGGCCGGGGCCCGGGAACGGGTGGCGCCAGACCATCTCATGCGGCAGGCCGAGGGCTTCGCCGAGGGCGCGGACCTCGTCCTTGAAGAGTTCGCGCAGGGGCTCGAGCAGCTTCAGCTTCATGTGCTTAGGCAGGCCGCCCACGTTGTGGTGGCTCTTGATCGTGGCGGCCGGGCCGCCGTTGGGCGAAAGGGATTCGATGACGTCGGGGTAGAGCGTGCCCTGGGCGAGGAAGTCGACCTTCCCCTTCTTCGTGCGCTGGACCTCGGCGATGGAGCGTTCGAAGACCTTGATGAATTCGTGGCCGATGATCTTGCGCTTACGCTCGGGGTCGGTGACGCCCTTGAGCTTGCGCAGGAAGACGGCGGAGGCGTCGACCACGCGCAGGTCGACCTTGAACTTGCCGCGGAACATCTTCTCGACCTGGGCGCGTTCGTTGAGGCGCAGCAGACCGTTGTCGACGAACACGCACGTCAGCTGCTTGCCGATGGCGCGTTGGATGAGGGCGGCAGCGACGGAGGAGTCCACTCCGCCGGAGAGGCCGAGGATGACCTGGGACTTGCCGACCTTCTCACGGATCTCGCGGACGGCCGTCTCGACGTAGTCGTCCATCTTCCAGGTCGGCTTGCAGTGACAAATGCGGAAGAGGAAGTTGCGGAGGATATCAATGCCGCGCTCGGAGTGGGCGACTTCGGGGTGGAACTGGATGCCGTAGAAGCGGCGCTTCGTGTCCTCGATGACCGCGCACTCGGAGTTCTCGGTGGAGGCGACGGCCTTGAAACCGCGGGGGAGACGGGTGATCTTGTCGCCGTGCGAATTCCAGATGCGCAGCGGGGACTTTAGTCCCTGCAGAAGCTGGGAGCCTTTGCCGAAGGAAAGGGTGCCGTGGCCGTACTCACGATGAGAGCTGCTGGCGACGTTGCCGCCGAGCATCTGGCCCATGAGCTGGACGCCGTAGCAGATACCAAGCACGGGCAAGCCCATCTCGAAGACGCCCGGGTGCGGGTGGGGCGAGCCCTTGGCCTTCACGCTGTCCGGACCGCCGGAGAGGATGATGCCGACCACGCCATCGGCGCGAAGGGTCTCAGGCGTGACGCCGAAGGGATAGATGCGGGAGTGGACGTTGCACTCGCGGATGCGGCGCGCGATGACCTTGGTCAGCTGCGAACCGAAATCGAGAATGGCGATGGACTGGGTGGCCATGGTGGAAAAGTGTGGGGGATTCAGAACTTGAGGCGAACATTGTTCCATCCGCAACGAGGGCAGACGGCCTCCTCGCGGCGGCGGGGTCGGACGTAGGTCACGTTGCAACGGATGCACGAAAAGGCGGAATTGATGCGGCGGTGGTCCGACAGCAGGACGTCCCGGCGATCATACCAGGCCTGCAGGCCGAAGAGGACGACCGCGCCCAAGCCGGCCAAGAAGGCCAGGAAGACGGCGAGATCGACGGACTGCAGCATGGTGGGCGTTGGGTGTTTAAAAAGGCGAGACGCGCCAGCCGGGGGGCGGACGCGTCTCGGGTTCAAGCCTGGGCGATAAGCTTAGGCCTGAGCAGGAGCAGCCGCCGCTTCCTTCTTGGCCTTGGGCTTGCGTGCCGTCTTGGCCTTAGGGGTCATGGCCGGGGACTTGTCGTCCTTGGCCACGAGCTCGATGAGGGCCGTCTCAGCCGCGTCACCCTTACGGGCTTCGAGCTTGTAGATGCGGGTGTAGCCGCCGGTGCGACCGAGGAACTGCTGCACGCGCTCCTTGAACAGGAGCTGGGCGGCGTCTTCATTACGCAGCTTGGCGATGGCCAGGCGGTAGTAGTGGAGCTTCACCGACTTGTCGGCGGACTGCTCGGCCTTCTTGGCGTAGGTGATGATCTGCTCGGCGAAAGGACGGAGGGCCTTGGCGCGGGAGAGAGTCGTCGTGATGCGGGCGTTGGTGAACAGCGCGG